>Ga0210403_10000024_pt1 | contig 171658 bp, 143 predicted proteins | sample IncBWC19MmetaG_FD_150863 | JGI IMG/M metagenome (GOLD analysis project Ga0210403, IMG submission 150863) | Forest soil microbial communities from Barre Woods Harvard Forest LTER site, Petersham, Massachusetts, United States - Inc-BW-C-19-M | ecosystem: Environmental > Terrestrial > Soil >... | reverse complement strand
CACTAGCTTCGTGAACGCGATTGACTTTCCATCCGGCGACCAGGAGATCCCCGTCGGCGCCTCTTCGAGGCGTGTGATCTGCGTCATCGCGCCTTCCGCATCCATCCAACGAACGTAGATCTGGCTCCCTTTGGGCTCGCCTTCGGCCATGTAGGCGATTCGGGTTCCATCGGGCGACCAACGCGCGCCGGAGCCTTTCGCCAGGAATCGCTGGCGGCTGCCGTCCGAATTCATGATGTACAGCGCGGATTCGAACTTGTCGCTCATCTTGTCTACCCAGCGACGCGTGAAGACGATCTGTTTGCCATCGGGAGAAATCTCCGGATCGGACACGTTCACCATATCGAGATACATGCCCAGTTGGACCTTGCGGATGGGCTCCTTCCCGATGTCCGCGGCTACCATGGCGCCGGCGAGTAGAACGACTGCAATCGAGCACGGGTTGAGGGTTTGCACAGAGTGGACTCCTTTGCCGTTTACTCTATCACCTGCGATTGGAATCGGGGCGCAGTCGTTCCACCCATCGGCGGTCACTGCCGATAATGAACCTTAACGCTCGGAGCATGCGTTCGTTCCGCTCAAGAATGCCTTCCAAATGATTGCAGGTTGCTTATAGCTTCGCCGCATCCATGCGTGCTTGCTTAAGGATCGGGATATTCGGGTCGGCGTCTACCCAGACGGTGAAGAAAGCCTGATACGCGCCTTTTGCCTTCGGTTTGTCTCCGGCCAGAACGTACGCCTGTCCGAGCTTCAGGCGAGCCATTGCGCTCAACACGGCGTCGAAGTAGGCAATCCCGTTGTGGCTGAGAATTTTTTCGAACTCGGCTGCGGCCTCCGGACCATGCTTCGACGCGAGATACGCTTCTCCCCGCACATAGATCGCATAGAGAGCGCCGAAGGAGCCGACATTGACGCTGTCGGGCCAGCCCAGCTCATACGGAGCCACGATTTGAAGCGCCTCGATAGCTTTCCCAGGGGTGCCGCGGTTCACTGCCAGCAGGGCTCGTAGTTCCGGCACGTAACTGTATTTTACGGAAGTATCTTCGGGAAAGCGCTGCTCCAGTTCGTCGGCGATAGTTTGCGATTGGGAAGACTCGCCAGAGAGTGCCAGGGCGAACGCAGCTCCGTACAGCACGTCCTTGCCATGGGAAAGATCGAGTGCCGCCGCCGCGCCGCGCCTCGCCTCGACAACGTTTCCTAGGAAAGCGTCGCGCACCGCGGCTTCCACCTGGAACATGGCCGCCCTCTCCGCCTGTCCCTTCCGCCGGGCTGCATCCGCCGCTTGTCTCGAAATGTTTCGAGCCTGTTGCGCGCGGCCAGAATGCAACAACGCGAACGCTTGTCCGTCGATGAGCTGGTCTTCAGCTCCCGGCTTGCCGCGCCCCAGAGCCAACGCTCGCTCCATTCCCGCGCGGTCGCCTTGCAGGACGGCGAGCTGGTATGACATCACGAGAATCTCGGGGACCTCGATTTTGCGCGCAAGACCCTCTTGCAAGGCGTTCCGAGCCTCTTGCGACCGGTTTTGGGCTAGGTATGCGGTGGCCAGATTCACATACGAGAAGGGGAAATCCGGATCGAGGGCGATCGCCTTTTTGGCTTCTTCTGCGGCCTTTTCCCACTGGCCGAACGTCGGGTAGATCATTCCCGACAGGAGGCTCGGAACCTTGATCTCGCGCGGATATGTCTGCCCCCACAACTCAAACGTCTCTCGCGCCTTTTCGAGATTTCCGGTTACCTGCAACAGGTACGTAGCGGTGATGAAAAATCTTTCCGCGTCACTGGCGCGCCCCCGGAGATCGTAAGCTCGGCTCGTATTCTCCGCCGAGAGGACCGACTCGCCGATATCGCCATAAAAGCGCCCGAGGAACGCATACGCCATCGCGAACTTCGAATCGATTTCGGTGGCGCGCTTGAAAAAAGGCAGCGCGGCGGCAGGCCCTTTTCCGGTCAGAACTTTCCACCCGGCGCTATAGGATTTCAACGCTTCAAGTGACGGTGTGGTCGCCTCCGCGAGCGGAGTCGAATGCTTCTCGACGGTAGCCAGCGATTCGCCGACTCGCGTTCTGAATTTACTGGCAATCTGGGTAAGGGCAGTCAGGACGTCTTCTTTCTTGGCCGCCTGCACCTGTTGCTCATCGAGAACGTCGCCCGTGTGGCAGTTCCTGGCGCGCAAGCCCAAGACGTATTGGCTTCCAAGACTTGCAATGGACCCTTCCAGCACAGCGGCGCCTCCCGCGCGTTCGCAGATCTCTTTTGCAACATCAGAAGTAATCGATGTATCTGCGGGCCGGTTCATCAGCCCAAGGGTCGCCTGAATTCGCTGGTCGGAGACCAGGCGCAGGAATGGCGATTGTTCCAGTTGGACCGCCAGCCCCTGGCGGAGCGTACCGTCAAAAACCGCATCTCCCGTTTTGTTTACGAAATCGCCCAGGACGATCGTATCTTTATCAGTGAGTTTCGGCGCGCGGGGGAAATAGAAGTAGACCGAAGTAGCGACCGCCGCCAGCGCCAAGAAGCCGAACGCGACTTTCCGCAATTTTGAGGAGCCCGCCGGGACGTCCTCGACACGCCCCCTTTCGGAATCTCTCCTGAGCCGCTGGAGATCGGAGCGTATGTCGGAGGCGTGTTGATAGCGCAACTCTGGCTCTTGCTCCAGACACTTCGAAAGAATGGGCTCCAGTTCCGGCGCCAAACCCGCGTTGGCCCGCACCGTCATCGCAGGGCGCGACCCCGTGGCGATTTCATACAGCACCACACCGAACGAGTACAGGTCAGTGCGTTGGTCTAACGGCTTTCCGTGCATCTGCTCTGGAGACATATAGGCGAGAGTCCCCATCACCGCGCCGGGTCCTGTAAGGCTCGTCTGCGTTTCGAAGGCTGTTGCGGCTACTTCCGCCGGCGCGATTTTCACCAAGCCAAAGTCCAGAAGCTTTGCGACGCCCCGTTTGGTGATAAATATGTTGGCCGGCTTGATGTCGCGGTGGACGATCCCGGCGCGATGCGCTGCATCTAATGCGTCCGCGATTTCCATTCCAACTGCCAACACCATCTCCAGGCTGATCCGGTGCCCAGCGTTTGCGCGAATCCGCTCCTTCAACGTCTCGCCTTCCAGATACTCCATAACGATGAACGGCCGCCCGTCGTGTTCGCCGATGTCGTGAATGGTGCAAATATTCGCATGATTCAGGTTTGACGCGGCGCGAGCCTCTCGCCGGAAACGGTTCAAAGCCTCCGGGTCGCGAGCCAATTCATCCGGCAAGAACTTCAGCGCGACAAATCGCTCCAGGCGCGTGTCCTCAGCCTTGTAGACAACGCCCATTCCGCCGCCGCCGATCTTCTCGACAATTCGGAAATGAGAAAGCATCGAGCCGATCAGCGGACCCGAGTCGCGCTCTGCGTTCTCTACAGCGAGGGCGCGCGCAGCCACTTCGATCGCGGGACGCTGCAAAAAGCCCCCCGCGCGCTGCTCTAAGGTGAGCAGATGCCTGACTTCGAGCTCTAACGCCGGGTCGCCAGCGCAGGCGTTTCTCAGAAACTCGTCGAGATCTTGAGGCGCCAGGTCCATCGCCGACTGTAGGATGGTATCAACTTGCTTCCACCGCTCAGCGTCCATCGCTATTCGCACCCTTCAGTTCACGATAGAGCCAGGTTCTGGCGGCCCTCCAGTCGCGCTTGACGGTAATTGTCGATACCTTGAGCACCTCAGCGGTCTCTTCGACGCTTAGGCCGCCGAAAAAGCGCATCTCGACAACCTCCACTTTGCGAGGATCGATCCGTGCCAATGCACTCATGGCTTCATCCAGGGCTACCAGATCCGTGTCCTCATGGGCGCCCACGGCGATGGCCTCATCCAGTGAAACGTGCTGAACGCCGGCTCCGCGTTTCAGATTGTGGCGGCGGGCATGTTCGACCAGAATGCGCCGCATCAACTGGGCTGAGACAGCAAAGAAATGAGCGCGATTCTGCCACTGCATCCGTTTATAATCCACTAGCCGCGTGTAGGCTTCATTGACCAGCGCCGTGGCTTGCAGGCTGTGGCCGCGCCGTTCTCCTTGGATATAGCGGCGCGCGAGCCGGCGAAGCTCTTGGTAAACGATGGGAGTCAGCTTCTCCAGCGCGCTCCGGTCTCCTTCACTCCAGGCGCGCAGCAGGAAGCTCACGTCAGCGGCTGACTCATCGCGCTGTGCCGCATCACGCATTGGGTGGTTGAAATTATACCGCCAATGATCCGCGAGCCACTCCTTATGCGCCTATCACTGGCGGAGGAACGAAACATGAAAAACATGTTGATATCGATCGCAGTGAACTCGGCGCTGGCCGCGCTCGCCATGGCCCAAAGGCAGCCTCGCTATGTCATCACTGACCTGGGGCCGGCGGGTAACCCGTTCGCCCAGGCGACGGCTTTGAACAACACAGGTGTCATCACTGGCGTGGCGACCGCCCCAAACGGCACCCAACACGCCGTCGTCTGGTACAAGGGAACCATGACGGACATCTCCCAGCCCGGACTCGGAGGGCCCAACATAGGGGCATTCGGCGTCAACGGAAAAGGACAGATCGTGGTCGAAGCCGAGACCCAGGCAAAAGACCCGTTTGATGAGAATTTTTGCGGTTACGGTCCTGACTCCAGCGGCACGATCCATCGATGTCTCGGCGCTCTGTGGCAGGACGGCGTGCTCTCTCCCCTCCCGACGCTGGGCGGAGTCAACAGCTCCATCAATGCGATCAACAATCGCGGTGAAATGGCTGGGACCGCGGAGAATAACCTTCGCGATTTAGGGTGCTCGCCCAATCCGATGGTGAACGGCACCGGGCCTTTCTTGTTCGACTTCGAAGCTGTCATCTGGGGTCCAATGCCCGGTCAGATCCGACAGCTCTCGCCACTTGGGGGTGACACCGTCGCAGACGCGATGGCGATCAACGACAACGGACAGGCAGTGGGTCTATCGGGATTATGCTCGAATACGCTGCTGCCTCCGTTCGTAGCAGGACCGCACGCCGTGCTCTGGGAGAGCGATGGTTCGGTCCACGATCTCGGCACGCTCGGAGGTACGGTAAATCCGGAGATCTTGGGTGTCGGAAACGCGGCTCTGGCCATTAATAGTCGCGGCGAGGTCGTCGGCACATCCGCCCTGGTCGGCAATATGGTCCATCACCCTTTTCTATGGACTAAGCAAACCGGGATGCAAGACCTGGGCGTGCTTGAGGGCGACATGATCGGCGCTGGCCTGGCGATCAATAACCAACGAGACGTCGTTGGCGCCTCGGTGGGCGGACCCACCCCCTTCGACAACCCCCGCGCGGCGTTGTGGAGCAACGGAGAGAAATTCGATCTCAACGAGCTTGTTGTCGGCTCGTCGCCGCTTTACCTGCTGACCGCGTTCGGGATCAACGATGCCGGTCAGATCGTAGGCTTCGGCGCCGATGACAGTGGAAACGTGCATGGTTTTCTTGCGACTCCAACTCAGACCAAAGCACAGGCAGGGCCGAAGGACATCACAATCACTTTGAAATCGATTCAGTTGGATGGGACGGAATCGACCAGCGAGGACGGCAAACCGCTGAGCTATTTCTGGAGCATCCCGCCAGGCAGCCCGTCGGCCGCGATCAGCGGCGCAAACACAGCGACACCAACGGTGACATTTACCATGGTGCGTGGAACCTACACATTTCAACTCGTGGTCACCGATTCCACCGGCAAGACCGCAACCGACGTCGCAACCGTGAACTTTCTGGGCAAGTGAGGTCAGCCATTTCGGGAGGCGGGATTGGACCGCCTCCGGAACGTGTATTTGGAAGGGACTGGAAGGAGCGCGGCTACTAGCCGGAGACTCTTTTAAGGAGTTCCGTTAATGGTGGACAACGGTCCGGTCCGGTCCGGTTCGCCTCAACTCCGACGGGCGGTTCAGGCGACTTCCACCTATCCGCGGTCACCTTAGGTCAAGTAATCCGATGCTCTCAGGCTTTTGAAGACTGGAACAATCGAGGGAGAAAATTGCGCAGCGAATGGCGCCACACTTTCCATTCGTGTGCTCCGGGCGTGCTGTACCATTCATGGCGGATTTTATGTCTTGTAAGAGCATCCGCGAGGTCGAGTTGGCCTGGATAACGTGGGTCCTCGTTACCACAACTGAGAAAGAGCAGGCTGAGCCTCTGATTAAGATCCGGGACATTTTCAATGAGGCCGGGCATGTATTTCTCGATTCTGAAGTTGGCGTCGCTGACCAGACCCGAGCTGAACTCGCCCACCCAGGCGAACCGATCCAAGTGCTGAAGACCAATTGTGAACGCTTGCCCGCCACCCATGGAGAGCCCCGCTATAGCGCGATTGTCACGACCCGTGAGCGCGCGGTAATTCTTTTCCACCAGCGAAATCACATCGTCGAGCAGTTCCTTACCGAGTGCGGCGATTCCTTCGGGTGTGCCGCCTCCGGACGCATTGCTCTCGCCGTACGGCATCACAATAATCATCGGGACAGCCTTACCTTCGGCGATCAGGTTTTCGAGAATCACGCCCGCGCGCCCTTCGATGGTCCAGGCTGATTCGTCATCACCGTTCCCATGCCTTAGATAGAGGACGGGAAATCTGCGGGAGGGGTCCGAATCATACGGGGGCGGGAGGTAAACGTAGAGACTTCGCTGCTTCTTGTGAGTCGTGGACGTATACGAACGGATCTGAAGCGTCCCGTGAGGCACCTCTTGCGTCTGATCGAAGCGAGGAGGATTCGCCGGCACATCCAGAAGGCTGGCGGGAAATGATCCCGTCTTCAGAAATTTGTTTGCGGTATCGAGGACCGTCGCGCCGCCGATCCGAAAGCTGTATTCATAGATCTCAGGATCGAACGGCCCGAGCGTCACACTCCAAATATCGTCTGCTCCCTTCAGCATCGGGTGATCTCCGCTCAACGATAACCTTACGTCAGAGGCACCGGCGGCGTGGACCCGGAAAGTGACCGTCCGGCCCTGAATCTCCGGCGAAACAAGAGGCGCGAGACGGCTGTCGGGAGCATGATAGGTATTCGGCGGTCGTTTTGTCCCCGCATCCTGCGCCACCAACAATCTCGAAATGAAGACACCTACGCTGACAAAGCGAGCGACAGAAAGGGGCATGTGCTTGATCTTACTTGAAGTGCGCGAAGCACGTCGCGACAAAACCCCGGCGTATCGGGAATTTGCTTCCGCAAGGGGCCAGCAGTGGTACGCGAAAGGGTGAGAGCATCTGCCGATAACACCACGTAACAGGCCTAAAACGTCTGCGTGTTGATGACAGCAAAGGGCTTGAAACGCTTACCGGATCTTGAGACACTTTACGAGGACAGTAATCAGGAGGACGGGGATGGGCTTTCGTGTAGTCGCAACGATGATGGTCGTCGTGCTTGGCTTAGTGCATGCCGACAGCACCAACAAAGACTTGTTTGAAGCAGTGCGTAACGGCAACCTCACATTTCTCAGGAGGCATATCTCAAGCACCAATGCGAACATGCGCGAAGCCCGTGGCGTCACTTTGCTGATGCACGCGGCAGCCTTCGGAGACGCCGAAACAGTAAGACTTTTACTCGAGTCCGGTGCCGACGTGAACGCGAAGAATGATTTCGGCGCGACGGCTTTGCTGTGGGCCGCTCGGGACACAGAGAAAGCGAGGCTTCTCATCGAGCATGGCGCCGATGTGAACGCTCAGTCCAAGCAGGGTCGGACGCCGCTGATGATGGCTGTCCAGCGTGACGGCGGATCGGATGTTGTCGCGCTGATGTTGGCTAAGGGGGCCGCAATAAACGCGAAGGACAGTCGCGGCGATACAGCGCTGTCCTTGGCTGCCTCGGTTGGCGATGTCGAAACCATGCGGCTCTTGATAGCGAAGGGCGCCGACGCGCATAGCCTGAACAAAATGGGCGAATCCACGCTGATTGAGGCATCCAAGAGCCGCCGCCCTCAAGCGGCTCGAATGCTGATTCAGAAGGGCGTCGATCCCAACATCGGGACGATGTGGTACCCCAGTGTCCGCAATGGCCAGATTGCTCTCCTTGAGATCGTCGCTTTGGACCGCGCCGCTAGTTTCGGCCCGCTGGAAATGGTTCGGGATCTGCTGAAGGCGGGTGCGGACGTGAATGCCAGAGATAGCCGCAAACTCACGCCGCTGATGTTCGCCGTCTCAGTTGAAGCCCAGAATCCGGAAATCGTGAGAACCCTGATCGCAGCAGGAGCCGACGTCAATCTGTATTCTGCGACTGGTGAAACAGCGCTCGACTGGGCTGAGAAGTTTAGCTACCCGGAAGTCATTGCTGCTTTAAAGCAGGCTGGTGCGATTCGAGGGATCGCATACGAGGCTCCGAAGCGCCCGGTGCGCCGGCCACCCGAGGCTGCGGCCGCGGTGGGGCGAAGCATTGAACTGCTACAGAAATCGAGCACAGAATACTTCAGTCGCAGCGGTTGCGTCGGTTGTCACCATCAACCACTGACCGCACGAGCGCAGCGGGCGGCCAAAGCAGCCGGGGTGGCGGTGAACGAAACGGCGGCACGAGATCAGGCGCTCCAACTGAAGACGCAATGGGCCTCGTCACAGGAGGAGTTTTTGCAATCTCTAAACCCGGGAGGTGGCCAGAACCGGTTGGGAGAGATGCTCCTCGGGTTCGACGCAGCCGGTATCCCTGCCGATTCTGTGATCGATTCAGCCGTCGTGGACTTGGTCGAGTCGCAGATGGCAGATGGTTCCTGGATGAGCAGCGAAGAACAGGCACGTCCTCCGATCACGGAAAGCGTCATCGCGAGCACAGCGCGCGCAATCCGGGTCTTGCGCCAATACTCAATCCCTGCGCGTAAGGGCGAGTTTGAGCGGCGGATCGAGCACGCCAGAGTCTGGCTGAAGAACTCGAAACCGTCGTGCACGGACGACTTCGCGATGCGGTTGCTCGGACTCGCTTGGAGCGGGGCACCTGATAGGGACGTGCGTGAGGCTGCCCGCCAGCTTGCAGCACTGCAACGCGAAGACGGCGGTTGGGCGGGCAATGCACATCTTGGGACGGATGCCTTCGCCACCGGCGAGACACTGTACGCAATGCACGCGTCGGAAGTGTGGCGCACGAGCGATCCGAGCTATCGTCGCGGCGTTGATTACTTGCTTTCCACACAGTATCCGGACGGGTCCTGGTACGTGCGAAGCCGATCTGTAAAATTCCAGCCTTATTTTGAGAGTGCGTTTCCCTTCGGGCATGACCAGTGGATCTCGGCGGCCGCGACGGCCTGGGCCACAATCGCGCTTGCCCCCGCTATCCAGGCTGCCGGCTCTGCCCAAGCACCTGCACAACATCGGTGACTGGCTTTGCAAGGCGTTACGGGCACAATCGCATTCCGATAATGCGCGCATCCGTCACCATTTGCTGAAGGGTGGTGCACGAACCCTCAACGGTTTGCCGACGAACCAGCCAGGTGACCTGCTAGAGCGGCGTTCACAGGAGTCAGTGTGAGCCCGGCCCCCATGAGTCAGAGCTATCTCCGGGTTGCGCGTCACTCGACCACAAACTACACTTCGTAGGACTTGCGATAAGCCGGACGTGTGACCAATTTGGTCGCCTCCGCATCACCTGTGAACTTCGGGACCGGACCGGGCTCGATCTTCAGCGCGCGGCCGACGCGGTAGCTAATATTCGCAAGATGGCAAAGATCCGAGCTGGGCACCGCGTTGGCAATCGGATCATGAAGATCTTTCTCAGCGCGTGATTGGACACATGCCAGGAAATTCCGCATGTGGAGGCTCGTCGGATCACCGGCACTGCGCTCAGGCCGCTCTTCCATGATCAGTTGGCTCGAATCGCCTTTGTACGCCTGGAACCCCTGGTCGCTCATCGCCGCCCAACCGTCGCTGCCGTAAAAGAGGTTGCCAACACCGACGTTGAGCGGATTGCCCGGCTGTCCCACTTGCGTCGGCGGCGGAGCGCCAATGTCCTCTCCGCCAGCGGGAGCCGACGTCGGACCCGCCGTCACCACACGCGCCTGCCGAACTCCTTCGCCGTTGGTCATCCTGCCGCGCACCTCCACCACCAGCTGCTGGTCGCCATAGTTAAAGCCGGCAGTAAGCGTGTTCGGTGTTTCCGTGTCGTCATCGATTCCGAACTTGCCTCCGAACGCCATCGCTGTCTTGGGCCACGCGGGATCGCCCAACGCCCAGCGCGCGATTCCCGTTTCATGCACGCCCTGGTTTCCAATGTCACCGTTGCCAGTGTCCCAGAACCAGTGCCAGTAATACGCGAAACGCTTTTCATTGAAGGGCCGCATCGGTGCGGGGCCAAGGAACAGATCCCAATTCAAACCGGGAGGTGTCGGGGTATCCGGAGTGTGTCCGATCGAAGGACGCAGCTTGTAGCACAGAGCCTTGGTCATGTAGAGCTTGCCGATCAAACCTTGCTGGAGCGCGGTGATCGCCTTGATCTTGAACGGCCAGCTCCGGTGCTGCGATCCCACCTGCATGATCCGTTTGGTTTCGCGCTGCACCTGAATCATCCGCATTCCTTCGTAGATGTTGTAGCAGGCCGGCTTTTCCCCGTAGACGTCCTTGCCCGCCTTCATCGCCCAGATCGCGGAGAGCGCGTGCCAATGGTTCGGAGTGGCGATGGAGACTGCCTCGATCCTCGGGTCGGCGAACATCTGCCGCATATCTTCGAATTCCCGGCCTTTTTCGAGGCTCTTCTTCGCTAATATCGCTTGCGCCTTTTCGCGCGCGGCCTGGTTGACATCGCAGAGGCCAACGACCTGAGCCTCACTCAGCCCGGTGTAGATATTGAGGTGGCTGGTGCCGCGGCCTCCGAGGCCCACGATGCCGACGTTGACCTTGTCATTTGCACCCCACACGCGAACCGCCGACGCTGCCGTCAGGGCTCCGAGGAAAAATCTGCGAGTTTTTGGATCAGACAAAGTGAGACTCTCTTTCGGGGCCAATTGTATCAGGTAGCCGCGTCGGCCTTTGCAGCGAATACCTCTGGGGCAGTGAACCTCCGCGTGCGAGTGTGTCCCTTGCAACGCGAGACTCGCAGATGTGCGCCAGTCGAGCGAGCCAGACGTCCGCCCGCGGGACCTGCGGAGTGCCGTTAATGCTGCATATCAGGCTGCTTACTTCGAAGGCGACTGACGCACGACACCCCTGAGCGCCGCAACGGCCCAACGGCACGAACACTCACTACTCGTGCGGCGAGGTCTATATCGTGTCCACGCATCCGGTCAAACTTCTAGCGCCGGCTTCACCACCCCAAAATCGCGTTGGTCGCGGCTCGCCACCAACTCGGATTCACCCGCGCCAAGTACGTGGCCCAGGACTGAAGAATAATCATTGGCGGCAAGACGTAGAGATAGACCCTGTTGACTCGGCCATCCACTACGAGGTCCCGCAACATTCCAGCTACGATCAGCACGTCGAGCGCTGGATAGGCAAGGTCGTGGTAACCGATGTAGTGAAATCTGACGAAAGCGGCTTGCATGAGTTGACAACTGGCCATGAAAACGAGGCGACGATGGTATTCGGGCCGCTTCCGAAAAAAGATCGCCAGCGCCATGCAGGCGCCGAAGATGATCATGTCGCACCACAGAACCGACAGGAAGGATGAAAGATCCTTCCCGAGCGCGGTTCTGTCGAAGCGCACCATAACTACCGAAACACTGAAGCTCGAGGCGACCATGGTTGCGGCCAGTGCCGCACCAAACCAGCCTAGTCTGCGGTGCGCGCTGACCTTGCGCACGCGCACTAAGGCCGACTGCGCGATGAACAGCACGATCCAAGCCGAGAAGGCCGCGCCGTGAAACCACAGCAGGAGTGGTCTTGGCGGCTTGGCATGGAGCAGGCGGGCATCGATTGTCTGACTGAAGCCCCAGACCGAAAGTCCGGCCATCAGTAGCGCCATGCAGAAGTAGAAATGTGTCCCCAAGAACGTCTTGAACCCGCTTGTCGCGCTGGTCTGTGAACGAGTCGCGAACGCCACATTGCCGACCGCCATAGAACTCCCTTCTGTGACGCAGCACGAGTTTTGGCGCACACAAATGTCCTGTCCAAAGCGCTGCGCACGTCTGCGAGGTAGATCAATATAATACTAGCTTTCGATCATTCCAGAAACGTTCAGAGAAACGGAAATCGCTGAACTGACTCGGTGCTGGGAAACTGGGACAAAATCAGGAATGACAAACACTCTTCTCGTAATTTCGCCTTGATGTGCGCTCCGATCCGGAGGTAAGGTCCAAATGACGTAGGCTACCGTTAATGCCCATTAAAAGGACCTGAAATGAACGCGTTGATTGCAGTCGAAAAGATCGCGCAGTGGCACAAATTGAAGGCGCTCGTGCTGGACAGCGTGTCGTCGCCGATTACAAAACGGGTGTACAACATGGCGCTGAACGAGTTCATGGCCTGGTTCCAGCAGGCGCCGCGGCCGGGCTTCACCAAGGCCACCGTGAGCGCGTGGCGGGTATCGCTGGAAGAACGTCACCTGGGGTCATCGTCCATCATTATTAGAATGTCGGCGATCCGCAAGCTGGCGGCCGAGGCGGCGGACAACGGGCTACTGGCGCCGGAACTGGCCCAGGGGATCAGCCGGGTGAAGAGCGTTAAATCGACTGGCATTCGGGTTGGGAACTGGCTATCGCAGCGGCAGGCCCAGGCGTTGCTGAGCGCACCCGACATTTCAACGGTTCGCGGCCTGCGCGATCGCGCGATTCTGGCAGTCCTCCTCGGCTGCGGACTCCGGCGATCGGAAGTGGCGGCGCTGACGTTCGCGCATGTCCAGCAGCGCGATGGGCGCTGGTGCATCGTGGACCTCGTCGGCAAGCACGGGCGCATCCGCACGACCCCGATGCCCAACTGGGTAAAGGTGGCCATTGACGCGTGGACGTCGCCGGCAGGAATCGCCACGGGTCACGTATTCCGCCCGGTGAATCGCACGGGCTCCGTCACTGGCGAGCGCCTTGGTGAGAAGGTCGTTTGGCAGATGCTCCGGCAATACGCGGCTGCAGTCGGTGTTCCTGGCATCGCGCCCCACGATTTGCGACGCACTTGCGCGAAGCTGTGCCGGGCGGCTGGCGGCGAGCTGGAGCAAATCCAGATGCTGCTTGGTCGCGCCTCAGTCCAAACAACGGAGCGCTACCTCGGCACAAAGCAAGATCTGGTTCACGCGCCGAACGATCTGATCAGACTCCGAGTAGCGGTCTAGTCTCTCGGCTCGTCAATAGACGTGATCTGACCTGGCAATCCGCATCTTTCACGGAACGTCGGCAGCAACAGGTGCGTAGGTCCAGATGATGGATTTGAATTTTCAAAACTTCGCAGACGAAGGAGGCCGGTGGTTCGAATCCACTCGCCCCGACCACTTATCCTTCCCGTTGTCAAACACCTACAGTCGGCTCTGGCTCGGCTTTACGAATTCATTGCAAGAGAAACTCCGCGTCATTGCGCCCAGAGAGTTTGCCTTTCCATACGGCAACGAGAGCCCTGCGTTTGCGATCCGTCTCATCGGCCTCGCCAACCAATCCCGCGGCCAATAGCGACTCGCGAAGCAAACGGTATCGGTTGGTGAGCACATACGCATCATGAATGACCTCTTTCGCCCGGTCGGGGGTCTTCTCGCGCTCAGCCACCTGCAGCCATTCTCGATGCGCAGTTACCGCTTCGAGCGGACGTCCTCTCGCAATCGCGCGTCCGGCCACGGCACGGGAAATCGACTCCGCGCAGCCCGCGTAGCCCGCACCGATCCGAGTCCGATATGGTTCGCAAATTCGGGCCGCTTCCTCAATCCGGGACTCGGACTCCGCGTCCCGGCCGACCCCCCGAAGTGCGAACGTAGATTCGGCCAGAATTTGGGCAAGCGGAATATCGCGATTGAACGGCTTTCCCGTAAGAGCGCGCAAGGTGGCGACGGCTTCGTCGTATCTGGCCAGTGCATCTCGCGGATTGCGCGGGCGAAGAACGTCTCCCAATCGCCAAGCCGCCATCGAGTGGTTATAGCGGATCTGACCTTCGTTGGCGTCCAGAGCCATCAATCGGCGGCCAATGCGAAGACTTTCCTCCAAATGCCTTACCGCTGAATCCGTCTGTCCCAGGCTGGGTCCGTTGGGGTCGCCGAGAACGCGCGCGAACAAGGCATGGGTATTGGCGAGGTTCACTTGCGCCGCATAGTGCTGGGGATTCTCCGCCGTCAAGTCTTCCCACATCGTTACCGATTGTTGAAACGTCTCTGCGGCCCCGCTCAGATCACCTGTGACTCTAAGCATGGTCGCGTACGAGCCTAAGGTGTTGGCCAGCGCCCCGCGCACGACGAAGGATCGATCCCGTTGCGCGGCCTTCCGGCGCAGTTCGAGCGCGCGTCGCGCGAATTCCATCGGCACGTCCGTTCGGCTCAAATCTCTCGCCGAATAGGTCATCGACTCGTAGATTTTTCCCAGGAATCGCCATTCTGCGATATCGTCCTTTGGCCTGGATTCATAACGCGCCAAAAGAGCTTGCAACTGCTGAATCTTCGCATCCAGCGCTGCGAGGTTCTGCGTTGAAGTCTCGATTCGCATCTGAAGCTCGGCAAGCTCGATGAGATCGTGAAGCACATTGCGGTCGCCGGGCGCTGCTGCGCTCACCTCTGTGAGCAAGGCGGCCGCCTTGTTCAGGCTCCGCTGAGCGTCGTCAGGGCGGCCCAGATTTACCGTCCGGAAAATGCCCTGCGCTTCGGCGGCTCTACGGTATCCGGCGGCAATCTCCGTTTTCAGCCGCCAATCGTTGCCGGCGCGCTTCGACAAGCCTTCCAGGTACTTGATCCACGTATTGACCATACGTTCGCGCACGGCAGCGGAGCCTGGCAGGCCCTGAATGTCCTGGTCGAGCGCAAGGAATTCGTTCGCCAGCTTACGCGCCTGCTCGAAGCGCTCCTGGGCAAGGTCGCGCTCCGACCGCACGGTCACAAAGCCTGCGATCAATCCAACCGCCGCGACCAATCCGGCGGCTGCGAACACCCAGTAGCGGCGGAATTGCCGCCTCGCGCGATACCAGCGCTCTCCTTGCCTCGCGCCCACGGGCCGATGCTCGAGCCAGGCCCGTAGATCTTCGGCAAGTTGATCCGCGGTAGCGTACCGCTCGTGCGGTTCCACGCGAATCGTTTTCCGTACAATGGCGTCCAAATCGCGGTCTGCGATGGATATTCGGAGGAGCGTCGCGGGCTTCTGGTATTCCGGCGCTTCGCCCGTAATCAGCTTGTACAGCACGGCTCCCAGAGAATAGATATCGGTGGAGGTTGTCACGGGCCCGCCCGCAATCTGTTCCGGGCTTGCATACTGCGGAGTCAGGCGGCGGTCGATGGTTTCCGTCGCATCCGCCACATCCATCAGCTTGGCGATACCGAAATCGAGGATATGCGGGTTGCCGTTCGCATCCACAAGAATGTTGCCGGGCTTCAGATCGCGGTGCACCACAAGATTCCGATGCGCCGAAGCCATGGCGTCGCACACCGTCGCGACCAGCGCGACCCTCTCTCGTATGGACAATTCGCGGCTATAATCGTCGATCGGCTGCCCCTCGATGTACTCCATGACGAGGTACGGATGGCCATCGGGCCGATGCCCGGCATCGACCAGGCGCGCGATGTTGGGATGCGAGAGGTTCGCCAGGATCTGGCGTTCCTGCAGGAAGCGCTGCCGCGCTGTGTTCGAATCCAGCGCGGCGCGCAGCAGCTTTACCGCAACGCGCTGCCGGACTTCCCCATCCACCCGTTCGGCGAGATAGACCAGCCCCATCCCGCCTCGCCCGATCAGCTTGATCAGCTTGAACGGACCGCAGAAGTCGCCATCGGTGACCGGCTCCTGAAACGCCAGCCCAACGGCCCGATGAACGATGTTCCCGATGGGCGGTCCGCTGTCGAAAGAAATCAGGGACTCCACTTCCTGACGGAGATCCTGAGATGTGGAATGCGACGTGTAATAGCGTTCGCGGTCCTCGCGCGGAACGCCCGACAGTTCACCGAAAAGGCTGTAGACTTCGGGTCTCATGGTTCGAACACGGCGGGTCTGATGCCATGTTCCCACAGCGCGTATGCCTCATTTTGCGGCCGCCATCCGTTCTGGCGCATCTGCGCTTTCCGCAGCGGCCTTGCCCGTAAGTGCGGGTACGATCATCGGGACTTGCTGGCGATAACGCCGGTATTTCTCACCATAGGCGGCCACCAGGTCGGCTTCCTCGAATCGGATCGCCACCAAAATGTAGGCGGTGGTCATCACCGCGAAGAACAGGTGCGCCACGGTCATGACCGGTGCGGCCCAAAACGTCAGGAGCCAGCCGACATACAGCGGATGCCGCACGTAACGGTAAAAGAACGGCGTCCGAAACTCCAGGTGAGTGTACTCGCGTCCGGCCAGGTAAAGATAGACCTGACGCAACCCGAACAGGTCGAAGTGATTGATCAGGAACGTGCTGAGAAGAACGATCGCCAACCCGGCCGCGTACACGCCGTACATGATTGTCTGGGCAGGGCCATTCCCCATATCCCAGATCACGCCGCCGATTGCCCGCCATTGCCAGAACATCAGCGCCAACGCCAGGCTCGAGAGCAAGACGTAGGTGCTGCGCTCTACCGGCTCCGGAACGATGCGAGTCCACGCGCGCTTAAACCACGGCCGCGCCATGATGCTATGTTGCAGCGAAAACACCACGAGTAAGGCGCCGTCGATCGCCAACGCCATCCAGACCGAGCCATCCGGATTTGAGTCGATCGATTTCGGCACGCCGAAATTTCCCATGAAACCAATCGCGTACAGAAGTGTCGCAAAGAACGCACCATAGCACGCGATACCGTAAGCGAACGCAAGTATCCTTTTCATCTCTTTCTCCTTTTATAGATTTTTCCCTTGGGATCGTTTAGGCGCCGTGGATAATCCCGTTCATTCAGGCCGAGAGCGGCCAGCGGCGCCAGTTTGGATTGAGCGGTTTAGGGTTTTGGGCCGAATGACGCGCACGAAACGTTGGGGTGCCAGTTTACGAACGCGCCCTTAGGATTTTCCTTCCACGCCCACACATGCAGCGTGTAGAAATCCGGCAGGCCGAAGCGATTGGGGCTGGTGAACAAATGAAAAAATTGCCCCATCAGTTCCGGCGGAGCGGAGTGGTTCAACTTCCACGCGTCCACGAGAAGCAGATAGTCGGCGCCGATGAGCCGCAGGGTTCCGTCCGGCTTCGGCTCATAGATCACGATTTGCGGACGAGTGGCGTCGAGGACGCCGCTGCCCACCAGGTTCATGTTCACATAGTGGAGTCCCATGGCTCCAAAGTCATCGCCGCTTACGCAGCCGAATTGCAGAGCATATCCTTCCGCCTCAGCGACCTTGACATCCTTGAATCGTTCGGTTGAATCCCGCACGATCTTGACCAGTGCGTTCTGTTGGTTCAGCGCCGCTTTCGATTGTTCCGTCGCGTGCGTATGTTCATCTTGCGCCATCGTGAGCGAGGGGCAAGAACTCAAAAGGCCGAGAACCACTATCGAGCACTGGAAGGAGTTCGCGACTCGTCTTAGTTTCATGTTGATTGTTGTCATAGCTTGGTTTCGTGTTCCTGTTTCCTGTGAATTTTGAAGCTCATTGGCCTAACGAACATTTCCGCCAATGCCTTCTGACAATACGTGCGACGTGTGGTCCGAAAAGTGAATGGAAGCCAGCAGACTGCGAATGATTCTCATGAACTTTTCATCTCCATTCGACGGAGCCGGTAACCAATGCGCGAACGGCAGGCTGCTCTCAATACGCGGTGACAAATCTCACCGCCTTCCGCCACAGCAGGAGAATCCGACAAGAGGCGCATAGGTGAAAAACGTGATCCAATCGGGGCACACATCAAAACTGCAGTCAGACCCGCGATCCAGGGACGCGGCTGCGCCGGACTGACGCTCACCTATACATACGCAAACCCATGGGGAAACTTAGAAGCGAGAACGAAAAAATCAGCCTTCGGAAAGCGCCCGCCTCAGCCACGCTTCCGCCAAGCGGTGGTCGCGACTCACGGACCAGACGGGCACGTCGAGCAGTTCAGCGATTTCAGCTGCATTGAGGCCACCGAAATAATGGAGTTCCACCACCTGGGCGAGCCGTGGCTCCGCCTGCGACAAGCGGTTCAGCGCCTGGTCGAGAATCAGAAACTGCTCGATGCCCGTGCTAACGCCATGGTTTTCCTCGTTCAGCAGTTCCAGCTGAAATCCGCCGCCCCGTTTCGCGGCAGTGTGCCGTCGCGCGCGGTCCACCAGGATCTGCCGCATCAACTTGGCGGCCAGAGCGAAAAAATGCTGCCTTCCCTGCAGCGGAGCCTGCACTCCAACCAGGCGCAAATACGCCTCGTTGATGAGGGCCGTTGGCTGCAACGTGGCATCCGGCGAGCTGCGCAGGTATTTTTCGGCGATGCGATGGAGGTCGTTGTAGATGAGGCCCGACAGCTCATCGAAACAAGAGGTGTCCCCTTGCTGCCATTGATGCAGCAGCCGCGTCACTGAACCGGGAGCAGCATCATCCATCTAAACTCATTATTATTCAATTGCTGGCCGGCGCGACGGTGCAGTTGGTGCGTGCAGTGTTTTCCGATCACACCACATACCGTACATTCTTCCGATCACTCTCGTTGCCCGGAGTTGCGGGTGTGGTGGAGGCGACCGATTACAAAGAGCGTTGGCTCCGTAAGTTGGAGCCAACAATCCGCACTATGGGGCCAGTTAGTCACGACAACTGCTGGCAATCGTTGGCGAAGATTCATTGCAACTACTCTCTCGGTGATCAAAGGCCCAGCGAAAGTCGCGATTCCGGCCGAGGGTTGCGGCCGCCAGGCGTGATAGGATTGGCGAACGGCGACCGGGTTTGTTGACAACCGGCAAACGGAAACGAAAATCCAGAAGAATTGCGAGGGAACGTACAAAAACATAAGGAGTAACCGCATGTCAGGGAATATGAGGCTCAATCGCAGAGCGTTCCTCTCGAACGCTCGAATGGCCGCACTCGTGGGCGCCGTGGGAACGGGCGCCTCGGCGACTTCCATGGCAGGATTCGAGGAGGATGACACATCGGGTGGAAGGTACGACTTCGACACCCCATACAACCGTATCGGCACCGATTCCGTGAAATGGGATCGGCAGATCAGGCTCTTCGGCAAAGAAAATATCGCGGTGGGGATGGGTATCGCGGACATGGACTTCAAGTGTGCCCCGGCCATCACCAAGGCCCTGACCGAGCGCATCAAGCACGAGAACTGGGGCTACATGGATGTTCCGCGCGCTTACACGGAAGGCATTATCAACTGGAACCAGCGGCGCTACGGGATCGACATTAATCCTGATTTGCTCCTGATCACCGATGGGGTCCACCCAGGGATCATCAGCGTATTGAAGACGTTTTCGCCTCCAGGAAGCAGGGTGATCGTTCAGACGCCGACGTACGATGGCTTTTACAGCGATATCGCCTACGTCGGATGCAAACCGGAAGAGAATCCCCTTAAGCTGATCAACGGCCGCTACGTGATGGATTTCGAAGATCTGGAGCGCCGCATCGGCCATGACACGAACACGCTGATCCTGTGCAACCCGCACAATCCGACCGGGAATTGCTGGTCGCGGGAGGATCTGACGACCCTCGGCGAAATCTGCACTCGGCGCCGCGTCGTCGTGCTCGCCGACGAGATTCACTGCGATTTTGTCACCAAGGGAAACAAATACACTCCGTACAACACGCTTGACAAGAAAGAGATCGTAAGGAACAGCATTACCTTCAAGGCCGCGAGCAAGTCATTCGGCCTATCAGCGTTTAAGAATGGCTGGATGTTCTCGGAGAACGCTGACTACATCGCCAGGGTGAAAGCCAATCACAAACCGGATCTGAACACGTTGGGAATCGTCGCCAACCAGGCAGCTTACGCGCAAGGCGCCGATTGGCTGGAACAACTGGTGCAGTATATCAACGCCAGCCACGATTTCGTTGAATCGTTCCTCCGCGCGAACATTCCCCTCATCCAATTTGTAAAACCTCAAGCTACGTACCTGGCTTGGCTGGACGTGAGCAAAGTGGAGGCGAAAATTGGCGCCCAAGAAATCGCCGCCGAGGCCAACAAGAAGCGGAATGCTTCGCTGAAACCGGTTACGCCCGAGATGGTGCTCGAACGCTGGTTTGTCGAGAAGGCAAAGGTTCAGATGAACCCTGGCCCAAACTATGGCTTGGGCGGGCAAGGTCACATGCGCATGAACATCGCGACTTCGCGTAAGACCCTCGAACTGGCCCTCACGAATATTGCAAGCGCTCTAAAATAGAGGTTAAAAGCTGATTGACGAGTCCAAACGGGCGATTCGTGATCGCGTGGTCCATCCAGTTCGATTTTCGGCCAGGGGAATCCGTAGCTCTGCGATTCACTGGGCGGATCGTTTCCGGAGCTTTAGCGGAATATCATTTCCGCCTTGCGTCCAAGTGCCGTTCAACTCCGAACCTTCCTTGTTGATCTCCGCCTCGTATTGCCCGCCGATCATCTTTACCGAAAGCGTCAACTTGGAATTCTTCTGCTCGATCGTGCTTACCGGAATCTCGGCACCGTCTTGATCAACGCTAACCAAGACGGCCTTCGCTCCCTCCGCGTCGTTTGACACCTTCAAGACCAGTCGCAACGCCTGACCCGCTTCGAGTGTGCCTTCCCAATTCCCGAGGAACTCCTGCGGCAGCGCTGGACTGGATTTTGCCACCTCGACCTTCGGGTCTCCAGCCCGGCTGAATTTAAAGGGAAACGTGCCGGGTCCTTGCGTGAAGTTGCCCGCCATTGTCTTGCCGTCGGGAGAGATAGTGCCCACGAAAGTCGGATCGCCAGGCGCGCCTTTCATGCGGAATGTGCACTTTCCGTTCGCGAAGCTAATCGCGTCGACCGGAATACCCGATGCATTCTGCGCTGGAATCGAGATCGAGCCTATCCAATTATTTGTCACCTGGTCCAGATCAACCTCCATGGCGAGAGGCTGGCCGGGAATCTCGACAGAACCGCGCCAGTGCCCACGGGGACCATCCTGCGCAGACATCGACACGGCGCCTGCGATCAGCAACGCACCAGCCCCAAATCGGTTCATTCTCGTATTCATGCTGAGCCTCCTTGGCTTCCTAGAGTCCCTTTATATGCCTGCCAGTATCCCAGACTCGCCACCGGCGCGCGATTCCACACGACGCAGAAGCAATGGCGGCAGCCCGCGCCCGCGGAGCCTATTTCCTGCGTGTCGCTTCTAAGCTTGAGGTGAGTTCATTTGCGAAGGTTGCGGGCGTCGTACTCTATTTCTATGCATGAAATGACCCGCCGTGGTTTTGCCCTCACGGTCGCGGGCGCGTTTGCGGCGCGTGGTCAGGTCTCCGAGGATCTCTCGACGCTCACTTTGGCGGAAGCATCCGCCCGTATCCGCTCGCGATCCGTTACTCCCACCCAACTCGTCCAAGCTTGTCTCGCCCGTATCCAGACATACAATCCGAAAACGAACGCGTTCATCACCGTCCTGCGCGATCAGGCGTTAGCGCAGGCCAAGAGCCTGGAAGCTGAAATCCAGGCGGGCAAATTCCGCTCGCCTTTGCATGGCGTGCCAATCGCGCTGAAGGATAACATCGACACTGCGGGGATCCGCACGACAGCCGCCAGCGCCGTGTTTGACGATCGCGTGCCGGCCGAAGATGCTGAAGTCGTTCGCCGTCTGAAAGCTGCAGGCGCGATTTTCATCGGTAAAACGAATTTGCACGAGTTTGCTTTTGGAGGTACTTCGGCAACTAGCTACTATGGCCCGGTGCGAAATCCATGGGCGCTCGATCGCAATCCGGGTGGTTCCTCCGGGGGTTCGGCGGCCGCGGTCTCAGCCGACATGTGCTTCGCCGCTCTCGGGACCGATACAGGCGGCTCGATTCGCACACCGTCCTCCTATTGTTCCGTGGTCGGTCTGAAGCCGACCTACGGATTAGTGCCGATTCGCGGCATCGTGCCGCTGACTCTATCACTCGATCACTGCGGTCCGATCACGCGAACGGTAGAGGACGCGGCAATCCTTCTCAACGCGCTCGCCGGATACGACAAACTCGACATCACCAGCGTCGAGCATCCCAAGGAGGATTTTGCCGCGGCGTTGAAGCAGACGATTTCGGGATTTCGGCTCGGAGTGCCGCGCGTGCCGTATTTCGATTGGCTCGACGCGGATGTTGCGAAGTCGATCGAGGACGCGATCGTCTTGCTCGCCAAGATGACGAAAGGCGTCAAGGAAGTGGTGTTGCCGCCGACGGGCAACCTCAGCCTCAACGCCGAGACATTCGCTTATCACGAGGAATATTACACACACGGCGCCGGACGCTATCAAATTCCGACGCGGCGCTCGCTGCAAAACGGCGCGAATCTGAAGGCCGCCGAGTACGTGCGCGCACGGTGGAAGCTCGACCTGATTCGCCGGACCATCGACGACGCCTTCACTGACTTCGACCTGGTCGTACTACCGACTCGCCGCCACACGCCGCGCACTGTCGATGCGGCCATTAAGCGCGAAGAAAGCGATAAAATCCGCAATCCCGAACTGGAAAACACCGGGCCATTCGACGTGTATGGCATCCCCGCGATCTCGGTGCCTTGTGGTTTCACCTCCGCCGGATTACCGGTCGGTCTGATGATCGCGGGACCACGATTTTCCGAAGGGCGCGTGCTCGCGCTGGCGGCGGCGTACGAAAGAGCGACCGAGTGGCACAAACGGCGGCCAATGCTGACGCCCGACATGCCCGTCCCGCCGCTTTCGGCAACTGAGGATCGAAACTAATCGCAGAGCGCCCGCAACAATGCGCAATGCTGGATAACGACTGTGCGCGCTGCTAAGTCGTCGCAAGACATTTTCCTTATGGGTTCGGAGCCAGGAAGTCGATGGTAATCCAGTCGCCCCGACCACCTATCTTTCTATTTTTAAAACACTTGCAGCAGATAGACAGATTCTTTGTCCGCAGAAACCCAAATCTATTTACAGTTAAACTGTACAGACAAACTGTATATATGTTAATGTTGGTTCATGGCCAAGACTTCAGCTGCTTCCGAGGATTCACGACTTTCCGCTCTGGCGGGGGAACTCCGCGTTGCCATTGGCAGACTGAACCGGCGGCTGCGCGAGCAGGCACAGGCAGGCGATTTCACCGAGGCGCAGAGATCGGTCATCCTCCACCTGGATCGTGATGGCTCGGCAACGGTATCGGCGCTGGCGCAAGCCCAAAGCGTCCGTCATCAGTCGATGCGGGCAACAGTCGCCAGCCTGGAGACGATGGGAGTGGTGCGTGGCGAGCCGGATCCGGCTGACGGCCGGCAAACCATCCTTAGCCTGACTCCTGCTTTTCTGAAAATCCTCGGGACCGGACGCGCGGCGAAAGAAGATTGGCTGTTCCGCGCCTTGCAGGCACAACTCACGCCGCGCGAACAAGAAGGATTGGGGTCAGCGGTCAAATTCCTTCAACGGCTTGCCGACTTCTAATTGGGACCTGCACTTTTAAGGAAAGCACTATGTCACTCAGCACTATTGATTCAAAAACCGCACTGATCGTCATTGACTTGCAGAAGGGGATTGTCGCGCTCCCGCTTGTCCATCCGGTTACAGAGGTGGTGAGCAACGCGCGCGCGCTTGCAGACGCATTCCGCAGCCACGGGCTTCCGGTCGTGCTGGTCAATGTTGCCGGCGTCGCGACGGGACGAACGGAGCAGCCGCGGCGAACGACTAGCTTCCCATCGGGATGGACCGATCTTATCTCCGAGTTGAACCAACAGCCCACCGATCACGCGATCACGAAGTACACGCCCGGAGCGTTTCCGAAGACTGGCCTCGAAGAGCATCTTCGCTCCGTCGGTGTTACGCAGGTCGTAGTTTCAGGCATTGCCACCAGTATTGGTGTCGAATCGACCGCGCGCCAAGCTTATGAGAATGGCTTTCACGTGACACTCGCAATCGACGCGATGACGGATATGACCATGGATTCTCACAATCACAGCCTCAACAAAATCTTTCCGCGGCTGGGGGAAACCGGCAGCACGCAGGAAATCCTCGATCTTCTGAACCGCACACGGGCTTGATACGGAGGATTCGAGTGCCCACAAAAGTCCATCATGCTTCGGATCGAATCGATCCAGCCATTTGGAAGATCAGTTCCGTGGCCGTGCTTGGCTCCTTTCTATCGCAACTGGACGCCACGGTCGTCAACGTCTCACTTTCCAGCCTTGCCGCAGAGCTGAACAGCAGCCTTTCGACGATTCAGTGGGTGACGAGCGGCTATCTCCTCGCGCTTGCGCTCATGCTCCCTTTGAACGGCTGGCTGGTGGACCGCATCGGAGCCAAGGCTCTTTATCTATGGTGCTTTTCAGCGTTCACCCTCTCCTCGGCGCTGTGTGGACTTGCCTGGTCCGCAAGCTCCCTGATCGGATTTCGAGTCCTGCAGGGCATGAGCGGTGGGCTGCTCGCTCCCATGGCGCAGATGATGATCGCTCGTGCAGCCGGTAAACGCCTGGCGAGTGTTTTCGGCATCGCTGCCATCCCTATCCTGCTTGCGCCGCTCCTGGGACCGGTCACTGCCGGCGCGATTCTCCAGTTCGCTTCCTGGCGATGGCTTTTTCTGGTCAATCTGCCGGTGGGCGCCCTGGCGCTCACGCTGGCCATTTTCTTCCTGCCTAACGACCGGGCCGAGACGAACCCGCGCGACCTCGATCTGTTTGGTCTCGCTTTGCTGTCGCCCGGGCTGGTGCTCTTTCTCTATGCATCGGATCACATCCGCGACCGCGATGGCTTTGTGATTCTGGCCGCTTCCATGCTTCTGCTCTTTGCCTCTTTCAAATGGGCAACCAAGCAGGAGGAAAAAGCCATCATCGACTTGCGATTGTTTAAGCGCAAGGCCTTTTCTGCTTCTGCCATGACGCTATTCATGACGAATGGAATCTCCTTCTGCGGGCAGATGCTGATTCCCGTCTTTCTGATCCGCGTCGCCGGACGTTCTCCCAGCGCGACCGGCCTGCTGCTGGCTCCGCTTGGACTGGGGATGATGTGTGGCTATCCATTCGTGGGAAGGTTGGTAAAGCGTTTCGGAAACCGCGCGGTCTCAGCCGGAGGTGCGTTCCTCGCGCTCACCGGCACACTGCCCCTCGTTTATCTGGCGAGTCACGGGCTTGTTATTCCGATCCTTGGATTCGCCCTGTTCATTCGAGGCATGGGTCTGAGCTGCGTTAGCGTTCCGTCCCTTTCGGCTGCGTATTCTTCGATCAGCCGGGAAGACCTGCCGATGGCCACCACTGCTCTGAACATCGTGATGCGTATCGGCGGGCCTACGCTTACGACGGTATGCGCAACTTTCTTGGGATGGCGATTGGGGTTTGCGCAGACTTCGGGTGCGGTGCAGGGCGCATTTACGGCGGCGTTTCTTTTGCTCTGTATATTCCACGCCGCTCTGCTCGTCGCCGCCATGCGACTGCCACAGTCGATGGAGGGAGCTAACGAACAATCTCACGCTTCGCCATCGCTAGCTTTGGAAAGCGTTTCCGAGTGATGGGATCGCGATCAGAAGAGTGCTTCACAGCGGACAAGATGGAGGCAGAGTCCAAGACCAGCAGAAACGATGTGATCGTGTATCCGGGAGATGCGTGTGCCGCCGAAGCGACGGTGACGGCAAAGGAAATTGAATCACGTAAACAGGAGGAAGAACGGATCCGGCAGGAAAGTGTGCGTCTGGAGGAGCGCACTCGAATTGCTCAGGAACTCCATGACACCCTCTTGCAAACTTTCCAAAGCGCCTCATTGCACCCAGGTGCGGCAGTCCTTCGCGTAGCCCAAGATTCACCGCTCAAAAAGCAGTTGGATCGGATCCTTGAAATCATGAAGCAAGGTATCGTGGAGGGCCGCAGCGCGATACAGGGGCTTCGCTCGCCGGGCTCTCAAATCTCAGACCTGGTTCGTGCTTTATCTCACATTCAGGACGAACTTAAGGTACAGCGCGATATCGATTCTCGTGTCACGGTCACCGGCCGGCAAAAACAATGGAGACGAGAGATCCAGCATGAGATTTATCGCATCGGCAAAGAGGCCCTGGTTAACGCATTTTGTCATTCCGGGGCGAAACGCATCGAGTTAGAGCTTGAATACTCCGACCGTGAGCTGTACGTCCGGATTCGCGACAACGGGTGTGGAATCGATCCGCAGATACTCGAAAACGGGCGTGACGGGCACTGGGGTTTAGCAGGCATGCGGGAACGGGCAACGAGAATCGGCGGGGTGCTCAAAATCTTGAGTAGTGCAACGACCGGTACGGAGGTCCAACTTTCCATCCCGACGAGGCTTGCTTCAGAGCTTTCGCTCCCTCTTCACAGCTCGGGATAACAAAACGCTGTGGTTTTCGCGCAATGCTTTCGAATCAGTGTTTGTGTTGCCCGGCCACCCGGATGGAGCCCATCATGCCTCCGTCTTCGTGCTCCAGAATATGGCAGTGATACACGAACGTCCCTACGATGTCGCGGCTGCGAAAATCCATTCGTAATTTGACACTCGGATAGCGGTCGCTCTTGCCGTCCCAATAAGGCAGATCGATGGTGTCACGCAGCATCGGCTCGTTTACCACTTCGCCGTCGCGCTCGAGCAATTGGAAGTGTAGCTGGTGGATGTGAAACGAATGTGCTTCCCTAGCGCGGTTTTCGACGATCCAGTCCTCAACCGTTCCCTGCTCCACGGTGATGTCGGGCTGTGTGAAATTCATGTCGAACGCCTGGGGCGTAGCGCCTTCCACAGTGATGAAGTATTTCGTCAGGTTGGGATCATTCGGCGCCACGGGATCGCGCTTTTCGGAGAAATACAGTTTCCGTTCGCGAACCGCCTCTAACCGTTCCAACCCGGAGAAGGGTTTTGCCGCGGCGGGCGCGGAGGGCATGCTTGGCTGTACGGGTGCATCGGCCGCGCTGCGAATATTCGCGATCACGCGATACGGCGAGGCAGCGCCGTCCGGCCCGGTATCGTACGCCAGTGTCACCAATTGCGCCCAAGTCCCGGCGGGAGGCGTGGTCACGATAAATTCCCCGCGGCCGCCCGGGGAAAGAAGCATGTGTGTCCGCCTGGCGTCGCCCCCAATGGGAACTCCATCGAAAGCGACCAGGTCCACCGTTTGCACGTCGCGAATGTCCTGAATGATCTGGCCAAACCGAATCTGCAGATCGAAATAAGTGTCGGCGGAGGCGTTCAATACTCTCCAAAATTGACGCTCGCCCGGGCGAACGGTCATCGCCGCCGGCCGGTACAAGGGATACAGTACCGGAACAAAGTTTATGGAAATGTCCTTGCCCGGACCCGAGTCTTCGTCGGATTCCGCGAATCCCGGCACGCTTTGATCGCGCAGGACCAGCACGCGCTCCGGCAAACCGGCGACTTCGGGCTTCACCCGCTCGATCCCTTCGATGATCAAAGCTCCAGAGGCGCCTCCGAGCACCTGCGGTTCCGTGTAGCCGTGGGGATGCGGATGATACCAGTACAGCCCCGGGGAATCGCCGGCAGGGATCTTCACTCGATACTCGAAGCTGGCCGAGGGGCGGATCAACGTTCGAAGAGTTTCGTCCTGATGGCAGGTGGGGGGAAGAGCCAAACCGTGAAAATGGAGATTCGTCGCCGCCGCAGTCATCGCTCCGCCGGCACAATCGTCCTGGTGGACATGCGGTGGCGCCGCGAGTTTTTCTTCCGGAAGCCCGTTGGTCAGCTTGAAGACCAGTTCGTCCCCGGCATGAACGCGCAACGTCGGCGCCTGGAGGTTGTCTTTCGAAAGGTAACAGTAGCGCGTCTGGCCGTAGCGGTCTACATAAGTACGAAACGTAAAGTCGACTTCAAGCCGGGCGTTCGAGCTAGCCAGACTGGCAGGATCGATCACTTCACCGCCGATGGGCGCCCGCGGGCAAACCTCAGGCTGCGCAAACATCGGCAGCACGATCAAGAATAAGAAGAGCATTCGTGGGAACAGGCGGGCCTCGCAATCCTATCGTAAACGCGCGGCCCGCCCGTTCGGCGAACTACTTACCGGTGTAGGTCACCGTGGTTGTGTCGGTGGACGACGCACCCGTCGAATCGAAGACGGTGAGCAGGAACACGTACGTGCCCGGGCCCGACGTGAACTGGACCGTCGCTTTCGCGGAAGTCCCGTTCAGGATCGAAGCTCCCAGGCTGGTGGGTCCGAGGCTCCATTGGTAGCTGAGCGGCTGGCCATTGAAGCTGCTGGAAAGGCTGCCGTCGAGTTGCAACGTCGCGGCGCTGGTGGCCACGGTTTCCGGATTTGCCAGCGCCTTGGTCACCGCGACGGGCGTCCGTTTGGCGGTCACCAGGCCAGTGGCCGGATCCAGAATCACGGCGCTCGCCGAAGCGGTCGAGAAATTGAACATGTTGTTCAGCGGTCCGGCAACCGCGTCCATCGAATTGTCGCCGATGCGGCCCAGGCTCCAGTTGTCTTCGACGAAGCGCAGAATCGACGACTGATCGGTAGTGGTGTGATCCACGAAATTGACCTTCGCATACGGCGAGATCACCAGCAGCGGTAGGCGCGGACCATAGCCGCAGCGCCCCTGGTAGACGGAATTGGCGCTATTGCCGCAGGACCCGGCCCCCGCGAGGTTATCGTCGGCGACGCCCGACGGGCTGACGATCGGGCCTACCACATGGTCATACCAGCCGTCGGAATCGTCATACGCGATGATGATCGCCGTCGTGCTCCAGGCGGGCGAGGACATAATCGCGTTGATGGTGTTCACCACGAAGGTTTGTTCGTCCAGAGGATCGGAATAGCCGGCGTGGCCGTCCTGATACGCGGCCGCTTTAAGATAACTCACCGCGGGCAGGTTGCCGTTGTTCACCGCGGCAAAGAAGTCGATCAGATCGTATTGATGATTGGCTTGATCGGTCTGCCCGATCATAGCGACCGTTGAGGGCGGCAGATGATGCGGATTCGCGGTGTTCTTATAATACTGGAACGGCTGGTGGTGCGGGATGTAGTCGGTCCCCGCCGAGGCGCCGGAGATGTTGTTGTGAGCCGTGGCGCAAACCGCGCTGCCGTCGGGATTCACCGCGCTTGGCCGGAATCCACCCTGGAACCAGCCCCAGGTGACGTTCTTGGCGTTCAGCAGATCGCCGACGTTTTTCCCACCCATCGTGATTTGTGCGGCGGTCTTGATGGTGCAATCATCCAGAGCCAGAGCCGGCCGCGGGTCGCCAATCACTGAGCCGGAGGAGACGTTTCCAGCCGCACTTCCGGAGACGAGAGTCGCTCCGTGAGTCTGGCCGGAGATCAGGTTGAGCGCGCCCGGGGTCGACGGACCGAACTGCGTGTTAAACGAGTTGTCGCTCATCGCGAAATTCTGCGCATAATTCCAGAACGCCGTCACCGTGTTTCCGTCGTAATAGCCCATGACGACGGCCTTGCCGACGCCGATATCGCAGGACGCGCTGGAGCCTCCGACGGACTCGACGAACTTATCCATCAGGCCCGAGTTGAACGCCTGTTGCTCCTGCGTGTACCCGTGACCCTGATCGCACGTCACCGCTTGCGCTCGCGTCAGCCGGAAGGGCTTCGCGGAGTTCGGATTATTAGTCATCAGACTGCCAGCCAAGCCGTTCACCGAAGGCGTGTTGGTTGAAGCGTTGAAGCTGGGTTCGCCGGCGGTCTTATTGAGCGCGTTGGGATATGTCGCGAAGTAGTGATCGAAAGAGACATTTTCTTGAAAGATGACCACCACGTGCTGGATCGGCGTGGTAGTGGACTGCGCATACAGCGCAGGGAGCAGGAACAGGCTGCAAATCGGAAATCGTGTTTTCATTTCATGTCCTCGTGGTTGGGATAAACAGGACAAGAATCGCACTGGCCTGTTACAGGCGATTTAACAATCCGTACCTTGGTGCAGATTCTTTTGTGATTTCACGGAGAATTATCGAATTCGTAACCGTTTCGAATCGAAACGGCGCATCAGCCGCGTTGATCGCGGTAGTATTGGAACTCTGTATGATGACTTCTATGCGGTGTCCGACATGCGCGGCTTTGAATCGTGACCACGGGCGGGAATGTGAGGTCGAAGCGAGAGCGGTTCTCGACCAACAGCAAGCTGGGGCTGACACGCAGCTTCGGGAAGCCGCTTTGCGGAGCAGGAAACGCCAAATGGCAATTCTATCCACTCTCCATCACCACCGAGTGGAGGACCACGCCGCGTAGTCTTCATGTTCTGAAATCCTGACGCAATTCTGCCGCAACATTTTCCTGTTCAAATGTTTGCGAGATGTCGGTATTCGAAACCTTGCGAAATTTGGGACGGAGCCCGCGGACCGTCCTGGTCGACAGCTGGAATTGGAAATCGGCACTGTTCAGCTCGATCATTCGCGCGCTGATTTTTTTGTTCGCCAACCTCGCGGCCGGCTGGCGTGCAGCGACTGGCGCGATGTTCGCCGAATTCGTCTACCGGGCCATCAGCGCCGGGGTGTACGGCGCGATCACGCAGGCCTTCCGCGAGACGGAGCCCCCGTGGGCCGCCGGGATCGCGGTGATGGTAGTGGTGCCGCTGATTTCACACTCAATCGAGCTCACCATTCACCTTCTACGCGGCACGCCGAAGATTATCACCAGCATGATCGTTTCGATGTGCTTCACGGCGATTTCGACACTATTCAACCTGTACGCGATGCGGCGAGGCGTGCTTGTCACCGGCGCGGGCGCGGGATCGGTGGGTGCGGATCTGCGCCGCGTCCCCGGGCTGATCGGTTCCTTCCTGCTGGCGGGTCCGGTGGCGCTCTACGCGAAGCTGCGACCCGCAGCCGACGCAGTCTGGCGCGACGGCAATGAGCGGCGGGTGCGCAAGCAGTACCTGTAAGCGTCGTAGACTTGATCGAAAACGCGGTTCCAATACCGGCACAGCGCGAATTCCCGGGCCCTGACGCGCATGCTCTGCAGCAGGTCGGGGCACTTCGCAAGTTGAACCACGCGATCGAGAAATGTTTTTTCGGTCTCTGTGACGAACCCAGTCACCCCATCCTGCACCAGATACTTCGGGCCACCGCCGGAAGTGACCACCGCAGGCACCCCGGAGGCGAGCGCTTCCAGCACCACATTGCCGTACGTGTCGGTGTGCGACGGGAACGCGAAAATGTCCATGTTGGCGTACGCGCGCGCCAAGTCCTCTCCGAACAGGAGGCCGGTGCATTGCACATGCTTGAGGTTCGATTCGAGCCACCCGCGTTCGTGGCCGTCTCCGACCACGGAGATGCGGAAGTTTTCGACGCCAGCGGCAAGCAGCGCGTTTTCGACATCGCGCAGCCCCCGGACATTCTTTTCAGGCGAAAGTCGTCCGACAAATCCGATGGTTAGGACCTCGTCGCTGCGATCCCTCTTCTCCGGGGAAAACAGCACCGTATCCACACCCCGCTGCATCAGAAAAGCGGGCCGCGCAGTGCGCCGATGCAGCAGTTCGACCAGTTCACGGTTGGGAGCGAGCAGTACGCGCGCCAGGCGGTAATAGCGAAGACTCAGCGCCAGGATGATCTGGTTCTCAGTGAAAGCGGCGATTGGAGTCGAAAAGGAAGGCGGCAGGAATCCCAACATTTTTGACAGCCGCCGCGCTCCGAATTCATGGATGTTGGTGTGCCAGGACGCGATCAGTGGCAAACCGAGATCGTGCGCCAGATAGGCGCCAAGAATCCCGACATCGCTGGGTCCGGTGATGTGGATCAATTCGGCGCCGAACCTTTTCAAGTGCGCCGCGACAACTGACCGGTGCCGCATGAAGGCCAAGTCGAAGGACATGTCGCGCTCCAGGCTGAAACCGAGTGCGCTTCGTTTCAGCTCGAGCGTCCAGACCGGCCCATCTTCGGTGAGCTGCGTTCGCGGTCCGGCGTGGACATTCAGGAACGGCAGCGCGCGCCGGCGCGCAAACGCATCGAAATGACGGCTGGTGTGGGCAACTCCATTCACTTCGTGAAACGAATCCGTAAAGAAGGCGACGCGCGGAGCGGGGTTCACAGGCCGGCCTCCTGCGGGTCAGCGAGCGCGAGGCGCAGCGCCGTCCGCACCTGCCGGCTCATGATGGCGCGCAACCCGCCCAGGAACCACTTGACCGGCCACGGCTCGTCCCGTTGCCAGATCGCCGCGAGCGGGCGGACAACGCCGTCGTCCTGACGATAGAAAACGCGCTCGTTCCAGCGGCGGCGTCCGATGGGGAACTCGGGATAATCGCGCACGATGTCGCACATGGTTTCGATCATGCGGAGCTTCAAAGGCTCGCGGTACTGGGGCATGAAAAGAACCTCGCTGATCCGGTCCTGACGAATCTCGGCCACGAATTCGGCGAAAGATTGCGCGTTGGTTAAATTCAGGTTTGCGTTCGGTTCCAATCCGTGACGGTCGCCACCGGAAACCAGAACGTGTCCGGATTGTTCGGCCAGCCAGATGACGCGCTGGTTCTCCTTCCAGGGACGCAAGCCGTTCAACTCCAGTGCATGGATATGCTCGCCGTAGCGCTCGATCACGCGGCCCAGCAGTTGGGCGTGCTCGACGACGCCGATGCGGGCTTCGTCCCACATCGGATGATTCAAAATAATCAGCGTTTGGCCGAATCCGTCAAGCCACGCCAGCAGCTCGGCGAAGCGCGAGCGCACCGGCTGCGCGGTAAACGATTCGAGTTCCGTCATGATGGCCGGGGCATGCTCGGCAGGCAGGTTGTGCACGCCCATGTGAAAGAAGGATGGGCCGAAGGGGATGGTCCACTCGACTGAGATCGGCTGGTGCGCTTCCAGCACCGCAAGCTGCGAGCCCGCCTGGATATCGTCGTGGTCGCTCAGTGACACCAGCGCATCCAGGCCCAGGGCTTCGATCTGCTTCGTTTCCAGATCATAAGCTTCACGAGGTCCCAGCGGAGGGCGCCAGAAGGCGCGCGAGAAATCGAGATCCCTGCCGGTAAGAGTCTTGTAGCGTTCAGCCTGCCCTGCGATGGCATGTGCGGCGATGGGCAAGCCGGCCGTGTAACGGGGAACGAACGCGAGGCTTTCCTCGGAGTACAGGGTGTGGCTATGCAGCGAGACGCCGGTACGGTAACATTTTTCGGCTGCCGGATTGCGCCAGGACCAATGCAGGCTGGTTTTCCTCATGACTCCTCCCTTTCAAGCGTGATTCGCAGATACGATCTCGGCTGAAATTCGATACGCGTGGGCAGGTCCGAATCGGCCTCCAGCCACAGGCGAAACGTGGAAGCCCGTTTCGATACTTGGTCGTAGATGTGCCCGGTGAGCCGCGTATTGCCGCTGGTCTCGCGCGCCTTCTCGCAATCGAGGCGGAACGAGTGGCCGTTATGGATATATGTCCAAGAGGACCGGCTCTGGCCGGACCGGATCGCGGCCAGCGTTGAATATAGAAACGTGGCCGGTACACCCGGATAGTACAGGTCCGGGTACGTCACCGTATTCGCGGCGAATCGCGATCGAATCTGTTCGATCAGATCCGGCATGTCGCGCCAAGCCTGCGTGGGAAGCGCGATGCAGACACGCTTCCGATGCGCGCAGCCAGACTCATGCTGCCCTTCGACGGCCACGAACGAACAGGAATTCTTGCGCTCAAACGCTGCGCGTCGAATGGGCTGCGCTTCGTCCTCGGGCGCGGTGATGAAGCCAAAATAGGTGGCTTCCTGGGGCGCGGAACAGCGTTCGACCACGCATTCCTCGGTAGAGCCGGCGTACACGACGCCATGCGCGCGCTCCGGGTTCGATCCACCCGCGAAGTGCAGACGGAGGGTTCTACGATCAGCCTCCCCCGATTCGTGGAGGAGGACGAACGCGGTTCCGACGTTCTGGCGCGTCATCAGCGGCGCGCCCAGCATGGAGACGGTAGCGTCCACACGGTAGCGGCGCTTCTGGACGGCCCCGGCGGAAACGCGCGCGAGGCAGGTGAGCCCTGCCAGTCCCAGTAGAATCTTGCGCCGCGAAACCCTCATCGGGCATAAGGTTACGTGCTGCGCGTTTCCGCGTTATCGTTAATCCATGAACGATTCGTGAAACATTTTAGATAAGTATTGTCTTTAGCCTAAGGCGTTCGCCGGAGTTGTGAGGTCTGTGCTGAAATTGCGTGACAAACCGGTTGCAGGTGCCGGTCACCTTTTTCTCCGGGCGGGTACTTAGGGATCATGAAAACCAAACTACTCACCGCTCTTTTGACGGCCTCGGCCTGTTTCGCGCAGGGGCACAGGTCGTTTTCGGTCGCCGTGCAGGGCTCCGGCCCGGCCATGATTCTGATTCCCGGTCTCGAATGCTCACGCGACGTGTGGCAGGGATTCATCGAGCGCTACAGTTCCGGATATGAGATTCACGCGGTGACCATTGCCGGATTCGCAGGCGAGCCCGCGGTTCCCGGGCTGCGCCTGGAGCAGGTGAAAGACGACCTGATCGCCTACATCCGCGAACGGAACCTCGTGAAACCGGTGATCGTCGGTCATAGCCTGGGCGGTTTTCTCGCATTCTGGATCGGATCCAGCGCCCCCGATCGGGTGGGCCCGATTATTTCAGTGGATGGGCTGCCGTTCCTGCCCGCGATGATGGGCGGGGCCGCCGACGCCGGCCAGATGCGAGCACTCTACGCGTCGATGAAGCCCGGGCAACTGGAAAACATGAGTCGAATGGCGCTGGCTCAAATGATCTCGAACCCGAAGCAGCTGGAGACGGCAGCGAAATGGGCCGGCCGTTCCGATCCATCGTTTGTCGGCCAGGCTATGTATGATCTAATGACGACGGATCTGCGGCCGGAACTGCGAAAACTGCGCGGTCCGGTGCTCCTGATCGGCGGCGCGAAAGCGTTCTCGTCCGACCCGCAGCAGCTGGCGAAGGTCCGCGCCGCATACGAGGAGCAGGTGCAAGCCGCGGGCGATTGCAAGGTGGTCATGGCTGAGCGGGCGCTCCATTTCGTTATGCTCGACGATCCCGAATTCCTGTACCGCGTGACGGACGAATTCCTGGGAGGACGATAAGCATGCGCGGCGAACTTGAACCACTGGTGATCGCAGCCGCGCGAGGCGATGCCGACGCTTACGGTGAGCTGGTCACCCAAACCAGTCCGCTGGTGTCTTCCATCGCGCTGGCCATCGTCCGGGATCTCGAATTGAGTCGCGATGTGGCGCAGGAAGTATTCCTGTCGGTCTGGCGCGATCTCAAGAAGCTTCGCAATCCAGAAAGCTTTTTGCCGTGGCTCCGCCAGACCGCGCGCAACCGCGCCAAGACGGCCCTTCGAACCGATGTCAGAAAACGGAAGCTGGGTGCTGCGGGCCTGCTGGACGAACTGCTGCCTGTGGCGGTGGATCCGCGGCCCAGCGCAACCGACCGGATGATCGCGAAGGAGGAACTACAGGCGCTGGCGGAGGCGTTGGCGGCATTGCCGGAAGAGACTCGGGAGGTCCTGACGCTGTTCTACCGCGAAGGTCAGAGTGTGGCTCAGGTCGCGTCCCTGCTCGAACTGAGCGAAGTTGCCGTGAAGAAGCGGCTCTCCCGGGCGCGAGCGTCGTTGCGCGAAAGCATCCAGGAACAGATCGGTGAGACACTGCGCCGAACGGCGCCGGGGGCCGCGTTTACGGCCGCCGTAGTGATCGCTCTACCGGCGAGTGCGCCGACGGCGGCGGCCGCGGCAGTCGGCGCCACATCAAAAGCGGCCGGCTCGTTGGGGATTTTGAAGCTGCTTACGCCGTTTATCGCCGCCCTGCCGGGAGGCATCGGCGGCGCGCTGGGCATTATCCTCGGAACCCGGAGGTGGATGAAAGAGGCTCAAGACGAAGAAGAACGTCAAGGGTTGCGTCTATACATGAAGGTCGGCAGCGCCGTGCTGATCTTCTACTCCTTGGCATTAACGGTGGCGATGACGCGCTCGGCAAATCCACTATGGGCGGTGCCGTGGTTCGTCCTGTTAATCGCGACGATCGCAGTACTCCAGCACGTGTGGCTGCCGCGAATCGTGAGGCGGCGCATGGAAGCCGAGATGCGCGCCGATCCACTGCGAGCCCGCGAGCGCCGGCAGCGGGAGCGGCGCCAGGCCATTGTCGGCTGGACCATTGGGATCGTGACCGGATCGCTGGGATTGGCGGCGGGACTTTGGTCCGCACTACGATGATTCTGCGAAGAGAGCCCTAAGGTCGCGCCTCACACAAAAGTCTGAGGATTGAAATCAAGAGTTAACACGATTTCCCTATGTTGTGGGGTAATGATCTCACCATTGCGGGACGGCGGTGCAGTTTGGCCGGATCTGCGGCCCAGTACGGAAATTGGTGAAAGACTGCTGGCGTCGACGCCCCTCTACGGCATCGGGCGCGTAGCGGAAAAGCTGTTGTCGCTCGACCAGCTGGATTGTGTCTATTCCGAAGCACGCCGGGAAGGGCCGGCCCAGCCGTTCTTCGCGAGTCTTCTGGAACGCCTCGACATCCGCTACGAATGCGCCGACTCGGAACTTGCGCGCATTCCACCGGACGGGCCGGTGATGGCGGTTTGCAATCACCCGTTCGGTCTGGCGGAAGCGCCAGTGCTCGCGTCGCTGCTGCTGAAGATCCGGAAAGATGTGCGGTTCCTGGCGAATTCGCTACTCGCCAATATCGATCTTCTGCGCGATTACTTGATCGCAGTGGATCCCTTTGGCGGGAAGGACGCCGCCAAGTCCAACTTGAAAGGCATCCGCGCCGCCATCGAATGGCTGCAAAGCGGCGGCCTGCTGGTGGTGTTTCCCGCGGGCGAGGTATCCTCGCTTCAATTTCCCCAGTTCCAAGTCGCGGACATCCCCTGGAACGACTCAATCGGGCGTGTCGTGCGGATGACCGGCGCGACCGTGATTCCGTTCTACATCCACGGCGCCAACAGCGCGGGCTTCCACCTGGCCGGACTGGTTCATCCGCTGCTACGTACTGCGCTGCTGCCTCGCGAACTATTCAATAAACGCGGGCAGACGATTCTGGTCTCAATCGGAACTCCGATCGTGGCGCGCACACAGCCGGGATTTACGAATCGCCAGTTGACGGCTTACCTGCGGATGCGAACGGAGCTGCTGCAGACGCGGCGGCTCCAACCAATCGCGGCAAAGCGTCCTCAAAATCGCAAATTGACTCCGATTGCCGCGCCGGCGGACGTAGCCCGCATGCGGGCCGAAGTCGAAGCGTTGCCGGTCATTCTGACTTCCGGCCCGCTTCGTGTCTGTGTCGCCGAGGCCGACCGGATCCCCAACACGCTGCTGGAAATCGGACGTCTGCGGGAGGTCACGTTTCGCGCCGCTGGAGAAGGAACCGGCCGCTCACGCGACCTGGATCGTTTTGACGAATGGTACCGCCACGTCTTCCTATGGAACGATGAACGCAGCGAAGTCGTGGGGGCCTACAGAATCGGGCTGGCCGACTTGATTCTCGCGGATCGCGGTCCGCGCGGACTTTACACCAACACTCTATTCAGATTCGATCGTCCATTTTTGGCGAAGCTGGGACCCGCGCTGGAACTCGGACGCTCTTTCGTTCGCGCGGAATACCAGCGCGAGTATCTTCCGCTACTGCTGCTCTGGAAAGGAATCTGCCAATTCGTCGTCCAAAATCCGCGCTACCGCAGTCTGTTCGGCCCGGTGAGTATCAGCAACGACTATCGTTCGATCTCGCGGGCTTTGATGGTCGAGTACTTCAACTCGCGCCGGGATTCCGAAGTGGGCCGGACCGTTCACCCGAGGTGCCGTTTTCACGCGCCAGCGCTTCCAGGATGCAGTTCTAGCGGATTGAGTTCGCTGGTCAACGGTGTCGAGGAGCTCTCGGGTCTGGTTGCGGATCTTGAACCTGACAAAAAGGGGGTTCCTGTGCTCCTCCGGCAGTACCTCAATCTGGGGGGCAATATCCTGGAGTTCAACGTCGACCCGCGGTTCTCAAATACGGTGGACGGACTCATTCTGGTCGACCTACTGCGGGCGGACCGCCGCCTGCTTGCCAGATATATGGGCCGCGAGGGTCTGGCGTCGTTTTGCCGGTTCCATCGCTGCTAAATTCCAAGGATTGTCATCGAGTTTTCATACTCGATTGATATCTTGTAGGTCCTCATACAAAGTTGCTGTTCGGCCATCATGATTAACAAACTCGCGTGCTCGCACCTCCTGTTCACAATCGCCCTCTTCCCGGCCATGAGCTACGGCCAGGCGGCATTCCCCGGATTCACCCCTGGCAACATCGTCGTCACCCGCTCGGTTTACAGCGGTGACGCGACTACGGTCCACTCCGGCCAGCGGCTGCCGCCGGTGTGTCCTGCGACGGCGGCTTGCGGCACCGCGACCGCGACCGCAAACGGATCCTATCCGTCCGCGACCAACCCGAATAACGTTTTCGACAACAACAAAGCCGACGGCAGTTTCGGCATCACCTCGCCGATTCTTCTCGATCAGCTCACTCCGACGGGAACGCTGGTGAATACGTTAGCGATTCCGCCGAATATGGTGGTCACCAGCTTCAGCTCCAAGTCCGAGCTGGCCATCAATTTGTCCGACGACGGCACTGCTCTGACGTTCATGGCCTACGTCGCGCCGCTAAACTCGATCGACGTTTCAAATTCCAACACGCCTGGCGTTTACGATCCGACCAATCCTGCCGGCGGCAGCTACTATCGCGCGGTAGTGCAGGTGGGTGCGAACGGCGCGATTCAGGTCACGCCGACCAACGCCTACAGCGGCAACAACGGCCGCGCCGCAGCGCTGGCGGGCGGATTGTATTACCTGACCGGCAACTCGAATAACGGGGGCGGCACGCCTACCAACGTGATCACCGCGACAGGTGCGCAGGTGGCTGCTCCGGGTCAGGCGGCGACTACGGTTCCAATCATGATCGGGACTTTTTCGATCACGCAGGTCAACGATCCCTCGACCGGAAAGCCGTACGCAGCGGACAAAGCCGGAAAGGATAACAATTTTCGAGGACTGACGATTTTCAACAACACGATGTACGCCACGAAAGGGAGCGGCGGCAACGGAATCAACACGGTTTACCAGATGGGTGCGGCCGGAACTCTTCCGACGCTCGCCACCGCCGCGGCCGCGCCGATCACGATCCTGCCGGGATTTCCCACAGTGCTCGCCAAGAACGCAACCGCGGCGAGCATATATCCGTTCGGGATCTGGTTCGCGAACGCGACGACTCTATATGTCGCCGATGAGGGCGATGGAGTGGCCGCCGATGCGGCTACGGCTCCGAACGCGGGGTTGCAAAAGTGGAGCCTGGTCAGCGGCACCTGGCAGCTCGATTATGTTCTGCAGAAGGGCTTGAACCTAGGCCAGCCGTACACCATCGCGAACTATCCCGCGGCGCTGAACCCCTCCACCGACGGGATTCGAAATATCACGGGCCGCGTCAATGCCGATGGCACAGTGACCATCTGGGGTGTGACCTCCACAGTTAGCGCGAACGGCGATCAGGGCGCCGATCCGAACAAGCTGGTGATGATCAACGATGTGCTCGCCAATCTGACCGCCGCCGGCGCGGCGAACGAGACGTTCGCGACCATCAAGACGGCCAATGCCGGGGAGGTTCTCCGCGGCGTCTCACTAACGCCTGCAAAGGCTTCCACCATGCCGAACGTTCCCGCAATTACTTCGATCGCGAATCCCGGCGCGCAGACCATCGCTCCCGGATCGCTGGCCTCGGCGCGCGGCCAGAACCTGGCTCTCGGTTTCCCCGGACCGATCTTCGGGATTCTCCCGTTTGTGTTCGACGCCACCTCGGTTTCGATCGTGGATTCGGCTGGAAAAACGACGCCCGCGCCCATGTTCTACGTCTCTCCGAATGAGGTGGACTTCGAGGTCCCCGCAGAGGTCGCTTCGGGAGCCGCGCAAGTGATCGTCACGAGCACTGGCGCCAGCCAGACCGCGTCGAACATTCAGATCGCGGCGGTATCACCCGGATTGTTCACGCTCAACAATGCGGGATTAGCCACCGCGTACGCGGTTCGCGTCTCATCGAATGGAACGCAAACGGCGCAACAGATCTATTCCATGGATTCCTCGGGAGCGATCACTCCGACACCCATCAACATGGGATCTGCCGGAGACCAGGTGTACCTGATTCTCTACGGGACCGGTATCGCGGCCGCGGGAACCGCCAACACTAAGGTGACCGTAAACGGTGTGAACGCGCCAGTGCTGTTTGCAGGTCCACAAGGCGGATCGCCGGGACTGGATCAGGTGAATATTCTTCTTCCGGCCTCGCTGGCGGGCCAGGGCAACGTGAATCTTCAGCTTACGGCAGCAGGGGTGCCGGCGAATCCGCTGCAGATCACGGTTCAATGACGCGCCTGCGATTTGTTCAAACCGGCATGTGACACCGAGTGTCACTCGCCCGACGGCGCCCACTCGGCTAGTACGCGGTGGAGAAGTTGAACCGCGATGGATCCTTCACCAACGGCGGAAGCCACTCCTTTGGCGCTTCCTGAACCCACGCCGAACACACCCGGCAACTCTGGCCTTGTCAAATGCACCCATGCTCGTGCCCACCGCGGATAGCGCTGGGTGTGCTCGTGTCGTGCACACAAATGGATAGTGTTATAGTTAGCAAACTAAAAAGAGGGTTACGCTCATCGCTATGTTATTAGAGTCCAAAGGAGCGCAAGCTCCCAAAGCTTGGCCGCAGGCGTTCTTGTGCGTTCTCTTCTTCTTTTCAGGTTTCCCTGCACTGATCTACCAAATCGTTTGGCAGCGCGCACTCTTCGCTATCTATGGAGTCAATATCGAGTCTGTCACCACCGTCGTCACCGCTTTCATGCTCGGCCTCGGATTCGGCAGTCTTGCCGGTGGATTCGTGTCGAAGAGGCAACGGGGCCGGCTTTTGCTGCTGTTCGGGTGTGTCGAACTCGCCATCGCCTCATTTGGCTTCGTTTCTCTCCATCTGTTTCACTTCGCCGCGGTGAACACGGCAGGCGTCTCAGCCATCAGGGCCGGCTTGATCGCGTTTTGCCTGGTCATCTTCCCGACCGCTCTCATGGGGAGCACTCTCCCACTCCTGGTCTCGTACCTGGTTCGGTTTTCTCCGAACACCGGCCGATCCGTGGGGATGCTGTATTTCGTGAACACGCTCGGCTCAGCAGTGGCCTGCCTTACGGCCGCATTCTTTTTTATGCGGTTCCTTGGAGAATCGGGAGCAGTTCGAGTCGCCGCGATGATGAACGGAGGCATCGGCCTCGCTGCCATCGTCCTTCATTTCGCCTCGCGACACGTTCAAGTAGATCAACACAGCAAAGCTGAACAGGAGCCGAAGTTCTCGGCCGCGCGTCTGATGCCGTTCCCTTTGGCTCTATTCGTTACGGGGGTGGCCGGTTTCATCGCGTTGGCCTACGAAGTCATTTGGTACCGTCTGTATTCGTTTAGTTCCGGAGGGGACGCACGTACGTTTGCCCTCCTGCTGGGATTTTATCTGGCGGGCATAGCATATGGTTCGCTTGCCGCAAGGTCGGTCTGCAGTGACATTGACGCCGGCACAATGGATCGTCATGTTCGATTCGCCGGCCGTTTTGTAATCGTCGCGAATATTCTGGGGTTTCTGGTGGCCCCGACGGTCGCCCTCGCGGGCCGCTTTGTTCCCGACGTGGCTACGCTACCGCTTGTTTTGGTCACAGCCGCGCTCCTCGGAGCGGTCTTTCCGATTCTTTGCCATGTCTCCGTGAGTCCGGATTCAAACGCGGGCGCGCGGTTGAGCTATCTGTACATCAGCAATATTGCTGGTTCCGCTCTCGGCAGCTTTCTGGTGGGTTTTGTTTTGATGGACGTTCTTAGCTTCAGGCAGATCGCCATCTTGCTGGCCACTTTAGGGTTGATTCTCGGGGTCGTTCTGCTGCTGACAACGACGGCGAAGAAGTCGAATCGATTAGTGATCGCCGTGTCCGGAGTCGCAGCCGTCATCGCGGTGGTGCTGGCCTCTCCTTGGTTATTCGACGGGTTCTACGAAAAGCTGCTTTACAAAGGTGAGGTTCATTCCGATACGAGGTTTTCACGGGTGGTGGAGACCCGAAGCGGCGTTATTACTATCTCGCCTGACGGAACTGTGTTCGGCGGCGGCATGTACGATGGCAGGTTTAATGTCGATCTTCTTCGCGATACTAACTGGGTCATTCGCGCGTACGCGCTGAGCGCCATTCATCCTTCCCCGAAGGAAGTCCTGATGATTGGCCTCTCCTCTGGTTCCTGGGCACAGATTATCGCCAACCACGAGAACCTGGAGAAGCTGACAATCATAGAAATCAATCCTGGATACCTCAACATCATTCCGCAGCACGATCAAGTCGCCAGCGTGTTACGCAACCCCAAAGTCACCGTTGTGATCGATGATGGCCGCCGGTGGCTGACGCGTAATCCGGACCGGAAATTTGACATGATCGTCATGAATACGACCTATCATTGGCGCGCAAACGTATCGAATCTTCTGTCTGTCGAATTTCTCACTTGGCGCGCCGCCACTTGAAGCCAGGGGGAATTCATTACTACAACACCACGGGCTCCCAGCGCGCGATGATCACCGGTTGCACCAGCTTTCCGCACGCGTTGCGGATTGCCAATTTCCTGGCTGTGAGCGGCTCGCCGATGAGCGTTGACAGACAACGATGGAGACGAATCCTGATGTCGTATTCCATCGACGGGAAGTTGGTTTTCGATTTGTCGCAGGCGGCGCACCGGCAGCGTCTCGAAGAAGTGCTGTCGATGCCTGAAGTCCAAACGGACGACGTTTTCGCAATGGAGTCCGCCGAATCGATCAGGCGCCGCCTGTGGGGCGTGCCCGTGATTACGGACGACAATATGGGAACGGAATGGCTGCCAGCCCGCGACCGGTAAACCCGCGCACGATGACCGCTCACTCCGCCAACACGCGGTGGAGAAGCTGAACCGCGATGGATCCTTCACCAACGGCGGAGGCCACGCGTTTGACGCTTCCCGAACGCACGTCACCCACGGCGAACACGCCCGGCAAGCTGGTCTCGAGCAGATAGGGCGCACGCGGCAGAGGCCATTTGGCGGTCGCAAGATCGCCCGGTGAGAGATCCGATCCGGTCTTGACGAATCCTTTTTCATCGAGCGCGAGACAATTATCGAGCCACGCGGCGTTCGGCGCGGCGCCGGTCATCAGAAACACATGTTGGATGTCGTGAGCTTCTTCGACGCCGGTCTTCGAATCGCGCCAGCGCAAACCCTCCAAACGGCCGTTGCCTTCGAGGGCGGTAATTTCGGTGAACGGCAATAATGTGATGTTCGGGGTTTCCTCGATGCGGCGAATCAAATAGCGCGACATGGTGTCCGAAAGACCCGGGCCGCGAACCAGCAGATGCAAGTGGCGGACGCGGCCGGAAAGAAAGACCGCTGCCTGCCCAGCCGAATTTCCTCCACCGACGATGGCGACGTTCTCTCCCTGACAAAGTTGCGCTTCGACAAACGTCGCGCCGTAATAGACGCCCACGCCTTCGAAATGCGCGAGGTTGTGCAGAGGAAGCTTGCGATAAGCCGCACCGGTGGCAACGATGATACTTCGGCCTTGCACGCTTCCGCCGCCGCCCATTTCGACGACGAAAGGGCGACGCGCGCACTTCAGAGCCGTGGCGGGAAGCGCGACGTTGACATGCGCGCCGAATTTCTGCGCCTGCACCAGTGCGCGATCGGCTAGTTCCTGTCCCGAAACTCCGGTGGGAAATCCGAGATAGTTTTCGATTCGCGAGCTCGATCCGGCCTGGCCTCCTGGCGCGCTGCTTTCGAGGACCAGGACACGGAGCCCCTCGGAGGCCGCGTAAACCGCCGCGGCCAGGCCGCTGGGACCCGCGCCCGCGACGATCACGTCGTACACGCTCTGCTCGTCGACTTCTTCATTCAGACCCAGGCACGCGGCTGCATCCGCGTTGCTCGGATTCCGAAGGACGTGCTCGCCGCGGCAGATGAGCACGGGAATCTCGTCCAGCCGGAAGTGGAATTGATCCAGGAGATGCTGCACATCGGGATCGCGATCCACGTCGATGTACGTATGCGGATGACCGTTGCGCGCCAGAAATCCCTTTAACCGCAGGGTATCGGCGGAGTGGTTCGATCCGATCAACACCACGTCTCCCGTCCCGCTCGCCACCAGATAGGCCCGACGAAGCATGAACGCGCGCAGGAAAAGTTCGCTGAGCGCAGCGTCCGCCTGAACGATCCGGTACAGATTTGACCGATCGATTTCGAGCAACGTGCTGGGCACGGTGGTGCGGCCGCGCACGAGGCTCGGGCGGCCCGAGAGTAGATTCACTTCACCGGTAAAGTCCCCGGGCTCATGCACCACGACGACGTGCACCCCGCTTCCGGATGGACTGACGATCTCGATATCGCCTTCGAGCACGACGAAGACACTGACATTGGCCTGGCCCACGTCGAACAGGATTTCGCCGGCGGACGTGCGGCGCTCATGCCCATAGGATGCCAGCCGCGCGATTGCCGCCGCGTCCAGCTTAGGAAATGCGAGCTCGCTCTTTTCGACCGCCATGGTTACTCCAGCAGAATGATTACTCCATTATGAGTTCGTCAACGTAACACCACATCCACTCCTCGCCTGGTTCCATCGATCGCACGATGGGGTGCTGGGTCGCGTGAAAATGCCTGGTGGCGTGCTTGTTCTTCGAGGAATCGCAACACCCGACGTGGCCGCAGATCATGCACAGGCGCAGATGGACCCAGCTATCTCCCAACTTCAGACATTCCTCACATCCGCGCGCGCTGGGCTTTACTTTTCGAATCTGACTCAAATGAGTGCATTTCTGCATTGGATCCTCCTTTTCTTGTGGCTCTTCAAAATGCCTATAGAACCGCAATTTCTCCGGCGTACGCCGGGTCCGGCATTACACCGGATCGAGCAAATGACCGAGTTTCTCTTTTTTCGTCCGCAAATAATCTTCAGTCGATTCCACCGGCGCGACGATGCAGGGGACTCGCTCCGTGACGCGCACCCCCGCGCGTTCCAGCGCGTCGATCTTTTCGGGATTGTTGGACATCAGCCGCACGGCGTCCAGACCGAAGAATCGCAGGATCGCGGCCGGCAGAGCATAGCCACGCAGATCGGCGTCGAAACCGAGCTGCTCATTGGCCTCCACTGTATCGGCGCCATGGTCCTGAAGCTCGTACGCCCGCAGCTTGTTCAGCAGACCGATGCCTCGGCCTTCCTGGTTTTCGTAAATCATCAGCCCACGGCCTTCCCGGGCAATCGATTCCAGGGCCAGTTCGAGCTGCGCGCCGCAATCACAGCGCAGGCTGTGAAACACATCTCCAGTCAGGCATTGCGAATGAATCCGCACCAGCGGGGGCGCACCGGAAACATCGCCCATCTTAAGCACGACGGCGTCTTCGGAGCCATCCGTGAAGCCGTAAATCCGGAAATGCCCGAAACGGCTGGGGAAGTCAGCTTCGGCGACCTTACGTACCTTGGAACTGGGAGACATGAACGGGCGGGTACTTTCATTATAATTGGTGCAAGCGGCCTCATGGTCCCACAGCACCTGGTCATTCTGCTAGTAAAGCTCGCAGTCGCCGCGTCGCTGGCGAGCATTCTTACGCGCAGCGGCCGGTTTCAGCGCATGCTGATGCGCGAAGAACGGACGCTGGCGCAGCGCGTCCAGTTGGCCCTGGTGTGTTCGGCGATCTTCGCGACTGGCGTGCTCGCGCGCGTGCTCGGGCCGGAGGCGTACCAGGCGCTCGACCTGGGCATGGAAGGCTCCCTGGTTATGGGAATGCTTGGGGGCTACGTCACCGGGCTACTCGCGGGCGTGTTGATCTCCGTTCCCGCGATGTTCCACAGCGAATGGATGTCGCTGGTGTTGTTCGCCGCGGTCGGCGTCATGGGCGGCTTGCTGCGCGACGTCGCGCCGGATAAAGAAGCCATTTGGAGATTCTCACCATTTCCCGACTTGAGCCTGTGGAGGTTGATTCGCCGGCACGATCTGCGGCTTCCCGCCTTCAGCCTCGCCTGTGTAATGGTCATCGTCCTGGCTGAGGCGCTCCGCCACATCATCTCCAGGAACTTCAACGGCGTGTTCGCGTTCGAACCGCAGTTCCACGACGGACCCTGGATCGTCGTCGCGGTGTACGCGACCACGCTTTTTTCCACCGTGCTTCCGATCAAGATATGGAACAGTAACCGGAACGAGAAAAAGCTGGAGCAGCAGCAATTGCATCTGAACGAAGCGCGTCTGGCCGCGCTCAGCCGCCAGATCAATCCGCATTTTCTGTTCAATACGCTGAATTCGGTCGCGTCATTGATACGCCAGGACCCGAACCAGGCACGTCAAGTGGTCTATAACCTGTCCAAGATTTTGCGGCGGCTTTTGCGGCAACAGGACAATTTCACCTCGCTTGGAGAAGAGCTGTCTTTCGTCGACGATTACCTGGCGATCGAGATGGTGCGCTTCGGCGACAAGCTTCGTTTCGTGAAAGAGATCGATCCGGCAACTCTGGACCTGTTGGTTCCGAGCATGTTACTGCAGCCGCTGGTCGAGAACAGCATCCGTCACGGCCTCTCGAGCAAGGTGGACGGAGGCACCATAAAAATACGCAGCCGCATGGCGGGACGCCGGTTGCAAGTCCTGGTGGAGGACGATGGAGTCGGCATCCCCGAGGCGAAGCTGGCCACGCTTTTCGAGCAGGGCATCGGCGTCAGTAATGTGAACGAGCGTTTGAAGGTGCTTTTCGGCGATGATTACAAGATGTGGATTGACAGTCGACCGGGTGAAGGCACCTCCACCGGGATCGAAATACCCGAGCAGGCAAGCACGACGGTAGTCGAAGAATTAGCAACCACCGGGAGCAATTCTTGAGCGACCTCAACTATTCCATACTTCTCCCCCGTGCGGAGCAAATGCCGCGCACCATTGCCAAGCGGACGCGCCGCATTTACGACACAGTCGCCTCGATTTATCCAGTCAGCACGTTCTTTTTTCATTCCAGGGCTCACGCATGCGCGCTGCGCAACGCCGGTATTCAGAACGGAATGCGCGTACTGGAAATCGCTACTGGATCGGGCGAGATGTTCCGGCGATTGGTCAAGTCCAACCCTGACGGAAAAACATTCGGCCTGGATCTATCGCCCAACATGGCCGCGCGCACGCAGGATCGCGCACGCCGGAAATTTCCCCAAGCGCAATCGCATTGTGGAGCCGTGGACGTCCGCAGCATGCCCTTCAAGCAGGCGAGCTTCGACGCAGTGGTGTGCTGCTACCTGTTCGAACTGCTGGCGCAAGACGACATCCGTTTGACGCTCCGCGAAATCCGCCGAGTGCTGCGTCCCAACGGAACGTTCGCCCTGGTGGTGATCGGCCAGAACGCGCAGTTTTTCAATGGGCTGTATAAAGTGGCGGGAACGCTGGTGCCCGCATTCTGGGGTCGTCAAGTCGACCACGCCGTTCCAGAACTGGTGAAGGAAGCAGGTTTGCGGATCGAGACAACTCACTCGGTACGCCAGACAGGATATCCGTCGAGAGTGCTGATCGCGCGAAGATAGCCGGACCGCCAAAATCGCTTGCTGGCCTCTTCAATAGAACAAGTACTTCCGCCACTGATCGTCGCTCTTCCCGAGCAATCGCATCAGATGACGGCTCGTATGTAAACTGAATGGCCTCGGCGCGCGGGCCAGGCGCATGTTGGCTTCTTCAGGCGTTCGATTCCCTTTGCGATTGTTGCAAGGATGGCAGCACGCGACCAGGTTTTCCCAGGCAGTCTCGCCTGCCCTCGACCGCGGGATCACGTGATCGAGCGTCAACTCACCCGAGTTCAGCGTTTTCATGCAGTACTGGCACGTGTAACGATCGCGCATCAAAATGTTTTTTCGCGACAACGCGCGCGTCTGATGCGGGATGCGCCGGTATTCGAGCAAGCGGATCACGCTGGGCACACGCATCGCCTGCCGGGCCGAATGGATGTGGGTCGCGCCGTGCTCTTCAGCGGCGGCGACGCCCTTCAGCACCAGCACCAGCGCGCGGCGCGCGGCGCACACGTTGATCGGCTCGTAGCTCGAGTTGAGAACGAGCACCGGTTTGTATAAATGATGGCGTACCCGTTCATGGTCTTTGGCGATCATCGGTGACTCCCGGCCGCGGCGGCCAATTCAGGCTGAATACTCAAGAACGCACGACGATCCGTCCGTGCCAGCGCGAGCACCGCGACGTGCGAAGCTCCCGCGCGTTTCAATGCCCGGGCGCAGGCCGAGGCGGTGGCCCCGGTAGTAAGAACGTCGTCCACCAGCAGGATGCTCATCCCGTCCAGCCGCGTCTTCACCTTGAATACTCCGCGAACGTTGGCGCGGCGCTTGGCGTTGGTCAATCCGGCCTGCGGCATGGTCGCCCGCGAGCGTCGGACGGCATTGCGCAGCGGTACGTTCCAACGACGCGAAATTTCGCGGGCCAGCAACCCGGCCTGATTGAAACCGCGCTCCCACCGGCGACGCCAGTGCAGCGGCATCGGAACGATCAAGTCGAAGCGTCGCTCGCGCGGCAACACACGCGCCAGAAAAGCGCCGAATGGTTTCGCGAGCGGCTGAACTCCGCCGTACTTGAACACGTGGATCAGCTTGCGCAGCGATCCTTCATAAGAACCGTAGGTAAAAACTTCATCGAAGCCGGAAAGACCCAAGCGGCACAGCGAACACCGGCCAGTTTCGTCCAGCGGGAAGCGATTCAGGAACGGCATGCGGCACGCAACGCAGAAATATTCGGCCGTCATCGGTTCCGGCTCGCTCAAACAGCGGCGGCACACCGGGATTCGCGAAACTTCGCGCAGAACTTCGCCGCAGACGCGGCACTCGTCGGGGAAAATCCGGTTAAAAAGGGCGCAGAACGTCTTCTCTGCGGCGCTGAACACACCGGCAGGCCATGCTGACCAGCGACTACTGGGGAGCAGGCTACTCGAGAAGACCCACCTCCAGCGGACTCACAACAACACTAGTGTACAACTTGTTTGGCGGGCGATACAAATGAACACTGCGTGAAAGCTCGCGTTAGCCTGAGACCATGCGGATCCTGGTTATAGGCAGAACCGGGTTCATTGGCCCTCATCTCGTTCGGCATCTCAACGCGATGGGACACAAAATCGCCGTGTTGCATCGTGGACACCACAGTAATGATCTTCCGACGGAGCGCATTTATCGGCGAGAGGCGCGACCTTTCACGGCTCAACCCAAAGGCCGAGGTGGAGATCGACTTGATCCTCCTTCGGCGGACGGTCGAATGGGATCTGGCTCATCTGCCGGACAATTTTCCGATGTATCCGATCGATTACGCAGCGGAAGATTCGGCCGACGCTAGCCGCTTGAGCGCTTCTTCGTAAGGAGCCCTGGCGACGCCTCGTTCGGTCACAATCGCGGTGACGTAGCGCGCCGGGGTCACGTCGAATGCCGGATTCTCAACCTCGATGTTTTCCGGCGCGACCGGGACTCCGAACACGTGCGTCACTTCGTTCGCGGCGCGTTGCTCGATAGGAATTTCCTTGCCGGACGCGAGCTTCAGATCCAGAGTCGAAATCGGCGCTGCAACGTAGAACGGAACGCCATTCTCCTTGGCCAGCACAGCCAACGAATAGGTGCCGATTTTGTTCGCCACGTCGCCGTTGGCAGCGATGCGGTCCGCCCCCACCACCACGCATCCGATACGTCCGGAGTGTAAAAAATGCCCCGCCATGTTGTCGGTGATGATCTTCACCGGGATGCCGTCATGCTGCAGCTCCCACGCGGTCAGTCGCGCGCCCTGTAAAAATGGCCGTGTTTCGTCCGCGAACACGTCGATCTTCTTGCCGGCGCCGATCGCCGAGCGGATTACGCCGAGAGCTGTCCCGTAGCCCGCCGTGGCGAGCGCTCCCGCATTGCAATGCGTCAGAACGGTTTTGCCGTCCGGCACCAGGTCCGCGCCGTTGCGCCCGATCGCCTCGCAAATGGCGATGTCCTCTATGCGGATCCCCTTGGCTTCGTCGATCAGCGTGCGCACATCGCCGTTGCAGGCTTGGTGGACTCGGCGCATACGCTCGATCGCCCAAAAAAGATTGACGGCCGTGGGTCGCGTCGATGCAAGAGTCGCGCATACGGTTTCGAAGTCCGCTCCATGCTGAACGCCGAGTGCGACCCCCATCGCCGCCGCGACGCCGATCGCCGGCGCGCCTCGAATGGTCATGTTGCGGATCGCTTCGGCCACTTCTTCATAGTTCCGGCACGTGACGAACACTTGCTCCCGCGGCAGGCGTCGCTGGTCGATCATGACCACGCCTGCGTCGGTCCATTGAATGGTTTCGACCATGAACTTCCTATTGTGATGGACAAGGTATGGTTGCTGCTACCCTGAAATCTTCATGCCTCGCAAGCGATTCACGTGGCGTCTTCGCGACCGGACACTTCAATTGGGCGAACGCACGCTCATCATGGGCGTCCTCAACGTGACGCCGGACTCTTTTTCCGACGGCGGCAAGTACCAGGATCCCGATCGCGCCTTCGCGCGCGCCGTCGAGTTAGAGGAACAGGGCGCCGACTTGATCGACATCGGCGCAGAATCGACGCGGCCAGGCTCCGCGCGGATTTCCGAAGCCGAAGAACTGCGTCGCCTGGTGCCGGTTCTGAAGCGCTTGCGTAACAAGCTGACCATCCCGATTTCAGTGGATACCTACAAAGCCGGCGTCGCTGAAAAGGCGCTGGAACTGGGCGTGGACGCGATCAACGATCCCAGCGCCCTCACCTTCGATGCGGATCTCGCGCGCAAAACTGCGCAAGCCAATGCCGGTCTGATCCTGAATCATATGCGCGGTACACCGGAAACCTGGGGCAAACTCCCGCCGCTCAAAAATGTGATTCACACTATCGCGTCCGAGTTGGACGCGTCCGCCCACCGCGCTGTCCGCTCCGGTGTCGAGCGCCGGCAAATCGTGATCGACCCCGGAATCGGCTTCGGCAAACGCAAAGAGCAGAATTCCGAGATTCTCGCCCAACTCGAACAACTGGCAGCGCTGGAGCTGCCGATTCTGGTGGGCGCTTCGCGCAAGCTGTTCCTGGCCCGGGAAACGCCCCTCGAAACCGAGTTCGCATCCGCAGCGGCAATCACCGCGGCCATCCTGCACGGCGCCCATATCGTTCGCGTCCATGATGTGAAGACCATGAAAGCCGTGGTCGAAGTCGCCGACGAGATCGTCAGAGGCGCTCCCGAATTATGAGAGCGATTTCGGCGTTGCTGGCCGTTGCGGTGGCGCGGGCAGCGGCGCCTGAGTACGGCTATCAGGTGGTGCACGTGTATCCCCACGATCGCACCGCGTTCACACAAGGCCTGGAATTTCGCGGCGGGTTTCTGTACGAAGGCACGGGGCTGGAGGGCCGCTCTTCGCTGCGCAAAGTCAAGCTCGAAACCGGTGAAGTCCTTCAAAAGATCGACCTCTCGCCGCAACTTTTCGGCGAAGGGATCACGGTCATCAACCAGCACATTATCGAGCTGACCTGGAAACATCAGCTCGGTTTGGTCTACGATCAGGTTTCCTTCAAGCGTCTTCGCACCTTCAACTATCCGGGCGAAGGATGGGGATTGACCAACGACGGTTCGCAAATTTACATGAGCGACGGAACCGCGCAGATTCGCGTGTGGGATGCGACTACGTTACAGGAAAAGAAGCGCCTGAAGATTCACGACGGCGCCCGCGCGATTGAGGAGCTGAACGAGCTGGAATGGGTCCGCGGCGAAATCTATGCGAACGTGTGGCAGACCGATCGCATCGCACGCATTTCTCCCGCGGATGGCTCGGTCGTCGGATGGATCGACCTGGCCGGCATCCTGCCCGTGGCCGATCGCGGTGGCGTCGACGTGTTGAATGGAATCGCATACGATTCACTTGGAGACCGTCTGTTCGTCACGGGAAAACTGTGGCCGAAGCTGTTCGAGATCAAGCTGCTCCCAAAAAGTCCCGGTCGTTAATCAGCGGTATTAACGTGGTTCACGTTCATTAACGGCCAATTCATCGCCTTTGGCACTTGGGACAATAATGCGTGCCCCGCTGCCCCACCACGATCTTGACGATCGCCGCGCCGCACTTCAAGCACGGCTCACCTTCACGGCCGTAAGCCCGATGCAGATCCTGGAATTCGCCGCGCTTGCCTTCGGCGTCGACGTAATCCGAAATCGAGGATCCCCGATGCTCGATCGCGGCGGTCAAGATCTCGCGGATCGCCTGATGGAGCTTTGCCGCCCGCGGTTCGCTCACACGCGACGCGATTGCCAGCGGATGGATACCCGCCGCGAACAGCGCCTCATCCACGTAGATATTGCCCAGACCGGCCAGGAACGACTGGTTCATCAACAGCGGCTTCACGCGAGTTTTGCGGGATCGCAAGCGCGTCACAAAGTCCTGAAGGCCGATTTCGAGCGGCTCCGGTCCCAACCGGTCGATACGCCGGGGACTCCACTCGATCCGCCCGAACTGCCGTGGATCGTCATACAGAAGCGTCCCGCGGTCGAGTGCAAAGACTCCGTGCGTATGGGCCCCCTTAGGGCCGTCCATGAGCAGTTTGCCGGTCATGCCCAGATGAATCGACAGCGCCCCTTCGTCAAGCGTCATGACGATAAATTTTCCGCGGCGCCGGACGTGGTTAATCGTTCGCCCGGCCACCCGTTCCGCCAGCTTTTTTCGATTCCCTGGCGTGACGAATCGGGACGTGAACGAGGCCGACACGATGCGCCGTCCGATCAAGTGCGGCGCGACCGAACGGACTACTGTTTCGACTTCAGGAAGTTCTGGCATCAGGGAACGTCGATGAGAATATCGCCGCCTTCGACTTTCACCGTAAACGACGCGAGCTTCAAACTTTCGTCATAGTCATTCTGACCGGTGCGGCAATCGTATTCCCACGCGTGCCAGGGGCAGATCAGGCGGCCGTCTTCGATATTCCCCTGCCCCAGCGGCCCGCCGGCGTGCGGACAGATTCCGTCGAACGCGTGCAATTCCCCCTCGACGTTACAGATGGCGTATTGGGTTCCTCCAACGTCAGCTTCCATCACTTCACCGGGAGCGAGCGCGGAGAGCGCGCCGACTTTCACAAAGGGCATAAGACTCTTTTACCATCTCGCGCCGCGGCTCATTTCACACGAGTGAAACCGACGCACGGTAGCTGCGCCCTAAGTCGTACAAACCAGGAATTCGAAAAATGGTTTCGCCCGTGCATGCCGGAGTCTCATGCATAAACATTCGCTCTTTTTTTTTCTCATGGTCGCTGGAAGTGCTGTGGGCCAAGTCGTCTCGTTTGGCGTCGAGGGAGGAATCCCACTTACGGACCGGACGTCCCCACCCGATGAGTCGAGGCCCTACATTGTTGGCCCATCGGTCGAGATCCGCCTGCCCGCGCGATTCGCGCTGAGAGTTGAGGCTCTGTACCAGCGGGTCGGTACCAGCGCGGACTTCTTCGAGATACCGGCCGGCGCGTCTGTGTTGACCAACGGTCTGTCTTTCACCAACCGCACGCGCGCCAACGTCTGGGAGTTTCCATTCCTCGGAAAGTATTACTTCCGGCCAAGATCTGCGGCGTGGCAGCCCTACTTTGAGACTGGATGGGCGCTTCGTGATGCTTGGGTTCATACCAGTGGAACCGAGACGCCAGCGGGATCGTCATCGTTCTCTTTTAAGCAGGATTTCCGGACGCCGCTGGATGTGGGCGCCGTCGCGGGCGCGGGCGCCAGGATTCCCATGGGGCGGCTGGCGTTGTCGCCTGAAGTCCGGTACACACGTTGGGGCAGTCAGTACGGTCTACTCCGGAAGAATGAGGCATCGATCCTTTTAGGCGTCCACTTCTGAACCTAGTCTTCAGAACCCGGCACCTGCTTGTGCTTTGGTTTCTTGCGCTTACTCTTGGGGACGATGGGCCGGGAAGGCTTGACCGTCCCCACGCGTTCCCGGGCGATGGCCCGCACTTCCTTTTTCTGATCGAAGGTGGGCTTGCGGCGCTTCATGTTACACTGGGCATACGAGGAGAACCCGTATGGTTCGCGATCTGCTCCAACCGACGCACCTTATCCTGATCGTCCTGGTGTTCATGGTCCTGTTCGGCGGCAAGAAGCTCGCCGATGTGGGCAAAGGATTGGGAGAGGGCATCCGCAACTTCAAGACTTCTTTGAAGGGTGACGAGCCGCCGCCGCCGGCGCCCGGGCCCGAAGAAAAGAAGCAGGCATAATTCCCGGCGCGGTTCGCAGGTTGAACCGTCGGCCATAGCATTGGAATAAAATCAGAACGCAAAAAACCCCGCCTCGGGTGGAAGCCCTGGCGGGGTTTTTCGTCTGCCCGGGTCCTACCCGGTTAAATTATTTCTTCTTCGGCGGGACGATGGAGTCTTTCACCGCCTTGGCCACGCGGAACTTCACGACCTTTTTGGCCGGAATCTTGATCGCTTCGCCGGTCGCCGGGTTGCGCCCCATGCGAGCCTTGCGGTCCACGCGCACCAGCCGGCCGATGCCGGGAAGCACGCACATGCCACTCTTCTTGGTCTCACGCACTGCCAGTTCGGAGTACGCGAGCATGAAGGATTTCGCAACCTTGTTCGGCACACCTGTTGCCGCCGCCAATTCCTTCACCATCTGCGATTGAGTCATTTTTGCTGCTGCCATCTATTCTCCTTTAACTGTCTGATCTCCCAAATGTACGTTTTCACGGGCGAAAGCCCGCATTTCGCTAGTCAATGATAAGGGATCGGGAAACGCGAAGTAAAGAGGAAAGTGCGAAAAACCTCGATTTTTATTGGGTCCGGAGCATGTCCGGACTACCTTGAACTTTTCCGTTCCCACCCCGGCTGCTGCTTCTGTTATGATGGCGAAGAATAGGCGAATGAGCGAATTACAAGAGCAACTCGCCACGCTTCGCGCGCGCATCGCTCGAATCGATCACAAGTACGCGGCTTTTCCTCCGCCCGCGCCGCCCACTCTTCCGCGTCCTGCGTTTCAATACGTCGAAGAATGGCTCACCGGAGCAGAAATCGAAACGGAATACGGCCGCCACTTCGAAACGGAAAAGCTGTACGAGCATCACCGGCATCACGGCAGCGCCGATATTGGATCGCTGGCCGATCTTCCGCACGACTTGCTGGAGGCTCTGTCGATCACCGATGCTCCCCCCACGGAATGGGCGTTTCTCGACACCGAAACCACCGGCCTGGCAGGCGGAACCGGCACCTGCGCGTTCCTGGTGGGCGTGGGACAAATCACACGCGAAGGTTTTAAAGTCCGGCAGTTCTTCATGCGCGATTACGGCGAAGAAGCCAGCCTGCTGGATTCGCTCACTAAGCACCTGGCCGCGTTTCGCACCTTGATCACCTATAACGGCCGCGCTTTCGATCAGCCGCTGCTTGAGACCCGCTACCGGATGAATCGGGCTCGCCCGCCGTTTGCTCGAATGGAGCATCTCGATCTACTCTTCGGCGCGAGGCGCCTGTGGAAATTACGCTTCGAGAGCTGCCGTCTGGTCGATCTGGAGAATCAGGTTCTGGGCGTGGAACGCCACGGCGATCTGCCCGGCGCGCTGATCCCCTACGTCTATTTCGAGTATCTGCGGACGCGCCACGCCGCGCGGCTGCTGCCCGTGTTTCAGCACAACGCCACCGATATCCTGACGCTCGCGTGTCTGACCGGGATCGTGCCGTATGCGTTCAAGGATCCCTCGCAAGCCCCCCTGCGGCATGCCGCGGAAATGGCCGGGATCGCGCGCTGGCTGAGGGAAGCCGGCGAACTGGAGCAGGCGCTCGGATTGTTCCGCCGCGCGGTCGACGCAGGCCTGCCCGACGATCTTCTGTTCCGGACGTTATGGGACATCGGCATGCTCGAACGCAGGCTGGGGCAGGCTCCCCTAGCGACATGGACGGATCTGGCGGCGTCGAAGAATCCGTACCGCGTGAAGGCCCTGGAAGAGCTCGCCAAACACTTCGAGCATCGCGAGAAGGATTACTCAAAAGCGTTGGAGATGACTAATGAAGCACTCGATTGTGAGGACACTCCAAGTCTGCGAAAACGGGAAGAAAGACTGAAAAGGGCCGTTAATAAACGTGAACGACGTTAATCGAACATTCACGTTCATTCATGTTCATTAACGGCCTGAATGGTTTTACGCCCCTGCGGCGGATTCCTTCTCCTTGTCCCAACTCTCGAAGGTCTTGCCGGATTCCGCCAGTTTCCTTAAAAGCGGCGCGGGAGCCCATAAGTCTGATCCGTGGCGCTTCTCGAATTCTTCCACCTTGGCGAGAACATGCTTCAGCCCGACGGTATCGGCGTAGAACATCGGTCCGCCGCGCCACGCCGGGAAGCCGTAGCCGTTCAGATAAACGATATCGATATCGACTGCGCGCAACGCGATTCCCTCTTCGAGAATCCGCGCGCCTTCGTTCACCAGCGCGTAAATGGTTCTCTCGATGATTTCTTCGTGAGTGATCGCGCGCCGATCGATGCCATATTCCTTCGCGACCTTTTCGATCAGGCCGGTTACTTCCGGATCGGGCTTCGGGTTCCGGTTGGCATCGTACATATACCAACCCTTCATGGTCTTTTGACCGAACCGGCCGATCTCGCACAGTGCGTCCGCCATGTGCGCGACGCGCACGCCCGGTTTTTCGAGATGTTTGAACTCCTTGCGAATCCGCCAGCCTACGTCGAGCCCGGCCAGATCGCCCATTGCCAGCGGACCCATGGCCATTCCGAACTCGTACAGCGCTGCGTCGACCTGCTCCGGCGCAGCTCCTTCCTCCACCAGAAAATTCGCTTCGCGCCCATAGCAGTGGATCATGCGATTTCCGATGAATCCCCGGCAATTTCCCGCCAGTACGCCGATTTTGTTCAGCTTCTTCGCGAGCCCCATCGAAGTCGCGATCACTTCCTTGCTGGTTGCTTTACCACGCACGATTTCGAGCAACCGCATCACGTTGGCGGGGCTGAAAAAATGATGACCGATCACCATGTGCGGCCGCTGCGTCGCTGAAGCGATCTCGTCGATATCCAGCGTCGAAGTGTTCGAGGCCAGAATGCAATCCGGCTTCGCGATCTTATCGATCTCGCCGAAGATCTGTTTCTTGAGCGCCATGCCTTCAAACACCGCTTCGACGATGATGTCGGCGTGATCGAAGCCGTCGTAGGTGAGCTGCGGCCGGATCAGCGCCATCCGCTCATCCATCACAGCTTGCGAAAAACGGCCTTTCTTTACGGAATTGGTGTAGTTCTTGGCGATGGTCTCGATGCCGCGATTGAGCGCTTCCTGCGTAGTTTCCTTGATGATCACCGGGATTCCGCCATTGGCGTAGTTCATCGCAATGCCGCCGCCCATGGTCCCGGCGCCGATCACGGCCGCGCGCTTGATGTCGTAGGTCTTGGTCTCCTTGGGAACATCGGGGATCTTTGAAACGGCGCGCTCGCCGAAGAAGGCATGGATGAGGGCTTTCGATTGTGTGGAGAACAGGCACACACGGAAAATCTCGGCCTCGCGATTGATGCCGTCGTCGAAGGACAGCCGCGTTGCCGCCTCCACCGAGTCGATCGCCGCAAGTGGAGCCAATTGCCCGCGCTTCGTTTTGCGGGCTTGTTCACGCGCCAGCGCGAAGATAGCGGTATTCCCTGCGGCATCCTGCAATTTTTCGTTTCGCTCGCGAGTCTTGTAGGCGAGCTTGCCGGCGACGCCTCGGGCGAACTCCACCGCTCCAGTCAGTAGGTCGCCTTCGATGATCTTGTCGATGACGCCGGCGCTCAACGCCGTCTTGGCATCGATCGGTTCGCCGACGGCGCACATTTCGGCGGCTTTGGCGACGCCCGCCAGCCGCGGCAGTCGCTGCGTACCTCCCGCGCCGGGAATAATCCCGAGCTTCACTTCGGGCTGGCCCACTTGCGCCGACGCGACGGCGACACGGTAGTGTCCCGACATGGCGACTTCGAGGCCTCCGCCGAAGGCAGTTCCGTGGATCGCCATGACCACAGGCTTGGTGGAATCCTCGATTTTGTTCAACGACGGGTTGAGTGACAAACGCGGCCGATCGCCCGAGACGATCTTTCCGAATTCGCGGATATCGGCGCCGGCGATGAAGGTGCGGCCCCCGCCGATGATCACCACAGCCTTTATTTCAGGATCTTTTTGAGCCGCCTCCAGGCAGGTCATGATGCCTTCCGGAACCCCGGGGCTCAGCGCATTAACCGGCGGATTATTAATGGTGATGACGCCAATCTCGCCCTGGCGTGTCAAGCTTACGAGTTCGCTCATAAGCTCCCATGGTATCGCGGGCGCTGAGCCGGAGAAGGCAGGTCGGGGACCTGCCCCACCTCACCGTCAAGAGTTGTTTTAGAAGTGGGGCAGGTCCCCGACGTGCCTTTGGTCACGATTCTGCCTGACTTTGAGCGCCTGTTTCATACGCGCCAGGTGGAAGGAACCGTCGGCGCCCAGTCTCTCGTCGGCGATTTTCATTGCATAACAGGCGAGATCGGGAGCCATCCAGACCGTCAGGCGGCGGCCGGGACTGACCGAAACGCGCACCGCGACGGTCGGGAAATCGCGGATCGTTTCGCGAGCGACCACGTTCTCGGTAGCGCAGCCGGCGCGCGCGCCTACCGACGGAACCGCAAAAGATTCGAGCCCAATACAGGATTCCGACGCGCAGCCAACCAGAACCTTCGGCGGTGGGTCGACCCGCTCCGGATCGCTATGAACCGCGGCCCTCAGCGGCCTCAACCGGGGACCGGCTATGCGCTGCACAGCGTCCAGAGCTCGGCCGACGACGCTCCCGATAAAGTTGCCCGGCATTTGCCGGCCCAACAGAATTTCCCGGCCATTTTCGTCGTTGTACGACACAGTGGCCATTTCGACCGTTTGCGAGCCGTCGCTCGAATACTTCGTGAACAGGGAAAACACGTTGTACGGAACGTTGATTTGCGGCGAAAACGTCTGCGGGATCGCCTGCATGGCCACCAGCAATAGAGCGGCGATGGCGGCGGCGAAAAGCGATCTCCGCAGGATTGGCTTCCAACGCGCCGTCTTTTCGAAACGAGCGGCAAATTCCGCGCGCGTCCGCCTTCGGAAGGAGACCGGGACCGGCGGGTCCTTCCACGTATCGAGCAATTGATTGAGTTCGGTGTCGTTCATGCTCTCTTCTCCTCATATGCGGCGAGCGTTTCCTTCAAACTTGCGCGCGCACGTTGCAGGCGCGATTTCACTGCCGTCACCTCGATCTCCATGACGCGTGCGATCTCGGCTAGCGGCATTTGTTCGTAGTGAGCCAGGATCAGCACTTCGCGCTGCGTATCCGGCAACTGCATCACGGCGCGAGCTACCAGGTCCGACGTTTCAGCGCGCAACAGATCCGTATCGAGTGATTCCTGACGGCCTACTTCCACGGAAGCCGTTGGCTCGACTTTCCGCCTTCGCTTCAGCCATTGATTGCGAACAATTCCGAACAGGTAAGTCCGCACCGGCGTGCGCGCCGGATCGTACGAGCACGTGGGACGCAGGAGTTCGAGGAAGCACTCCTGCACGATGTCTTCGGCGTCCGCGGTGGACCCGGTCAGCCGATATGCAAAACGGAACAGCGGCAAGTGATGCTCATCGAACAGTTGCGCGAAGGCGGTTTCGCGACCCCTGCGGGCTGCTGAGACCAAATCCATATCTGTCTGAACAGTATTACCGCGAAGGATAAAAAGGAATCGCAGCTGCGGAACTTTTATGAGCCGTCCAGGTTGAACCGCTCCCTTTGGTCACGGCTCGGCCGATCCTGAGCCGCAACCGCCTTGACGGCTAGTGGGTCATCGAATAGACGGCGTAGTTTACACCGATGCGCATTCCCAGCGCGGAAAATTTTTCGGGATAGCGCGGATCGTCGGCCCATTCCCAGGAATCGCCTACATCTGAATTGAACGACATCGTGACCATCAGATGGCCCTTATCGTCGTAGATGCCTTTCCACTGGGCGTGGGTGCCGTTGACGCGATAGCTCATTCCGCCGCCCCCGCGTAGGGCCCATTGGCCTAGGACCTGGTAGCGATCGTCCAGATCGTAAACCGTGTGAAAGATGGGGTCCTTGTCGTCAATTTCCACGACTTCGCGATCGGGAAAAACCTCATGCATGCTTTCGTAGAACCGGCCGTATTCCTCGGGCCCCCAGAAATCATCCATGTAGATGAAGCCGCCGCGAAGAAGGTAGTCGCGAAGTTTCTTGCATTGGTCGGGGGTGAGCTTCCAATCGCCCATTTCACCCACCACCATCCAGGGCCAGTTGAAAACATCGTCACCATCGTCGAGATTTACCGGCTGTTCGACCGAGCGCACATGCACCCGGGTCAGCCGGCGCATTGCCATGGCGAAGTGGCGATCGGCGCGGGGATAGTCCTGAGTCCAACTGGTGCCGCCTTCGCGCCAATCGAGGCTGCCCCAGCGGCGATAGCGGCCCGGCCCGAAGCGGGCGTCGGGATGCTGCGGATACATCAGCCTGGCCTGCACCCATTCGGTGTGTTCCTGATAGTCGGGAGGCAGGGGAATGTCGTCGTAGGCTTCCATGCTTTGATACACACGGAAGGGGCGCTGGTAGGCGTAAAGCGCGGTGAGCACAACCACTCCCGCGCCGAATCGCCAGAAGGCTTTCATCCGCTCTACCTACCGCGAGGATATCAGATGCTATCGGGACCCGCTCACTATCGTGCGCGGTTCTGCAGCAACAGAACCACCAGCGTCAGCGAGTGGGTCGCGACGTTGTTACTTCGTGATGGTCCCGCAAGCGATGCGGTCGCCCGCATTACCGGCTGGATCCGTTTTCATGTCGTCGGCTTTGGCGTGAATCACCAGCGCCGTGCCGCCGTTGGCGAATAGGGAGTTGGCTCCGTCGCCCATGTTCACGTCGGCGTTCTTGACGGTCGCTTTGGCAGTTCCCTTCGCGCCCACTGTGAAGTTGGCCATGTCGCCGTTATGATGTCCGTCCGGATTCTGCAATCCATGCTTCTTTCCTGCAGGATTGAAGTGAGGACCAGCAGTGGTGAAGGGCGCCTCACATTTCGCGTTCTGGTGGATATGCACGGCATGTTCGCCGGGAGTCAGATTCTTCACGTCCAGCTTGATGGTCGCGCCGGAGCCGCCTTTATTTTCCGTGATAGTAGCGGTCCCTACGCTCTGACCTTTCGCGTCGGAAAGGGTCACCGTCTTGCTTGCAGCAGAAAGCGCGGCCGCGCCGAGGACAGCAGCGATGGCGATCGCGAGGGTGTGTTTGCTCATGTGGTTCTCCTTGAAGGTAAATGCCTTCAATAGTCTAACGCGGATTCCGTGAAACTTCTTCGGGCGGCCGGTATCTAAGGGACATGAAACCCAAGGGAACCGAACGCGTGCATCACAACGGCCGCGGGACCGAGATCCAGCAATATGGGACGGTGGTGCAGCGTCCCATCTCGCTCGAATCCAAGGTCCGGCATGCCAACTGCGAAAAGCTCAACCAGATCCTGGCCGATACCATGACCTTGCGCGATCTGTACAAGAAACATCACTGGCAGGTGTTCGGCCCGACGTTCTACCAGCTCCATCTTCTGTTCGACAAGCATTTTGGCGAGCAAGTGGAGTTAGTGGACTCGCTGGCGGAACGGGTTCAGACGCTGGGCGGCGTTGCGATCGCCATGGCGCACGACGTAGCCGAAACGACCAAAGTGAATCGCCCGCCGCGCGGCCGCGAAGATGTGAATGTCCAGTTGTTCCGCCTGCTTGAAGCGCACGAACTGATCATTGCGGAAGCCCGCGAAGCCGCCGACGCTGCGACTGCCAACGGCGACCAGGGCACCAACGATCTGCTGGTCAGTGAAATTCTGCGCACCAACGAATTTCAGGTGTGGTTCATCACGGAGCAGCTGGCGGGCACCGGCATCCATGAAACCGCGGCGGAGTCGGAAGCTACGGCGGCAGGCGCGCGACGGGGGCGTTGAGATATTCTCTTGGAATGTTTCGATTTGCCTGCTTGCTGGCACTGGCGCCGTTTGCGCTCCAGGCCGCACCCTGTATTGCTGCTGCTCCGAATTGTACGGAATGGGTCACGCTAGGAAGTGGACCGGCGCGTTCGCTTCTGTACCGCACCTATTCGTTGGAAACCAAGAATCCGGCGATCACCCGCGCGTTCATCCTGATTCATGGCGCGGGGCGCGACGCGGACAACTATTTCCGCACCGCGGTCGCGGCGGCGTTTCTGGGAAATGCGCTGGAGGACACCCTGGTGGTCTCGCCGCGGTTCGCTTCAAACGACGGCCGCGGATGTCGTGACGCACTCGCGCCCAACGAGGTCAACTGGAGCTGTAACGGCGATAGCTGGCGCTCCGGCGGCACATCGCCCAGCAACGAAAACCTCACGTCCTACGATTTCGCCGACGAGATCCTGCGCAAACTGGCGCGCAAAGACGTCTTTCCCAACTTGAAGATCATTGTTGTGTCGGGCCACTCGGCCGGCGGCCAATTCGTGACGCGCTATGAGATGGCGAACAAAGTTCACGATACTCTGGGAGTCCCCGTAACCTACGTGGTGGCGAATCCGTCCAGCTACGCGTACCTGGACGCGATGCGTCCCAACGCGGACGGTTCTGACTTCCGGCCGTTTGGCGACGGACGTAACTGCACCACCTACGATCGGTGGCCCTACGGACTCGAAAATCGCACGGGCTACACCGCGAAAATTCCCGACGACCAGTTGAAGAAGCAGTTGACCGCTCGGCCCGTGACATATCTGCTAGGCGAGATCGATATTTTGCCCCTGGGCGGCTTCGATTCGTCCTGTCCCGCGATGGCGCAAGGTCCCACCAGGCTCGCGCGAGGGCAGGCGTTCGCGAAATACATCGCTCAGAAATACGGCACGCAGCAGAAAGTGCAGGTCGTGTCGCTGTGCGGGCACAACGCGCGGTGTATGTTCACGTCGGAACAGGCGTTGCCGATCGTGTTTCCGAAACAATGAATGGCTGCGGATGAACGCAGATAAACGCCGATAGCGCTATTGCAGGATTGGCAACTGCAGATAGTCCTTGGGGACGAACAGGCTGCCTTCCGTCGTTCCCTGTGGCGCGATCTTTTTCAGTTCCGCTGCCAGCTTTGGAGGGCTGATTGTCCCGTTGAGAGCGGATTCGAAGGCGCGATACACCTGGCCGATTTGAGCCGCCGATTCATGAACGAACTCCAGCCTGAAATGGCGGATGCCGGCGCGGCGCCACTCTTCGAAATGCGCGCTGGCTTCTTGAGCCTCGGCGCCGAAGACGGTGTTGCGGCATCCAATATCGGCCATCACCGGATGCGCGCGGCCTGCGGAGTCCTTCAGCTCGACGCGATGTTTTTCACAGGGTCGGCCGCAATCCTTGTAGCTGGTTCCGGTGGAAAGGAAACGGCAGAACACGCAATGCTCGGTATGAAACACGGGCAAATGATGATACGCGACCACTTCGATCCGGTCGCCTCCGGCACTTCGCGCAAGACCGGCGATCTGCGCGGCGTTCAGATCGTGCGTCGGAGTGATTCGTTCGAGTCCCAGGGCAAGATAGGCTTCCGCGGTGAGCGAATTGGCGGCGTTCAAGCTGAAATCGCCGACCAGCGGCTTGCTCTTGAGCGCGTCCAACATGCCCGTCGATCGCACTAGAATCATGCAATCGAGGCTTTTCAAGAAATTGAGAATGCGATCCTCGCCGGGTTTTAATACGCGTGGACTGGCGACTCGCGGAACGATGCCGGTGGACTTGACGCGATCGACTGAGGGGCGCAGACCGTAGAGATCCAGATAGTCGAGTGTGATGCTCGCAGGCCGGAGTTCGATCGCGGCGTCAAGTTGGTCCGGCGTGCGGATCAGCAGGTGGAGCGCATGGGGGGCGGACCCCCCGGTCCGCAGACCGATCCCCTGATCGGTCTGGCGTATTCCCGTAGCCGTGATGTTGTTTGTCAGACTGCGCGATCGGGGGATCACGCGCGGACCAGGGGGTCCGCCCCCCGCGACCTCCTGAAGTTGTTCGACCGCGTCGCGACGGAGTTGATTCAGCACCGACGTCGAAACAAACGGCGAGCCCTCGACATCCAGCGTCACTTCCTCCAAAACATACGGCGTATTGCCCAGCCGGCCGAACTGCTCACGCAATACGTCGATCGTCAGCCCCCGATTTTGCGCGCGCTCCAGCGTGTCCGATTGCACCGTGATGCGGATGTTTTTCCACGACCATTCCGCAACCAGGGGCGAGCCTTCGTGCGCGGTCACGTGGACGCGAACCGGCTGTTTTGCGACCGGAGCAGCAGGCTCCAAGTACGGTTTCACCACACGATCCAGATCCGGGTCGTGCGACCGCCAGACCAGGTCTCCTGCGCGAATCCGGTCGAAACGAATCGCGTTGTTGGCGAATCGCAGCTCGATCTGCGCGCCGCGTTTGGCGACTTGATACACGCGTCCGCCTTCTTCAGGCTCCTCAGGACTGCGCCAATCAGCGGCATCGAACACGATTCCGTCGCCAGGTTTGAGCGGAGCGATCGCATGAGCCTCGGAGGCTTCGACCAGGACACCGTCCACGTCGACGCTGGCCACGCGCCCCATCCGCACACCGCGATGGCGCGGGGCTCGCCCAGCGACCACCGCCTGATGATTGGTCCCGGTCATGAAAGACGGAGCCAGGCCGCGCGAATACACCTGTTCGAGCTGCAATCTTTCCTGCGGCGTAACGGTTACATTGCGACCGGCCCATGCGTCGTCCACTGCCTTGCGATAGGCTCGCGTAGTCAGTGCGACATAGTCGGAGTCTTTGTAGCGGCCTTCGATTTTCATCGCCGCGACGCCGATGTCGACGATCTCCGGCACCTGCTCGAGCGCGTACAAATCGCCCGGCGAGAGCAGATAGCGCGCGTCGGCCAGCGGCTCCAGGCGCCCGTCGACCATCATGAGATACGGCAACCGGCACGCTTGCGCGCACTGGCCGCGATTGGCGCTGCGTCCTCCCCAAGCCTCGGAAGAAAAACATTGGCCCGAGTAGGCCACACACAACGCGCCGTGCACGAAGATCTCGAGATCGCAGCCCGTTTCGTCGACGATCTTCCGAACCTCCGCCAGCGACAGTTCGCGGGCCAGTGTCACGCGCTGTACACCGAAGTTTTGTGCGAAGCGGACGCCATCGGCATTGGTGATGCTCATCTGCGTGCTCGCGTGCAACTCCATTTCAGGAACGATCTCGCGAGCCATCCGCACCACGCCATAATCCTGAACGATCATCGCGTCGGCGCCGGCTTCGGCGATCTTGGCGATAGCCTTGGCGGCTTCATCGAGCTCATGCTCGAACACCAGCGTATTGAAAGTGATGTATCCGCGAACGCCGCGCTTATGAAGGGTCCGCATCACATCCGGCAATTCGGTGAGCGAAAATCCAACCTTGGCGCGAGCCGTGAAATGCTTCAACCCGAAGTAGACCGCGTCGGCGCCGGCTTCGATGGCGGCGTTCAACTGCGGCCAGTACCCGGCCGGGCTCATGATTTCAGGTTTGCGGCGCATATTATCGTGGGGCAGGCTTGCAGCCTGCGGCGGATTTGCAATCCGCCAGACCAGCGCCGGTTACAAACCGGCGCGCAGGCTTCAAGCCTGCCCTACCTTCAGCGTACCTTGCCGCGAGCAATGGGACCAGCCACGCCTTTCACCGCGCGCAAATAATCCGAAGGCGCGAGCAGGATTTGCGTGCCTCGCACTCCCGCGGAAATTGAAATGAGATCAAAGAGTTCCACCGTCTCATCGACATACACAGGATAGTCGCGCTTCCCCGCAAGCGCGGTCACGCCGCCGCGGATGTAGCCGGTCAGGCCTTGCACTTCTTTAAGGGGAACTATCTCAACGCGGCGATCTCCGGTCAGCCGCGCCAGCGCCTTCTCGTTCACCTCACAGTCGCCGGGCACAACGGCTAGGCAGACACCATTGCGATCCCCACGCATCACCAGTGTCTTGAAAACCTGCCCCGCAGGCAGCCCGATCTTCGCGGCCACGGATTCGGCGGCCAGATCGTTGGGATCGACTTCATACTCGCGCAACTCGTAGCGGATGCCGAGCGAATCGAGCGCTCGCGCGGCGTTGGTCTTCACTGCTCTTTTTTCTTCAGCGCTCCGTCGTTGTCCTGAATGAACGCGCGGATCTCGTCCGCCATACCCAGCAGCTTTTCCCACTGCTCGCGATACAGTGTGACGGGAAAACGGCCCAGTCCGTACACTGAAAGCCCGCCTTTTTCGCTCACCTTGAGCGACATCTGCCCGCGCGCCGGCTTTTTGAGCCGTTCATTTTCCGCGCGCAATTTTTCGAGTTCCGCCTGTAGTTCCTGTTCCGAAGCCATAAGCACCTATCATCTAACATTTTCGCGGTGCGGCAAGGCGTTCGGGCGGAAATGTCCCCGCGAATGAGGAACTGTGCTCATTCCCGGAATCCGGCTAGGATCGTCCTACCGGCGATGGCGGCGCAGCAGGGCCGCGAATAGCAGGCCGGCGCCGCTCAAAACCATGGTGGCGGGCTCCGGAATAGCGGCAAGCTGGCCGCGAATCTCACCGCCCGGGAACGTCGTGTCGTGGATGTTGGTATAGGCCAGCCCGGCGTTCAGCCCAGCCACCAGAGCCGCCTCAGCCGAAGCCGCGGTCCCTCCGTTAGCGGTCACGAAAGCTCCGTTGTAGGTGGCGAGCAGAGTCAGATCGAACAAATGCGAGTAGGTTCCCGAAATGGTCGCGGGGAATCCAGTGAAGGGCAGCGCGACGATCCCCACGACTCCCGCGGGCACGCAGCAATGGATGTGCGACGCACTAGCGACACCCCCCGTCAACCCGGAAAAGACAATAGACACGTTTAACGTGTTCAGGGTCGTGTCCAGAACGACGGTGGCCGAGCCTGTGGCGGTGCTGGCGTTTGGTGGAGTCTCATTGACGCCCAGCATGGTGTCCGTAAAAGTGATTATCCCCGCCGAAGCCTGGGTTGCCAGGACGCCGGCACAAAATAGCGCGATAAGGAATATACGCATTTTTACCTCCGGTGTGCAACTCCGGATCGTCCATTTTGGACTCCGGGTTTGTGCTGAGTATATACCTCGCAGCCAGCGTGCGCTAGGCTAACGGTAGTGCGCTAAGTGTGAAATTAGCGCACGCAAAACAGCGTGTTCTGGCCGCGCAGGTAAATTTCGCCGTCGATCACCGCCGGCGTCGCGACGAAGAACTGTCCTTCCAGAGTGTTCGTCGCCAGCACTTCGAACTTCTCGCCCATCTTGACCACGATCACGTCGCCTTCTTCCGAGGCCAGATACAGTTTGCCGCCGGCGGCCACCGGCGACGACTTGAAGTTGTACGGCTTGGGCAAGCGCTGCTGTTGATAGTAAGGCGTGCCGGTCTTCGCATCGAAACAGGAGAGCATGCCGCTATCGGTCAGCATGTACAGCTTCCCATCGGCCAGCACCGGCGACGGCGTGTACGAATTGCCGCGCTGATTCTGCCACACGATCGCGTCCGTGCCGGTCAGATCGCCTTCGCGCCCCAGCTTGATCGCCAGCAGATTCGGATTGCGGAAACCGCTCATGACAATCACCATCGATCCGTCGGCGACGGGCGCGGGAATCGTGTTCTGGCCCAGCCCCGCGCACTCCCAGATGGGCTTGCCGGTTTCGAAATCGTAGGCGTGAATTTTCTTCGAGGCCGAAACGATCACCTGCTTTTTGCCCTGATACGAAATCACCACCGGACCCGACCAGTTGGTGTTCCCGTCGGTTCGCGCGGTGCGCCACAACTCCTTGCCGCTGCTCTTGTCGAGCGCAACAAGAAACGAATCGCCCTCATGATCGAACAGCAGCAGCAGCGTGTTTCCTTCTAGCGCGGGCCAGGACCCTTCGCCGAAAGTGTTGTACATTTTCAGCGGCACGCCGAAATCTTTTTCCCAGACTTTGTTGCCATCCAGATCGTAGCAATACACGCCGCGCGATCCGAAGAACGCGATCACGTGCTTGCCGTCGGTCACGGGTGAATTGGAGGCGAAGCTTCCGTACTGCGGGTGGTAGCCTTCATGCGGCGTCGCCACCTTGGCCGCGCGTTCCCACAGCAGCTTTCCGGTTTTGCGATCGAAGCACATCACCACCAGCTTCTGTTCCGGTTGCGGACCGCGCGATCCGAAAGGCAACCCGCGTCCGCTGGAATTCGCCGCCGCACCCGGAGCCGTCGAGACGGTAGGAACCGCTGCGGTCAGGAAGATCCGGTCGCCCCAGACTACGGGGGACGAATGACCGCGTCCTGGAACCTCGGCCTTCCATTTGATGTGCTCCGTGTCGCTCCAGTGGAGCGGCGCATCGCCGCGGGCGATTCCATCCCAATTGGGACCTCGCCATTGCGGCCAATCGCCGGGGCCTGAGGCGAACGCCGGAATCAGCAGGAGCAGGCCGGGCAACACGAATCGGGTCATAGGACTAATGATAAGATGACGGGCGTGCCAGCACCGAACACCGCCACGAACCACGTAGCTTCTCTCAGCACCATTGAACGCGACCTTGCGGGCGATTTCGTCCACGTCGTGGAAGAAGCGGCGATTTCTGCAGCCCGCACCATGGGACAGGGTGACCGCGAAGGATCCGACCAGGCCGCCGTCCAAGCCATGCGCCGCGCGTTCGAGGAAGTGCAGATCGCGGGGAACATCGTGATCGGCGAAGGCGAACGCGACGAAGCGCCCATGCTGTACATTGGCGAGAAGGTGGGCGCCCCCATGCTGCCCGGCATGGAATATCCGCAAGTGGATATCGCGGTGGATCCGCTCGAAGGAACCAATCTGTGCGCCACCGGAACCGCCAATTCGATTGCGGTTCTGGCCGCGTCCGAACCCGGCGGGCTGCTGCATGCGCCGGATTGCTATATGGAAAAGATCATCGCCGGCCCGGCCTGCCGCGATGCACTGGATATCGACGCTCCGGTGAAGTACAACTTGAAAGCGATCGCGCATTGCCTGGATCGGCAGGTCAGCGATCTGGTGATTATGGTGCTCGAACGGCCGCGGCATGCGGAACTGATCAAGCAGATCCGCGCTTCCGGCGCGCGCATCCGGCTGATCCCGGATGGCGATCTTTCGGCTGGAATCGCCGCTGCGGTTCGAGGCGCGGGCGTCGACGCCGTGATGGGAACCGGCGGCGCTCCCGAAGGCGTGATCACCGCCGCCGCGCTGCGCTGCCTTTCCGGCGAAATGGTGGCCCGGCTGGTGGTCAATACGCCGGAACTCGAAGCCCGCGTGGAGAAGATGGGAATCAAGGATCCGAAGCGCATCTACAATGCCCGCGATCTGGCTCCCGGCCAGCAGATCATTTTCGCCGCGTGCGGAGTCACCGAAGGCGCGCTGCTGCATGGCGTCCGCTTCTTCGGCGACGGCTGCCGCACTCATGCGCTGGTCATCACCTACGGATCGCGAAAGGTGCGGTTTGTGGATACCGTCCACATGTTCAGCGAGCCGGGCCGCCGCGGCGTCAGGCTGTACTGACCTGCCCGCCAGTACACTGCCGGTCGCGCGTACTACGTCGATTTGACAGTGCAGCAAAACCCGCGAACGGCCGATAGAACGATTGAGGGCGGAAATTCTTCATTTTCTGCTCCTTCTAGACATCCATGAGCGCCGTTATCGACCCGATTGAAACCACCGAACTTGTGAATTTGGGTGTCGTCCCGCCCGTTCCCGAATCGCTTCAGGACGCCGGAATTCAACCGTCCATTGTGGAGCAGCTCATCCTGAAGTATTTGTACTTCCGGGGCGAACTGGTGGGACGCGAGATCGGACAACTGCTGGGATTCCAGTTCAGCATCATCGACGAGATTCTGGAGACCTTCAAGCGTCAGCATTTCCTGGCGGTCAAAAAATCGCTCGGCATGGGAAATATGTCGGGCGTATTTGTGTTGACCGATTCCGGCCGGAATCTCGCCCGCGAATTTCTGGAGAGCAACCAGTATGCCGGCCCCGCGCCGGTGCCGCTGTACCAATACAGCGAAGTGGTCCGGCTGCAAAAGTTGCGCGATAACTGGCTCAGTCCCGAACTGTTGACGAAAGCGTTCCGGCACCTGGTGGTGGAGGCGGATATTCTCGCCCAGATCGGACCGGCCGTGAACGCCAGCAAGTCGTTCCTGATTTACGGCCAGCCCGGCAATGGAAAAACAGCGCTCGCTGAATCGTTATTCCGGGTCGAAACCGAGCCCATCTACCTGCCTTACGCCCTGGAATGCCAGGGCAACATCATTCAGATCTACGATCCCATTTATCACCAGAAAATCGAGGATGAGGAAGGGGAGATGTCCGCGCTGCAGACCAGTCTTCCGCACGACGGCCGCTGGTTCAAGTGCCGCCGCCCGTTCATCATCACCGGCGGCGAGTTGACACTCGAAATGCTGGACCTCAGCTACAACAAAGTCTCCAAGGTCTACGATGCGCCATTTCAGCTCAAGGCCAACAACGGAATCTACCTGATCGACGACTTCGGCCGCTCCAAAGCGACTCCCGCGGAAGTATTGAACCGCTGGATCGTGCCCATGGAACGCCACGTCGATTACTTGTCCTTCCAGGCCGGCGGCAAAGTGACCGTGCCCTTCGAAGCGTTCCTGATCTTCTCCACCAACCTGCGTCCGGATCAACTGGGCGATGAAGCGTTCCTGCGCCGCATTCAGTACAAGATGTTCCTGCGGAGTCCTAAAGCTCCGGAATTTATCCAGATTTTCCGGCGCTTCTGCGATTCGCGCGAGCTGGAATGTCCCGACGGAGTGATCGAGTCGTTCGTACAGAAACACTACATCACCGGCGACAAACGTTTCCGCCGCTGCCATCCGCGCGATGTGGTAACTCACGCCATCGACATCATCAACTTCGAGCGCCGCGCTCCGGAGTTGAACCAGGAACTCCTGGATCGCGCATTCCACAGTTGTTTCGTCGAAAATGTCGACGTGAACGACTGATCCTCGGCAGTGAAGAATCTAAACGCCTGTGGCGCGCTTGCCGCATCGGTGATTGCGGAATATCCGAGATTGTAGAAGATTCCTTCGCCGGTCCTGAAGACCAGACTCGGCAGCATGGGTAAGGGGATAATAAGTCGAACGTGGGCGGTAACAGCAACAGACAAGCTGCGGTTGTGCTCTGCCTGCTCGCGGGTTTTTGTTCGTGCGCCTTCGGCTTGAACCCGTCTCTCCAGATCAATCAATACGCGCACAAGGCGTGGACCATTCGCGAGGGCTTTTTCAAGTCGAAGGTGCTCTCCATCGCGCAGACGCCGGACGGCTATCTGTGGATCGGCACGGATTCCGGCCTGGTTCGTTTCGATGGCGTTCGGATTGTGGAGTGGCAGCCGCCCGCGGGTGAACATCTCCCCACCAGTTTCATCCGCTCCCTGCTCGCCGGACGCGACGGAACTCTTTGGATCGGCACCAACCGGGGACTGGCGAGTTGGAAGGCTGGCAGGCTGACCCAGTATCCCGGCTTGGCCCGCCGCGATGTTAGTTCACTTTATGAGGATCGCGAAGGCACGGTATGGGCCAGTCTCCCCGGGCGGCCTTCGGGTAGTGTCTGCGCGATCCGGAGCGGAAGCAGCGAGTGTTCCGGAGAGGATGGAAAGTTCGGAACCATACCGGGTCCCATGTATGAGGACAGCCGGGGCAGTTTGTGGGTGGGGACGGAAACCGGACTCTGGCGGTGGAAGCCCGGCCCGCCCAGGCTCTACCCGATGAAGGATGGAGCAGGCAGGTTAAGCGAGGCCGCCGGCGGTGACCTATTGATCGCCACCACTACGGGTGTTAAACAATTTTCTGACGGCAGAATCGAGGCGTATCCGGTCTTTGGAGGAAAGCCGTTCCAAGCCCGGGTGTTGCTCCGTGATCGCGACGGTGGCCTATGGATCGGAACCTTGGATCGGGGTCTGTTGCATGTTTACAACGGAAGGACGGACGTGTTTACCCGGTCTAACGGTCTCTCGGACGACTTCATTTTCAGTCTCTTCGAAGATCGCGAAGGCAATATCTGGGTAGCGACCACTCAGGGGCTGGATCGCTTTCGCGATCCTGCCGTCCCGACGATTTCGGTCGAACAAGGTCTGTCCAGCGCGGTTGTCATATCGGTTCTGACGACCGGGGATGGAAGCGTGTGGCTGGGCTCGCTAAATGGCTTGAACCAACGGAACGATGGGCGAATCGTGGTCTATCACAGACCGAGCGGGCGGCAGAGTATTGCGGTGCCACGCTTTCAAGACTCCGCGGGCCGAATCTGGGTCTCCGGCGGATTCGGGTCCGAACCTGTCGATTCTTTTGAAAATGGACGCTTTCTGCCCATCAAAGCGCTACCTTCGGGTCCAGTTCCATGGTCGATCGAGGGGGACCATGCGGGGAACGTGTGGATCAGCCGCGGGGATGGCCTGTTTCATCTGACCGCAGGCGCTTCTGCCGAGCGGATCGCCTGGGCAACCCTGGGGCGGCAGGATTCCGCTCTGGCTCTGCTGCCCGATCCCTACGGAGGCGGCCTGTGGCTTGGCTTCTTCCAAGGTGGTGTGGCGTATTTCAAAGACGGTCAAGTTCGCCGATCGTACTCGGCCGCGGATGGGCTGGGCGACGGCCGCGTCGAGGCTCTCCAGTTCGAGCGGGACGGCGCCGTTTGGGCAGCAACCGAAGGCGGCCTAAGCCTGATCAAAGAGGGCCGCATCAAAGACGGCCGGATCGCGACGCTGAGCAGCCGCAACGGATTACCGTGCGACGCCGTTCACTGGATGCTGGAAGACGATGAACACTGGGTGTGGGTATACCTGGCTTGCGGCCTGGTGCGCATCGCCCGATCGGAGTTGGATGCTTGGGCGCGCGATCCCAAACGGACCGTTCCCACTACTGTTTTCGATGCTTCTGACGGTGTCACGAGCTTCGCGCTGGGGACTCTTTTCAACCCACAGGTCACCAAGGCAGCGGATGGAAGAATTTGGTTTGTCAGCGGCGACGGCGTCAGCATCATCGATCCACGCCACATTCCCTTCAACCAACTTCCGCCGCCGGCCCACGTCGAGCAGATTACCGATGACCGCAAGATCTATTGGCGGAACTTCTGGGGATCGCCGGCTTCCCATTTGCGCCTGCCCAAGCTTAGCCGCGATCTGCGGATCGATTACACTGCGCTCAGCCTCGTCGCGCCGGAGAAGGTCCGTTTCAAATACAAACTGGAAGGCCACGATGACGACTGGGTGGATGCCGGCAGCAGACGTGAAGCCTTCTACAACGATCTCCGGCCGCGAAGCTACCGCTTTCGCGTGAAGGCCTCGAACAATAGCGGCGTGTGGAACGAGGCTGGCGACTCCTTCGATTTTTCCATCGACCCGGCGTATTACCAAACTACGTGGTTCCGCTTGTCGTGCGTTGCGGCATTGCTCGCGTTGCTCGCCGCGCTTTATCAACTGCGAGTGCGGCAGATTGGATGGCAGTTCAACATGCGCCTGGAAGAGCGCGTCGCGGAGCGGACGCGAATCGCGCGGGACTTCCACGATACCCTCCTGCAGAGTTTTCAGGGCGTGTTAATGAAGTTTGCCGCCGTGACGTGGAGAATCAAAGATCCACCGGAAGCCCAGGAGCAGTTGGAGAGCATTATTAAAGAGGCGCGGCTCGCGATCACCGAGGGCCGGGATGCCGTGCAGGGGTTGCGCTCCTCTACAGTGGTTACGAACGATCTGGTGCGGGCGTTCAGCACCCTTGGAGAAGAACTCACGGCCGGGCTCGCTGCGGATCAGGCCGGGCCGTGTCCCGAGTTTCACATGCGTGTGGAGGGTAAAACTCGGGATCTGGTCCCGCTGGTTCGGGACGAGGTCCACCGGATCGGGACTGAGGCGGTGCGCAATGCCTTCCGCCACGCGCAGGCGTCGCGCATCGAAGTTGCGATCTATTACGGCCGCCGGCAGTTTCGGCTGCAGGTTTACGATAACGGAAAGGGGATCGATCAGTCGGTCCTCGGGGACGCCGGCCGCCCCGGACACTTCGGTCTGCCCGGCATGCGGGAACGCGCCAAACTAGCGGGGGGCACGCTGGCTCTTCTGAGCAGACGCGATTCCGGTACCGAAGTCGGGCTGACCATCCCCGCCGCTCTTGCATACGCAAAATCGCCGGCTGCCACCAGGCCGGGATCTCCGGCAAAGGGAAGCTGAGGAGACCATGCTACGAAAGAGTTACTCTCATCTCCCCTCTTTGGTGGATGCATCTTCGTAGGAGCGGCTGATAATCTTGGAAGGCGATGTTCAGAGGCGGTAAATGATGGAGCAGGATCGCATTCGAGTGCTCAGCGCCGATGACCATGCGCTCCTTCGCGAGGGGATTGCCATGATCATTAACTGCCAACCGGACATGCTGATCGTCTCACAAGCGTCCGGTGGCAAGGAGGCGATCGAGCAATATCGTGTGCATAGGCCCGATGTCACCCTTATGGACCTGCGTATGCCTGATTTGAGCGGCATTGATGCGTTGGCGGCAATCCGAGCCGAATTCCCCGAAGCCCGTATCATTATGCTCACGACCTTTGAAAACGAGGAAGAAGTCCAACGCGCGCTCAAAGCTGGGGCCTGTGGATATCTCTTGAAGAGCATTCCTCCCAGGGAGCTCTTGCAGACAATCCGTCAGGTACACGCGCGATAACTAGCGATTCCGCCGGAAATGGAGTTGGGCTGTCCCGACGGATTGATCGAGTCATTCGTACAGAAACACTACATCGCCGGCGACAAATCCTCGCGACGTGGTAACGCACGCCGGAATTGAACCAGGAACTCCTGGATCGCGCATTTCACAGTTGTTTCGTCGAAAACGTCGACGTGAACGACTGATCCTCGCCAGGGAAGAATCTAAATGCTTGTGGCGCGCGCACTCGTGCGTGCCGTGTCGAGACTTATTTCGACGCCTGCGCTCGACCATGGATAGTCCCGGGGATTCTGAACCAAGCCGGCCTTCACAGGATTATTTTCAATCTAGGCCCGAATCTTGTCGAATTCGGTTCGATTCCTCACCCAGTGATCGTAAGACTCCTTCTGCCAAAACGGTTCTCCGGTTCGACCCAAAAGCCGATTAGCCTCGCGCGCCGTCGCCCCCTTTCAGCGACTTCAGCAAGTGGCCAGGAGCGACCTTGGGTTGAATCAGAAGATGAACATGATTCGGCATGATCACGTAGGCTTCCAACTCGTAGTGCGCTATGTCGACACCTTTGTGAATCGAGCCGGCCACGATTCGCGCGATGTCAGGACTGCGGAGGTGCATAGGTCCTGACCGCGTGGTATCGAGGTGGCGATCGATCCACACGAAAGCTTGTCCGGAGGACAGCGGGCCGGGCGGCGGCAAAATTGAAGGGGGCATACTTCCATGCAAGTTCCAGGTAAGGAATAGAGGAGCGCCTTCCGGGTAGACATGCCGAAGTCGGCGGCGGTCCGGGGGCATTTGTCATGTAGTCAGATGAGCGGGGAGGAAATCTCATCGGAAGATGCGGACGAGGCGTCGAGAAAGTCTCGACGCGGCACGCACGAGTGCGCGCGCCACACCTATGCACTGAGTCTGACGAGGATTCTACCCGCGACCTCTTTCACCCTCTCGCCCGATTCTCCAACAGGACCGACGCAACTCGGGCAGCCGGATTCACAACGGCAGCTCGCCAGCAATTTCTGCGCGCCTTCCAGTAAGCGCGGCGCGAGTTTGTACAGGGGAGCGCTTTGGCCGATGCCGCCTGGGTAGTTGTCGTAGAGGAATAAATTGGGTTCATAGGTTTTGCCGGCGATGTCTTCCGTGATCGAAACTCCCAGGTCGTGTGGATCGCACATGACCAGAAGCGCTCCCACCGTTTTCAGCAATGCTCCCAGGCCGATCAGGCCGTTTTGTTTCTCAGTGGGGCTCAAGTCGGGAAGGACATTCACTGGAAAATGCAGCCAGAACGACGTCGTGTGCATCTCCTGTTCTGGCATGGAAAGATTTCCCGCCCCGACGTTTTCCATCGTATAGAACTTCACCTTTTTGAAGCCCACGATCTGGCGGTTCAGCCGAACATCGCCGTAGGCAACACGCGCGACGCCGATGGCATGCGACTCGAATTCTTCCAGTTCCTTGACCTGCGTGTAGTCGATAGCGTCGGTGAAGTAGTCGGAATCCACAGAGCGCACGTATGCCTTGCGGCCTTCGTAATCGAAGCGTTCCACCTGATATTGGCGGGCTTCGTGAAGATAGATGGCTTTTTCGTGCAGCGTGGTGAGCGCGGCCGTGAAGGACACTTCGGCGATGATTTTGTGATCGCCAGTGATATCGACGACAACAAAGTTGTCGCTTGAGACAGCGCGAAGGCTGACGGCGTCGGCCGGATAAGTATCGGAAGTCCAGTGCCAGGAACTGCCGGAGTGGTGCAGGAATTTTAGCTCTTCAAGAAACCGGCACATTTCCGAGGGATCGTGCGGGCCGAATTTTTCGCCGTCGCGGATGGGCAGCTCGAAGACGGCGCATTTCAAGTGATTGATCAGGATTTCGAGATTGTCGGGATTGATGTGCGCGTGCTCGGGCGGACGGTCGAAGAAATACTCGGGATGCTCAATGATGTATTGATCGAGCGGCGCACTCGATGCCACCAGCACGGCGAGTGACGTCGACTGGCGTCGTCCCGCGCGTCCGGCCCGCTGCCACGTGGATGCGATGGTTCCGGGGTAGCCGGCCATGACCACCGCGTCCAGCGATCCGATGTCGATCCCCAGTTCCAACGCATTGGTGGCGACCACGGCGCGGATGTCGCCGTCGCGAAGTTTGCGCTCGATTTCGCGGCGTTCTTTGGGAAGATAGCCGCCACGATAGCCGCGGGCCGACGGGTAGTCATCCTTTAAATAAGTCAGAAGCAGTTCGGTGGCCAGACGGCTGTTCGCGAAAATCAGCGTCTGCTGGCCGCGCTCGATCAGCTCGCGCGCGATGCGGCGGGTTTCGTTGAGATAGCTGCGCCGGATGCCGAGTGCCCGGTTGACCACGGGCGGGTTGTAGAACACCACATATTTTTCGCCGGCCGGCGCGCCGTTTTTTTCCACTAGCTCGAAGGGCACGCCAGTGAGCGCTTCGGCGAGCTCCTTGGGATTCGCGATGGTGGCCGAACAGCAGATGAACTGCGGCGATGATCCGTAGAACTCGCAGATACGTTTCAGGCGGCGCAGAATATTCGCGAGATGGCTGCCGTAGACGCCGCGATAATAATGCAGCTCATCGATGACCACATAGCGGAGATTTTCGAACGCCTTCGCCCATTTGGTGTGATGCGGCAGAATTCCCGAGTGCAGCATGTCGGGATTAGTGAGCACCACGTTGGCGCGTTCGCGAATGGCCCGGCGGGCGTCTTGCGGAGTGTCGCCGTCGTAGGTGAAGGCTCGCAGGTCGCTGCCCATCGCGTTCAGGGCCGATTGGAATTCCTGGAGCTGATCCTCGGCCAGGGCCTTGGTAGGGAACAGATACATCGCGCGGGCGGCGGGATCTTCGATCAGCCGGTTCAGCACCGGCAGGTTGTAGCACAGCGTTTTTCCGCTGGCCGTGGGCGTGACAATAACCACGTTGCGTTCGCCGGCGACGTGCTGGAAAGCGTCGGCCTGGTGCGAATACAGCTGGCGGATGCCGCGGGTGAAGAGTGCCTGTCTTAGCGCCGGCGCCAGCGAATCGGGGAACTCAACGTAGTCGCCCTCGCGGGCGGGCTGGTGGCGGATGGCACGGACTGGGGAGTCCGGATTCGCCATCCATTCTTCGAATCGCGCGATGGCGCCTTCGAGCCCTTTGGGTCGCGCCGGGAAATCGAGTGCCAGGTTCATGTTTCGCCTCTTCTTCGCTAGAATAGCTGAAAGCTTTACTGGTGTGCTTGAGGCCCTCCCGCGCCATGCTGTAGAGGCGGAAGAGCGCGGCCGCCAGCGCCACCGCCGCGATTTCCGGATCACCGCTTCGGGAAAGAAAGAATTCTTGGAAGAGGGCCGCTGATGCTGGACGGCATTCGTCGAAGCGATTCCACCGGATCACGGGACAGCGATTCAACGGTGCAACGCCTGAACCTTCATTGGTCCAGCGAATGACGCGCGGAGCCTAGGCTCCATCTGCTTATCTTTGAACAAGCTGCCGATTTGGTGGGCACCCATCGGACGCGGCCCGCCGCGACAATCAGGCATGAAATTCGAACGTCTGACTACTATATGGTCGCTTCACCGTCGCGCCCCCATCGTCGTGTGGGTGCGTTATCGCCTTGAAGGCGCGAGGGTTGTTCAGCTGGAAAGCATCACGGAGCTATAGGACAATACCGACTGCGTACCATAACCACACGACACCCAATTTAGGCTTGAGCCCATTGACCTTAGCTCCATTCGAATATAAAGTCTAAGATACGATGATCGAACAACGAAAGAATCAGCGTTTCGACTTGCGACTTCCGTTCGAGATCATCCGCCAGGGAACCAATAGTAAACCTGCAGGTGAAACGAAAAACGTCAGCTCTTCCGGCGTCCTGTTTACGTCACAAATTCCGATCGAGGTGGGTGAGCCCATCGAGTATTGCATCACCTTTCCCAAGGCGCCTGGATCGAAAGCCGAAGTGAAGCTGCGATGCGTCGGCAAAGTCCTGCGCAACGATCCGCAGGCGACCTTCGCGGCGACGCTGGAGCGCTACGAATTCCTGCGCGCCAGAGCGTAGGCGTCTGCCGTCCGGCGTTTCCTGTTATCGAACCGACACATTTCTGTGATGCTCCGCTCACGCTGTCCCGCTATGCTCAAATATCCTCATGCGACTCCTCAGAACTCTGCTCGTTCTTGCTAGCGCGCTCGCGGCGCAAACTCCTCAGGCGATTCCCGGAGGCTACTCGCTCCCTAACGGCTGGCGGCTAACGCCGGTGGGCAAATCCCTCGAAACCAACGACATGGTCCTCAACGCGACCGCCGCGCCTGACGGGCTCGCCGTGATCGCAATGCACGCCGGATACAACCCGCATGGATTGGTGGTGGTCGACACCAAAACCGAGGAGATCGTCCAGCGCATTCCGCTGAAATCGGCATGGTTCGGACTGGCCTGGAGTCCCGACGGGAAGCGGCTATTCGTTTCCGGTGGTAACGCCAACAGTAATCGCAACCCGACACGCGCGCCGATTTACGTGTTCGACTACGTCAACGGACGCCTCTCGAACGCTCCGTCCACCCAATTCGAAGAAACCGTCGACACGAGCGAGCTGTTCTGGTCCGGCGTGGCGCATCATCCCAAGAAAAACATTTTGTACGCCGCCAATCGTGGCACCGGATTTGGAGCCGGCAACGTAGTCGCGTTCGATTCCGCCACTGGCAAAATGCTGGGACGCATTCTGGTGGAAATGATTCCCTACGATCTGGTCCCGAGCGACGACGGGAAGACTCTGTACGTGTCCAATCTGGCGAGTAAATCGATCAGCGTGATCGATACTGCGGCGATGAAAGTGGTCGCGAGCATCGCGGTCGATTCGAACCCGAATCAGATGGTCTTGTCGGCCGACGGTCTGCTATACGTGGCCTGTTCCAACGACAACAGCGTGGTGGTGGTGGATACGAAAACGCGCACGGCGATCGAGAAATTTTCGACGACGTTGCATCCGCGCGCTCCTGAAGGAGCGACGCCCAATGCGCTGGCGCTCGATCGCGCCAACGGGTTACTGTACGTTGCCAACGCCGATAACAACGACGTCCAGGTGGTTCACGTCGCCGGGCGCGGGAAGAGCGAAGTCGTTGGATTCCTGCCGAGCGGCTGGTATCCGTCCGCGCTGGCCGTCCTTCCGAAACAGCAGAAGCTGTACATCGGAAACAGCAAGGGGGCGGGATCGTATCCGGATATTTACGGTCCTGAAAGTCCGCTGCCTCCGGGAAATCCCGAAGCCCGGGGCAGCATCAAGAGCCTGCAACGCGGCAGCGTCGAGATCGTCAACACAGCGAATCTCCGCGCCGAAATCAAGCAGCTCACCAAGAAAGTCATCGATAACTCGCCCTACAACGACGCGTTGTTGGCGCAAGCCAAGGAACCCACCGCGCCGACGATCATCCCAGCGGTGGTCGGCGCGGGCTCGCCCATCAAGCACATCCTGTACATCATCAAGGAGAATCGAACTTACGATCAGGTCTTCGGCGACATGACGCGAGGAAACGGCGATCCGCGCCTCACGATTTTCGGACGCAATGTCACACCTAACCAGCACGCGCTGGCCGATCAGTACGTTCTGCTCGACAATCTATACTGCGACGGTGAAGTGAGCGAGGACGGGCATTCCTGGTCCAACGCGGCTTACGCCACCGACGCGAACGAAAAGCAGTGGCCGATTACTTACGGCGGCATGAGCAAGTCTGATCGCAACTACGCATACCAGCCGAGCGCGGGAAATATCTGGGACGCGGCGAAGCGCAAAGGGCTCACCTATCGCAGCTATGGCGAATACGCGACGCGCGTCAGCGATGGCACCACGTTTGAAAATTCGCCGAATGCCCCGGGTCTGGCTGGTCACGTCGCGCCGAATTACAAGCGTATGGGTGCGCGCGATACCGAAAATGCGGCCGAGTTTATCCGCGAGTTCGATCAGTACGAAAAGAACTACGACAGCAAGGATCCCAACAAGCGGCTGCCTAATTTCATGGTGATGGCGCTTTCAGAAAATCACACCAACGGCACGCGCCCCGGCAGCTATACGCCCGTGGCCATGGTGGCGAGCAACGATCTAGGGCTCGGCATGATCGTGGAACGCGTGAGCCATAGCAAATACTGGCCCGAAATGGCGATCTTCATCATCGAAGATGACGCGCAGGACGGCCCGGATCACGTGGACGCGCATCGTACTCCAGGCTTGGTGATCAGCCCGTTCGTCCGGCGCGAAAAAGTCGACAGCACGCTGTATACGACCAGTTCGATGCTCCGGACGATGGAACTGCTGCTGGGGCTCCCTCCGATGAGCCAGTACGATGCAGCCGCGACGCCGATGTATCTGACCTTCGGAACGAATTCTGATCCGACGCCGTTCAATCACCTGGACGCGCAGGTGGACCTGAATGTGAAGAACAGCGCACGCGCGTGGGGCGCCAAGGAGTCGAAGAAGATGGATTTCGACGACGTGGATCGCAACCCGCCGTTCCTGCTCAACGAAATCATCTGGCGCAGCGTGAAAGGCTCGGATTCACCGATGCCGTTGCCGGTGCATAGGTACCAGAGCGAACGCTAGTCCGATAAATCATCGTTTTTCGGATTCACGCAAAGACGCCAAGACGCAGAGGGCGCCAAGAGTTTGTGGTGATCATGGAGCCATCGTATCGAGCCCGATCGGTGCCATGAATAAATCTCTATGATAAAATTCTTCCACTCATGGTACTCCTGCGCGTTCTCGCCGCCTGTTCGCTCTTGGTCGTTTTTTCGAGCCTGATCGCCTACCAGCCCGGACCGCAGACGAGCCACCTGACGGATCCCTTCGCCGCGGGATGGTTGGTTACGGATACCAATGGCGATGGGATCGTCGATTTCGTGCCCGGTAAAGTGGTTGTGCCGGCGAATGCCAGCGCGGCTCAGAACGCTGCGGCCGCCGATATCGCCGCGCGCATCGGATTCGCGACCACTGGATTTACTCCGCCGATCGTGATCAGCGCCGCTGAGGATCGCAAAGATGGGCCCCGGATCTACGTGGGCCGTCCCGCTCCGGTTGAGTTGCAACCCGAAGAAGGTGGCGTCTTCAGTGTGGATGGCAACCTGGTGATCGCAGGCCATGACGACGCCGGTTTGCTCGCGGCGGGGGAGGCGTTCGCGTCTCGCGCTCCGTATATCTGGCGCCTCAACGGCGACCGCCTCACGGCGATCGGCGCGGGACTGACCGGCATCACGTACCTCAAAGGAAAAGCGGGGATCAATCGAGCGTTCCTGCAAGGCGTAACGCCTCCGGCCGAACTGAAACTCCCGAATGTCCACGAACTAGTCATCAACGGGACTACTTCCGTGGTTAACCCGACGCCTCTTCCAGCGATGCCTGCCGCACAACCCGCCGCTGCTGGGCCTGCTCCGGAAGCTCCGGCGGCCGCAGAAGGAGCCGATGGAGCAGCGGGAGGAGCGCCCGGACGTCTCGATCTCGCGACCATCTACACCATGCGCGGGCTGTTCCGAGGCACGCCGCGCATGCCCATCCCCTCGAATCTGGACGGCCAGCTTTACGTCCCTGAAGGGGCGGCTGGAATCGCCATGGCGAATCTCGCCGCGCGCATGGGCATGGAGACTACCGGCATCACGCTGCCTCTCGCGACTCCCGCGAACACGGCCGCGATTCGCGACGTCCGCACGAAATCGGTGGTCACCGAATCGTCCGCCGTTGGCAAAGAAGCCGCGCGCAAGCTGCGGGAAGAAAGTCCCGCGGAATCGCCGCTGCCGCCGGGTCAAGGCGAGTTGCGCATCGTCGATAAAGCGTTCGGACGCCAGGCGGCTGTACTGGTCCGAGGCGATGAATCGGCCGCGCTCGGGCTGCTCACGGATCATTTGCCGAGTCTTTGGGAACCCGGTAAACAGAATCTTTCGATCGAAGAAATCCGGTACGACCTGCATCGCTTCTTCTCACTGCGTTCGAGCGCAGGACAGGCGAGCATCGCTCTCTATCGGCTCGACAAATGGGCCGCAGAGATCACGTCACCGCGGAGTGTCGAGGCGAGGGTTTTCGTCGACATCGCCGATCCGGGATTGAAGGACATGATCCGCAAGGAACTGCAGACGCGGCTGGGCGCGACCGACGTGAAAGTCGAAACCGCCAGCCTGCATGCCGGTACCCAATGCTGCGAAAAGCTTCCGGCACTGCACTATCGCGAACCGGGATATCAGTATCATGCCGGCACGCCTGCGTTTCAGGAAGACGTGGTGATTCCGTGGGAAGGCTCGCGGCTTCTTAAAGCGGTGAAGGATTCGGTTCCGAAACTGAAAGCGGGCGCGCCTGTAAAGCTTGTAGCGCGAGTTAGCGAAGGCCCTGAAGTGCGAAAGAAGCTGCAAAAACAGATCGAAGAAATGCTTCCGAAGCCCAGCCAGGTGACCGTCCTGTGCGCATTCAAACCCGGCGTAAGCTGGCTGATGGACGAAGTCGCTCCGCAGATCAAAGGCAAAGCCGCGTCGATCAAGATTGAATTCAAAAAGAATGAAGATCCGACGGCGACCCGATCCATGTTCTCTCCCGCTCGATGGGTCCAGGAGTTGTATCCGGTCGATGAGATGCTTTCAAAAGAGCTATCCATCCCGCTGGACAAAATCGCCTTCGATCAGTTCGAAGGTAAAGGACCGACGTATCGCGCCCACGCCTACGACGCTAGCGGAAAGGAAATCCTGGCGCGCGAATTCACGGTGACCACGGTCGAGCGGCCGTACAACGGCGTCATGCAGGAATACGAAAAGGTGCAGGTCGACACCGGGTGGGTACGGATGGAATCGGGAACTTCAGTGGTCCTCGATCAGCGCGTCGCTACCGATATCGAAGAGTTCTGGGATCACTACCACAAAGAAACATTGCCCAAGGTTTTCCGCACGGTGATGGCTCGCTACCATGGCGAACTGCGTCCCGAATTTGCGCCACCTTTCGACACGCTCAAGATGGATTTTCATCTGAGCGAGCCAAACTACGAACTGACCGGCATCGACAAGGAACGCATCTCATCGCTCGAAGCTCTTCAGGAAGACACGTTTTACTCGACCGAGAATTTCATGAACATGATGGGCGACCTGGAAGCTGGGCGGGCGATCACTTACGTGGGAAGAATCATTCCCATTGTGCATGCTTCAGATGAGGAAAAAGACGGGCGCGTCCACATCGAGTTCTATGCTAAGCCGGCCGGGAGTCCGCAAGTGCAGCTTTCGTGGACCGACACGCAGGGTAAGCGCCACGAGCGCAAACGCGATCTGTGGGTTTTGACGGGCGCGATGCAGCCGCGGCTGATTCAAGCCCGTGCCACGCTACTAGGTCCGCAGAGCTTGACATGGTCGCTCCCCGCCGATTTCAAAGACGACCGTTACCAGGAATGGATCAACGAAGAAGGCCGGGATCAAGTGGAGCGCGGTATTTTTCCAGTGGAACAGGCTCGCGGGCAGCTGAGCTGGATGGAACAGATGCACACCGCGGGTATGTATAAGGACGACCTCGCCTATCCGCACTTGAAAGAAATGGGATTCGAGTTCGAGCTACCGCTTCCGCTCACGGCGAAAGTCGATTCTCCGGCGCCGCGCGAATATGCGAGCGTGAAAATCCAGCCTCCTGCGACCAAGCGCCCGATGATCGCCGACTATACTCCCAAGGCGGTGCAATGGGACGAGCCGATTCCGCCGTCCGAAAGCGCCGCGGTTCTGGCGAAGCTCGCCAAGACACCGGGTGTGAATGTGTACTGGATGGGACGCAGCTACCTGGGCGAAAACATATGGGTGGCCGATATGACGCTGCCGACGCCGTCGGTGCTGCGCTCGATCGCGAAAGAAACCACGCTCAAGGCGACTATTGTGTATTCCGGGCGCCAGCACGCCAACGAAGTTTCGTCGACCAGTCACATTTTAAAGCTCGGGGAACAGCTCGCGGCGGATCCGGCGTTGCTGAAGCAAGTCAACGTAGTGCTGCATCCGATCACCAATCCGGATGGCGCCGAGCTATCCGTGCAGCTCGCCGAGATCACGCCGAACAACATGTTGCATCCCGGCTACCACGGTGCGCTCGCGGCCGACGTTGCCACGGGGCAAGGCGATCTGGATCCCGTGTATCCCGAATCGCGCACGCGGCGCCAATTGCTGGAAGGCTGGCTGCCGGACGCGTTCCTCAATCCACACGGCTATCCGTCGCATGAATGGGTCCAGCCGTTTTCGGAGTATTCGGGATGGGTGCAGAGCCGGCAGGGCGCGAACAATGGACGCACCTGGTGGATTCCGCGCGGCTGGTTCACCAGTCTGAACTATCTTCGCGACGACACGCATCCATACAGCGAAAAGATCACGTATGAAATTCGCGATCGCATTGTCGAAGCCGAGCGCAACGTTCCTGGCCTGCTCGACCTGGAATCGCGGATGAACGCACGATATCAAAGATTCGGGCAGCGCTGGCAGCCCGAGAACATGCAGCAGCCGATCGTCAAAGGCATCCGTATTTACATGGGGCTCAAAGGATCAGGTGGCGGACGCGGCGGAGTCGCCCCAGGCAGCGGCGGCGTGGGCAACATTTCTCCCGACGTCACCTGGGATTCGGGCTACACCGAAGCTCCCGACGAGACCGCTCACGGCGATTACATGAAGCTGATGGCGGCGGCCGGGTTGGCTTTCGATCGCGTCCATCTGGAATATCTCGCATCGGGCAAACTGCGCATCAATCGAACGCAGCGCGAGCAAGCAGGAAAAGTGACCTGGCGCGTCGAACGCCTGCGGCCCAACTTGCCGGCATCCGAGACCGAGCCGCCTCGGGCCGACGTCACCAACCAACAGTAAGTTGTGTACCAACGATTCGGATATTTGTTCGTCAGATCCATCAAGGCTTGCTTTAGCCACAAGGGGTGAATATATGTTTTCTGGAAAACGCTCGATTCTGTTATGGATTTCGGTGGCGCTCTTCAGCGTCGCGATGGTCTCCGCTCAAATCAGCGAGGCCGAACTTACGGGCATTGTCAAAGACCCTAGCGGAGCACCCGTTGCCGGGGCGAAGGTCACGGCGCAGAACCAGGACACCGGCGTCGCGCGCACCATCGTCACGGATTCCGAAGGGCGATTCCGATTCTCGGTCTTGCCGGGCCGCTATGCGCTTGCCGTGGAGGCCACGGGATTCAAGAAAGAGAATGTCACGGACATGGTCCTTACGGTGGGCATGCACGTCGACAAGGACATCCCATTGGCGGTCGGCAGCGTGCAAGAAGCGGTCACAGTGACGGGCGAAGTTCCGGCCGTCGATACGACCAAGGGCGATGTCTCCGCGGTGATCACGCAGGGGCAGATCGACGGTCTTCCGGTGAATACGCGGCAGACCTTGAACCTGGCGCTGCTAATGCCGGGAACCACGCAGGACGCATCGCGAACGTTCTACAACAACGTCGAAATCGGGGGCGGCGGACGCTTCTACGCCAACGGCTTCACCGTCGATGGCGTCACGAATACCTGGGCGGAACAGGGCGAGCCTCGCCAGAATTTCCCGCAAGGCGCCATTCAGGAATTTCGTGTCAGCATCAATCAGTTCAAAGCCGAGCAGGGGCTTGCGATGGGCGGCATGGTCAACATGGTGACCAAGAGCGGAACTAACGATTTTCATGGCGAGGTATTCGAATACTGGCGCAATGCCGCGCTCAATCACGACAACAAGTTCCAGCAGGCAGCGTTGGCCCAACTGGGCGACACCGGAAAGGCTCCGTTCAACCGGAACCAGTTCGGCGGCGACGTCGGCGGGCCCGTCTTCAAGAACCGGACGCACTTCTATGCCGCGTACGAACGCACCGAGGTGGACGATTCCTTCACCATCTTCGCGGCCGGCTCGCACCAGTTTTATTCGTCTAACGAAGGCGTGATCGACAAGCCCAGCTACGATCAGATGCTCAACATCCGCGGGGATCATGCGATCAGCAACAATCAGCACATTTTTGGGCGCTATTCGCAGGAATGGAACAAGCAAACCTGGCAGGGCTGCGGCGGCACCGCGGAATCGAACTGCTATGACGGCCTGATCCCGCGCCACGCCTTCGTCGGCGGCCACACCTGGACGCCCAAGGCAACCATCGTAAACGATTTCCGCTTTCAGTACGGATTTTCTTCGTATCTGCTGGGACCTTCAGGTCAGCCGATTTTCACCGACCTAGGCAGCTTCCCGGCGTCGCGACTGGCGTTGCTCTCCCCGGTCTACAGCTTCCCGAGTTTTCGCTATGGCCAGGGCTATGGTGAGCTTGGAATCGAACGGCGCACGGAGTTCAAGGACGATTTGAACTGGGTCAAGGGCAATCACAGTATTAAGGTCGGTTTTGACTACAGCTACATCCCGTTTGCCGACGATCAGGTGACCAACTATCAAGGCACGTGGACTTTCGCTACCGACCAGCCATTCAATCCCAAGGATCCGGCCACGATCGCGAACCTGAAGAACCCGATTCAGTTTACTGCCGCGATTCCGGGGCAGTATACGTCCGTTCCCGTGTCGCAATACGCTTTCTACATTCAGGATGACTGGCGCGTGCGGCGCGACCTCACCCTGAATTTCGGCCTGCGTTGGGATCGCGAAGTCGGCTCCTATAATGAGAGCCTGAAGCCGTCGTCATTCCCGGTTACGATTCCCTTCCTTGGCGACCCGAGCCAGCGCGGACAAGGCAAGAACTTCGGCCCGCGCTTCGGTCTCGCCTGGAACGTCGGTGGAAAGAACCGCGACGTGGTTCGGGCGGGATATGGACTGTATTACAACAACATTCAGACGCTGCTGAATTTCCCGGAGAATCGCAACATCTCGCAATGCAGCGTGACCATCGTCAATCCGCCCTACCCGAATCCTTACGGCAGCCAGAGCCCGACGGCGTTCTGCTCTTCGGCTCCTCCCAACGTCGTGGTTCTGGATAAGCATTTCTCGATGCCGTACTCGCAGCAGTTCACACTGGGCTACTCGCGCGAGATCACCCATGACTTCTCGATTCACGTCGACGGCGTCTACATGCACACGATCAAGGATTGGCGGAATTACGATCTGAACTATCCCAACGCCGCCGGGGTCCGTCCCATTCCGGCGTTCGGGCGCATTCTGGATCACATGCCGGTCTCTCAATACAAGTACAAGGGCATGTTCGTACGGGCTGAAAAACGCTTCGCAAAGCGCTACCAGTTCCTGGTATCGTACACGCTCGCTTCGAATCGCGATGATAATCCCCAGTCCCAGGTGACCAATCAGAACAACTACAGCCTGGATTGGGGGCCGTCCGGAATCGATCGCCGCAACGCAGTTGTCGCGGGAGGCTACGTGCAGCTCCCCTGGAAGATCACTGCGGGAGCCTTCTGGCAAGTGCGCTCGTCGTTGCCGTTCAACGTGACCTCGACCACCATAGTCGACAACGTGACCCAGTTGGTTCCGGGACTCACGCGGAATCTGGGGAATCGCGACAATGGACAGGTTCTCGCCGCGGTCAACGCCTATCGCGCCAGCCTCGCGACTCCACTGGCTCCGCTCTCGTCGTCCGTATTCGACAGCAGCCGCTTCAACAGCTTCGATCTGAAACTGTCGCGCGCGTTCTTTGTGCGGGAGCAGCGCAAGCTCGAAGTGGTCGGTCAGGCGTTCAATCTGTTCGGTGTGACGAATCTGAACGGCGGGACTACGGGTTCGGCCGTTTCGGCGAACTTCGGCAAGATCCTTGCAGCGAGCAATCTGCAGCAGGCGGAGTTGGCCGCGCGGTTCGTGTTCTGATCGCGCAGGGCTGGCTTCCACCCGAGGAGGCCCGCCCCTACAGCTTTTCTTTCAACATCCGATTCACCGCGGCCGGATCGGCCTGGCCGCGGCTGGCCTTCATCACCTGGCCCACCAGAAATCCGAGCACTGCTGTCTTGCCCGATTTGTACTGCTCCACCTGTTTCGGATTCTCGGAGATGACCTCGTCGATGATTTTCCCCAGCGCGCCTTCGTCGCTGATCTGCTGCAATCCTTCGCGTTCGACGATCGCATCCGGCCCTTCGCCACTGGCGAACATCTTCGGCAGAATTTCCTTCGCGAGCTTCCCGCTCAGCTTTCCCTGACCGATCAGCGCGACCAGACGTCCCAGGTTTTCGGCGCTCACCGGCGATTCGAGAATATCCGCGCCCTTCAGCAGTCCGGCAAGATCGCCCATCACCCAGTTGGCGGCGGCTCGTGGATCACCTGCCACCGCGGCGACTTTCTCGAAATAGTCGCCCATCGTGCGCGTGGTAGTGAGCACGCCGGCATCGTATTCACGCAGTCCAAACGACTCGACGAAGCGTTTGCGGCGCGCCGCCGGAAGCTCGGGCATGCGGCTGCGAACCTCGGCGATCCACTTCTCGCTGACGCGCAAGGGAATTAAATCCGGCTCGGGGAAATAGCGATAGTCGTGCGCATGTTCCTTGCTGCGCATCCCCACGGTTTCGCCGGATTCGACGTTGTACAGACGGGTTTCCTGGATCACGCGCCCGCCGCTTTCAAGCAGCGCGACCTGGCGCTCGATTTCGTAATCCAGGGCCATCTTCAGGAATCGGAACGAATTGAGATTCTTCACTTCGGCCTTGGTCCCGAATTTTTCCGCGCCGCGCAGTCGCACGCTCACATTCGCGTCGCAGCGAAGATGGCCTTTTTCCATGTCGCAGGTCGACACCTGGACGTACTGCAACACCTGCTTCAGCTCGGTCAGAAAATCGTAAGCTTCCTGCGAGGCGCGCATGTCCGGCTCGCTGACGATCTCGATCAGCGGTGTGCCGGAGCGGTTCAAGTCGACATAGGTGTAAATCGACGAGTCTTTAAAGCCGTCGTGAATGCTCTTGCCCGCGTCGTCTTCCATGTGGACGCGCGTGATCCCGATGCGTTTTCCACCAATGTCGACATGGCCATGCTCGGCGAGCGGCTGATCGTACTGCGAAATCTGGTAGCCCTTGGGAAGATCGGGATAGAAATAATTCTTGCGAGCGAAAATCGAGCGGGGATTCACCGTGCAGTTCAGCGCCAGCGCAGCTTCGATGGCGAATTCCACGGCCTGGCGATTCAACACGGGCAGGGCGCCGGGCAATCCGAGGCAGACCGGGCAGACATTACTGTTCGGCTCCGCACCGAAACTGGTGGGGCAGCCGCAGAAAATCTTGGTTCGAGTGGAGAGCTGGACGTGTACTTCGAGCCCGATGACCGGTTCGTATTTGGTGAGAATATCTGGCAGCGTCACGCTAGCGGACATGTTGCCCCATTATAAAAACGAGAAGGGGAACGTTGCCGTTCCCCTTCGTCGCGTCGTTCATGTTCAACTCTGGAATCGTGACTTCTTGGTCCCCTTCGCATCGGGGATTCTTATCATAACACGGCCATAAAGTTGCTCAAGTCTTTCTGGAGAATCTTATATGAACGCAGCAGACATGCTGGAAAAAATCGGGGATGCGCTTGGATCGACCGCCACCGTGAAGTCGGTATATGGTGAGCCGATTCAGATGGAAGGCAAAGTGGTGGTACCGATTGCGAAGATCGGGTACGGATTCGGCGCGGGCGGAGGCCGAGGGCCGGTGAAGCTTGGCGGCGTCGAAACCCAGCCTGAAGGCGGCGGAGGAGGCGGCGTTGTCCGCGCATTTCCCGCAGGAGCACTCGAAATCACCCAATCCGGGACGCGTTTTGTTCCATTTACAGATCTCCGCTGGATCGCGGGGGTGTTCGCCGCCGGTGCTTTGCTATGCGGCGTGTTTCTCGGACGGAGACACAAATAGCTGCGAGCGCTTCATATCGTTTTCGCGACCTGCGAGCGTCACCCACCGGAGGATCGATTAGCACGTCGAGGTCGAGTTGCGGGTGGTCTGATTACAAATCGATCCAGCCTTGAGGGGGAACCGTCGCGCCTGGCAGACCGTTTCGGGCAACGGTGACGCGAAATTTCTTTCCCGCGAGAGGCGCACGCAGCTCGATGATACGTCCCACGGCGGTCTCAGTTTCGGTAGCGCCATTGTCGAATTCGATTTTGAAAGCCCCATCCCGATCGCCGTCGATACGAACGTAGAGATTCTCGGCATCGGTTCCGTAGAGAATTTCATGCACTGGCGATTCGCCGCCGTGCATCGCTCCGGAACGGAGATCGGGCCGGTAGCGACCTGCACCCAGCCATTCGAAATACGAGGTCACTTCACCGTCCAGCGTCGCGTGAATCGGATTCGAAGGCGGCTCATGCATTTCGCCCGGTTGCGATTTGAGAATCGGCCGCGCCAGCGCTTCCGGCGGTTTCTGGCCCAACGCGCGATAGACATTCGAAAGATGATCGCGGTAGAGCTGATCGAACTCGGGACGGTTTTCGGAGCCGTGTTCGGGACCATACCACCAGTTCCAATCGCTGCCTTCCGCGATGAGCAGCTCTTCATAAGCGAGCTTGCGCATTTCGTCTGAGACGCCGCTGGCCTGGTCGTAAGCGCGGCGCGCGTCCAGCAGCAGGTCCCACGCCTGGTTGTCTTCTTCCGCGCCGATCCAGATATCGAAATTCGCGTTGATCCACGAACCGGGGAAAATTCCGCCAAGGGGCCGGGCTTCAAAACGCGCCAGCGCTTCGGACACGGTGACCGCTTCCAAGTCCGGAGCCCCGGCAATGCGGCGGTACAACTCGCGCAGAAACGGCCGACCGTTCGCCGGGTACCAATCCCACGCATTTTCGCCATCCAGAATGATGGGCACCAGCGCTTCGCGGCCACCGCTGTTGTTGCGGATCTGCGTCAGGAAATGCTGGGCAGCCTCGGCAGGGTCCATGCGCTGATAAGTGAAGCCGATCAGATCGCTCAAAAAATGATCGCGAAACAGAAGCTTGATCTCACGACCGGCCTGATGCCACTGGTACGCCTGGTAGGTGACCTCGGGTCCCGCGTCGCGGTTGAGTGTTCGCGCGAGCACGCCGTTGTCGCTGGCCGCCCATTTGAATCCGCAATCGGCCGCGAGCCCCAGAGCTTCATCCGATACCGATCCTTCCGACGGCCACACTCCCGAGGGCTGGACGCCGAATTTCTCACGCATGTACGACCTCGCGCGGGACAGCTGTTCGCGCGCGTCCCCTGGATAAGAAAAACGACGCGGCAGCGGGACGCCGGGATGCGAGACCGCGGCGATGTCGGAGTCGCAAATCAGTGGCAGAATCGGATGATAGAACGGCGTGGTGGAGATTTCGATCTGCCCGCTGGCGGCGAATTCGCGATACACCGTCAGCACGCGATTCAGCGATTCGCGTTGTTTCCGCAGCATCAGCGTCTGATCGTCCAGCGAAAAACCACGGCCTTTTTTCGCCAACTCCTGAAGGTCTTCGTCGTGCGCGCGCACGTCCTCATCGAACCAGACCAACTGGCTCAAGACTTGCAGATCGCGCAGGTCCTGCGCCGATGGCCGCTCGCGATTCTCATACAATTCGCGATATCGCGGGTAGCGATAGATCATGTTCTCAACGTGCGCCTGAAACAGGTAGCGCAGCATGAAACTGCGCTGCGATTCGGTCAAATCCTCGGCGGGAATCGTGACCACGTCGAGAAACGGATCGGATGCTGTGCCGGATGCGTACTCCTCGATCTGCGCGATCATCGACGGCACCAGGTTGAAGGTCTGGCGCACGGTGGGAAAATGTTCTAAGATGCGCACCATTCCGGCGTAGTCTTTCAAGGCATGCAGTCGCGTCCACGGCAGCTTGTATGCGCCGGTCCACAGGTCCTTGTAGAACGGCTGGTGCATGTGCCAGAGAAAACACAGCGTGGTCATGCGGAGTGAGCGCTCCGTGAGGGTTCAACCACTCCCTGTGGTCGCGGCTCATTTTCGGCGATGTGTAGCGCTAGCAGCGTAATGAGCCGTGACCGCAGGGAGCGGTTAAACCGGCGCGTGTCAGTGTCTTGCTGAAAAATAACTCCGGACGGGCACTGGAGGCTCCGTACCCTTGATCGCGATCCACAAAATGGCATTCAATTCATCATCGTCGATCTCATCCGCCGCATCAAAATCCATCTTGGCGGAGCGATCCGCGGTCGCGGATCTCGCCGGGTTGCGGTCCGTCAGCGAAATGCGAGGCTTCTCAATAGCGTAAGGAGCGTTGTTCGGAGTGGACGAAAATGCCGCGTACAGCGGGCGTGCGCCGGCGTCGTAATGCGTCATGGGGCGCATGCCGAGAATCAGCTCCATGGTGCGCATCACCGACGACTGGTTGTACATCGAGCTATCGATGATCCCGCGACGCGTGTAGGGTGAAATGGCGAGCATCGGCGAACGGTGCGAATCCACGTGATCCGGCCCGTTCTGGGCATCGTCTTCGATTACGAAAATCGCCGTTTTCGCCCAGAAACGCGATTTCGAAACGCCCTCGACGATCATGCCAAGAGCGTAGTCGTTATCGGCGAAATGCGATAGCGGGGCAATTTTGCCCGGCGTAGTGCCATTAGTGTGATCGTTGCCGAGCCGCAGGATCATCAGGTTCGGCATCTTGCCGCTTGCTTCGAACTGCTGCACGTCGTCCAGGAATGTACGCGCGCGATTCACGTCCGTGTAGTCGAGATCGAAATTGCGGTACTTCATGTTGGTGACTGGCTTGAGAGCGGGATCCTGAATGCTCTCGATCTGCACGCCATCCGGACCCGCCTGCTGGTTATTGGTCGTCCAATAGCCGTAATTCCGGATGGAAAGTCCGGCCGCAAGCGCGTTCGTCCAGATATACCCTGCCGGGGCCGAGTTGGCCGGCTCCTGCCCTTCGAAATCGTAGTGCTTGCGGCGGCCGGCGTATTCATTGGGCCATAGTTTCTGGACGTAGTCCGGCGCGATGGATGCCGTAGCCCAACTGTGCCCGTCCGCGCTGACGTCGCTGTTGACGTAGAAATTGTCGAACAGCACGAATTCGCGCGCCAGCTTGTAGTGATTCGGCGCTGCGGATTCATCGAACAACGTCAGCGACGGATCGCTGTTGCCTTTCCCGATTTTGCCGAATACCTGATCGTAGGTGCGATTTTCCTTGACGATGTAGATCACGTGCTCGATGGGTGAATGCTTGCCGGGTTTCGAAACGATCACGCTGTCGTCCGGCAGCGATTGGACGTCGAGATTGCTGTCCTTGTAAGGCGATAAACTCTGCGCCGTCTTGCTGTATTGATCGAGCGTCTCATCGGTCAACGGAGCGACCACCGACATGTTCCCGGTCTGCAGCGTTCCGACGTAATACCGCCGCGCATCGCCGGCCTGGACGTTGGACGCCTGCTTGGGTCCGCCGTACTGCGGATTCGCATAACTCTGCAACCCGCGTCCATTCAGAATCAGGACGCGGCCATCGGCCAGGACGCGTGTCGCCGTGGGATACCAGCCCGTGGGGACAAAGCCGGTAACGCGGCTGCGCGCTTCGGAAATATCCGCGACCGCAACCACGTTCGCATCCGAGCAGGCCACCAACAGTTTGGTCTGATCCGGGTTCAGCGACACCGCGGATGGCGTCATCCCCAGCGGATGGCGTGGCGTCATCGCGACATTGATCGATTCCGCAAGCTTCATCTGATTGCCGCTATTCACGCCGACCACGAAAACAGTGTTCGTGTTCGCCGCGGCGACGAACAGGCGGTAGCGCGCGTCGCTGTCGTCGCCTTCGGGCTTCTTATCGCTCAACACCATGTCGGTAGTGTGCTGCCCCAGCCCGATGTGCCCGCTCTCCGAACCGTTGGATGTGTCGTGCAGATACACCGTCCCGTCCGACCAGCTGGAAACGAAGAACGATTTGCCGTCCGGATGAAACAGGATTCGATACGGACGCCGGCCCGTTTTGTAGCGATCGATCACGCGCCCCGTTTGGGGATTGATCGCGACAATCGAGTCGTGATACATGTCCGACGCAAAAATCAGCCGCCCGTCCGGCGAAACAGCGACGTCGCCGATGAAATCTTCAAACGTCCGCGTCTCGGCTGGGACGATAACGAACTCGCGGGCTGGCTTCAATTCACCGTTCGCGAAGGAAAATTCAAACACCGTCGCCCGCGATCCGCCTCCCGCGTAGACCGTTTTTCCATCCGGTGAAATCGCCAAGCCGAGCCATGCGTCGGCCACCGGAACGCGCGACACTTCATGTGGGGAATCCACCGTCAGAACGCTGATCGACGGCGGTTTGTATCCGCCATTTAGAACCAGCAGATATTTCCCGTCTTTCGATAACACCGTCGACATGGGCAGTGTATCCAGCGGAACCTGCGTGCCGGCCGGCTTGATGCGCCAGCCTGTGACCAGCAGATAACTTCCGTCGGGCTGCGGACCCACCTGCTCGCGACGCGACGGTTGGGAACACAGCACCGCGGCGCAAATCATCACGAACGGGAATGCGAAGTATCGGTTCATTCGGAGTACCTTTGTGCAATAGGGAAGCGCCGTCCGATGCCGAACGCCTTGGTCGTGACTTTCAGGCCCGGCGCGGCCTGTTGGCGTTTGTATTCGTTGCGATCCACTTTGTTGACGATCTCGGTCACCAGCTCGACCGCCAATTTAAATTCGTCCGCAATCTGGCGCGGTGTGCGGTACTGCTCGATATACGCCTCCAGAATGCGGTCCAGGACATCATACTCCGGAAGCGAGTCCGTGTCTCTTTGATCGGCGCGCAGTTCAGCGGACGGCGGTTTGGTGAACACGCTCTCCGGAATCGCGCCGCCGTGGCGCCGGTTCGCGATGCGCGAAAGCGAATACACCATGGTCTTGGGAACATCGCTGATCACCGCCAAGCCGCCGCACATATCGCCGTACAGCGTACAGTATCCCACCGCGAGTTCGCTCTTGTTGCCCGTGGTCAGCACCAGCGCTCCGGTCTTGTTCGACAGAGCCATCAGCGTGACGCCGCGCAGTCGAGACTGGAGATTCTCCTCGGTAACACCGGGCGACGCATCGTGAAAAATCGGCGCGAGCTCCTGGAGAAAAGAATCGTACACGCCAGAGATGCGTACAGTCTCGAGCCGGATTCCCAGGTTCTTGGCCATCACTTGAGCATCGCGCAGGCTGTGATCCGACGAATACGGCCCCGGCATCGCGACTCCCGTCACGTTCTCCTGGCCCACCGCCTCTACCGCGATCGCCGCCGTCAAGGATGAATCGATTCCGCCGCTCAGCCCGATCAGCACCTTGGAAAAACCGCACTTCCGCATGTAGTCGCGCGTACCCAGCACCAGGGCCTGATACACAGCTTCGCACTCGTCCGTGAAATCTTCATGACGATCGCCGGTCCCGGCCTCTGTATCGACCATGACCAGGTCTTCCTCGAAGGATCGCGCGCTGGCGATCACCTCGCCGTCGCCGTTCATGGCGAAACTCGATCCGTCGAATACCAGCTGATCGTTGCCGCCCACCTGATTCACGTAAACCACCGGCCGTTTGTAGCGCCGCGCCGATGCTCGATAAATGCTGCGCCGGATCTCGCGCTTGCCCATGTTATAAGGCGACGCATTGATGCAGATCAGAATCTCGCCACCCGCGGCGAACAGCTCCTCCACTGGATCGCGCTGGTATAGTCGCTGTTTCCAGAACCGGCGATCGTTCCAGGCGTCCTCGCAGATGGTCAAGGCGACCTGCTTGCCGCGGACGGTACACAGAAATTCGCGCTCGCCCGGACGGAAATAGCGGGCTTCGTCGAACACGTCGTAGTTCGGGAGCAGCATTTTCGCCTGGCGGAATACAACCTGGCCATGCTCCAGCACCGCCGCCCGGTTGAAGACGCGTTTCCCTGTCTCCGATTCCGTTCGTGAAACATAACCGCAGATCACGCTGAGATCCAGATCCGCGGTTTCGTGCGCCAGCCGCTCCAGTTCGCGCTCGCTGTGTTCAACGAAACTGGGCTTTTCGACTAAGTCGCGCGGAGGATAGCCGGTGACGGAGAGCTCCGGAAATACCACCAGCTCGGCCCCGCGACCGGCGGCGTCGCGCGCAGCCGCAGCCATGCGGTCGACGTTTCCCGTGAGGTCGCCGACGGTTGGATTGATCTGCGCCAAGGCAATGCGCATGAATCCCTATTGTAGCTGGGTGCAATAAGTGCGCGACTTCTCAGGTATTGCCCCGGTACACAGCATCCGGGCATCACCTTAAAACCTCCCTTCACTCGGCTACTTTCCCGATTGCGGGCCAAAAACCCTGAAACGTTACCTCCGGGTTAGGTCTCTTATAATCGGTTACAAATGCAACGACTTTTAGCATTCGCGTCCATTTTCGGAGCCCTCATTTTTGCCCAGGCTCCCCCCTCGATCACGAGTGTGACCAACGCCGGATCGAACGATTCGCACCTGTGCGCGGGATTGCTGGTCAACATCGTCGGCAACAACTTCGGCAACAACGCCGGAGCGGTGTCGGTGGTTGTCGGTGGGCAGACTGGCGGGGTAATAAGCGTCAACAACAATCTGATCGTCGCGCAGTTGCCGTTTACCGTATCGAGTGCGGCATCGACCCTGGCGGTGAACGTCAACGGTCTCGATTCGGGTCCCTTCGCCATCGCGCTCGATAGCTACGCCCCGGCCTTTTACGGCGGCTCGGCTGCGGTTACGCCAAACCCGGCTCCCATCGGCCAGACCGTGACGATGATGCTGGTGGGGTTGGGACAGACCAACCCGTTTATTGCCGTGGGCACCGTCTCTTCAACTCCGGTGCCAACGGCGGTGACTCCGGCCATCACCCTTGGCGGGAATCCCGTCGCCACAATTTCATCCGCTACCAGCACGACGGCTGCCGGAGTCTATCTGGTGACATTTGTGATGCCGGCGACGGTTGCTTTGGGCTCACAACAGGATTTGATCGTGACCATCAGCGGAAAATCGACTTCAAAGACGACCATCACGATCGCTCCCCCATTGGGAGGCGTGGCGATTACCTCAGTCGTCAACGCTGGATCCAGCGCCGCGGGTTTCTCGGCCGGAGTCTTGATAAGTGTCACGGGATTCAATTTCAACTCGCCGACCGTCAGCATCGGCGGTAAGCTCGCCTATATCGCGCAGGCGTCCTCCACCAATCTGCTGGTCGAACTGCCTGTCGATCTGCCGATCGGTACGGCGACCTTGACCGTCGCATCGCCGGGGCAGAAATCGGGGACGTTCGATCTGAGAATCGATCCGCTTTCTCCTGCTTTTTACGGTCCATTTCATAATCCGACCGGCACGCCGTTCAGCCCCGCAAATCCGGCGGTGCCGGGCACCAAGGTGATCGGGTTTTTAGTCGGTCTGGGCGCGACCAGCCCAGGTGTTCCCACTGGTCAAGCCGCGGGAACGCAAGCGCCGACGGTTTCGATACCGACGCTGACCATCGGTAACAAGGGCACGACGTTCTTGTACTGCGGGCTGATGCCTGGCACGGTGGGCGTCTATGAGTTGGATTTTAACGTTCCCGTCGACGTGCCCCAGGGATCGCCGAATGTCGTGTTGACGATTGCCGGTAACCCGACTCCGCCGCAAGCGCTCACCACCTCAGTCGGGGCTCCCACGCTCATCGGATTTAAGAACGCCGCGAGCGGACAGACCAAGGACGCGACTCACGGCATCGCGCCGAACACCTTCCTGAGCGTCTACGCTAGTAGCATCGGCTCCACGGACTCGCAAGGGAATCTGTTTCCTGCGACGTCCTATCAGGGCACGCAGGTGACCATCAACGGGATCCCCGCGACTCTTTACAACGTGCTGCCTTCAGCCAACCTGATCAACCTGGTGGTTCCCAGCGAGCTGCCGGAAACCGGCACCAGCAACGTCACGATCAGCAACTCGACGGGTGTCACCCAAGGTCTGAGCCTGACCATGGCGTCCACCGATGTCGGCGTCTTCCGGATTCCCGACTTGACCAATCCGAATCGCCAGATCGCGGCGGCGACCATCGCGAATACCGCGTGGCTGGTGCTTCCCACCGCGACCGCCGCAGCCTACAAGTTCGCACCTTGTCCGGCGGCATCGGGCGCGGCATCGTGCGGCGGACCCGCGCATCCCGGCGATTCCATCGTCCTCTATTTCACCGGTGGCGGCAAAGCCACACCCAATGGCGATCCGAACGGGAATCCGGTCCCCACCGGATCGGTAGCGCCGGCCGACGGCAGCGTCGTGTATAAGACCGTGCGTACCCCGACGCTGACCATCGGCGGCATCACCGCGCCAGTTCAGTTTTCAGGAATCGCGCCCGGTACGGCCGCCGAATATCAGATCAATACAACCATTCCAACGGGCATCACGCCGGGGGACGACGTTCCCGTAGTGTTGACCATCGGAACCAGCTCGGACACCGTCACGATTTCGGTGAAGAATCCGTGATCGGCTTCCTGCTTGCGATATTTCTCGCAGCCGACCATCCCATCGTTGTGATCGCCCATCGCGGCGAGCATCTAAGCCATCCCGAAAACACGCTCGAGGCATTTCAGGGAGCCGTGGATGCCCGCGCCGATTTTTTCGAGCTGGATGTTCGCACCACCGCCGACGGAAAGCTGGTCCTCATGCACGATGCGACCGTGGATCGCATGACCGGCGCTAAAGGCGAAGTCGCCCAGATGACGTTCGACGCGATCCGCAAGCTCGATGTCCATGGATCGCGCGTGCCCACTTTCGAAGAAGCGCTGGAATTCGCGCGCGGCAAAATCGGCGTGTATGTGGATTCGAAGCGCATCGCGCCGGCCGATCTGGTAAGCGCGGTCGAGAAGGCTCGCATGCCGGAGCACGTCGTCATCTACGGTGGCGCCGCCTTCTTGAAGGAAGTCAGCTCGCTGCGGCCTGCTCTCAAAGTCATGCCCGAGGCGTCCACTGTGGAAAATTTGAAATCGCTACTGGACGCGATGCCTCTCAAAGTAGTGGCCTTCGATGCTCGCGACTTTCTGGATCCGGTCATCGCGATCGCACGCAAGGTGCGCGCCGATGTTTATGTGGACCGGTTAGGCCCCGCCGACAACCAGGCCTCCTGGCAGGACGCGATCGACCGAGGCGCCACGGGAATTCAGACCGACCATCCCGCTCAACTGGTCGCGTATCTAAACTCAAAAGGCCTCCACTGATTCGCTGTGGCGCAACCTTGAATATGGGGGGCGGACCCCCTGGTCCGCGCGCGATCCCCTGATCGCGCTTTCTCTTCCACAAAATCAGGTCGACAGACACGCCTCCAGGCCGATCGGGGGATCGGCCGCGGACCAGGGGGTCCGCCCCCCAGCGGTTGGCAAGAGTGTGCGTGTTGAGAGTTTTTCCGCAGCCTCTCTAAGCGTACAGCGACGGTTTCAGCCGGCGTTTCGCGACACGTCAACATCGACCGCTTCCTTCGGTCGCGGCTCAGTGTCGGCGCTTTCCGATTTCAGCCAGACACAGAACCGCGACCATAGGAAGCGGTGGATGCCGAATTTTCCGCAGCCTCTTCAACTTGCAGCCTCGACTTCAGCCGGCGTTTCGCGAAACATCAACATCGACCGCTTCCTTCGGTCGCGGCTCAGTGTCGGCGCTTTCCGATTTCAGCCAGACACAGAGCCGCGACCATAGGAAGCGGTGGATGCCGAATCTTCCGCAGTCTCTTCAAAGCTTACTCAACAACCGATCCAACAGCGCAGCCTGCCCCTTGAACATCCGCCCTCGCGCATCTTCGATCTTGAACCACGCCCCGCGATCGACTTCCGGGATCTCAAGCTGCCGCCCGGATCGCGGCGGCCATTCGATCATGCACGTATTGCTGTGGAGTTCCGCCGGGTCGCAATCCCCTTCGAACGCCCAGGCTGTCACAATCTTTCCGCTGGGCTGGCGGATCTCGCCCAGTTCCAGGAAAGGGCCGCGCGCCACAAATCCGGTCTCCTCGTGAAATTCTCGTATTGCGGCGTCCAAGGGCGCTTCGCCGCCCTCGTATTCGCCTTTCGGGATGGTCCAGGCGTCCTTCTTCTCCCAGAACGGGCCGCCCGGATGCGCCAGGAAAACTTCGATCCCGCCCTTGCCCTGGCGGTACATCAATAGCCCTGCACTACGTTTCGCCACTTTACGATTCGTACATCCATTTGCCGCCGACCATGGTCCGCTCGATCGGAATGGTAACCAGCGTCGACGGATTTTCCTTCAACGGATCGCGGCCCAGCACCACCACGTCAGCCAGCTTGCCCGCCTCGATCGATCCCTTCAGTTTTTCCTCAAACGAAGCGTGTGCGCCGTTCACCGTCGCGACACGAAGGGCTTCTTCGATCGTTATTTTTTGCTTGGGACCCCACACGTTTCCCTTAATATCGGTTCGCGTCACGGCGGATTGCAGGAACATCATCGGCTCGAACGGACCCGGCGGATAGTCGGATGACATGGTCGCGGGAATTCCTGCGTCCAAAAAGCTTCTTAACGCGAACATCGAGTTCAAGCGCTCGGCTCCGTACTCCTTCATCTTTTCGCCGTGATAATACACATAGCTCGAAAACGGCGCGGGGATGACGCCTTGCGTCTTCATGCGGCGGACCAGGTCGGGATTGATCACTGTGCAATGCTCGATCCTGAATCGTGGATCGCGTCTGGGAACCTCGCGTTGCAATCGCTCGTAAACTCTGAGCACCACATCGATCGATTTGTCGCCATTGGCATGCGTGCCGATGTGCCAGCCCGCGGCGTGCGCCGCCTTCGCGTCGTTATACAGCTGCTCCTCCGTGCGGACCTCGATTCCATGATCGTTGGGACGCCCGACATACGACTCGGAAACCCACGCGGTACGCTCTGAGATGGACCCATCGGCCACCATCTTCATCGCCCCGATACGCACCCATTCATTTCCCATGCCCGACCGGACGCCCGCCGCGAGCATGCGCTGAATATAGTTCTGCGCCAGGAACGAGTACACGCGAACGCTCAACTCGCCCGCGTCGAAGGCGTCCTGGTACGCGGTCAGATCCTCGGGCGAGCCTTGCGGATCGTTCACTGAAGTGATCCCGCTCTTGGCGATCATCTTGGTGATCAGCTTCACTCCTTCGCGCCGGTCCGCGCGCGTGGCCACTTCACGAATCTTGGAGCGGAACGCAGCGTTGGCGCGCTCCTCGATGCGGCCGGTTAATTTCCCATCTGGCCCGTGCTCGAATTTGCCGCCTTCGGGATCGCGCGTAGCTTCGTTGACGTCCGCAATCGACATCGCCCGCGAGTTGACGTAGCTGGTATGTCCGCCGCGGTGATTGATCAGCACTGGATGATTCGGCGCCGCGGCGTCTAGATCCGTTTTGTTGATGGGCCGGCCCTCGGCCGTTTTCGTATCGTCGTACATGAACCCCACCACCCACTGCCCCGGCGGCGTCTTCGCGGCGCGCTCCTTAATCGCAGCCTGAATCGCGGCGATCGACCGCAGATCGCAGTTCACCTCTTTGAGATGGCGCAGTCCCGAAGAAGCGGTGTGCAGGTGCGCGTCGATGAACCCTGGGAAAACCGTCTTTCCACCCAGGTCGATCCGCTTGGCCCCGGTCGCAAGATTCTCGATCTCGGCATTGGTGCCGACGGCAAGAAATCGTCCGTCGGCGATGGCCACCGCCTGGGCCTGCGGATTCGCCGGGTCCATCGTATGGATGTTCCCATTGGTGAGAATTAAATCCGGCTTTACCGATGCGCCGCGCAGGGAAGCCGCGCCCAGGATTCCAACGAAAGTTCGCCGAGAGGTGATCATAACGGCATGAGAGTAACACGTTGTTGGCCGCGCCGGAAACTCTCATCACGCTCTATCCCGCAACTCGATTTGTCCAGCCCTCAACAACTTCGCGCTTCCGTGCGACCGTGATCGGCACAGCCCCGGCTATCCTCGGCTCAGAACGGTTTGGCGCTCTCATCGGCTTCCAGATCTACCGCGCGGCGGCGAAGTTCTCTGAGATTCTCCCATCGCAACGTGACATGCAGCTGGCTTTTAGTGTGACGATGAGCGAGCGCCTTCTGCGTTAGTTTTGGTTAGCAGTCGCACGTGATTGTGGCGATGCCGTTCCGTTGCGGCCAATTAACGGCGAATTGCGGCCGCAAATTCATTTTTCGAGAGGAAATACTGCTTCAGCCGAATTGATCGAGGTTCAATAACCGTTTTCCACCCATCGAGGTACGGAACGCCCAGATCGCCATGGCAAACATCGCGAGTACGACACCCAACGTGTCAGCGAAATACCACAGCGAAGGATTGCTCGGAATTTGCAGTCCCGACAGCAGGTCGATCATAGCGAGCCCCACGATCAGTGCCAGAAGGCCGAACCGCATGATGACGAATGCAGCGATCGAGAAGATCGCCAAGTCCCCGAGCCCCTGAATGATCGCGCCCGCCGGCCGCGCACTGAACTGATTGATCGTCGTCCAGAGTAACGCAAATACCACCGCGGCCAGCCACTGGTTCCGTAACATCGTACGAAGCACGAAAAAGATCAGGAAGAAAACCAGTGCGACTTCAATCGAGGCCGGAATCTGCGCGACGCAAGCCCCGAGTGTGCTGCGCGTCCCTGCCAGATACGCCGTGTCGCCGTAATTCGGAGTGATTCCGCGAGCCTGCGCCACGAAATCGGTGATGCGGTCGAGAATCGTCCACACGATCCCCAGTGCCAGTCCGAACAGCACGTCGCGCCCCACGATCGGATCGCGAAACCGGCCGCTCAGGACGCCGGCCCACGCGATCAGCGCCTGCGGCCAATATTTGCGAGCGTACGGCTCCAATGCGACGTACAGCGTCCACATCGCGGCGGCCCAGCCCACCGCGGTAAAAATCGCGACCATGAAATTTCCGAAGGTGCCGAGGTTCGCATTGAGGTGCCCGCGTAGAAGCCACAGCAGCATCTGGACCCAAAAGATGAAGTGCGCCAGCCGGAACGCACCGCGCCGGTCGCTTCTGCCCGCTTTCCAATTTCTCCACGCGAGCCAGGGTCCGATCGCCAGCAAAACGACGACGACCCCTGCCAACATCACCGTCTTCAAATGCCCCCGCAAAGGTGGATCGCGCGGCGGCATTCTTCCGGGTGCGCTCCACGGGCCGAGCAACGAAAACGCGACCGGCTTTCCCTGAAATGCCGCCGCTTCCACGCGCAAGGGCCAGCCCGTACCCGGCCACTTGCCGGTCCAAGCCGCGCGCTGATCGGAGGTGCCGAGGAATGTCCATTGCGGCTCGGCGGGTTGCAGCGTTGCCGGATCGAGCTGCGCGGCTTCGAACAGCGGCTTCCAGTCGAATGGCTGCGATCTCCCGGCGGACTCCTCGAATTGCGGTGGAATGGCCCGGAAGCTGATCAACCTGCCCTGCGCATCCAGCGTGACGCCGATCATCCCGGACATGATAGGAGCCGGATCGGCGTAGGTTTCGCCTTGCGTCACGATACCCGGCGTCAGGTTGTCATCGTGAAATTCCCCCGCCGTCAACGGGTAATTGCTTTGCCGGTAATAAAACCCCAGCATCGTGGGACGGCTCTTGAGAATCGTGTCCCATTGCGGATGCTCCTGTGATTCCGCGTAGGAAACCATGCCGCTATCCCAGCCGAAGCTGTACACGTCGTCGGCCGGACGTTCGGTGTAACCAAGGCGCTGGATGATATCGCGCGCTTTCTGCTTCAACACCTCTGGTGAATATTCCAGGTGCATGCGTTCGAGCGCGCTCAGCCGTTGCGACAGGATCGCCTGCACGATCAGGCCGGCCACGATTGCGGCGAACAATCCAATCGCGATGCGCGGTGCGAGTGCCGTTCCCTCGCCCGCAGCCGCCACCATTTCGGGCGAAGGCGTGTCACCAGCGGCGAGAGCCTCGGCCAACGGATCGCCTCCCGGCAGCGCCGCCGCAACCGCCAGTGCTGACGCCGGACGCTTCTCGGGATCGGCTTCCAGGCAGCGCATGACCGCCCGCTCCACGCGTGGGTCGAGATCCTTCACCAGCGTCGACGGATTGGTTGGCGTACTCTCGCGACGATCGAGCGAATCGAAGGGACGCTTCCCCGTCAGGATTTCGTAAATCACCAGCCCGAGCGAATACAGATCGCTCTTAACCGTTACCTCTTTTCCGGAAAGCTGCTCGGGCGCCATGTAGGCGGGGGTTCCGTTGCGAACCTCGGCGCCTTCGATCTGATCGGCCAGTCCGGCCAGCCCGAAATCGGTCAGCAAAACTTGACCGCGTCCGTCGAGCATGACGTTGGCTGGTTTCAGATCGCGATGCAGAACGCCTTTTTCGTGCGCTGCCGCAAGACCCGCGCACAGTTTTCGCGCGATCTCCAGGGCTTTGTCGGCCGGCAGCCTGCCGATGCGGCGCAAAAGCGAACCGAGGTCCTCTCCGTCGACATATTCCATCGAAAGAAACAGGTGCCCATCGATTTCACCAAGGTCGTAAACCCTGCATACATTGGGATGCGATACACGCCGCGCAATGCGCACTTCGTTGCGGAATCGATCCACAGCATTCGGATTATTCGCCACCACGGCCGGCAGGAATTTCAGCGCGACTTGCTGGCCGAGCGTGAGATCGTCTGCGCGATAAACTTCGCCCATGCCGCCGCGTCCCAGCAGCGCGATGATGCGGTAGCGCCCGCCTACCGTTGCTCCAGGCAGGAATTGTCCATCGCTTGAGCCACGCGAGGAAGAAGAGATCGTTCTGGACGTCGCGACCGTACGCGTCGCGGTTTCCTCTGCGCTGGTCGGGTGGCCGCACAGGGAGCAAAACTTACTATTTTCGGTGAGCCCTGCCCCGCACGAGACACACTTACCCATTCCTAAAAGGATCGCATGCGACAGGCTTTTGCGGACGTAGAAAATGAAAAAGTTACGGCTTTGGCGTCTCCGCGATGGTGCCACCCAAGCCCGCGTAGGTTTCTTTGACCTTCACCACCTTGGCTCCGGAAAACGTCACGAACATCACTTTTCCCGGAGGATTGCCGTAAATCCAATCTTCATAGTCGACGCCATCCTTGGATTCGCGCGACTTTCGGACTGGCTTGCCAACCGCCATGATGACTTCGTCGCGACTCATGCCCTCGATGGGCTTCTTTTCTCCGATGGCTTTCTTTACTTCGGGCGTCACCGTATCGATAGCTTGTTCGGTCACCGTCTGCTTGTCGAACTGAAGCACCGTCGCGAGCATCTTCTTGACTTCGGCCGAAGTCACTTCGCCGATGGGCTCGCCGAAGCGCAGGGCCACGTTGGTCCCGCCGGGAGCATTGGTCGCCTGGCCGCCGTTGATCGGCGACGTGCCGCCGCCCATGCCGATGGATACGTGATCTTTCCACGATCCTTTCCCGCGCGTGCCGCCGTTGATCTGCAAAAGGATCGCGTCTTTTTCGATCTCGACGTGAGTCACCTGCACCAGATCGCCCACGCGCCCGGCTGGCCCGAGTTCTTTCATCGCGTCGGCCCATTGCTGCTTGCTGTAGGTGCCGTCGGTCTGGACGTCGAGCGGCTTTTTCGAGCGCGGCAGCACGACTTTTACCGTCGCGTACTCCGCCATCAGCCCGCGCATGATTTCGACGCGCTGATCCAGCGTCAGCTTCTTCTGATCGGCTTGCAGCGACGCAATAGCTAAGAACGCCAGTAGGACTCGCGGAGAAATGTTGGCCATCAAACACCTCGCTGAGGGAACAGGCGCTGTACCAGAAAAAAGAGGACCACGACAATTCCCGTCGTCAACACGCTGCCTTCCGGGCCATACCCGCCGCCGCTCCACAAATCGCCTGCGCGCCAGTGCAGCCCGTATCCCGTCACACCCATTGTAAACCCGCTCAAATTGACCCCGAATAGGGGCAGGGTGACGTTCCAGCCAAAGTGCAGCCCGATGGGAAGCCACAGCGCATTGCTGCGCAGATAGGCGTAACCGAGCAGCACACCCCACAGCATGGTGTTGACGATCCCGAGCCGCGTCGAGTTCTCGTTCCCCGCGTGCGCCAAGCCAAACAGGACGCTGGCGGGAAGAATCGTGGCGAACGCGCCCAGCGAGCGGATCAGCAACTGGAACGCGTACCCGTGAAACAGCATTTCCTCGCCGGCTGCACCGAACAGCAGCACCACACTCACAAACAGAAAACTCGACCAGGGATGCTCGACGCCTGGTATCGCCTCGAATCGCGCCACCCCGATCATGAGCGGTCCGGCGAGGATCACTGCCGCCCCGGCCGCCGCTAACCCGGCGCCGGCTCCGAACTCGCGCAGAGAGGAACCCGTCCAGCCCAGGCCGAGATCGGACAAGCGTCCGCGTTCATAAATCCGCACCGTGATTGCGTTGGCGACCGCGGCTGCTGCAAACGTCGAGAGTGCCGACGTGACCAGCAATCCCGCCACCGGAATCATCAGCAGGGAGAAGATCACCACTCCGATCCAGCCAATGATGACGAACAGTCCGACGCGCAGAACGATGCCGAATTTGTCGGGAGGTTTATGAGTGGGAGGCGCGGCGGTCATGATGCGACATGAGCCAGGGCGGCGCCGTCCACGCGCACACGGACGCCACGTCGCGCGACGCGGACCGGCAAAACGGCGGCTCCTTCATTGACAATCGCGGCCTCGACGCGAGGGCGGGCTTCCGGCTCAACGAGAAACAGCACGCATCCGCCGCCGCCGGCTCCGCATACTTTGGCCCCGGTTACCCCGGCGCGGCGAGTGACCGTGACCAGGCGATCGATCAACGGCGTCGAAATCCCGGGTGCGTTGCGACGCCGATGGGTCCATTCTTCGCGCAACAGACGCCCGACCTCAGTCCAGTCCGCGCGCGCTAGCGCCTGACGCATACGAATCGCGATGACAGCGATCGCGGCAAAGTTACGATGCACCGCGCGGCTGCCGTCGACGTGAGCCTTGGTGACCTCCCAATTATTGATTCCCGAATTGCGCGGCGCTCCAGTATAGGCGAGCACGATTCTCCGCTCCAATTCGTCGGGGTCCACGGGAATCGTGGAGTGGTGGATGCCGTCACAGCGCAGCTCAATCGCGCCGACGCCTCCATACATCGCCGGATAGTAATCCTGGCAGCCGGTGGGGACGCGAATCACGCGGGCTTCGATATTTTGCGAAATCTCACGAAGCTTTTCGAGCGAATACCCGCACCCGAGCCAGCGGTTGAAGGCGCTAGTGGCGGCGATGATCAGCGCCGAAGATCCCGAAATCCCGGCTCCGGCGGGCGCCTCCGAACCGGTTTCGAGATGGAACCCGCCGGGCGGCCGGAAGAAACGGACGATCTCAGCCGCAAGCGGCAGCGCGTGGCGTTTGGCGCGAAGCAACGCGTCCAGCGAATCGTAAGAGCACTCCCGCTTCAGATCGGTGGAGCGGATGGTGATCCTCGAACCAGGCCGCGGCTCGATGGACGCGCTGGTGTAGCGATCGACGGCGAAGTTCACGGTCACCGCGCCTTCATGAAAAAGGTACAGCGGCCAGATGTCGAGCGTGGATCCAGCCAAATCGACGCGGCACGGTGCTTGGGAGACGATCTTCATTCCGAACAGCCAGTATATCGTGGGCAGGCTTGCAGCCCGTCGCGGCTCAGGGCGCAGCTAGCGTTATTACGCGCTCCATGACTGTCGCGCCTCAAACACCTGCGATCCACGTGGCCGTCAGTTGAGGCGCGACAGTTATGGAGCGCGTTCCTCGTGAAAAGGCGACACTTTATTCCTAGCGATTTGATTTAGGTTGCTCCATCCACCCTCGTGACTGGCGCATACGGCCCGGACAGTAGCCGATCCTCCGCGGCGCCCGGTCGTTTTCTTTTGTAGAATGCCAACGCGCTCCATTACTGTCGCGCCTCAAACACCTGCGATCCGCGTGGCCGTCAGTTGAGACGCGACAGTTATGGAGCGCGTTGCTCATAGTAACGGAGTCGACACGACACGCCACACAAGCCTGCGCCACAAGACAAAAAAACGGCGCGAGCTGTAGTCAGCCCGCGCCGCGGTTTTCCTGCACGCGAAGTTTAGAAGGTGATCTTCCCCGTCAACTGCGCCACGCGAGGCGACGAATCGAATCCTAGGAAGTTTCCATAGGGACTGGTGGGCGTGGTGGCCATGCCAGAGATCTGGCCGAACGTCGCATCGCCCATTCCGTTGTCCGGCATGCCGAAGTTCGGATGGTTGAATACGTTGAACGCCTGCATGCCGACGGCGAATTTGAGCCTTTCACGGATCGTGAAATTACGGTACAGGCTCATGTCCATATCGAAGTAGTGCGGCCCGCGGAATTGGTTGCGCGTTTGCGAAGACAGGCCGGTGTAGTTGTTGAAATTCGGATCCGAGCCGTCCACGAACGCTGCGGCATTCAAGCACGGAGTAACCGCCGCCCCCGCGCCGCAACTGGTTTGCGCGGGTCCACCCTTGCCGCTGTAGGTCGCAAACAGCGAGCCGGTGAAGTTTCCAAGCGCCGTGTTGTTGTCCAGGACGCTGAATGGCAACCCGGCCCGCCAAAAGATCTTTCCGGACCACTGCCATCCATTCACCACCTGGTTCAGCACTTTATTTCCCAGATGAACGGTTGGAGTGTAAACGAAATTGGCGTTGAAATTGTGGCGAATGTCGTAGTCGGCGTTGCCATAGTTGTTGGCGCGCAAGTTCAGCGGGTTGATCTGCCCGAGTAGCGAATCGCCGTTGAAAGCGAATACGCCGCCGTTGGAGATCTCATCCAAAGCGTGCGACCAGGTGTAGTTGAACTGCGCCATTAAGGTTCGCGAGAAATGGGCCACGAAGCTGGCGTTCAATCCGTCGTAGTTGGCGATGGCGCCGCTCTGATACTGGGTCACGCTGCCATAGTTGGGCACGGGAATTTTTGCCGGAACACCTGGGACGCCGGGATACAGACCGAACGCATCATAGGCATTCGGCCACGGATTCCCGTACGGCAGGCGGCCGGTGTGGTTTCCCACGTAGTTGACGATCACGGCCGTCGAATTGGTCAACTGTCGTTGCACCTGGAAATTCCATTCCTGAACCATAGGTGCGTGAATCGTGCCGACGATGGAATTAAAGCTGGGAGCCGCGAACACGGATCCAAGCTTAGCCAGCGCGGCGGAAAGCTGCGTAAACGTCTGGTTGATGTTGAAGGCGTTGGCGGACTGCTGCCAGGTCAGAGCGCCGCCCGCGGGGTCGAATGGCAGCACGCCGGCGGACGGCCGGACACGAATCGCGACGGAGACCGGCGGGTTGGACAAAAGGTTGTCCACCATCCCGGCGACGAGCGGATCGTAGAAAAGACCATAGCCGCCGCTGATCACGGTCTTGCTGTCTTTGGTGCCCCAACTGAAGCCAACGCGCGGCGACCAGTTCAGGGCATCCACATCGGGGAATGCCTGGTGTTGGCCAAAGGCAATGTCACTGCTGTAAGGGACGTTGCTCGGATTAGAAGCAGTGGTGCTTGCCAATTTCGAAAACGCGCCCGTGAAGTTCGCAAAACAGTTGAACTGGCACACCGGATTCGAGTTGCGTTCGATGCGCATGCCCATGGTGATTTTGAGATGGGAGGACACGCGCCAATCGTCGTTGATGTATACGCCCAGACCCCACAACGCCACCGGAACGTCACTCGCCAGGTTCAGCGCCTGACGATATTGGTACCCGAGTCCGTTGACGAATTTCTGAAGACCGCCGGTCACAAAACCGAAGTACGCGGCCGGCGAGTTGTAGAAGAAATTGTGGTCGCTGACGTCGTAACGCCGGAAGTTGGCTCCGATTTTCACGTCATGCGCGCCGCGAATGATCGTAAAGTCGTCGGTAAATTGATACTGCGTGATATTGCGGCCCTGCGGGAACGCATTGGTATGGTTCAACTGCGTGAACGGCACTTCGCCCGAATCGATCACCGTGTAAGGGAAGGTGGCGAGCGCTTGGGGGCCCTGCTGGAACTGCGCCACATAATGGCTCAGCGCCGCGCTGAACTGATTGGTGGAGCGAGGTCCGAAAATGTGCGTCTCCTGGAACTGGTTGTCATACTGCGGCTGGCTGGAGAGGGCATTGAACGCGGGATTGATCGCGTCGATGGTGGTGGGCTGGGTGCCGTGATCGATCCGGTAGCGGTAAAACGCGTTGTCTTTATCGGAAATCTTCTGATCGATGCGGAAGCCCAGGATCCACTCGGTGGCGAGGGCCGAAGGCGTGGACTGGAATTTCGCGGCGCAGGCCTGGGTTGCCGCATTGAATCCCGGCAGCGTGAGGCCTTTGCAGGCCGCGCTGTTCGCGATGGGCTGGGCGCTGGCGGCGCCGGGCGCGTTGAGCCACAGATTCAGCATCTGCTTGTAGGTGGCCAGTTCGTTCGGCTGCTTCGCCGCGATATTCGTCAGGACCGCGTTGGAAAACGCGGGAGTGGGGATCGTGACCGAATCCACATTAGGCAGGACGAACCGCAAACCTTCGGTGTCCACGAAGAAAAACGTTTTGTTCCTGATGATCGGACCGCCCAGCCGGCTGGCCCACTGATTGGCGTTCGAGAACGGCCGCGGATCGCCGTAGAAATTGTTGAACCAGTCGTTGGCGTTTAGATACCGGCCATTCCAGTAATACACCGCGTTTCCATGAAACTCGTTGGTTCCCGGCTGCGTGGTATAGATCACCTGCGCGCCTGAAAACGTTCCGTACTGAGCTCCGTAGGGATTGGTGATGATGGTCGCTTCCTGCAGCTCGTTCTGTCCCAGCGAAAGGTTCGTGGCGCCCGAATTGTTGATGTTGAAATACGGGTCCATGTAGTTTTCGCCATTGACCGTAAACAGATTGGAGGTCGCGGGTAAGCCGTTTGCGGTGAAGTTGCCATAGCTGTTGTTCACCGAAACCACGACGCCTGGCGCGGTGAATGCGATGTTGGTGATATCGCCGCCCCCGCTGGGCAAAAGCTCCACTTCCCGGGGTGTAAATCCGGTGCTATTGCTCGCTTCCGTATTGAGCAGCGCGGCCGCTTCGGTCACCTCCACGGTTTGTGTGGCGGTGCCCACTACCAGCGCGAAGTCGACATTGGCGAGCTGACCGACCAGCACGTCGACCACCCGCTCCGCAGCCTGGAAACCGCTTTGCGTCACGGAAACGGAAAATCGGCCGGGCTTCAGCAAAGAGAACCGGTAATTACCGTTCTGGTTCGTGGTCGAGTTCTGCGTGGCTCCGGTGTCCACGCTTTTGAGAGCCACTTTAGCGCTTGGAACCACGGCGCCGCTGGGATCGGTAACGGTCCCGGCGATGTCGCCCGAGATCATCGATTGTCCGTAAAGCGCTGAGGTCGCGCAAAGTGTGAGCAGTACAGAAATTACAAGCAGGTATTTTTTAGACATAGACCCTTTCCCTTGGGCGGACGCCCACGGAGCAATAATCCACGCGAGATTGCGTGAAACAATCAAGACATTCCCCAACGGCGGAGGCTGCCAGCCACCGCTAAACCCTGTACAGCGAGGTCAAACCCGACCTCTGATCGATTCTCCAACCTCGGAGATTGTTTCAAATTTATAACTTAGAGGACCCAAAGTCAATCCCCTTGACCCGCCGTGTAGTGGGTCAGTTTTTCATTCATGTGCCGCTCAACGTCCCGCCGTCTTGTAAGCGCCAGAGGGACAGCCCCATGCGTCAGCTTGGGGCTACGCGCGCGCATAGCGATCGCCCCAAACTGACGCATGGGGCGGAACCGAGGCGGGTTGGAAGCGACGTAATCACCGAAATTCAGTCGCTCCGTGCCCATTTGCATGTAAAGTCGGCGCATCGGAAGCTGACCCACTACCGCCCGCCAAGTCGATTAGACTCAAGACTGCGCGGCTGCCCAAAAATGATCCTGCTCCACTTGACCCCCATCGTTTTCGCGATCTCGGCGCTGGCCGGATTCCTGGGCGCGCTTACGGGGCTCGGAGGCGGCGTAGTGGTGACGCCAGCGTTGACGCTACTGCTGGGCGTAGATCTCCGCTATGCGATCGGTGCCAGCCTGGTATCGGTAATCGCCACATCCTCCGGCGCCGCAGCGGCGTTTGTCCGCGAAGGATATTCGAATCTCCGCATCGGTATGTTCCTGGAAGTAGCGACGACGTTGGGAGCCTTGCTGGGTGCGTATCTCTCGGCGAGAATCCCTACGGCCGCGCTGGCGGTGATCTTCGGAATTGCGCTGTTGCATGCGGCATGGCAATCGCTGCGCGAGCACGCCGGCGGGTCCGTTGCCGAGACGGCCGACCCGCTGACTGCCAAGTTGAAACTATATGGGAGTTATCCCGCAGAGCATGGACCGGAAACATATCGCGCAACCCACGTAAAAGCAGGCTTCGGGCTGATGTTCGGCGCGGGCACGCTCTCCGGATTGCTGGGGATCGGCTCCGGTGCGCTCAAAGTCATCGCGATGGACCAGGTGATGCGGATTCCGTTCAAAGTTTCCACCACCACCAGCAACTTTATGATCGGCGTCACGGCGGCGGCGAGCGCGGGAATTTATCTCAAGCGCGGCTACATCGATCCGGCGCTGGCCATGCCCGTGATGCTCGGCGTGCTGGCAGGCTCGGTGATCGGCGCCCGCGTCCTGATGGGCGCCGCCACGAAAGTATTGCGCTGGATTTTTGCCGCCGTGGTCGCGGTAATGGCCATCGAGATGATCTATAGCGGGTTTGCCAAATGACCGACGAACGCTTCGAACGCTGGATCGCGATGCTGCTCCGCGCCGGCGTGCTGACCGCGGCGATCGTCGTACTTGCAGGTGGGGTCGGACATCTGGCGAAGTTCGGCCATACCACTCCTTCGTATCACCCATTCCATGGTGAACCACACCAGTACACCAGCGCAAAAGCGATCGTTGCAGGGGCGATCCGCATGGACTGGCTGGCGGTGATCCAATTAGGGCTCTTGGTGTTGATTGCGACTCCGGTCGCCCGGGTGGCACTGTCGATCGCCGCCTTCACGCTGGAGCGCGATTGGATCTACGTGTCGATCACGGCGGCTGTCCTGGCGATTCTGCTGTACAGTTTGCTGTAGCTGGAATAGGCCCATGGGTTCGTTCTTCCGCTTCTTAATTCGCCTGGGCCTGCTAGGGCCACTGCTGCTAGGGATCGCGGATTCGTCCTTTCTTTTTCTTCCTTTCGGAAACGATCTGCTGCTGGTGATAATCCTGGCGCGGGACGATAGCCTGTTTCCGCTGTATGTCCCCATGGCCGCTCTCGGGTCGACCATCGGAGTTTTCCTTCTCGACGCTGTCTGCCGGAAAGGAGGCGAAGAAGGAGCGAAAAAGATGATGAAGCCGAAACGGTTCACCTATCTCAAGAAGCGGATGGCCCAACACGCAGGAGTGGCGATTGCGGTCGCCTGCATCGCGCCTCCGCCATTCCCCTTTACAGCAGTGATCAGCGCGGCCGCTGCGTTCGCGTATCCGCGAATCCGGTTGCTGGCGATCGTCTTCGTCATGCGCTTAGTGAGATTCTCCCTGGTCGGACTTGCCGCCATCGTGTGGGGGCGAAAAGTAGTACGAATCGCGGAATCGTCCCAATTTGTCTGGGCGATGGTGGCATTCACGATATTGTGCGCTGTGGGGAGCGCCATCTCGGTGGTGAGTTGGGTGCGCCGAAGCCGGGGGGCCGCAAGTCCGCGGGCCATCTAAAGAAATCTCGATCCTCCGCCGATGTTCTGGTGTCCACTACCCGTGTGCAGACGATGAAATATCTGGCCTTCACCCTTCTGTGTCTATGCCTCCAGGCGCAATCCATGCTCGATCCAGACGCCGCTGGGTGTAAGGACTCGAAGACTCTGCCCAAGCTGGAACTGTGCCGCATCGACAACTGCGACAAGAAAGAATCCGATCATCGCGACATTCCGATTCGCGAAGATGAGCGTGGCGAAGCGGTGGTCTCGCCGGTGGATGGCGATAGCCGCTCGGTGATGTACGAGTGCCGCGAAGGCACTGCCCCGGCCGACGTGGTGCGCCAAGCCGCGGCAGCCTTGCGCGCGACCGGCTTCGAGGTGCCCTATCAGTTCGCCGACAAAGAAGCCGGCCTCACCGCTCACAAGGGCGATACCTGGATCCTGGTGGACGCCGCGTCGCGCTATTACACATTGGTGGAGCTGAAGGTGGTGAATGAGCTCGAATCGGCCACCGATGCGGTAGCCATGGCCGAGGCGATCGACCATTACGGTCACGTGCCCGCTTACGGAATTTCGTTCGTGTCCGGCCGCGCCGATATTTCCCCCGAATCGGTGCTGGCGCTCCGCGAAATCGCCGCCATGCTGGAAGAGCACGCCGACTGGCGCATTCGGGTGACCGGCCACACCGACAACATTGGGACCAAGGAAGCGAATAATGCGCTGTCCCTTCGACGGGCGGGTGCCGTGGTCACCTGGCTGGTGGGCCGAGGCGTCAAGCGGACTCGTCTGGAACCTGCGGGCGCGGGCGATTCCGAACCGGTCGCCTCCAACGAAAGCGAAGAAGGCCGCGCGAAAAATCGCCGTATCGAACTCGTGAAGCTTACAGCGCAGTAGGTGGCTCAGCCCCATGGTCAGCTTGGGGCTAATTCTATGACGCGCGCTAGCCCCATGCGTCAGCTTGGGGCTATTTCTATGACGCGCGCTAGCCCCAAGCTGACGCATGGGGCTCTCCGTGTGGCGCTTACAAGGCGGCGGTGGGACGTTGCGCGGCACATGAGTGAAAAGCGCCGACCGACTACCGCGCAGTAGTACACTGCCGGTATGCGATTCGGAACCTTCCTGTTAGTGTGCGCGCTCGCGCCGGCGCAGACTCCACAATATGACGTGATCATTTCTGGAGGCCGCATCATCGACGGCACTGGAAATGCCTGGTTCTACGGCGACCTTGCCATTCGTGGCGATCGCATCGCGCGCGTGACTCCACAAGGGGGCCTCGGGACCGCGGGCGCAAAACAGAAGATCGATGCCCGCGGCATGGTGGTCTCGCCAGGATTCATCGACATTCAGGGGCAATCGCGCGGCGCGCTGCTGCAGGGCGACGGCCGCCTGATCAGCAAGATCACACAGGGCATCACCACGGAAATCATGGGCGAGGGCGGGACCAATGCTCCTGCCAATGAAAAAACGCTGAGGAGCGAACCGGATGACGCTACGCGCCGCATGAATGCTCGCTTCAACGGCCCGCACGGATTCCGCGACTGGCTGGACGCCATGCAGCAGCACGGCGCGTCGCCGAATTTCGGATCGTTCGTCGGAGCGACCACGCTGCGCATGTACGGGAAGGGCATGGCGCAGGGCGCTCCCACGGCGGCCGAGCTCGACGAAATGCGCGGGGCATTGAAACGCGCCATGGAAGACGGTGCATTTGGAATGGCTTCGGCGCTGATTTATCCGCCCGGCGAATACACCACTACGAATGAGCTGATCGAGCTGGCGAAAGTGATGTCGCCGTATGGCGGCGTGTACATCACTCATATGCGTTCGGAAGCGGACCGGCTGCTGGAGGCGATCGATGAAGCGATCGAGATTGGCCGCAAGGGCGGCGTTCCGGTCGAGATCTATCACTTGAAAGCGGCGGGAACGGCGAACTGGCCGAAGATGGCGCAGGCCATCGCGAAAATCGATCAGGCACGGCGCGAGGGCTTGGATGTGGGCGCGGATATGTATCCTTACGTCGCGGGCGGCACTGGGTTGACGGTGTGTCTTCCGCCATGGGCTTCGGCCGACGGCAAGCTTTTCGACAATCTGAAAGATCCCACGGTGCGCGCGAAGATTCACGCCGAATCGACGGCTCCGGCGCGCGACTGGGAAAACATCTGCCAGCAGGCGACCGCGGAAGGCGTCATGATTACGCGGCTCGTCAAGCCCGAGAATCACGCCTATGAGGGCAAGCGTCTTTCGGAAATCGCGACAGCGATGCACAAGGATTGGGCCGACGCTGCGATGGATTTGATCTCGAGCGAGCACTCGCGCGTCGAGACCATGTTCTTCATCGCCAGCGAAGACAATTTGAAACTTCAGCTTCGGCAGCCCTGGATCAAGTTCGGAACCGACGCGTCGGGAATCGATCCTGCGACAGCCCGCAGCCTGACGCACCCGCGCTCGTACGGCAACATGACGCGGGTGCTCGGAAAATATGTTCGCGAGGAGAAGGTCATTCCGCTCGAAGACGCGGTCCGCAAGATGACCTCAGCCGTGGCGAACCGCCTGTCGATTCAGGATCGCGGCGTCCTGAAAGAAGGCATGTTCGCGGATGTGGTGGTGTTCGACCCAGCGACCGTCGCCGATCGCGCGACGTACGAAAAGCCGCATCAGGTTTCGACGGGAATTAAGGAAGTTTTCGTGAACGGAGTTGCGGTGGTCCACAACGGCGACGTCACGGGGGCGAAGCCGGGGCGGATTGTTTGGGGACCGGGGCGTGTTTCGAACTAGGTGCACGGACGTTGACTGAAGCCGGCGCCGCAAGCTCAAGAGGCTATGAAAAAACTCTCAATAACGCAGACTCTTGCCTTCGCTGGGGGGCGGACCCCCTGGTCCGCGGCCGATCCCCCGATCGGCCTTTCCGCATGTCGATCGACCTGATTTTATTGGCGAGATTGCGCGATCAGGGGATCGCGCGCGGACCAGGGGCCCGCCCCCCATAGATGCCATCGATTACGATCGTGACTACCATTCGAGCTCCACAGGATCTTTGCTTCGATCTCGCGCGTAGTGTCGATCTTCACATAGAGTCGATGTCGGCGACCGGCGAAACAGCCGTTGCAGGTGTCACGCGAGGGCTGATCGGGTTGAACGAAGAGGTGACATGGGAAGCAACTCACTTCTTGGTGCGCCAACGTCTCACCAGCCGGATCACCGCGTTCGACCGCCCGAGCCATTTTCGTGATTCACAGGTCCGCGGAGCGTTTCGCCGCTTCGACCACGATCACTTCTTTGCCAGCGCGGACGGCGGCACGCAGATGACCGACGTTTTCGATTACACGTCTCCGTTCGGTCTCCTAGGAATTCTAGCGGATCACATTCTTCTTGAGAGATACATGCGCGCGTTGATCGCACGCCGCGCCGAAGCGATAAAAGCCGAAGCCGAACGTCGGGCTGCTAAAATCGACCCTTGATCGACATCCACAGCCATGTTCTCTATGGACTCGACGATGGGGCCCCGACCATCGACGACTCGCTCGCCATGTTGCGGGTGGCGGAGGAAAACGGAACCACGGATCTGGTCGCGACGCCGCACGCGAATCTGACGTATCGATTTCAGCCAGATCTCATCCGCGCGCGGCTCGCCGAGCTCTCCGGAAAGACGGCAGTGCGGCTCTATTCGGGTTGCGATTTTCATCTCAGCTACGACAATATCCAGGATGCGATCGAAAATCCTCAGAAGTACACTATCAATCAGAAGCGCTATTTGCTGGTGGAGTTTTCCGATCTGCTGATCTTCCGCAATACCGCCGAGATTTTCGGACGGCTGCAGGACGTCGGCATGATCCCGGTGATCACGCATCCGGAACGCAACGGCTTGCTCCGGCAGCGCACGGAAAATCTGGAAGCCTGGATCGAGGCCGGTGCGCGGATTCAACTCACGGCCCAAAGCCTCACCGGTGGGTTCGGCGCGCGCGCGCAGGAATTCTCGGAAGGGCTGCTGGATCGTGGCCTGGTCCACTTTGTCGCCAGCGACGCCCACGATTGTGAACATCGTCCGCCGGCGCTGACGGAAGCGCATGCCTGGCTCGCAAAACGCTATGACCAATCGGCTGCGAATGCGCTGTGCATCGAAAATCCAAAAGCGGCGATCGAGGGACAGCCGGTCCAGAAACTAAACCCGGCCGAACCGCGCAAGTGGTATCAGGTGTGGCGTTGAGCCGGGTGCTGATGGCACTTGCGACCCACTGCACCTGCAGCGACTACAACCCGGTGCCGGCGTAGAGCTGAAACGGTCCCCAATAAAACGGCTTCCGGTACGGGCCCTGCGATTGGATCAGGCGGAGTTTGGCGGCGCGGAGCGCTTCGGCGGGCGCGACGTTCTTCGTTAATTGCTCGTAGAAATCCGCCATGAGATTCGCAGTCGACATGTCGGTGACATCCCACAACCCGGCGACGACGTTCTTCGCTCCGGCTCGCAGAAACGCCCAGGAGAGCCCCACCAGCCCTTCGCCGGAGTAGGTTTTCGAACCGGCGCTGCGGCAGGCCGAGAGGGTGACGAGATCGGCATTCAGAGCGACCTCCATAACCTCGCGGGCGGACAGTGCGTAGCCAGCGTCGTGACGGGAAAGGATCAATGCGGAATCGAGCGGACTCTCGCGATTCGCGGACGCGTGGGCGGCGAAGTGGATCCAGGAGAATCGTGAAGGCGCTGCCGCGCGATACGCCGCGGGATACGCCTGCGGACCCTCGATCACTAGGCGGCGATCGGGCGCGAAACTTCGCGCGATGAGGTTCATTTCCCTGCCCGCGTAAATCAGCTTGGGATACTCTTCGACCGCCGGCTCAGGATCACCGATGAGCAGCAGAGACCGCGTCGCGTTCGACAACTTGCGAGCCTGTAGTAACACACCCAACGACGGCGCGACAGCGACCGTGACGCGATCGATCAGATAATGCGCGGGATTTTGGGGATCGGGAAGGGTTTCCAGATTCAGGGAATGCAGCGCGCGATCGGGCACGACGATGATGCGCGTCTGAGATGCCTTGACCGGTCCCAGCAGAATTTCGGACAATTTTTTTCCGGCGGGAAACTCTGAATCGAGCGGATCGCGCAGATTTTCGATGAAGGTGCGATAAGCCTCGACCAGCCCGCCGATTTCTTTTTCCGGAGGAAGCACGTGGAGCTGCACCTCGTCGGGCGTGACTACCCATAGGAAGGATCGGGTTGGAGCAAGCCAGTAAGACAGCAGGGTGCTGTGCGAAGCTCTTGCGAATTGCTTGAGACCTGCCGTCGTAATGGACCTCCTGGCGCTTTCGGTGGAATGGAGTCTCTCATCCAGCACGCGCGCACGGCTGGATTCGGCGACCTCCAGGGCGCGCTCACCGTTCCCTTGCGAAACCAGGAAATCGACGTAACGCTGATAGAAATCGATCAGGCTGGAGAGATACGAGAGCTTGTACTCGTCCCGCGTGAGATTCGAGCGGCGGCCCTCGACCAGCGCGATCGCGGCGCGGAACTGGCCGTCGGCGCGATCGTACTGTTTCAGTTGGACCAGGAGCTCCGCCAGACCGGACTCCGCTTCCAGGACCGGCGTCGGGTCGTCGGATGGTTCCGCGAGAATCGCACGATACAACCTTTCCGCCGGCGCGAACTGTCCGCGCCCTGCGGCGATCAGAGCCTCATTGACGCGCGGATACGAAACGGAACGGCTTCCCAGGTTCTGTTTCAGGTCGAGCGCCTGCCGGTTGTAAATCTCGGCGGCGTCGTAGCGCCCCAGCCTGATCGACGCCAGCGCCAGATTATCCAGCCAGGCGGCCATCCAGTATTGATCTTTGACTTCGCGGGCGATGCGGAGGGCCTGCTCGGTCTGCTCCAGGGCGGCATTGAAATCGCCCCGGTCGATCATGACGCTTCCGATATTTCCCAGCCAGATTTGTTGTTCGTACCGGTTGCCTAGTTTTTCAAAGCCTTCCTTGGCTTCCCGAAGGTGAGCCAAGGCTTTGTCGTAGTCGCCCAACTGGTAATAGCACCAGCCCAGGTTGCCGGATGTCCGCGCTACTGAACTGACCGATTCGAGACGCACGAATGATTCGCGCGCACGGACGAGCCAATAAATCGCCTCGTCGTAATGAAAGGAGTTAAGAAACATTACGCCCAAATTTCCGGCCGCGGCCGCTTCCAGATACGGATCGCCAACGGAAGCGGCAGTGTGGAGCGTGCGGCGCAGGCTCGCGTCGGCTGACGGGAGATCGCCTTGCCGGATTTGCAGAGCTCCCAATCGCAGGTCGATCTCGGCATTCAGAGGCGCATAGTTGAGCGGAATTGCAAGTTGCTGTGCCTGATCCAGGTCAGCATTCGCTCCGCCGTAGTCTGACTGCAGAGTTTTTGCCCTGCCGCGATGCATTAGCCAACGGGCCCGCAGTTCCGGCGATTCGGGAGGCTGTGGGCCTTGCAGAATCTCCAGGGCTTCCGGAGCTTTTCCGTTAGAAATAAGAACTTCCGCTTTGAGAAGACGGAAGCGCCAGGAAGGCTCGCGGCGAAAGCCGGCATCGGCGAGTGCTAAGGCTTCTTTCAGGCTACCCTGGCGGACCAGGCGGCGGGCGCGTTCATAGATCGCGTCTGGCGATTCGGAAACCCGGCAGCTCTCGAGGACACACAGGTGCGCAACAAGAAGAGCCGCGGCCGCAATTCTATGGCCAGGTGCTTCCGTTGCCATCGGCGCCGCCAATTGAATAGGAACCTTCGACGGAGCAACCCAATTCCACGTGCAGCATCGACAAACGGCGGGAGGTTGGGGTGATAAAGAACTCGGCCAGATACACAGTACCGAAATGCGGCACGTGAATCCCGTGTCCCTGGCGCGTGAGACCTCCAGGCAGATTTTCAGGGATGCGCGCCATAGTGCAACCAAGCGTCCCTTTCGATTCGGGAAAACCCCGGTCCTCGCGCTGAAAAAGGCTCATTGCGGCCAGCGTATCGCGAACCTTCTTGTTGGCCGCGTGATCGCGCGTCAGAGCGCTCCAGTTGCTGTACTCGCTGAAAAAGTCCGTGGCGAGCTCGACCTTGATCTCGTGCCCGCCGATGCGGAGCCCTTCGAATCGAGAGCCGAGGGCAATGAAATTCGGTTCGGAACCATCATTGGGGTGCTTAGTGGTGAGCCGCGCTACCACGCGCTCGCACGTCACTACGTCGAGAATGTTGAGCCGCTCGATGACCGTCATCGACAGCGTGCCGTGAGCCTGGTCCTTTTCACTGTGGCTTCCCACAACTTGTGACTCGGCGTGATGGAACGAAAAGAAATTCCTGTGGCGAAATTGCTCGACCTTGGAAATCCCATGGCCTCCATGAATCGGAAGCGCAACGGAACCCTGGATTTCCATCGTCTCCTGAACGGGCAGGGTAATATTTCCGGTCGCGGCAACGGCTTGGGCGTGATAAAGGAAGCGGCTTTTCATGTTGGATTTAGATTAATTGAATTTGACTGTAAATGGGTACCGGGCGACTTCCACGGCGCTGCCACCCTGGTCGACGCCTGAGATCACCAGCACATAGCGGCCGGACCGCAGCGCATGGATCGGAACCAGCACCTGAATCGACTGTCCTGGCGCGAGTTTGTCGAATCGCATGGAATAGAATTCCGACTGACCCGGATCGTCACGCACAACGGCGCTATAGGCGGTGAAATCCCGATCCCAGGTACGGTCCATGTACAGGGTGTAAAACTGCGCTCCAGGCGGAGGAGCGATGACGGTCGCTTCACCGCGCGACGCGGCATACAGCGGATAGGAAGAAACCGCTTGCGGTACATCACTTTGGCGATGCACGCCGGTCTGGTAACCGGCCAGGATGGCCGCTACCACGGCCGCTAACGCTGGGGCGATCGCCCATGGCTGCCGCCAGATGGATGCGAGGCCGCTCCACCAGCTGGCACGCTCTTTTACAGGCTCACTGCGAGGGCCAGGAGTCTGCTCGATGAAAACGGCTCGAGCATTCTCCTGAAGAACCGACAGCGTCCTCAGCTCCTCCGAGCACTGAGGACAGTCAAAGAAGTGCCGTTCGAATTCCTCAACTTCGGAAACGGAGAGGTCGCCCAGCACATACCGCTCGGCGGCCTTCAACTGAATCGCTTCCGGATGATCCATTCTTCATGGCCCTCACTTTCTAAGTGACACATCGAGGCAGTTCGTTTCAAAACAAATACGGTCTTTCGCGTACTAGAACCTATGGCTGCGCCAGACCGCTTTTCTCGAACGCTTCCCGGAACCGGGTCTTCGCGCGATGCACCAGCACGCGAAGATAGTCGCGATCGACCTGAAAACGTTCGCAAATTTCCGACTTTTCGACTTCTTCAAGAAATACGGCGCGCAGAATGTTCTGATCCTTGTCGGCGAGTCCGGAAAGAACGTTGCGGACCAATTCTTTCCGCTCGCGGGTGACGATGCCGCTTTCCAGGTTGACTCGCCGGTCCGCAAGCTCCAGCGCATCTTCCGGAATCGGAGGATGACGCGTGGAGGCGCGCAGCAACTCCATCATCACGTTGATACAAACCGAATGAACGTAGGCGCCCAGCCGCTCCGGATGGTCCAGACTGCGGTCCGATTTCAGGAAATTCAGAACACGCAGGAAAGTCTCCTGGCGGATGTCCTCAATCAGTTCCCAGGAGCGCAGCCGGTAGCGCAGGGAGAGGCGGATGACATTTGAAAAATGTGAGACAAAGTGCCGTTCCGTTTCCGCATCGCCATCACGGAGCCGGCCAAGGTACGCGCTATCAAAGGGCGTTGGGTTCAATCATTTAGGATAACCGGATATGATGTAAACAGTGGGCCTCGAACTCTCCGACCCACTCGTTCAAGAGTGGTTCGCCTCCCAATTCCGAAACGTTACCGAACCGCAGCGGCTCGGATGGCCGGAGATCCGCGCCGGCAACGATGTACTGATTTCCGCGCCCACTGGCTCAGGAAAAACCCTGGCGGCTTTTCTGATGGCGTTGGACGGGCTGGTCCTTCAGGCTCGCGACGGTGATCTGCCAAACGGCACACAGGTGCTGTATGTGTCGCCGCTGAAGGCGCTGAGCAACGACATTCATAAGAATCTGGATGTGCCGCTGTCGGGCATCGCGGAGTTGGCTCGGTCGCGTGGAGTGAATCTCGCGCCGATTCGCACCGCGGTTCGTACCGGAGATACCCCGCAAGCGGAACGGACGGCGATGGGCAAGGAAGCGCCGCACATTCTGGTGACGACGCCGGAATCACTTTACATTCTTTTAACCGCGGAGCGTCCCCGGCAGATGCTGCGGTCCGTCAAGACGCTGATCGTCGACGAGATCCATGCGGTTGCCGATGACAAGCGCGGCTCGCATCTGGCATTGTCCATCGCGCGGTTGGAGGCGCTGGTCGGGCATCGGTTGCAGAAGATCGGGCTATCAGCAACAGTGAGCCCGATTGAAGAGGTCGCCCAGTTTCTCAGTCCCGACGCGCGGATCATTCAAGTAGGCCATCGACGCGAGATGGAGCTGGCGGTGGAAGTTCCGCGCGACGAGCTCGGTCCCGTGGCAAGCAATGAGATGTGGACCGAGATTTACGATCGCGTAGCGGAGTTGGCTCGCGAGAATCGAACCACGCTGGTGTTCGTCAACACGCGCAGGCTGTCGGAACGGGTCGCGCATCATTTAGGGGAGCGGCTGGGCGCGAATGCGGTGCTTCCGCATCACGGAAGTTTATCGCGCCAATTGCGTCTGGAAGCCGAGCAGCGGCTGAAATCGGGTGAATTGCGAGCCGTAGTCGCAACTGCGTCGCTCGAGCTGGGAATCGACATCGGCACTGTGGATCTGGTTTGCCAGATCGGATCTCCACGATCGATCGCGGTCGCACTACAACGGATCGGACGAGCGGGGCATTGGGTCGGAGCGCTTCCCAAAGGCCGGCTGTTCGCCACCACGCGCGACGAGCTGATCGAATGCGCGGCGTTGATACGCGCCATTCGGGCCGGGGAGTTGGATCAAATCGAAATTCCGCCGGCTCCGCTGGATATTCTGGCGCAGCAAATTGTGGCTGCGTGTGCAGCGGACGATTGGCTGGAAGACGACTTGTTCGCGCTGGTGCGCCGGGCGTATCCGTATCGCAATCTTGACCGCGCTGTGCATGACTCCGTGATCGAGATGCTCTCCGAAGGTATCGCGACGTCGCGAGGCAGGCGCGGCGCATACTTGCATCGCGACCAGGTCAATGGTCGTGTTAAGGGCCGGCGCGGGGCTCGACTCGCTGCGATCACCAGCGGCGGCGCGATTCCGGATACCGCACAATATCAGGTGGTCGCCGAGCCGGAAGGCACCGTGGTCGGATCGCTGGATGAGGATTTCGCCGTCGAGAGCATGGCGGGCGACATCTTCATGCTGGGTACGACGTCGTGGAAAATCCGCCGCATCGAGCCGGGCCGAGTCCGCGTGGAAGATGCGCGTGGCGCGGCGCCGTCGATTCCGTTCTGGCGCGGCGAAGCTCCCGGCAGAACGCGCGAGCTTTCGAATGAAGTGGCCCGGCTGCGCGTGGATATTGCTGCGTCGTCAAATGCGGTAGAGATGCTGGAACGCGAATGTTCGCTCGACCGGCTGGGCGCGGAGCAGGCCGCGCAGTACGTGCTCGCCGGACAAAGAGCGTTGGGCGCGATGCCCAGCGAAGACGTGGTGGTCACGGAAAGATTTTTCGACGAAGGCGGCGGAATGCAGTTGATCATTCACGCGCCCTTCGGATCGAGAATCAACCGGGCCTGGGGGCTCGCGCTGCGCAAGCGCTTCTGCCGGACGTTCAATTTCGAATTGCAAGCCGCGGCGACCGATAACGGCCTGCTGCTCTCGCTGAGCGATCAGCATTCTTTCCCGCTCGAATCGGTGTTCAGCTTCCTGCATCCGAAAACCGTGGAGCATGTTCTGACCCAGGCGATGCTCGATTCGCCGATGTTCGGAGCGCGCTGGAAATGGAACGCGTCGCGAGCGCTGGCGATTCCCAGATTTGCGGGCGGCAAGAAAGTCCCGCCGCCGATTCAGCGGATGCGATCGGACGATCTGCTGGCCGCGGTGTTTCCGGACCAAGTGGCCTGCGCCGAAAATCTGACAGGCGAGATTCGGATTCCAGATCATCCGCTGGTGAATGAGACCATCGCGAATTGTCTACATGAGGCAATGGACGTGCGGGGGCTCATCCGGATTCTGGAGCGCATGGACGAAGGCTCGCTCCGCGCGGTCGCGATCGATACTCCGGAGCCTTCGCCGTTCTGTCACGAGATTCTCAATTCGAATCCGTACGCGTATCTGGATGACGCTCCCTTGGAGGAACGGAGGGCGCGTGCGGTGCAGTTGCGGCGAACGCTCTCAACTGTCGATGCCGCGAACATCGGCGCACTCGATCCAGCAGCGATCGCGCAGGTGGCCGAAGAATCGTGGCCGGTGGTTCGAGATGCCGATGAACTGCACGATGCTCTGTTAACGCTAATCTTGCTTCCGCCGGTTGCAGACTGGCAGGGCTTCTACGATGAGTTGGCGAGCGCCGGACGCGCGCAGACCGTGGGACGATGGTGGGTCGCCACAGAGCGGCTGGGGCGCCTGGAAGATCACACTTCGATTCTTCGCGGATGGATGGATTCGATCGGACCGTCGACACCGGCCGAGTTGACGGAACGGTTGGGGCTCGTGGTGAGCGACGTCGAGATCGCACTGGGACAGCTCGAATCGGAAGGCCAGATCATGCGCGGGCGCTATTCCAGCTCCGAGGCGCAATTTTGCCATCGCCGGATCCTGGAGCGGATTCATCGTCTGACGCTGGGCCGGTTGCGGCGCGAGATCGAACCGGTCACATCGGCGGGCTTCATGCGGTTTCTGTGCCGCTGGCAGCACCTGGCTCCGGGAACGCAATTGCATGGAGTCGACGGGCTGTTCCAGGTGTTGCGGCAGCTTCAGGGATACGAGATTTCGGCGGCGGCGTGGGAATCGGTGGTGCTGCCGCGGCGGGTCGCGGGATACGATCCAGAATGGCTCGACCGGTTGTGTTTATCGGGGGAAGCGATGTGGGGCCGGCTGTCACCACATCCGGCCCTGGAAAGCGAAGGCGCACGCCGGGTGCGTCCTACGCGAGTCGCGCCGCTGGCGATTTTTCTGCGCGAAGATGCGACCCGGCTGCTTCCAGTGGGTCCTGCAAACGCGCCGCTGTCGCACGCGGCTCATGACGTTCTGGAGGCGCTTGAAAAACGTGGAGCCTCGTTTTTCAACGAACTCGTCCGCGCCACGGGAAGGCTGGCGAGTGAAGTAGAAGACGGCTTGTGGGAGCTGGTCGCGGCAGGGCGCGTCACTGCCGATGGATTCGAGAACCTGCGAGCATTGATCGACCCGAAACGGCGGCGCGGCGAAGGTCGCGGCAGATTCGCACGTCCAAGGCATGCTGCCGGCCGGTGGGCGCTGATGGAGCGAGGCTCGGAATCGCCAGATGCGGAATTCTTCGCGAAACAGTTGTTGGATCGCTGGGGTGTCGTGTTCCGGGATCTGCTGGCGAGAGAGACACTCGCACCGGCATGGCGGGATCTTCTCGTAGTGCTGCGGCGCATGGAAGCTCGCGGCGAAATTCGTGGAGGCCGGTTTGTCGCGGGTTACGTCGGAGAACAGTTCGCACGGCCGGAAGCGCTCGATTTACTAAGGCATATCCGGCGTAGCGGGGCCAACGACGAGCAGATCGATATTGCGCTGGCCGATCCGCTCAATCTCACCGGTATCGTACTGCCGGGACCGCGAACCAGCGCGCTCGCGCCGGGATCCTTGAGATTGCGTGACGGCGTGCCGGAACTCGCGGCCTCGGCTTAATCGGCCCAGTTTTCGACTTTGAGCCCTTCGATGCGGGAAAACTCGCGGGCGTTGTTGGTCACCAGCGTAACGCCCAGGGTCAGCGCATGGGCGGCGATAAGCAGATCGTAAGGTCCGATCGGCGTGCCTTTGCGCTCCAGTTCGGCGCGAATGCGGCCAAAGTTACTTCCGGCGCTGTCGTCCAGCGGGGCCACGGTGATCAACCGCCGCAACGCCTCGATCCGGGAGAGGCTCATATCGCGATACTCGCTCTTCCATGCCCCGTACATGAGTTCGAAGTACGTGATCACGGACATGCCGGCATCCTCGGATTTGGCCTTCCGGAGGCGCTCCATCAGCCGCTGTGGTTTCCGTTTGGCGATGTAGATGCAGATGTTCGTGTCCAGGAGATAGAGCATCTCTCAGAGGCCCTTGCGCTTCTGCATGCGGCCCTGCTTTCGTCCGGCCCGAAAGAAATCCTTGGGCATACCCGCGAGTATCTCAACCACCTCGGCAAGGCTGTTGCGACGCTCCCGCATGACGATCTCGTCACCCCGGCGGAATATCTCGACTTCGTCGCTCTTCAATTTGAACTGGCGTGGAATGCGAACCGCCTGCGAGTTGCCGCTGCGGAATACCTTGGTGATAGTCACATCCTAAGTATATACAAAACGTATATACACTGGAAGGTTTTGCCGCAAGTCTCGCATGGCGGGTGAATCGAGCTGCGTTGTATAATCATGAGGATCGCATTGATCTGGAGCTGACGGCGACCGGAACCGCATCTCAAGAAAGCCTCATGACCACCGAACCGCCGAAAGAAGTCTGCGCCCCCGAAGAGACTACTCCCGGGAATTACTTCATCTCCAACTATCCGCCCTACTCATTCTGGACGCAGGATCACGTGGGGGATGCGTTCAGCGCGCTGGATCGTCCGCCTGCTCCTGGTACTCCGCTGGGGATTTATCTGCATATTCCGTTCTGCCGGAAACGCTGTCACTTTTGTTATTTCAAAGTATATACGGATAAGAACGCGAGCGAGATTGAATCCTATTTAGACGCTGCCATCGAGGAGTTAAGGCTTTACTCCCGCAAGCCATTTATTGGCGGCCGCAAACCGAAGTTTATCTATTTCGGCGGCGGCACTCCGTCGTATATCTCCTCGAAACAGCTTACTCAGGTGGTGGACGGGATGAAGCGCCTGCTGCCCTGGGACGAGGCTGAAGAGATTACCTTCGAGTGCGAGCCTGGGACACTTACCGAAGGCAAGCTGGAAGTGATTAAGAATCTCGGGGTGACCCGGCTTAGTCTCGGTATCGAGAATTTCGACGATCACATTCTGGAGATTAACGGGCGCGCGCATCGTTCCAAGGAAATCGGCCGGGCGTATGATTTCGCGCGATCCATTGGATTCCCGCAGATTAATATCGACCTGATTGCAGGGATGGTAGGGGAGAATACGGAAAACTGGAAAGAGTGCGTGCGCAAGACCATCGCGCTCGATCCTGACAGCGTGACCATCTATCAGATGGAGGTTCCTTATAATACGACGCTGGTCAAGGAAATGAAGATTCACGGCCAGAACGTGGCTCCAGTTGCCGACTGGCAGACTAAACGCGAATGGGTCGACTACGCCTTTAATGAAATGGAAAAGGCAGGATACAGTGTCGCGAGCGCTTATGCGGTGGTGAAGGATCCGGCGCGTACCAAGTTTCTGTATCGCGACCTGTTATGGACCGGCGCTGACATGATCGGTCTGGGCGTCGCCTCCTTTTCGCATATCGGCGGAACGCATTTTCAGAATCGCCACGACTTCGAGCCGTACATGGCGGCGCTGCGCGAAGGCAAGCTGCCGATCCATCGCGCGCTCACACCAACCGGCGAAGAGTGCATGATCCGCGAACTGATCCTGCAAATGAAGCTGGGGAACGTGCGGCGGCCGTATTTTCAACACAAGTTCGGAGTGGATCTCGCCGAGCGCTTCGCCGGTCCGCTGGCTGGGCTTCACGATCGTGGGTTCATCACCATCGATCGCGACAATTTAAAATTGAGCCGCGACGGGCTATTGCAGGTGGACAAACTGCTGCACGAGTTTTTCCTGCCCCAACATCAGGGCGCCCGGTACGTCTAACGGAAATGATGAAACATGATTACGATGCAATCGTGATTGGCGGAGGCCCCGCCGGCTCGACGGCGGCGGCGGTTCTGGCGCTGCACGGCCGCCGTGTGGTGCTGCTTGAAAAAGAGAAGTTCCCGCGCTATCACATCGGTGAATCGCTGTTGCCCTTCGGCTTTTTTACGATGGAGCGGATCGGCATGACGGCGAAGATGAAGGGCTCGCACTTCGTCAAGAAGTTCAGCGTCCAGTTCGTCACTCCGGACGGCAAATCGTCGCAGCCATTTTACTTCCATACGCATTTGAAGCATGAAGCGGCGCAGACCTGGCAGGTGCTTCGCAGCGAGCTGGATCAGATGCTGCTCGAAAACGCTCGCGAAAAAGGCGCCACGGTAATTGAGGAGATGACCGTTCGCGACGCGATCCGCGATGGCGATGCGGTCAAGGGCGTCAAAGCCGTAGATAAGAGCGGTGAAGCGCATGAATTCCACGCGCCGATCACCATCGACGCCACCGGACGCGATGCGTTCTTCGTGACGCGCAACGGATGGAAGATTCGCGATCCGTATCTCAACAAAATTGCGGTGTGGACGTATTACAAGGGCGCGGTACGCGATCCCGGGATCGACGAAGGTTCCACCACGGTGGCTTACGTTCCCGAAAAGGGCTGGTTCTGGTACATTCCGCTGGCAGGCGACGTAATCAGCGTCGGCGTGGTTGCCGAAAAAGATTATTTGATGCGGCGAACCAAGGACCTGAAGGAGATCTTTTATCAGGAAGTCGATCAAAACGTCTGGATCAAACAGCATCTCGCGGTGGGCGAACAGTTCGGTCCGTTCCGGATCACGGGCGAGTATTCATATCGCTCGCGCTACTGTGCGGCGGACGGATTGATTCTGGCCGGCGACGCGTTCGCATTTCTCGATCCCGTGTTTTCCTCGGGCGTGATGATGGCGCTTCGCAGCGGAGAGCTTGCCGCCGACGCCGCACATGCCGCTCTGACCGACGGCGATTTTTCGGCAGCGCGTTTCGCCGACTACGGCGCGGAATTCTGTACGCGGATCGAATCCATGCGCCGCCTGGTGTACGCGTTTTACGATCACAACTTCAGCTTCCGCGAGTTTTTGAAGAAGTATCCGCATCTGGCCGGCGATGTGACCGATTGCCTGATCGGAAACTGGCTGAAGGATTTCGATCCGATGTACCAGGCCATGCGCGAGTTCGCCGGCAACATTCCCGATCCTCTTCCGCACGGCAAGCCGCTGGTGTCTATCCCTGAAACCGCTCTTCAAGCCGAAGGATGAGAGCGGACATCGAAGCTGATCAGCTCGAAAAACTGACAGCGCTTTTCTTGGCGTTGCAGGGCCGCAATGCGTTCTATTCGACAAAACTGCGCGGCATCGAAAGCATTCCCAGCTTCGAATGGTTTTCCGAACACATTCCGTTTACGACCAAGCGCGAGCTGATCGAGGACCAGCATATCCATCCTCCGTATGGGTCGAACCTGACGTATCCCCTGGAACGCTATACCCGCTTCAGCCAGACCAACGGGACCACCGGAACGCCGCTGCGCTGGCTGGACACGCAGGAAAGCTGGGACTGGATGGCCGGCAACTGGAAGCAGGTGTTCCAAGCCGCGGATGTCGGCGCGGGCGATCGCATTTTTTTCGCGTTTTCCTTCGGCCCGTTCCTGGGATTCTGGGTTGCGTTTGAAGCCGCTTCCCGCATGGGATGTCTTGCGATTCCCGGCGGCGGGATGCGCAGCAGCGCGCGGCTCCACGCGATTCTGGACAATGCAGTGACCGTGCTGTGCTGCACGCCGACCTACGCGCTGCGGCTGGGCGAATCCGCCGTCGAGGAGCACATCGACATTTCGCAGTCGAAGGTGCGGCGTATCATCGTGGCCGGCGAGCCCGGTGGCAGCATCAAGGCGACGCAGACGCGCATCCAGGAACTGTGGCGCGGCGCCCGCGTCGTTGATCATCATGGGATGACCGAAGTCGGACCGGTAAGCTATTCCTGCCCGAAGCGCGACCGCGTCCTGCATATCATCGAAGCTTCGTATTTCGCGGAAGTAATCGATCCTGCGAACAGCCGTCCAGTTGAGCCGGGCGAGCGTGGCGAGCTGGTGCTGACCAATCTGGGCCGCATCGGATCGCCGCTGATTCGTTATCGCACGGGGGATATCGTCCAGCGCGGCGCATCGGAACAATGCGAGTGCGGTTCTCACGACCTCGCGCTCGAAGGGGGCATCCTGGCGCGAACCGATGACATGGTGGTGGTGCGCGGAGTGAATCTATATCCCAGCGCGATCGAGGAAATTCTGCGCGACTGCGACGGCGTCGCCGAATATCGCGTGGAGATTCGAACCGAGCGATCTCTTTCCGAAATGAGCATCCAGGTAGAGCCGTCGCACGAAGAATCCGGTTTGGCGCATCGCCTGGAGTCTGCGTTGCGCGACACGTTGGGACTGCGCATTCCCGTTTCCACAGTGCCACGCGGCGCGTTGCCGCGGTTCGAAATGAAAGCGCAACGCTGGGTGCGGATTTAGAGGAATTGCGGAAAAAATCAGGACCTGGTCGTGATGCCCATTAGGCCTGTGTCGTGACACGTCGAGATCGACCGCTTCCTTCGGTCGCGGCTCAGGGTCGTCGCCATGAAGCACTGCGGCAGCACCTGCGCCATGAACGCGAACGCCACCATCTGCGCGCTTCCCGTAAGCTCCAGCAGAAAACTGAAAATCGCGACCGAGTAGAACCAGTCGCCCAGCTCACTGACAATCTGCGCCAGCCAGACCAGCCGGAAGTTTCGATTCCCGCGCACAGGTGCCAGTACGCGGACAGCTTCACAACGTATACAAGCCCATCGCGCGCTTCACTTTTTCCACCGTTTCATTCGCGATGGGAATGACGCGGCGCGCGCCATCGTCGAGCACCCGCGCGACGTAGCCGGTCTCATCCATGATCTCGCGATAACGTTTCTGGATCGGTTCCAGCGCCGCAACCACCGCTTCGGCCACTTGCTTTTTGAGATCGCCATAGCGCATCCCCGCGAAGTGTGCGCGCATCTCGACGTCAGCCCAACCCGTGAACGCCTGATAAATCGACAGCAGGTTCTGCACGCCCGCGCCCATCGTCTCGAAGTCGACCGCGGGATTCGAGTCCGTAGTCGCGCGCATGATCTTCTTGCGGATCACGTCCGGCGGATCGAGCAGGCTCACCGCATGCCCGCTGCCGGTCGCCGACTTGCTCATCTTCTTATCCGGCTCGTCCAGTCCCATCACGCGTGCGCCCACCGTTGGAAGATGCGTCGCCGGCATCACGAAAATATCCTCGCCGCCGCCGTACAAAGAATTGAACCGCTGCGCGATGTCGCGCGCCAGCTCCAGATGTTGCGATTGATCGTCGCCCACCGGCACGATCGCCGCGTTGTACAACAGAATGTCCGCCGCCATCAGCACCGGATATTGCAACAAGCCATCTCCGATAGTCTCTTGCGCCGCGGCTTTCGCTTTGTATTGCGTCATCCGCTCCAGCCATCCGACGGGTGTGACGCATGTCAGCATCCACGCCAGCTCAGCGTGCGCCGGAATCGACGATTGCACCACCAGCGACGAATGCGCCGGGTCGATCCCAATCGCCAGCAGCATCCCCGCCAGCTCTTCAATCTTCTGTCGCAGCTCTTTCGGGTCCTGATACACGGTCACCGCATGCAGATCGACGATGCAGTAGATGCTCTCGTAGTCGTATTGAATCTTGACCCAATTCTTGAGTGCGCCCAGATAATTTCCGATGTGCGGGCTGCCCGTGGGTTGAATGCCGGAGAAGACTCGTGCTCTCATGCTGTGTGGGGGAAACTTCCATCCTAAACGAAGTCCGCATCGAAAAGTGGGTCTACGGCGGCGACGCATTGACTCGAATCGACGGCCGCGTGGTCCTGGTGCCGTTCGTCCTGCCCGGCGAGCTCGCCCGCATTGACGCCCATGATGACATCCACGCCGATCTACTGGAAGTCCTCGAGCCCGCACCCGAGCGAGTCGCGCCCCCATGCCCGGTCTTCACCCGCTGCGGCGGCTGCCACTACCAGCACGCGCCGTACGAATTTCAACTCGCCCGAAAAGTCGAAATCCTGCGCGAGCAGCTCCGCCGGGTCGGAAAACTCCACTATCAGGGAGAAATCGAAACCATCAGCGGCGCGCCGCTCGGCTATCGCAATCGTTCGCAATTCCACATTGCCGATGGACGCATCGGCTACCTCGCGTCGCGCTCGCATGATCTCGTGGAACTTACCGGTCCCTGCCCCATCTCGTCACCTCGCGTCAACGAAACTCTGGCCCTGATTCGCGATCGTCTCCACGACCCGAAGTTCCCCAAGTTCGTTCACCAGATCGAAGTCTTCACCAACGAGATCGGCGTTCAGATCAACGCGCTCGAAGCCGATCGCCCCGTCGCGCGATCGTTCTATGACTGGATGGGCTCCTCCGTCGCGCTCGACTATCCGACGTCGCATGGGACCTTCCGCGTAAGCCCGCGATCTTTCTTCCAGGTCAATCGATTCCTGATCGACCCGATGATCGATCGCGCTATCGAGTCTGCGACCGGCTCGACCGCGCTCGATCTTTACTCCGGCGTCGGCTTGTTCGCCGGACCGCTTTCACGCAAGTTTCAGACCGTCACTGCCGTCGAAGCCGGAGCCAGCGCCGCGCGCGACCTGCAAGTTAACGCCCCGCAAGTCCACGTCGAGCAAGCCCGTGTCGAGGACTATCTCGTCAAGCTCCAAACCACTCCGGACTTCGTGCTCGCCGATCCTCCACGTGCGGGTCTCGGTAAATCCGTCGTCGCCAATCTGAACCGCCTCGCGCCGTCGCGCATCACCATCGTCTCCTGCGACCCCGCCACACTGGCCCGCGACCTCGCTGCGTTGCACTACCGAATCGAGCGCCTCACTCTGATCGATCTTTTCCCGCAGACCTTCCACATCGAAACAATTGTTGAACTGGTCCGTTGAGTTCTGTGCTACTTTATTTCTGACAGTTCAGATTTCGAGGAATGCTCGGGAAGGCGGTTAGAATCCGCCACTGCCCCGCAACTGTAATCGGCAAGTCGTAAGGCCGAAGTTGATCACTGCGCGAGCGGGAAGATCGATTTCAACCAGGGCCAGCCGTAAGTCAGGAGACCGGTTCCTCGACACAGACAGAACACGTTTCGAGGGGGAACGTCTATGACAACTCTTTTTCTATTTCTTGCATTCAATGTGCGCGGCGTGGTCGTCGACCCCGCAGCGCGGCCAGTCGAAGGCGCGAAAGTCGTCTGCGGCCCGGAAACCACCACCACCGATTCTCATGGCCAGTTCGAATTCGCCGCAGCCACCTGCGACGCGACCGTTACCAAAGACGGCTTCGCGGCCAAGACAGTTCGACTCAACGATTCAAAAGACACATCGATCGCGCTCGCTCTCGCACCCACCAGCGACCGCGTCGTCGTCACCGCCACTGGCTCGCCCGTCGCGATCGAAGAAGCCGGTGTCTCGGCAAGTGTCTTCACATCTCACGATTTCACGGTCCGCAACAACCCGTCGCTTCAGGATTACCTGCGCGACGTCCCGGGGCTCAGCGTCGTTCAGACCGGCCGCAACGGTGGACTTACTTCGCTGTTCGCGCGCGGCGGCGATAGCAGTTCGACGCTCGTGTTGCTCGATGGCGTTCCGCTCACCGACCCAGGTGGCTCCATCGACTTGGTGCATCTCACCACCGCCGGCATCGATCGTATGGAAGTGATTCGTGGCCCTGAAAGCGCGCTGTTCGGCGCCGAAGCTGCAAGCGCCGTCGTGCAGATCTTCACGCGCCGCGGCGACCCGGAGAGCAACACCCCGCACGGGTCCGTCTCTTACGAGCGCGGTTCGTTTTCGACCGATCATTGGACCGCATCGGTCGACGGCGGACTGGCCCAGCGCATCGACTATGCGTTCACCGCCGATCAGTTCCGCTCCACCGGCGAGTTTCCCAACGACGCCTATCGAATCACCAGCGGCACCGCCAACGTCGGCTATCGCTTTTCCGACAAGATCAGCGCGCGCGCCATCTTCCGCGAGTTCGATTCCTATACTGGCGATCCCGGCCAGGTTTTTTACGGCCTCAATAATCTGAATGCGATTGAGACGGCGCGCGACTCCGCCGTCGGAGTTCGCGTCGACGACGCACGCACCAAACGCTTCGTCGAACACTTCAGCTTCGGCTATCATCGCTTCCGCGACTTCTTCCACGATCCTGGTCTTGGTGATCCTGTCACCATCGACGGCTTGGTTCGTACCGTGCCCGCGACGCCTGTACCGTTCGTGTACTTCGTGGGTCTGGGAAACGTAGCGACACCGGGAACGACCGTCCAGACCTACACAAATTTTCCCTTCGCCAGCGACAGCGTGACGATTACTGATCGCGCCAACGCGTCGTATCAGGGTGAGCTTACGCACACGCGCGGCGAGCTCGTATTCGGCTACCAGTTCGAGCGCCAGGCCGGCGTGGTCTCCGCCGGTGACGTCGCGCGTTACGATAACGGCGTGTTCGTTCATGAGCAATACGCGCTCACGCCGCGCATCTTCCTCGCTGGAGGCGCGCGCTTTGAACAGAGCAGCACTTTCGGATCGAAGTTCACGCCGCGCGGATCGGTTACGTTCCGCTTGCCCACCGAGACATTCCTGCGTGTAAGTGCCGCACGCGGCATCACCGAGCCGTCGCTGCTTCAAAACTTCGCGCGCGAGTCGTTCTTCGTCGGCAATCCCGCGCTGCGTCCGGAGAAGACCAACAGCTATGAGATCGGCGCTTATCGCGAATGGCTGAACCGCCGCGTGCGAACCGACATCGCCATCTTCCGGAACTCGTTTCAGGATCTGATCGAGTTCAGTTTCGCGAACAATCCCGGAACGTGGGTCAACGTCAACCGCAGTTGGGCGCGTGGCGGCGAAGTCTCCGGAACCGCGCGCATCAACAAGTATGCGGCCGTTCGCGCGGCGTACACCAAGCTGTACACGCGCGTCACGCAGAGCACTCTGGGTGACCTGGGCCAGGCGTTGGTGCGGCAGCCGCGCAACTCCGGGTCGATCTCGCTGGAGCTGACGGCCAAGCGCGTTTCCTTGATCGCTGGTGGACGCATCGTCGGCGAGCGCCACGACAACGATTTCGTGTTCGGCGTCAATCGCAGTCCTGGATACGAGTACGTGTTCGTCACCGGGACATGGAACCTGACGCGGCATCTCGCGCCGTTCATCCGCATCGAGAACGCTCTTGATCAGGTGTATCAAGAAGTGCTCGGGTACAGCTCGCTTTCGCGAACCGCGATAGGAGGCGTGAAGTTCAGTTGGTAACTCGACGATTTGCGCTGTGGCTGATCGCGACGGGCCTGCTCGCCGCACAGCCGCAGCGCATCGTCTCCACTGCTCCCAGCATCACCGAACTGCTGTTCGCACTCGGCCTGGGTGATCGCGTCGTCGGCGTCACACGGTTCTGCCGCTACCCGCCGGAGGCGCAGAAGAAAGCCATCATCGGCGATTACATCAATCCCAACATTGAAGTCATCGCGTCGCTCAAGCCGGACCTCGTGATCGTGCAGCAGAACCCGGTGCGTCTCACCGAGCGCCTCAACTCCTTGCGCCTGCATACCCTCGAAATCGATCAGCAGAACGTGCCGTTCGAAGACGCGATCTACGGGTCGATCCGCATTGTCGGCAACGCGACCGGGACTTCGGCGCGAGCCGCGCAGTTGATCGATACGATCCGCAAGGGGCTCGAATCCGTGCGAGCCAGATCCGCTGCGTTGAAGCGCAAGCGCGTGATGTTCGTAGTCGGCCGCTCGCCGGGACGTCTGGATGGATTGATCGTGGTTGGGCGCGCGGCATACTTGAACGAAGTGATGGCCATCGCCGGCGGAGAGAACGTGTTTCGCGATGCTGTCGCGCCCTATCCTGAGATCTCGCTCGAATCGGTGATCGCGCGCGATCCCGAGGTCCTCCTCGACATGGGCGACATGTCGGACACCGTCGCTGTAAGCGAGCAGCACAAGCGTGAAGTCGTCACGCTGTGGCAGCGGCAGCAGGTTCTGACGGCCGTGAAACAGAAGCGCGTGATCGCCATCGCGTCCGATATGTACGTGGTCCCCGGCCCGCGCGTGGTGGACGCGGCGCGCGCACTGTTCACGATGATTCACCCGGAGGCGCAGTGAACTTCCGGCTCCATCACACTGGCTTCGCCTATGGGCTCGTGGATGCCTCATTCGAGCTTTCGACCCCCGGCCTGGTGTGTGTGGCTGGACCGAATGGAGCGGGAAAGTCCACGCTGGTCGGCATCATGGCGGGTTTGCGCGAGCCTTATCTGGGATCCTGCGCCTACGATGGAATCGAAGTGCGGCGATGGCGCAGGCGCGATTTCGCGAGACGCGTGGCGTTCTTGCCGCAGATGCTCCGCTTCGAATTTCCCTTCACCGCCGAGCAGGTGGTTCTGATGGGCCGCACTCCGTACAGCGGTGGCTGGTTCGAATCGCCCGAGGATCGTCAAGCAGCTTTGAGCGCAATGGAGACCACGGACACAATGGCATTCCGGTCGCGCGATTTCCGCTCGCTTTCCGGCGGCGAGCGGCAGCGCGTGATTCTCGCGTCGGCCCTCGCGCAGCGGCCGGAAGCGCTGATACTCGACGAGCCCACCACGTTTCTCGATTTGAAGCATCAACTTTCCATGTACCGCCTGCTTGCGGACCTTGCGCAGCAGGGGATGCTGGTGGTCGCCGTGACGCATGACCTGAACCTCGCCATTCAGTTCGCCGATCGTGTGCTGGTGCTGGATCAAGGACGCCTCGCGGGCGACGGAACGCCGGCCGAAATCCTGAACCCGGAACTGATCCACAACGTTTTCGGCGTACACGCCAACATCCACGCAGGATGGCTTCACTATGAAGCCTGAAAAGTGGATCTGGCTTTCCCTTGCGATATTGATGGTTGTCGCCGTCACGACTCCTCTCATCGGAAGCACGCATATCGATTTGCGTCGCGCGTTCGCTCACGTCTCACCCGACTACGAGATCTTCTTCTACGCACGATTGCCTCGAGTGCTGCTCGCGTTGATCGGCGGCGCGGCGCTTTCGGTGACCGGCGTCCTGTTCCAATGCATGTTGCGCGATCCGCTGGCGGAGCCGTACACGCTGGGCGTATCGAGCGGAGCTTCCGTAGGAGCGGTGCTCGGGATCTGTTTCGGCCTGCGACCCATCGGGCTGTTGTCGCTTGCCGGAGCGGCAGCGGTGCTGTTGATCGTTGTCGGCATCGCGGTGGAGGGGCGGCGTCTTTCATCATTCACGCTCCTGCTGACCGGCGTGACGATGAACAGCATGTCATTCGCGGTGATCATGTTCCTGCACAACCTGGCGACGTTCTCGCAATCCTTCGCCATCTCGCGATGGCTGATGGGCGGCCTGGACGCAGTCGAATATTCAACGCTGGCGTGGCTTGCCGCCGCGGTGGTGCCGGTGTCGGTGCTGGTCACGTTGCGCGCGCCGCAATGGAATCTGTTGGCGATCGGCGACGAGTGGGCGGCCTCGCGCGGCGTTTCGACCACGTCGCTCACCATGCTCGGATATGTCGCCGGATCGATTCTCACGGGCCTGGTGACCGCGCTCACCGGTCCCATCGGCTTCGTCGGGTTGATCGTGCCGCACGCGCTGCGCATCCGGCTGGGCGCGGACCATCGAGTGTTGCTGCCGTGTTCCTTCCTGCTGGGCGCGGCGTTCCTATGTGTGTGCGATACACTGTCGCGTACGGTGCTCGCGCCAACGGAAATTCCAGTGGGAGTGCTGACCGCGCTCGCAGGCGGTCCGTTCTTCATCTGGCTGCTGCGATCTCGACGGAGAAGCTTGTGGCTGTAGTGTTCGTGGGCGGCGGAGCACGCAGCGGGAAAAGCAGCTATGCGCTCGCACTGGCTCGCAAGCGGGGAACACGGCTGGTGTTCATCGCGACGGCACAACCTATCAATGACGACGACATGCAAGCGAGGATCGACCGCCATCGCGCCGACCGCGGCCCCGATTTCATTACGATCGAGGAGCCCCTGGAAATCGCTGGCGCGATTCAGCGAGCGGACGCCGACGCGATCGTGGTGGATTGTCTGACGCTCTGGCTCTCGAACCTTATGGTGAAGCGCCGCGACATCGCAGCAGACACGGAGCATGTTGTCGACGCTGCGCGGAGCAGTGCTGCAACCGTCATTTTCGTTTCGAACGAAGTGGGATGCGGAATTCATCCGGAGACGGCGATCGGACGTGAGTTTCGCGATCGCGCCGGCTTCCTGAATCAGCGCGTCGCAAATGCCGCGGACGAAGTTTACTACATGGTTTTCGGACAAGCTCTGCGCGTGAAGTGACATGCGGACACTGCTCAGCGCGATTTCGTTTCTGACCATCATTCCCATACCTCGCACGTCCGTAAAGCCGGGACGCGCGGCGATCCTGTTCCCGCTGGTGGGCGCGATGCTCGGCGCGGCGGGCGCGGCGTTGTATTTGGGCGCGGGCACTTTCCTTCCGTCATCGATTGCGTCTCTGATCGTCGTCACATTCTGGACGGCGATCACCGGAGTGCTGCACGAGGACGGGCTGGCCGACGTCGCTGACGCGATGCGGGCGGGACGCACGCAGGAAAAAATGCTCGCGATTTTGAAAGACAGCCGCATCGGAACTTTCGGCGCGATGGCGATTGTGCTGAGCGTAATCGCCCGCTGGCAAGCAGTCGAGCATCTGGCGACCGCGCGTTTGTTCGAAGCTATGATCGCCGCGCAAGCCGTGCCGCGTGCCGCCATCGTCGCGCTGGCGTGGGTTTCGCGACCGGTTGGAACGGGACTCGGATTGGCATTTGCATCCACGCTCACGACGACGACCGCAGTGGTGGCGATCGCGCAAGGAGTTGCGGCGGCGCTGGCTTGCGGGATTCGACCCGGCGTCACCATCGTGCTCGGAGCATATCTGGTGATCCGCGGGGCGCAGTTGCATTTCTATCGAAGGATCGGCGGCGTCAATGGGGACTGCCTGGGCGCGACCGAGCAGATCCTCGAGATTTTCATTCTGGTTCTGTTCACATGCCGCAACTGTTCCTGGTGAGGCACACCGAGCCGCGGTTGACGGGAGTGCTGCTGGGTCAAGTGGATTCTCCGTTAAGCGAACACGGACTTGCGCATGCGGCCACGCTGCTGGAAGGCGTCGCGCTGGCGATGGTGTACGCCAGTCCACTGAAGCGGGCGCTCGAAACGGCGAAACTGATCGCGCGCGGCGCGCCGATTGAAGTGATCGCCGACCTGCGCGAGATCGGCTTCGGTGCATGGGATGGGCGCACGTGGGCGGACATTGAAGCTTCGGACTCCGAGTTCGCGGCTCGCAAACTTCACGACTGGCGCGGCGTGACGCTGCCCGGCGCGGAGCCGTGGAGCGAGTTTGAGGCGCGCGTCGAACAGGCGTTTGAGCGGATTCGAAACGGCCCCAGGCCGGCGGCCGTGGTGGCGCATGCCGGCGTGCACAACGTATTGGCGCAGGTGGATCTTCCCTACGGTGGTGTGCATGAACTTTGACAACATTCATTCGGTTGCGGACGCGGCGCTCGAAGGGCGTCTTCAAATGCGCCTCGATTCCCTGACCAAGCCGCCGGGGAGTTTGGGACGGCTGGAGTCGCTCGCGATGCAGATCGGGTTGATCCAGCAGACCGACATGCCGCGGGTGGATCGCAAAGCGATGATCATTTTCTGCGCGGACCATGGCATCGTCGAGGAAGGCGTCAGCCCGTTCCCGCAAGAAGTAACGCGGCAGATGATGGCGAACTTCCAAGCCGGCGGCGCGGCGATCACGGTGCTGTGCCGCCATTTCGGGATCGAGCCGGTGATTGTCGACATGGGCGTCGGCACGCCGACTCGCAACTTCGCAAGGGAAACGGCGATGACGCGAGAACAAGCCGAGCGCGCGATCGGCATCGGCATGAAGTATGCGGACACCGCGGATTTATTGGGCGCAGGCGAGATGGGGATCGGCAACTCGACTGCGGCGGCGGCATTGTTGAGCGCGATGTCGGGGATCGATCCGGCGGAGACGGCCGGACGCGGAACGGGACTGGACGATGCAGGCGTCGCGCGTAAGGTGGAAGTCATCCGGAGGGCGCTGGCGCTGCATCGTTTGGATGCCAGTGATCCCATCGGTGTGCTCGCCGCGGTGGGCGGGTTCGAGATCGCCGCGATCGTTGGATTGATTCTGGGCGCGGCGGAGCGGAGGCGCGTGGTGGTGCTGGACGGATTCATCTCCTGCTCCGCTGCGCTGATCGCACGAGCGCTGGCTCCGGCGGCACTGGATTATGTGGTGTTCTCACACGTTTCGGCAGAGCGCGGACATCGCAGGATGATCGAATTTCTGGGCGCGCGGCCGTTGTTCGATCTGGATATGCGGCTGGGCGAAGGCTCGGGAGCGGCGTTGGGAATGAATCTGGTGGAGGCATCGGTAAAACTGTACCGGGAGATGGCGACGTTCGCGGCGGCGGGAGTGTCGGAGAAGTGAGCGGCTTGGGTTCGTTCGGTCGTGGACGATTTCGACATTCCTGCAATTGCTTGAACGCGCGATGATAGGCGCGGTGCAGCGAGCCTTCGTACCGGATGATGAGCGCGAGGCTGAGGCCCTGCTCGCTTAGATCCTTGAATACCCACGCCAGGCGGCCGTCGGCGTCCAGATTCGGGTAGCAGTCGTCGAAGTGGTCCTGCGTTTCCTCCAGTTGGACGTTGAGCAGGTTGGTCTCGATGACGGCAATGCGCTGAAGCCGCCAGCGGGCGAGGGCCATGGTTTCGACGGCGTGCAACTCGACCAGACCGTGAGGATCGAACTCCTGGATATAGGCGTCGAGGAGGGATTGAAATTCCTCGGTGGATTCGTTGGCGAGGATCACGGACTGGGCGCGCATTCCGTGGCGGAGTGCGTTGCGCGACGATTTGGCCCGTCCTTCGGCGGTAGTGGGGCCGTGGGATTTGGAACCATTGGCTCGGGCTGTTTCGGATTTGAGTTTACTGGGCATGGCGCTGAGAGGATAACTCCCAGGTGTCCATGTCTCGAGCCGCCCGTTGCGCGAAGTGGCTGGATTGACAGAGGAACCGAGACGGCAAATGTAGATGACTCGCCGGCTAGGACGCTGCGGCGATCACCTTTTCGAGCGTGGGGCGCGGGACAATCGATATATCAATCATCTGGTGCTCGATGGTGAAACGAATCAATTCCGCGACACCGCGAACGTCCAGTTTTTGATAGATGCGGGTTCTGTAGGTGCCAATCGTCTTGGGGGAGACGTGCATGACGTTGGCAATCTGATCGCTGGTGAGGCCATTGGCGATCAGTCGCACTACATCCAGTTCTTTCGGGGAAAGCAGGGGCGGGGTCCGCATCCGTCCGGAAGCCCTAGCGAACAGCCCGTCAAGGATACATTCTGAAAAATAGCGCTTGCCGGCGCAAACCTGGCGGATTGCTTCGGAGAACTCAATAAAGGACGCTCTCTTGCTGACGAACCCGTCGGCCCCGTTGTTCAGCGCAGCGAGCGCGTTATTTTTTTCGGAGGACGCCGTGAGGACGATCAACTTCGTTTTTGGCCAGTTCGCCTTAATGTTCGCCAGCAAAACGAAACCACTTCCGTCGGGTAGTCCGATGTCAACCAGCGCCAGATCCCAGTACTCAGTGAGCCGGATGCGAGCTTCTTTATCCGACCCAGCCACTCCGAAAGTGGAGTGCGGATACTCGCGCTTTAAGCATTCAATGACGGTATCTCGAAGGACTTGATGGTCCTCGATTAATAGGATACGCACGACTTTCCCCTCTCAATTGCTGCGAGCGAACGAGCAGAGAGGAGTTGCGACTAAGTCGATGCGCCATTTCTCCGGCTGGGGCCTCGACCTATTGTTACACAGGCCCGAGGCGCAGTCTACGCAGATAAATCCCTGTTCGATTCTGTTCCCGGAGTATGTACTCTCGGAAAACACTGTCAGCAAATGGTGACGTCCTTAAAGGGGACAAATCCCACTGTGGAAACGAGCAATTCAGAGACTCGTTAATTGACGATCTTTCGGATTAAATGGAAGGCTGAGGCTGTGTTCTTAGGTTGAAGTTCTTTTGGAGGTTATACGTTAGTCGAAACACAATTGCCGCCCTGCGTACTTCTGGCAGTGGATTTGCCTCGGGCTTCGTGCGGGATCGAAGCGTTAGATGCAATCCGCGTCCTGAGGGCGATGGCGGGTGGGTCTCAATCCCGTATCTTGTTAGCTTCAAACGGCCAAAAGTATGTTGTGAAGTTCAAAAATAACCCGCAGGGCCCGCGCAGCCTGATCAACGAAGTGGTGGTCTCGCTGTGCGCGATGCAACTGGGGATCGCCGTTCCCAGCATCGCCTTGGTAAATCTGTCTTCCCATTTTCTAGAGGCCAATCCGACCCTGGCAATTTCGCAGGCGCACCATAGCGTTCCGGTGGCAACCGGACTCCACTTCGGATCGGTATATGAGCAGACCGACGCGATCTACGATTTTCTCCCAGCAGCGCTGCTGGATCGAATCGAAAACCTGGATCATTTTGCGGGTGCACTAGTCCTGGACACGTGGACCGCGAGCGCGGATTATCGTCAGGCGATCTTCACGAGGCGGAGGAGCCCAGCAAGTAGGGACCTGCCCTTCCACGCGGAGATGATCGACCATGGGATGGCGTTTGGCGGACATCGATGGGAATTCAGAGACGCACCGCGGGCGGGACTCCACCTGGATCACGGCGTTTACCGAAGATTTACGTCGCTATCCGACTTTGAACCGTGGATCGCCCGAGTGGACCATATTGGGGAGGCGTTCTTTCAGAACGTTGGGCGTTCGATTCCGGAGGAGTGGCTGAATTCAGATCGTGCGGAGCTCGATCGGCTCTTTGAGCGGCTTCTCATCAGAAAGAAGATGCTTCCGTTTCTGGTCGAGGGCAAGCTTCGAGAGGTGGCTCGCGGGCGAGGTGTGATCGGGTTGTCATGAAGACGCGATAGAATTTGCGTAGGAGATCAAACATGACCACCCAGGAAGTCGCGAACAAAGTCGTGAAGCTATGTTCTGAAGGCAAGTTTCATGAGGCGCTGGTGCTGTACTCGCCCGAGATCGTGAGCATGGAGGCCGGCGCGCCTCCCGGACAATCGCGCGAATCGAAGGGGCTGGCGGCGGTGAAGGCCAAGGGCGAATGGTGGAGCGCGAACCACGAAGTCCATTCGGCCAAAGTGGAAGGTCCGCTGGTCGCGGGTTCGCACTTCACGGTGGTTTTCAAGCTGGATATCACCTTCAAGCCCGACGGACGACGATTCACCATGGAAGAGGTGGCGGTCTACAAAGTGGCGGACGGCAAGATCGTGTACGAAGAGTTCTTCTACAACATGTAGCGGAAAACCTGGTCCATAGTCGGGCGCATATCGTAGGATAGAAGAATACCCCGACTATGGCCCTGCGGTTCTACAATACTCTGACACAGCAGGTGGAGCCGTTCGCTCCCCAATTCGATAACGTCGTCCGGATGTACACCTGCGGGCCGACGGTTTACAACTACATCCACATCGGCAATCTGCGGACGTTCACGTTTCAGGACATCCTGCGACGCTGGCTGCACGCACGCGGATACGTGCTGGATCACGTGATGAACATTACGGATGTGGAGGATAAGATCATCCGCAACGCGGCTGCGGCGAACAAGTCGATTTACGAGTACACGGCCGTTTTTACGCAGGCGTTTCTCGAAGACACGGCGACGCTGCGGCTGCAGAAACCGGAGCGCGTGGTTAAGGCGACCGATCATATTCCGGAGATGGTGGCGGCCGTGGAACAGCTCGGGGAGCGCGGATTCACGTATCGGAGCGACGGTTCGGTGTACTATCGCATCTCGAATTTTCCGGCTTACGGTAAGCTGTCGCACAACGATTTTTCGGGAATCCGCGCCGGAGCGCGCGTCGATGTGGACGAGTACGACAAAGCGGACGCTCGCGATTTCGTGTTGTGGAAGGCCAAGAAAGAGGGCGAGCCCGGCTGGGAATCCACGCTGGGCGCGGGGCGGCCCGGCTGGCACATCGAGTGCTCCGTGATGTCGATGAAGTACCTGGGGGAGACGCTCGATATTCACGCCGGCGGGGTCGACTTGATTTTTCCGCATCACGAAAATGAGATCGCGCAATCAGAAGCACTGACGGGCAAGCCGTTCGTGCGCTACTGGCTCCACTCCGAGCACTTGATCGTCGAAGGCCAGAAGATGTCGAAATCGCTGGGCAATTTTTATACGCTGCGCGATTTATTGCAGATGGGTTATGCGCCGGAAGCGGTGCGTTATCTGCTCGCGTCGGTGCCTTATCGGAAGAAGCTGAACTTCACGTTCGAAGGACTGAAGGCCGCGGCGACATCGATCGACAGGTTGCGCAATTACAAACTTCGTCTGGACACCGCGAAGTTCGCAGAAGGCAGCAATCCGAAGATGGCGGAGCGAACGCAAGCGGCGACCAAGATGTTCGACGACGCACTCGACGACGATCTAAACGTCGCCGAAGCGTTGGCGGCGGCGTTCGAATACATTCGCGACACGAACACGGCGATGGATGCGGGAGAATTTCTGGCGGGCGATGCGAAGAGTGCGCTGGAGTTTCTGGCTCGATTCGATTCCGTGTTCGACGTAATCAATCCATCAGTCGCGGCGGGCGGCCTGAGCGATGCCGAGATCGACGCGCTGGTAGCCGAGCGGAACGCCGCGAAAAAGGCGCGCAACTTCAAACGCGCCGATGAGATCCGGGCCGAACTCGCGGCCAAGGGAATCATCCTGGAAGACACCAAGGAAGGAATAAGGTGGAAACGATCATGAAAATCGAAAGCAAGCTGGTTCACACGGGCGATCGCAAGAAGGCAGGGAACTACACGCCGGTTGCGACGCCGATTTATACCGCGGCAAGTTATTTCTACGATTCGATGGGACAGCTCGACCGCATTTTCGCACGCGAAGAGCAGGGTCCCAGTTATGCGCGCTACGATAACCCGACCACCAATGCCCTCGAAGAACTGGTGACCGAACTCGAGGGCGGGCACGGCACGGTGGCGTGTTCGTCGGGTATGAGCGCGATGCATCTGGCGTTCCTGGCCGCGCTGATCGACCGTCCCAAGCGCATCGTCGCCGCCAACGCGCTGTACGGCGCGACCACGAACATGCTCAACACTATTTTGAGCCCGTTGGGCATTGAAACCACCTTCGTCGATATCTGCGATCTGGCCGCGGTGGAACAGACGGTCAACGAAACCAAGCCCGGCGCGATCGTGATGGAGACGGTTTCGAATCCGCTGCTGCGTGTGGGCGCGATGGATAAGATCGCCGAGATCGGCAAGCGTGCCGGCGCTGCGCTGATCGTCGACAATACGTTCGCAACGTCGCTGCTGATTCGTCCATTGGAATTGGGCGCGGCGATGTCGGTGCACAGCGCGACCAAATATATGTCCGGACATGGCGATGTGCTGGGCGGAGTCCTGATCGCCGATGAGGCGCATTACAACGCGGCCAAGACCATCGCGCGGACGCTGGGTCCGAACATGAGCCCGTTTGAAAGCTATCTGACCATGCGCGGCATCAAGACCATGGGGCTGCGAGTGGAACGGCAGTGCGCGAACGCGTGCAAAGTCGCGTCATGGCTGGCGTCGCATCCGGGAGTTGATCGAGTCCATTTCACCGGCGATCCAAAGCATCCCGATGCGGCCACCATCACGCGGCTGTTCCCGAAGAATCTTTACGGCGCCATGATCGCGTTCGAATTGAAGGGCGCGGGGCGCGACGAAGTATTCCGATTCATGGAGCAGCTGAAGATGATCGTGCGCGCGACGTCGCTGGGAGACGTCCATACGATGATGCTGTATCCCGCCATGGCGTCGCATCGTGATCTGGCGCCGAAGCAGCGCCAGAGGCTGGGAATCGGCGACAACCTGGTGCGTGTCTCGGTGGGGATCGAGGCGCCGGAAGACATCATCGCGGATCTGGAGCAGGCGTTCACCTGACGTGGATGACCTCTCCCGGTCCGATGCGTCCCACTGCTTCCGCAATGCTGTCCCGAAGCGGACGATAGAATTCGACCTTGTTTTTTAGTACGTGGACAATCACGATCCCGAAGGTGAGTTTGGATAGATTGTGTTCGTGTTCGAAACCGCGATCGGTAGTCAGAAGTAGATCGAATCGGCCCATGCAACGGCCGACCACCTCATGATCGGCAAGCTGGTGCCAGCCAAGATCGAAGGCCGTCGACACGTCGTGCTCCGCGAACAATGCAGCGACTCTCGGATCGATACAGGCGTCTATAAAGATGCGCACGAAAGCTGTTCGATGGCCAATTCTTTACTCAGTTCGAGAAAAGCGACTACATTCTCGCGCGAAATGTAGGGGTACACCGCGAGAAATGCGTCTACTGTCTCTCCCGTTTCCAGAAAATCGATGAGCGTTTGAACAGGCACACGCGTTCCCGTAAAGCATGGGGTACCATGCATGACGTTCTTGTCAATACTGACAATGGCTTCGAGTGCTGTGCGCTGCTCCGCAGTCATACACGACTAGGCTAGCAGATCGCGCGGATCGTCGATCCAATAATCCGGCTCCCACTTGGCCAGTTCCACCGGATCGCCGTATCCATAGCGAACCGCGCATGTCGCTACTCCCGCGCGACGGCCGGCTTCCATGTCCGCTGGAGCATCGCCGATCAGCAGGCAGTCCGACGGCGCAACGCTGAATAGTTCGATCGATTTGAATAATACATCCGGCTCAGGCTTGGCGGGGAACCCGTCGGTGCCTTGCACGTGATCGAAATACTGGACCAGCCCGAATTGTTCAAGCACCGAGCGCGTCGTAACCGAGCCCTTGGTCGTCGCTGTGGATTTCCGTCCACTGAGGCCCGCCAGCATTTCGGGAACGCCGGGGATGACTGAAGTTGAGGAATGTTTGCGGGCGAGATAGATCTGCCGGTAGTCGGCGATCATCTGGTCGATCTGGTCGCGTTCGAAGCCCAGGTCGAGAAAAAGATCGAGCAGATGCCGGCCGATGTAGCGCTTTAGAAAGGCCAGTTCGACCTCGCGATGGCCGCGAGCCTTCAGCACTTCCTGAATCGCGCCGCAGATGTCGTCGGCCGAATAGACAAGAGTCCCGTCTACGTCGAATAAATAGACGGGAAACGTAGGAATCCCTTGGGATTCCGTTAAGGGATGTCTCAAGCGGGCTGCGGTCCACCCTCGAGGATGTTCGGCACGCGCTTGCCCGGATCCGGTTTGAGCACCTGCTGCGTGGTGCCGTCGCCGGTGGGAGGCGGCTGCTGCGCGGCCAGCGTTTTGCCGTCGATCAGTTGATGCACTTCGCTGCCGTCGAGCACTTCGCGTTCGAGCAGCGCCAGCGCGATGCGCTCCAAGGCGTCGGCGCGCTGTTCGATGATCTGGCGGGCGCGAGTGTAGCCGTTCTCCACCATCTTCTTGACTTGCTCATCGATGCGGATGGCGGTGGCTTCGCTGAAATCGCGATGCTGCGCGATCTCGCGTCCCAGGAAGATCTGCTCTTCGCGTTTCCCGAAGCTCAGTGGCCCCAGGTCGCTCATGCCCCACTCGCAAACCATCTTGCGAGCCATATCCGTGGCCCGTTCGATGTCGTTTCCGGCGCCAGTGGTGACCTGGTGCATGAAAATCTCTTCAGCGATGCGCCCGCCCATCAGGATGGCGAGCTGCGCTTCCAGATAGACCTTGCTGTAGCAATGTTTGTCGTCGAGCGGAAGCTGCATGGTGATGCCCAGCGCCATGCCGCGCGGGATGATGGTCACTTTGTGCACCGGATCGGCTTCCGGAATCAGCGCGGCAACCAAGGCGTGTCCGGCTTCGTGAAACGCCGTATTCTTTTTCTCTTCGTCGCTGATGATCAGACTCTTGCGCTCGACGCCCATCATCACTTTGTCTTTGGCGATTTCGAAATCGAACTGCGTGACCACCTTGCGATTCTGACGCGCCGCGATCAGCGCCGCTTCATTCACCAGATTCGCCAGATCGGCACCCGCAAATCCCGGCGTGCCGCGTGCGATGGTGGTCAGATCGACGTCATCGGACAGAGGAGTCTTCTTGGTGTGGACTTTGAGGATCTGCTCGCGACCCTTCACATCCGGCCGCCCGACGACTACGCGGCGATCGAATCGTCCGGGCCGCAGCAGCGCCGGATCCAGCACGTCCGGACGGTTAGTGGCCGCCACCAGGATCACGCCTTCATTGGATTCAAAGCCGTCCATTTCAACCAGCAACTGGTTGAGGGTTTGTTCGCGTTCATCGTGACCGCCGCCGAGTCCCGCGCCACGATGCCGGCCGACTGCGTCGATTTCGTCAATGAACACGATGCACGGAGCGTTCTTTTTGCCTTGCTCGAACAGATCGCGGACACGCGACGCGCCCACGCCGACGAACATTTCCACAAAATCCGAACCCGATATGGAGAAGAACGGAACGTTGGCTTCGCCCGCGATGGCGCGAGCCAGTAGCGTCTTGCCGGTTCCCGGCGAGCCGATCAGAAGCACGCCCTTCGGAATCCTGCCGCCGAGTTTCTGGAACTTCTGCGGCTCGCGCAGAAACTCGATGATCTCCTGCAGTTCTTCCTTGGCTTCCTCGACGCCGGCGACGTCCTTAAACGTCACCTTCTTCTGTTGCGAGGAATGCAGCCGCGCGCGGCTCTTGCCGAAGCTCAGCGCCTTGTTTCCGCCGGACTGCATCTGGCGCATCATGAAAATCCAGAAGCCCAGCAGCAGCACGAACGGAATCGCGTTCACCAGGATCGAGACCCAGTTGCCGCCGTTGTCCTTTTCGTACTTGAGCGAAACGCCTTTATCGAGCAACAGAGTAATGAAGTCGTTGTAGTTGGGCGGCGCCACGGAATGAAATTCTTCGCCGTTCTTGAGCTTGCCCTGGATGTCGCCAGTCGTTTGGTTGAAGGTGACGCTTTCGACCTTGCCGGCCCTCACGTCCTGCACCAGCTCAGAGAACTGCGGGTGCGATCCCTGCGGCTTACTGCCTTTGAACACCACCCATACCATCACCACCAGGCACAGGATGATCAGCCACAGGACGGCGTTACGAACACTTGAATTCATGACATCTCCCAAACTACTACTACGATAAGACGCTAAAAAGTTAGACTACGATTCTTTTGTTAAGTCCCAAATCCGGAGAACCGGCCCCGGACCTCCGTCGGCATTGAACTCCTGGGCGGCCCCGAACTTGCGCGCCCACAGGATCTTACCCTCACTCTCAAGGATCGGCCAAGAAGAGCGCCGCCATAAGGGAATCCTGGCGTTTTGAAACATTTCCCGGAGCTTTCGATCGCGTGATTTTCCCACCGGACGGTAGTGGTCACCAGGTCTCCAGCCGCGCAAAACGATGCCTGCGGCTAATTCCACATTCAGATTAGCACACGCCGCAGCGGCGGTTTCATCGGTTTCGAGGCGAATCCCAGCAGCTTCGTAAGTGCCTGGAACGATTACCTCTACCGGGTCAAGCGCGGGCGGATTCGAGACCGCAAGACGAACCCAATCGAAGGATCGGGTGACGTTGACACCCGGCAGCCGCAAGCGGCCTGGCTTCATTTCGAGGACCTGCTCGACGTGCTGAAACTCGATTCCCCGCAAATGGCCTTTGGCTTGACGAATTGAGTGGCGGACCAGCCTCCGTGCCAGCGCCCGGGGCAGGGATTGCAAGGCGTCGGTGGGTAACTCGACTCCCCATGGGTCCTGGGAGGCGCGAGCGACAGCGGCTGGGTAGCTGGGCGCGGTGCCTTCGGCCCAGAGGCGCTCCTCTTCATAGGCCAAGTCCGCCAACTGCGCGAGGGCCTGATCGATGCGCGGATTCCAATCCCGGCGAAGCTGTGGCAGCACATCATGACGGATTCGATTCCGAGCAAACCGGGCATCTCTATTCGACGAATCGTCGCGCCAGGTAATCTCGTGCGATCGCAAATATTCCCGAACTTCGTCGCGGCCGAGGTCGAGGAACGGCCGCACGAATCCATCTTCAGTGACCGGATGAATCCCGGCGAGCCCGGCGAGTCCCGACCCGCGCATGACTCGGAACAGCACCGTTTCGGCCTGATCGTCGCGGGTGTGAGCCAGCGCGACGCGATCGCAGGCGCCGTCGCGAATCAAATGAAGAAAAAATTCACGGCGAGCGCGACGCGCCGACTGCTCCAGATTTCCGCGCGGCGGATTTGGAGCCGATTCAGCGCGATAAAACGGCAACGCGAGCCGCGTGGCGATGGCGGATACAAACCGCTCGTCCTCCTCCGATTCCTCGCCACGCAATTTGTGATTGAAGTGCGCCACGCCGGCGACGTTCGCGCCGATTTCCCGAAGCACGTGCAACAGGCACACCGAATCCGCTCCGCCGGACACCGCGACCACGACGCGGCAACCAGGAGGCAACATGCTATAACGAGAGATAGTTTTGAGCACCCGCTCGAACACGTCCGATGCCTTCCAAGGAAGATTCATTCATTGTAAGTCTCGACGCCGGCAGCTCCTCGGTTCGCGCCTTGTTGTTCGATTCCGGCGCGCGGCCGGTGGAGGGCTACAGCGCGCGGCTTCCCTATCGCGTCGAAACCACCGCGGACGGCGGCGTCGAAATCAATCCTGAAACGCTGGCCGAGCTCGCCATCGATTGTCTAGACGAATTGCATCGCCAGGTGCACGCCGACGGGCTTAAGATTGCGGCGGTCGGAGGCAGCGCATTCTGGCACAGCTTCCTCGGCGTTGGCGAAAATGGCGGGCCTACGCTGTCCATTCTTCATCTGCTCGACACGCGCAGTGCGGCTGAAGTCGCCGAACTACCCGATTCCCACGCACGCACGGGCTGTGTCCGTCACACCAGCTACTGGCCGTCGAAGCTTCTGTGGCTCGCAAAGAATAAGCCTGCCGAATTCGCGGCCACGCGACGCTGGCTTTCCTTTCCAGAATTTCTTTTCGAAAGACTGTTTGGCCAGGCGCGTCTCTCGACGTCGATGGCTTCGGCGACCGGACTCTGGAATCAGAACGCGAACGATTACGACGGAGAGATGTTGGCGGCGGTTCAGGTCGATCGCGCAATGCTTTTTGATCCTCGCGAAATGGATCTGCCCGCGGCCGGACTGCTGCCTGAATATCGCGCCATGTGGCCGGCGTTTGAAGGCATCCCGTGGTTCCCCGCCCTGGGCGACGGCGCGTGCGACAACGTGGGCAGCGGGGCGATCGGCAAGGATCGTTTTTCGCTCATGGTCGGCACCACTGGAGCGATGCGCGTCATTCTGGAAGCTCCAAGAATCAAGATCGCGCGCGGCCTGTGGTGTTACCGTCTGGATCGCAAGCGATTCGTCGCCGGCGGCGCGCTTTCAAACGGCGGCGAAGTTTACGCCTGGATGAAGCGGACGCTTCAGGTTCCCAAAGACCTGGAATCTCGCCTGGAAACGGTCACCCCAGGGACGCATGGACTGACGCTGCTTCCGTTCTTTTCCGGCGAACGATCCCCTTACTGGCGAGCCGATCTGCGCGCCGCGATCGCCGGCATGAGCCTCAACACCGAGCCTTTCGACATCATGCGCGCGGCTCTCGAATCGGTAGCTTTGAGATTCCGCGAGATCTACGGGCTGCTTTCGCATCACCTGGGACATCCCACGGAAGTGATCGCGTCCGGCGGAGCGCTGCTGCATTCCCCTGCCTGGACGCAAATGATGGCCGATGCGCTAGGCCGTCCCGTGGTCGCCTGCACGGAGCCCGAGGCATCCTGCCGAGGGGCGGCGTTGTGGGTGCTCGAACAGATCGGCGCAATCGAGAATATCGCGGCGCTCCCCGCTTCGATGGGAGCCACCTTCGAGCCGCGGGCCGAATTCGAGCCAGTGTATGATCGGATGCTCGCCGAACAACAGGCACTATATAAGAAGCTGTACTAGTATTCCCGCGGAGCCTTGACGACGTGATAATGGGCAGGCACAATGAGACCATGCAGCGCCAACAGGCGGTGGAGATCCTGCAGGCCCACGAGCGCGAACTTCGTGCCGCCGGTATCGCCGGCGTGTCTCTGTTCGGGTCCGTTGCGCGTGACGAGAGCCACCCAGACGATGTGGATGTCGTGGTCCGTCTCAATGAGGGATTCTCACGGCGTGGCCTGGACTACATTGGGCGACTGGACGATCTGGAACAGAGGCTATCCGGAATTCTAGGCTGCAAAGTAGACGTGATCGAAGAACCTGTGAGTACCAGCCGGCTGCAACAAGAGATCGATAGGGATCGAGTCATTGCCTTCTGAAAGACCTGCCCGGCGCCTGGAAGACATCATTGAGAACGCACGGGCGATCCGGCGCTACACCTCCGGATTGGACCTAATTGCATTCGGGGCGGACCCTAAAACGCGCGATGCCGTGGAAGGCTGTCTGGAGCGGATTTCTGAAGCGGCAGTAAAGCTCGGCGACGTGGCGGCCGAACTCATGCCGGCGCAGCCATGGCAGGAAATACGCTCGCTGGGCAATCGCTTGCGACACGAATACGATCGAATTCGGGAAGACCGGCTTTGGGATATCGTGCGCAACGACATCGAAGCCCTGGAAGCGGCTTGTGTCGAGGCGTTACAACGGCTGAAAATATCTTTATGAGACTCGGCCTATGACTGCTGACATCCGCGACCGCGCTGCGCGCATCCGCCTGCTTCTGATGGACGTCGACGGCACACTCACCGACGGCCGCCTTCTCAACCTTCCCGGCGCCGACGGAAAAATGGTCGAGACGAAGATGTTCGACTCGCAGGACGGCATTGCGCTGCAATGGCTCAGTTGGTACGGCATCCAGACAGGAGTCATCAGCGGCCGCGTTTCACTCGCCACTGAAGAACGCGCGCGGCAGGTGAAGATGACCTACGTGTACCAGGGTCACATCGAAAAGATTCCGATCCTGGAAGAGATCGCCGCGAAGAGCGGCGTCCCGCTGGATCAGGTTGCCTATGCGGGTGACGATTTAACCGACGTCGTCATCATGAGCCGCGTGGGCCTCGCGATCGCGGTCGCCAACGCGCGGCCGGAAGTAAAGCACGCGGCGCATTACGTCACGACGGCGTCGGGCGGCAGCGGGGCGATCCGCGAGGTGTGTGAGCTGATTCTTCAAGCACAAGGAAAGTGGCCGGAGATTTTGCGCAAGTACCAGGTTGAGTAGGGTCCACGCTTAACGGAGGGGTCAGCCTTCAATGAGATGCGTGCCGTGAGTCACAGCGGCGCCGGCACGCAGAGCGGCGGCGACGTGAACGGCTTCGGCTAGCTCCTGCTCGGTCACGCCGGCCTTTAGCGCCTCCTGCCGATGCACGTCAATGCAATAGGGGCACTGGGTGGTAAGAGCGACGGCGATCGCCATGAGCTCTTTGTATTTTTTCGGAATCGCCCCCTCGGCAAGCGCAGCTTTGTCGTAAGCGCGGAAGGCTGTCATTGCCTCAGGGGAGAGTTTACCGAGCTTGGGCAGCTTATTGAGATTGTCTTTGGAGTACATACTCTTGGGTTCCTTTCAGGTTTAGCCAGTCATCGCTGGAGTCTCGATGAAACACATTTTCAGTTGCGAGCCGCAATCACTTCCAGGTACTCAGCGTCGACCCGGGTGGTTCCGTTGGCCACCTGATTATGGGTGGACCATAGGTCGACCAGTTCAGTCCGCAGGTCCTCCTGCCCGATCAAGTCGAGAGACGCGAATGCGCGTGACATCGGACCGTAGTTGACACGGAAGAAATCCACCACCTCATGCGGTGGAAAAGGATACTCAAAATGATAGGTTTGAAGCGCAAACTTCAGATCGGCGATCCCTTGACGCAAGCGGTCGCGAACGGTGGCCTCATCGCCCCACAGTACTGGCGAAGGCATGCCGGAGGGAGCGATATGCCGGGCAATCGTTTTGAACATTTGTCCGATGAATCCGCCCGGCGTCCAATTCGCCATGGCGATCATGCCACCTGGCCGGCACACGCGCGTGAGTTCGGCGGCGACCCGTTCGGGACGAGGCGCGAACATTGCTCCAATCAAGCTGACCACTGCGTCAAACTGAGCGTCTCTATACGGCAGCGATTCGGCATCCCCCTCCTCAATAATGACATCCAGTCCCTCCGCGGCCGCGCGGGCGCGGGCATTCTGCAACCAGTTGGTGGCAATGTCGCAAGCGGTAACACGCACGCCCGCCCTGGCCGCGATCAGGGCGAGTTGCCCCGCGCCACAACCGACGTCGAGCAGCCCGGTTCCGGGTGTGACGCTAAGGCGCTGGAAGAACCGTTCCGCGTCCTTTTCCATGAAGCGGGAAAAGAGGTCGTAGTTTCCGGTCATCCAGGTCATCTTCAGCCGAATCTTGAGTTGTTCAAACTCGTTGGAGGTTGGTGTTTTCTTCGCAATCGTTTTCATCGCCAGCAGCCACCTTTCTTGTTGGATTTGTATCTGTATTGTTTCGATCCTGCTTTACAGTGCGTAGCGCAGGGTCCGGAGTGATTGATCGAGCGTCCAGCATTCTTGACAGAAACGCCCAGTTCATAGAGTCTATGAAAATGGATGCGCTTTCCGAGGTGTTGAGCGTGGTCCGGCTCGACGGGGCACTGTTCTTCAATGCAGAATTTTCCGCGCCCTGGTGTATCAGCTCAGCTCAATCCACGGCGATGGCTCCTTATCTTTCCACCGAGGGGAGGCACCTGATCACTTATCACTTCCTAATGGAGGGGCGCGCCTATGCGAGACTGCCCGACGGACGCCGGGAGGAACTGACCGCCGGAGACATTGTGATCTTCCCTCACGGGGATGCTCACGCATTGGGCAACGGCTCGCCCGAGGAACCGGTGGACGCCCTCCAAACGTTTGCGGAGAATCTAACCCAGGGACTCAAACTTGCCCGCTTCGGCGGGGGAGGCGAGATCACCAGGTTCGTGTGCGGATACCTGGCGTGCCAGCCACGACTGAGCGAGGTCTTTCTGGCAGGCTTGCCGAAGATGATAAAAGTAAATGCCGCCGACAAACCGTCAGACCAAGGGCTTGAAAACTCAATCCGATTCTCGGTCGGAGAAGTGAACGGATCGATTGCAGGCAGTAGCCTGGTGCTCGCCAAACTGTCGGAAGCGCTTTTTGTGGAGACGTTGCGGCGCTACATCAACGCGCTGCCTCCCGATCAGATCGGCTGGCTCGCAGGGGCAGGCGACCCGCTGATCGGCCAAGCTCTCGCGCTGTTGCATAAGCAGCCGGCCCGTCCCTGGACCATCTCCGAACTGGCACGGGGCATTGGTCTGTCGCGTACGCGGCTGGCCGAACGTTTCCGCCATTTTCTAGGAGAGTCCCCCATGGCCTACTTGGCCCAATGGCGGCTGAAACTGGGAGCGGAGATGCTGGAGTCCACCGAGAACAGCGTCGCCGAAGTCGGCGCGGCAGTGGGCTATGGCTCGGGAGCTGCATTCAATCGCGCGTTCAGACGGGCGTTCGGTTGTCCTCCAGCGCAATTCCGCCGTAAGCGCCAGGTCTCGGATGCCCAAATCTCCCTAAAAAGAGGCCGGGACGGCTGATCCAGTCACTTGGTGCACTTCGCCACGATTAAAGTAATATCGTCGTACTGCTCCTGCACGCTGAACTGCTTTACCTCTTCGACGATCGACGCGATGACATCCTTTAGAGGCTTCTCTCGATGCCTTCTCAATGCCTCGATCAGGCCTAGTTCGCCGAACTCTTCTCCAGCCGAGTTGAACGATTCAGTGATCCCGTCGGTATAAAGGACCAGCGTGTCTCCCGGAAACAACGGGCACTCGGCGATGCGGCAATCCCATTCTTCGAACAGCCCCATCACCGTGCAGGTGGAATGGAGCCTCGCAATCTTGTTGTCCTGCCGCAGGACCAGCGCCGGAAGATGTCCGCAGTTCGCGTAGCGCAGGCGCTGGCTGGTGTCGTCATATTCGGCGAAGAAGAGCGTGGCGTAGGCGCTGGCGTTGGTACTTTCGTAGAACAATTGATTTACCGATTTCAACCAGCGCTCGGTCTGGTCGAGAGCGATGGCGCATTGGCTGCGAAGATTCGCCTGCAGATTGGCCATGAGCAGCGCCGCTGCGATTCCTTTGCCCGAAACGTCGGCGATCACCAGTCCGAAGCGTCCTCGGCCCAGATCCAGAAAGTCGTGATAATCGCCGCCCACCTGGCGAGCCTGGACGCAAGCGCCTGCGTATTCCAGAGTCTGCATGGCCGGAAGTTTTTGAGGAAACAGCCGGGCCTGCACTTGTTTCGCGATCTCCAGTTCCTGCGCCGCGCGGCGTTCCAAGTCCAGCTTCTCAGCGGTGCGACGACGTTGCGCGTCGATTTCGCGATTCACTTCGTCGAACCCAACCAGCGCGAAGGAATTTCCATCCGGATCCATGAATCGCGTGAATACTCCGCCCCAGACAGCCGCTTCGGGCGCGATGGAACCGGGAGTCGACGTTCCACGTTCATACTTGACGCGTCTGAGACGCGGTGTAAAAAGAAACCGGACGCCACGGCAGCTCCACTGTTGATACTTGGCGATGACATCTTCGGTGACGAATACAATTCCGGTCGACCGGCCGATGAGCCTGTGCTCCCTCGTGTCGGGCGGCGGCGCCACCAGCGTGAGGACCGCAGTTCCATCGGGAGGCGCAACCGCGATCCACCGTTCACCGGTTTGGAGGCGGGCATCGAAGGCCAGATCGAATCCGAGCTGGTCCACGTAGAATCGTAAACTTTGTTCCTGGTCCCGGACGAAAACGTTCACGGCGTGAACGCCCAGAAAGGCGCTCGACGCGTTGGTTCCATTCGGCGCGGGGGAATCGGGCATTGAAGCGATTATAAGTCCTGGCCTCTACGGGAGACGCGAGGGAAGCGGATCAGCGGTTATTCTGGAGTGAACGTGAAACTCGGTATCGAAATCACCGCCAACGACGACCCGGGCGTGCTGCATCAACTCACCGGCGTCATCGCACATCATGACGGCAACATTGTCAGCGTGGAGATCGTCGAACACAAGCCGCCGTCGACCAGGATCGTTTTTGAAATCGATCTCCCCGGCGAGCCGGTTCGGCTGATGGATCAGTTGAACGCGCTGCCCATCGTGCAAAGCGCCGCTCAAGTGGAAACGATGGAGCGCGTATATGGAAAGCGCATCATCATCATGGGCGGCGGCGCACAGGTGGGGCAAGTCGCGCTGGGCGCGATCACCGAAGCCGACCGCCACAATATTCGCGGCGAACACATCTCGGTGGATACGATTCCGCTGGTCGGCGAAAAGCCGCTGGCCGCCGCCGTGCGCGCCAGCGCCCGATTGCCGCGCGTCAAGGCGATCGTGCTGGCCGGATCATTGATGGGCGGCGAGATCGAACAGGCGGTGCGCGACGTCCGCGCGCTGGGACTCCTGGTGGTGAGCCTCAACATGGCCGGCAGCGTTCCCGATGCCGCCGATCTGGTGGTGACCGATCCGGTCCAGGCCGGGGTCATGACCGTAATGGCCGTCGCCGACACCGCGAAATTCAGCGTCGACAGGCTCACGCGGCGCGTGTTCTAGCGGGAATGACGGTACACCTGACCTCGCGTGTCCACGGATGCCACTGCGATTAGATTCGCCTTGAGATCTACGGTGAACAGGATCCTCAACCCGCCAACACGCGACTTCCGTACGCCGGCTCGGCCGACCAACGCGGACGAAAGGCGCGCATCCACGTACATCTGGCGGGTCAACTGCTACCTCATGGAGCCGCTTTTGAATTCTTGAGCGAAACTTCGTGTCAGCGCGCTGGATGGACTTCCGCGCTTCGTCCGAAAGGACGACCCTATAGTTCACACTGGGTGCTGGCGCTCAAATTCTTCGAGCGAAACCACCCGGCCGGCGGCAATGTCGTCGAGCCCGCGATCAAGCGATTCGAGGGCTTCGGCATCCAGGGGCGCGCCGTCGGCATCCGCAGCGTCCCGCAGGTCATCGAGCAATTCCCGCGCATGGTCCTCGGAGAGGTCGTCGATAAGCCGATGAAGCTCTTCCTTTGCCGTCATGACGGGCCCGAATCCATTCTATCGAACAAACCCCTTGACTTCATAAGGGACGAACTTATTGACCGAATTCGCATCCACGATCTCGATCTTCGTCCGCACCGGCGGATCGATTCCGAGGGCCTTCAAGGGAAACCGCACGTCGATGAAACGATCCGTCACCGCGATCAATGGATCGGTCTTCTCCGCCACGCTCGCGCTATAAACTTCGTTATCGCCCCGCCGTACCGAGACCGAGTACGAGACGAAATGACGATGCGTGGTCGCCTTGCCGTCCCCGCCAAACGTCGCCTGGTCGCCCACGAAATCCGCGACATCGAAGGTGAACTCGCGCGACGGCGGTCCGGCCATGCGGATTTTCATCACCGGCCAGTCGCGCGGCACGCCACTTCTCAGATTGGGAAAAGTGCCCTTCACTTCGGTGTTTGGAGGCGGAAGGGCGCTGGCGGCTTCGATTCGCAGATATAGGAACGACTCATCGTAGGTCCCTTGCAACTTCCACCGCAGCTCTTCCGGCCTATAGTATTTGGCGTTCATGGTCGCGCGCAGCACGTTGTCCCAGGGCGATCCCGCGCGCGCGAAGGCTCCGTCGGCAGGCGGAAGCAATACATACAGCGACGCCGGATCGAGGGGAACGTTACTCCACGACTGGTCCAGAATCTTCCATGTCCCGTTTTCGCGGATGAACCGCATGTTCAAAAACTGATCGTCCATCGTTCCGACCAGTGCAGCCATGTCGCCCTGAACCAGCATCTTCGTGACGCCGTACCGGACCGAAGGACGCGGCCGGATCCGGTCCTTCATTCCTGAGACGTCGCCAACGAATGCTCTGGGCGACCATAGATCGATCCAGGCCTGCCCATTGCCGGTCTGCTCCGCCTTTTCCATCTGCCGGTAGACCGCGAGGACGCCATCCTCTGGACGCTGTGCATTGCACATGAAAGTGCAGATGGTGAGAACCAGGATCAGGATGCGCATATTCGATCCATCGGTAGAACAGCTCCGTGGGATTACTGGCTGGATGTTGGGTCTGGCGTAATCACGCTAATGATTTTCCAATGTATTGGCCGATTCCAAAAGCGTCGGACCCCGCTAGCTCGCGTTCGCGGTTCGGTGCCACGGGGTTGGTTTTGAGGCGCGACAGTCATGAAGCGCGTACGGGAAATCTAAGACAGCGTATTCACGGACGCGATATGACGGCTCTCAAACGCCTCTATCGCGGGCTCCTGTTGCAGGATGTAGCCCAGCTCGTCCACGCCTTCCAGCAGACAATGCTTCGAAAACGCATCGATGGGAAATTCGACCGTGCGTCCATCGGCGAGTGTCAGGGTTTGCGCTTCCAAATCGATCTTCACGATCGCGCCCGGCGATTGCAGCAGCGCTGCATGCATCTCGGCCGGAACAACAATCGGCAGCAACCCGTTCTTCAGCGAATTCTGACGAAAAATATCGGCGAACGACGTACTGATGACTGCGCGGAATCCGAACTGCAGCAAAGCCCACGGCGCGTGCTCCCGCGAGCTGCCGCATCCGAAGTTATCGCCCGCGACCAGAACGTGCGCGTCGACGGCCTCCGGACGATTCAACACGAAGTCGCTTCTCGGCGCGCCGGATGCATCGTAACGCCAGTCGCAAAAAAGCTGGTCGCCCAGCCCGGCCTTGGAAGTTGTTTTCAGAAAACGAGCCGGAATGATCTGGTCCGTGTCGATATTGTCGATCGGCAGAACCACGTAGGCGCTCTCGAATCTCTTAGGAGTCACTTCACGCTGGTTCTGATTCACGACATACGCGCTTTCGAATTTCATGGCATTCCTTACAAAAGGGTCCTCACGTCGGTGATGACGCCGGTCACGGCAGCCGCGGCCGCAGTCATGGGGCTGGCCAGGAATGTACGCCCGCCTTTGCCTTGCCGTCCTTCGAAGTTTCGATTGCTAGTGGAAACACTGTACTCGCCGGGCTGTAATTGATCGCCGTTCATGGCGATGCACATGGAGCAGCCAGCTTCGCGCCAATCCGCGCCGGCTTCGCGGAAGATCGTGTCGAGTCCTTCCGCCTGCGCTTGGGCTTTCACTTGTTGCGATCCGGGCACTACCATTACACGAACGTTGGGACTCACCTTGCGTCCCTTCATGATCGCGGCCGCGGCGCGCAGATCGGAGATGCGCGAGTTGGTGCAGCTTCCGATGAACACCACATCTATCGCATGGCCAGCCAGCGGCTGGCCGCCAACGAGTCCCATATACCGCAGCGCCTTCGCCAATGTCTCGCGCTCCATCGCGTCGCCGATCGAGGCCGGATCCGGCACCGCCGCGGAAATCGGAATGCCCATACCGGGATTGGTGCCGAACGTAATCATCGGCTCGAGCGTGTTGGCGTCAATCGTCAGTTCGCGATCGTACGTCGCGCCTTCGTCCGTCGCCAGCGTGCGCCAGCGGGCCACTGCGGCATCGAAATCCTTCGGCGCGAACGGCCTTCCAGCGACGTACTGATAGGTCACGTCATCCGGCGCGATCAAACCAGCGCGCGCGCCGCCTTCGATCGACATATTGCAAACCGTCATGCGCTCTTCCATCGAAAGGGCTCGAACCGCCGATCCGCAGTACTCGATGATGTGGCCGGTCCCGCCGCCGATTCCGATCCGGGCGATCAGCGCCAGAATAATGTCCTTCGCGCCCACACCAGGTTTCAATGTCCCGTCCACGTGCACCGCGAACGTTTTCGAAGGCCGCTGCAGCAGGCATTGTGACGCGAGCACATGCTCCACCTCGCTGGTCCCGATGCCGAACGCGACCGCTCCGAAAGCTCCATGCGTCGCCGTATGCGAATCGCCGCAGACCACGGTCATGCCAGGCTGCGTCAGCCCCAGCTCCGGCCCGATCACGTGAACGATCCCCTGCCGGTCGCTGCTCAGACCGTAGCAGCGGATGCCGAAGTCGCGGCAATTCTGTTCGAGCTTTTCGACTTGAGCCGCCGCAATTTGATCGACGATCGGCAATCCACGCGGCGTAGTCGGCGTCGAATGATCGGTGGTGGCGATGGTCAGATCCGGCCGCCGCACCTTCAAGCCGCGCTTCCTCAATCCATCGAACGCCTGCGGTGACGTGACTTCGTGGACCAGGTGCAGGTCAATATACAGCAGCGCCGGCGCACCCTCACGCTGCGCGATGACGTGCTGGTCCCAGATTTTCTCGATGATGGTTCGCGGTTTCCTATTCGCGTGCATTCACGTTCATTAACGGCCAAGAATTCTTTAGATCTGTTCCACAACCGCGCGCGCGACTTCATCCGTCGTCGCCGGCTTGCCTTTCGGTTTCAAATCCGCGGTCACCCGCCCGGAATCGAGGACGCGCCCGATGGCGTCCTCCACCGCGCGAGCTTCTTTCGCCAACCCGAACGTATAGTCCAGCATCGCCGCCGCCGATCCGATGGCTCCCAAGGGATTCGCTTTGTTCTGGCCCGCGATATCCGGCGCCGATCCGTGCACCGGCTCGTACAATCCCTTCGATTCGCCCAGCGACGCCGACGGCAGCATACCTATCGACCCCGCCAGCACGGCGCCTTCGTCGCTCAAAATATCACCGAACATATTTTCGGTCACCAGCACATCGAACCGGCGCGGATTGAGCACCAGTTGCATCGCGCAATTGTCCACCAGCAGATGATCCAGCTCGACATCCGGAAACTCGCGCGCGACTTCGATGACCACTCGCCGCCAGAGCTGCGAGTTTTCGATCACGTTGGATTTATCAACACTAGTGACTTTTTTACGCCGTCCGCGCGCCAGTTGAAACGCCTTGCGCGCGATCCGTTCGATCTCAACGCGCGTGTACATCATCGTGTTGACCGCGTGATCGTCGAAAATCCCGCGCGGCTGCCCGTAGTACAGCCCTCCGGTCAGCTCGCGCACGATAATCATGTCGGTGCCGGTCACGATCTCATTTTTTAAGGGAGACGAATCCACCAGCACCGGCCACATCTTCACGGGCCGCAGGTTTGCATACAGTCCCAGCGCCTTCCGGATCCCCAGCAGTCCTCGCTCTGGACGTTTCTCCGGCGGCTCATTGTCGAACTCCGGCGACCCGACCGCGCCCAGCAGCGTCGCATCCGCGGCCAAAGCTTTGTTCAGCGTGTCATCCGGCAGCGGCGATCCCGTTTTGTGAATCGCAACACCGCCAATCAAGCCCTCGCTCAACTCAACTGAATGGCCGAAATGATCCGCGACAGCCTCCAACACTTGCACGGCCGCACACGTAACCTCCAAGCCGACACCGTCGCCGGCCAAAACCAAAATCTTCAAAACCATTTAGTTTGATTCTATCTGCGTTTATCGGCGTTCATCTGCAGCCATCAATCCGCCGCGGCTTCGGAAGCCTTCATCTGCTGGATCACCTCACGCGCCAGATCGGCGATCTCGTCGTTCCGCAGGCCCTTCTTCCGGTCCGCCAGCGCCGTGAATCGCTGATACACGATGTCCAGCTCTTCGCGCCGCAACGGGATTCCCAGATCGTCCAGCCGCTTCGCCAGTGCATGCCGTCCGCTGTGCTTCCCCAGCACCAGCCGCGTCTCCGGCACGCCCACGCTGTGCGGCTCCATGATTTCGTAGGTGGTTCGCTCCTTCAGAAACCCGTCCTGATGGATGCCGGCTTCGTGCGCGAACGCATTCTCGCCGACGATGGCCTTATTCGGTTGCGGCCCGAACGTGATCAATGACGCCAGCAGTTGGCTCGCCGGGAAAAGTTGTTCCGTGACGATGCGCGTCTCAAAGGGTAGCTTGTCGCGGCGCGTATTCATCGCCATGATGATCTCTTCGAGTGCGGCGTTTCCGGCCCGCTCGCCGATTCCGTTGACGCAACATTCGATCTGCCGCGCCCCCGCCAGCAGCGCGGCCAGCGAATTCGCCGTCGCCATCCCCAGGTCGTCATGACAATGCACGCTGACGATCGCCGAATCGCCCAGCGCCTTCACCATCCGGCCGATCATCGCGGCGTATTCGTCCGGAACCGTGTAACCCACCGTATCCGGAAGATTCACGGTCCGGGCACCGGCGGCGACCACGGCACGCGAAATCTTTTCCAGATAATCCCAATCCGTGCGCGTGGCATCTTCCGCGGAAAACTCCACATCGTCTACATACGTCCGCGCCAGCGCCACCGCAGCGCAGGCTTCTTCCAAAACCTGCTGCTGCGATTTTTTCAGCTTGAACTTCAGGTGAATATCGCTAGTCGCGATGAATGTATGGATGCGCGGCCGCCGAGCATGCTTCAGAGCCTTAGCGGCTTCCTCCACATCCGGTTTATTGGCGCGTGCCAGCGCGGCTACATTGGCCCAGGGAAATTCGCGGCTGATGGCGTCCACCGCTTCCGAGTCACCTTCCGACGCAATCGGGAACCCGGCTTCCAGAATATCGACGCCCAGATCCACCAGTTTGGCCGCCATGCGGAGCTTTTCGGGCACAGTCATGCTGCAACCCGGCGACTGCTCTCCATCGCGAAGAGTAGTATCGAATATATAGACACGATCAGCCATGCTCCAAGAATGACATCGGCGGAAAGATTTTACAAATTTATAATTCTCAGTGATGTATAATGGATACTTATGGAAATGCACCCCTTGCGGGTCTTCCTAACTGTAGCCAACGAAAAGAGTTTTTCCCGCGCTGCCGAAAAGCTTCTGCGGACACAGCCTGCCGTGTCCCTATCCATTCAGCGGCTGGAGGCCGAGCTAGGGGAGAAACTGATCGACCGGTCGGCCAAAGACCTGCAATTGACCGACGCCGGAATCATCGTCCTGGAATATGCGCGCCGGTTCGAAAACCTGCAAGGCGACCTGGAAAATGCGCTGGCCGAGCTTCGCGACAAGTCGTCGGGCCGGCTGACCATTGGCGCGAACGAATCGTCCACGCTGTACCTGCTGGATCACATCGAGCGCTATCGCCGGCAGTATCCTCGCATCAAAGTGCAGATCCGCCGGAGCCTGTCGAGCAAGATTCCCACGGAGATCATCGATGGTGAACTGGAACTGGGCCTGCTGACCTACGACCCTGAAGACGACCGCCTCATCACGCGCGTCATTTATACCGATCATCTGGCGTTTATCGTTGCGCCGGACCACCGGCTCGCATCGCGGCAGGACATCTCCATCACCGAACTGGGCGAAGAGACCTTCATCGCGCACAACGTTGTGTCGCCGTACCGTGCCCTGGTGATTCGCGAGTTCCAGCGCTACAAAGTTCCTTTGCACATGGATTTGGAGATGCCGACCATAGAAGCAATCCGAAAAATGGTCCAGCGCAACGAAGGCGTGGCATTTTTACCGCGGATGGTGGTGGAGGAAGAAGTTCGCCACGGCATTCTGTGCGAAGTGCGCGTCAAGGAGATGAACGTGGATCGCCCTATCCGGCTCGCGTATCCGGCCCGCCGCGCGCTGAGCCACGCGGCGCAGGCGTTCTTGGATCTGGTTCAATCGTGATAGGCGATGAAGATCCTGCTGTTCGCCGCCACCACCGGCTATCAGGTCCGCGCGTTCGGCGATGCCGCGAAGCGCATGGGAGCAGAACTGGTGCTGGCCACCGATCGCTGCCACGTTCTGGACGATCCGTGGGGCGACGATGCCGTTCCCATGCAGTTCGACGATGCGGTCTCGGCTCGTGGACCATTCGATGGAATCGTTGCTGTAGGAGATCAGCCCGCATTGGCCGCGTCGCAGATGGCCGAGCAATTGGGGTTGCGATTCCATCCGTCCGATGCCGTTCGCGCCGCAAAGAACAAGCACCTGTCGCGGGAGCGCTTTAAAGCCGCCGGCCTGTTGACTCCCGAATATCATCTGCATGCACGAGCGATTCGCTACCCGTGCGTTCTCAAACCGGTCGGGCTGACCGCCAGCCGCGGCGTGATCCGCGCCAATAACGACGAGGAGTTTGCAGCGGCCTACGCGCGAATCCAGAAGATGCTGGAGCACGAAACGGATAAATCCATTCAGGTGGAAGACTTCATTCCCGGCCGCGAATTCGCGGTCGAGGGATTGGTCGCCAACGGAGTCGTGCGCGTGCTCGCGCCATTCGACAAGCCCGATCCACTTGACGGTCCGTTTTTTGAAGAGACCATTTACATGACACCGTCCAAAGCGTCGCAAGCGATTCAGAACGACATCCACGAGACCACGCAGCGCGCTGTCACCGCTTTAGGATTGAGCGACGGGCCGATTCATGCCGAAATGCGCGTCAACGATCGCGGCGTGTGGATGCTGGAGATCGCCGCCCGGCCCATTGGAGGATTGTGCTCGCGCGTGCTCCAATTCGATTCCGGCGCGAGCCTGGAGGAATTGATTCTTCGCCACGCGATCGGAGAAGATGTATCGTGGCTAAAACTGGCCTCTGGCGCGAGCGGTGTCATGATGATCCCCATTCCACGCGCCGGAATTTATGCGGGCTCCGATGGGGTCGAATCCGCGCGAGGCGTTGAAAGCGTCGAAGAGGTTCTGATCACCGCGAAAGAAGGACAGATGCTGCTTCCCTTGCCCGAAGGCGGCAGCTATCTCGGCTTTATCTTCGCGCGTGCCGACACGCCCGAGTCCGTCGATCGAGCACTTCGCGAATCTCATTCGAAACTCGATTTTCGTTTCGCCACCGCTCTTCCCGTCGTAAGATAAAAGACTGTGAACGTTTCCATTCTGGGTACCGGCTATGTCGGCCTGACCACGGGCGCGTGCCTGGCATTTCTGGGCCACAAAGTCACGTGTGCGGACGCAGACGCGCGCAAGATCGAAATGCTTGAAAACGGCGAAGTGCCGTTTCATGAGCCGCATCTCGGAGAGCTCATTGCGGAGGCGCGCTGCAACCTTAAGTTCACCACTGAATACGCCCACGCCATACCGGGTTCCCAAGTCGTGTTCATCGCCGTGGGCACGCCTTCGGGACCGAGTGGCGCACCCGATTTGCAGTACCTGCAAGCCGCCGCGCGCGGTATCGGCGAGCATCTGTCGGAAGGCTTCACCGTAGTGGTGAACAAGTCGACGGTGCCCATCGGTAGCGGCAACTGGGTGGGATCGCTGGTGCACGAAGCGTTCGAGCAGCGCCACGGCCGCAAGGCCCGCGAAACGTTCGCGGTGGCCTCCAATCCGGAATTCCTGCGTGAAGGAACCGCGCTGCGCGACAGTCTTTATCCGGATCGCGTAGTCATCGGCGCGGACGAAGAGCTGACCGCCGAGGTGTTGTACACGCTGTATCGCCCCATTCTCGATCAGACCTTTCAATCTCCGTCGTACCTGCCGCGCCCGGAAAGGTTGGGTGCGGTTCCGCTGATCTCCACCGATCTGGCTTCGGCGGAATTGATCAAGTACGCGGCTAACGCATTTCTGGCGTTGAAGATCAGCTACATCAATGAAATTGGCCTGCTTTCGGAAAAAGTCGGCGCGGACATTGCGCAAGTGGCCAAGGGCATGGGCCTGGACGCGCGCATCGGCACGCGCTTCCTGCAATCCGGAATCGGATGGGGCGGATCGTGTTTCGGCAAGGACACCGCGGCGCTGATCGCGACCGCGGAAGAGTACGGCCTCGAAATGCCGATAGTGAAAGCCGCGCGCGAAATCAATCGCCGTCAGCGCGAGCGGGTGGTAGACAAGCTGCTGGGCGAGTTAAGAATTTTGAAAGGCCGCACCATAGGGTTGTTCGGCCTCGCGTTCAAACCGCATACGGACGATCTTCGCGAGGCTCCTGCGATCGACATCGCTCGCAAACTGATTGAGCGTGGAGCGCGCGTCAAGGCGCACGATCCGGTGGCCATGGATCGTTTCCGGCGCGAGCACCCCGATCTCAACATCACGCTGTGCGAGAATCCCGAGGAAGTCGCGCGCGATTGCGACGCGGTGGTCCTGGTGACGGAATGGCCGCAGTACCGCGAAATGGACTGGGAAGCCCTGGCGCGAGTGATGAAGACCGCGATCGTTCTCGACGGGCGCCTGGCGCTCGATCGCGCCCGGATGTCGCGGGCAGGATTCAAGTATTTAGGGTTAGCCTGTTAACGAATCGCCAACGCGCGATCCTCGCGGCTGTCAGTTGAGGCGCGACAGTAATGGAGCGCGTTGGCAGGGGAAACAAAAAGATGCCGCTACACCGCTGGAACGAAGTTCCCAAGGAACAGATCACGCCGCTTCTGGCGCGTCAGATGATTCACACGCAGACCATGACCATCGCCCGAATCGAGCTGCGCAAGGGCGCTGCCGTTCCCGAGCATGCGCATCACAACGAACAAGTCACTACGCTCGAACGAGGCCGAATGCGATTCGTCCTCGACGGAGCCGAAGTGATCGTGAATGCGGGTGAGTCTTTGCACATCCCGGCGAATGTGCCGCACTCGGCCGAAGTGCTGGAAGATACGGTGGCTCTCGATCTGTTCTCGCCTCCGCGCGAGGACTGGATTCGCGGCGACGACGCATATTTACGAAAATAAAAAAAACGGGCGAAAATAGAAGTAGTGAATTACCTGCAGTTGATTCTGGGCGAGCCGGAGGCGAAAAACATCCGGCTGGATCGCGCCGCGCTCGAAATCGCCGCCATCCAGTTTCCCGGCCTTGAAGTGGAGCCGTTGCTGGACCGGCTGAACGAACTGGCGTCGCAGCTGGGCGACCGCCTGCGCAACTTCAACGATGGCCGCGACTTTGTCGAGACCGCCCAACGCTACCTTTTTGAGGAACTCGGCTTTCACGGAAACGAGGAAGACTATTTCGATCCGCTGAACAGTTGCCTGAATCAGGTGCTGGAACGGCGCACCGGCATCCCCGTAACGCTTTCGGTCATGTATATGGAAATCGCGCGGAGATTGGCCATGCCGGTATTCGGAATCGGCCTGCCGCGTCATTTTGTGATCCAGTTCGACGACGGCAACTACACAACCTACATCGACCCGTTCCACGGAGGACGCACGGTCACGCCGGCTGAATGTTTTGCCCTGGCTGGGGCACGAGTGGCCGATCCGATGCTGCTGCGGCGCGTGTCGAACAAAGACATTGTGCGGCGGATGGTGCAGAACCTGCACAGCGGCTATCTCAAGCGCAAGGATTGGACCCGCGCGGTCCAGACGCTCGATCTGCTGATCCTGGCCGCGCCGGATGGCTCGCACGAACTGGCGGCGGCATTGAAACTCCGCGGCCTGCTGCTGATCGAGTTGAAGCGGTTTCACGACGCCCGTCGCGATTTCGAAAGATACCTGGCATTGGAGCCGCAAGCGTCGGACCGGGCCGAGGTGCAGAAGCAGATCTCGGGAATTCATCGATGGTTGGGGCGCGTGAACTAGCAAGCTGTCCGCGGGGAGAGCCAAGTAGTGGGAGTTCTTGGGGGGCGGACCCCCTGGTCCGCGCGCGATCCCCTGATCGCGCTTACTCTTCTATAAAATCCGGTCGACAGACACGCGGAAAGGCCGATCGGGGGATCGGCCGCGGACCAGGGGGTCCGCCCCCCAGCGATGCAGAGTCTGGCGTGTGGAGAGTTTTCCGCAGGCTTCAGCCGGGGCGTGGCTTCAACCACGCATGCCTCTAAGCGGAGGTAAAGCTCCACGCGGGCTGAAGCCCCCCCTCCATTGAGCCCGTGTAAGGTGAATACCCGGTCTCGAAACTTTTCGCAATATGGTACTTTGAGGAATCGAAACATGCAGGATTCCTTACCAGACAGTGACGCCGTCTTGGCGCAGTTCAACCGCCTGATCCAGGAATTGCTTCGCGGTAATATGCATCGCAACACCTTCCGGCCGTGGGAGATCGAGTTGCTCCTGGATATCGAAGCTTGCAATCTGCGCGAGGCCTCCAAGCGCGAGACCTTGCGCCGCTACCAAAAAGCCGTCCAGCGTCACATGGAAAAGGGCGCGCGGCTGCCGTTGAAACTTTCGGAGTATCTGGAAGCGGTCAAGTCCAAGCGCGCGGCGCAGTCACCCGCCTCGGTGGGCTCGACTGAGTTGCTATCCTAGATCCTAAGGAGCATCGTCCTATGGGTTGCGGCAGCGGAGGAGGAATGGGTGGACCGGTAGTAGCGGAAGCCAACAAGAGTGGTCGCATGGTGATGTGCGTCAAGTTCCAGAAGGAGATGCCCGGGTTGGATGAAGTCCCTTTCGACACGCATCCGCTGGGCCAGCGCATCTACGAAAACGTGTCCAAGGAAGCCTGGAAGCTGTGGCTGGAACACATGAAGATGATCATGAACGAGTACCGGCTGAACCTGGGGACGCAAGAGGCGCAGGAATTTCTGCTGAAGCAGATGGAAGACTACTTCTTCGGCGAAGGCTCGGCATTTCCGCCGGGTTACGTTCCGCCGCGGGCAAAGAACTAGACCATTTCTGAAGTTTCCATCCGTGTAGCGAGTCGTCGGGACAGTTTAAATCTGGCAGGTCGGGGACCTGCCCCACTACCTCACTACGCCGGCTACTGGACTGCTAGCCGTTGCGTAGAGTTTCTTCGGCATTCTGCCCGCGAGATACGCGTAGCGCCCAGCCTGGACTGCCAGCTTCATTGCGGTGGCCATGGCGACGGCATCTTCGGCTTCGGCGATTGCGGTGTTCATGAGGACGCCATCATAGCCGAGCTCCATTGCGATGGCTGCATCGGATGCGGTTCCAACGCCGGCGTCGACAATTAGCGGGACTTCGGTAATCATTTCGCGCATGATGCGGAGGTTCGTCAAATTCTGAATGCCGAGGCCGCTGCCGATCGGAGCGCCCAGGGGCATCACAGCAGCCGCGCCGGCATCGATCAAGCGGCGCGCATTGACTAGATCGTCGTTAGTATAGGGCAGCACCACGAAGCCTTCCTTTACCAGTACCCGAGTAGCTTCCAGCAGGCCCTGATTATCGGGAAACAACGTCCGCTGATCGCCGATGACTTCGAGCTTCACCCATTCCGACAGCCCTACTTCGCGGGCGAGCCGGGCGGTGCGGATCGCCTCATCGGCTGTATAGCACCCGGCGGTGTTAGGGAGTAAGAAATACTTCGATCGGTCGACGAAGTCGAGCAGGGATTCTTTGGACCGGTCCAAATTGACACGGCGGACGGCGACGGTGACCACTTCGGCTCCCGAAGCTTCATGGCAACGTGCCATTTCGGGATGGCTGCGGTACTTCCCGGTGCCCACAAAGAGGCGGGAATGGAACTTTCGTCCTCCGATGCTCAAGGTGTCACTAAGCGTGTCCATGAGTCCATTCTAAGGCTGATAGCCGACTGGATGAACCCGGTCTGGAGGAAACCTTGAGACTTACCGATCAATGTAGGGAGGGAATCCCGTTCAGCCAATGAAAAAGAATAACTTGTTCAAGTTTTGGGGGATCGCGTTCGTGGTCGCGATCATCGCCACGGGCATTTTTTACGGCCTGTTCGTTTCGAAGATGACCAGCAACACGGGCAGCGGAAAGATGCTGGTGGTGGCGGCGAAAGGTTTGAAGCCGGGAACGGTGCTGCAGACTACCGACGTCAAGTTAGTCCCGTGGCAGGGCGAGCAGCTTCCCAAAGGCGCATTTGGAAGCGCGGAAGACGTGACGGGAAAAACCGTGTTTGACGCCATCGGCGAGGATGAGCCGGTGTTCGCGAATCGCCTGGCAACCACCGATAGCGGCGGCGGATCGGGCGTGCCGAGCGGGATGCGGGCGGTCTCG
>Ga0210403_10000023_pt1 | contig 182275 bp, 177 predicted proteins | sample IncBWC19MmetaG_FD_150863 | JGI IMG/M metagenome (GOLD analysis project Ga0210403, IMG submission 150863) | Forest soil microbial communities from Barre Woods Harvard Forest LTER site, Petersham, Massachusetts, United States - Inc-BW-C-19-M | ecosystem: Environmental > Terrestrial > Soil >... | reverse complement strand
TGACGCTCTTTCGGGCCGAAGCCGGAAGTCCCGCGATCGCCCTCGGAACCCTGCTACGAATTCTCTCAGTCCTGGGACTCGAGGGCGATCTTGAAGCGCTCGCGCGCGACGACAAGGCAGGCAGGCTTCTTCAGGACCAGGCGCTCCCCCTGCGGCGCCGCCGTGGCGCGCGCGCGCATCTCAAGCCTTCCGGACCCAAGGAGCGCGCGCCGTGACAGACGAAGTGGAAGTCTGGCTGGATGTCGACTTTCTGGAACGCATGCGCGTGGGCACCCTCTCCCACGATCGAGGGACACTGCGTTTTGCGTATGAATCGGTGTGGCTCAAGAATCCTCAGGCCTTCGCGCTGGACCCGGATCTCTCTTTGGGTGAAGGGACCTACTTCCCAAACGCGGAAGCGGGCAACTTCCGCGTCTTTGACGACTCCGCCCCCGATCGCTGGGGTCAGACCCTCATGAAGCGTCGCGAGACCCTTGCCGCCAAGGATGAAGACCGCAAGCCTCGCACGCTCTATGCTTGGGATTTTCTCCTAGGCGTCGAGGATGTGAGCCGCCAAGGCGCATTACGCTATCGCCGCAGCAGCGAGGAGGCCTTTCTCGCGCACGATGCCTTGACCGTGCCACCGGTGGCAAATCTCAACGAGCTCGAGGTCGTCGCTCGCGAGATTACTGCGAAGCGCATTGACGATCTCACAGCGCTGCGACAGTGGCTAAAAGTCTTGGTGGCCCCCGGGGCGTCGCTCGGCGGCGCGCGCCCCAAGGCCAGCTTCACCGAAACCAATGGCAGCTTGTGGATCGCGAAGTTTCCCGCCCACGATGACACCCGCGATGTCGGCGCCTGGGAGGCGCTCGCGCAGCATCTGGCGGTCCAAGCAGGCATCAAGGTGCCGGCCTCAGAGCTGCGCCGCTTCAGCGGCGAGTACCACACCTTCTGTGTTCAGCGCTTCGATCGTTCAGGCGCGCGCCGGCGCTTCTATGCCTCGGCAATGGCCCTTCTGCGAAAGGACCAGAGCGAGGGGACAAGTTACCTTGAGCTCGCGGCGTTTCTACACGCGCGCGGAGCGAAGGATCACATTGCCTCCGACCTCGAGCAGCTCTTCCGGCGAGTGGTCTTCAACGTGGCGATCGGCAATCGCGACGATCACTTAAGAAACCACGGCTTTCTTCTGACCCCGACTGGCTGGCGCCTCGCCCCCGCCTTCGATCTGAACCCGAACACGGACAGAGCCGATCACGTGCTGAACATCGATGAGTCTGACAACCGCCCGAGTCTTGCGACCGTGATCGAGACCTCCGAGTGGTATGTCGAATCGAAGGACAGAGGTCGGGCCATCGTCGCTGAAGTGCTGGACGAGACACGGCATTGGCGGAGTGCAGCGCAGACGCTCAGGATCGCCAGGGCCGACATTGAGCTGACCGCAACAGCGTTTGCGGAGTCGGACTTCGCCCAGGACTAGCCTGTTAGCACACCCTTGCATAAGAAGAATGCACCGTAACTCCCCACCATGTACGCGCAAACGCCTCCAGGGAGGAAATTCATCGTCTTCGTCGTATGCGCTATTGTCTTGCCGTTTCTGGCAATGTACATCACGTTCGGCAACCAAGTGATTACGAGAGCGTTTGAACTTGGCTGCCAAAAGAAGCCCTGCTGCAGATACGGAAAGTGGATCGTCGCTTGCCGGGCCGATCCGCCGCTACTTGCCCGCCAGCGCCTGCGCCGTGCCCGCCGCAATTTGCGCGAATGCCTGGTCGGCGGCGCGGTTGTAGGCCTCCACGATGGCGCGCATGCGATTGTCGGCCGCTGCCTCGTGCACGTCGGGTTCGAAGCGCGCCAGAATGCGCCGATCGGCCGCGTTGCCGAGGCGCGCCTGCAGCAGCACGTGCACCGTCGGCGCGCCGCCGGCGGGCGGATATTCGGCCTGAAAATCGACTACCTCGATTTCCAGCCAGTAGGTGCTCGCGAACACGGATGCATCCGCGCTCACGTTGCGCAGCCCGGCATTGGCGTGAAACTCTTGCACCGCCAGGTCCTGCAGCACTTCATCGAGCGGTCCGCTCCAGCGTACGTCGGCGAAATAGTCCATGCGCCGATCCGGATACAGCGCGGCGATGCGATCCGTGTCGAGCCCGGTGCGCACGCGTGGCTTGAGAACCGCCAGATCGACGGGACCCGATGCCGCGGCGCTCGGCGGATTCGCCGGCGCCGATTTAGGCGTGGCCGTCAAGGCGTACATCGTGGGCGGCGCAACCTTGTTCTTGAACAGCGATCCTACGCAGGCCGTCGGCGTCACGCTGAGCGCAACGCACATCACGCTGAGCGCAACCGACATTCCGCTGAAAGCACCCGACGGCCGTATCCGCTTCATTTCGACACCTCGATGCCGCGGTAGGTGGACTCGTAAATCAGCTGCGACGGATCGCGCTTCAGGCTGCGCGACAGGTCCCGGAAATCCCGCACGGCCTGGCGGCTCTCGCGCAGCAGCTTCTCGAACTCCGGAAGACTCTGCTGGGTGAAGCGGGAAACGCCGGGTTCGTTCTCGGTCACAAAGCCATTCAGGCTCGCCGTGGTTTTGGCGAGGTTGTCCGAGATCACCCGGATATTGGCGAGCGCCGCCTCGAGGTCCGGCGAGCCCTTGGTGACCAGGCCCCGCAGCTCCGCCACCGTGCCCTGTACCTCCTGGGTCGTGCCGCGCAATTCCGCCACGAGTTGCTGCACCTCGCGCACCGTCTGCGGCAGATGCTCGCTGGCCTGGCGGACGTGCTCCAGCGTTGCCCTGAGCGAGCGCACATTCTCGTCGCTGAAAACATCGTTGAAGTGCGCCGCCAGTTCCACCAGGTGCGTGGTCAAGGCCGGCAGATTGCTCAACAGCACGTCGAAGTCGGACCGCCGCGAGCGAATGATGGGGTAGCGCTGGCCCTGCGCCATGACGCCGGCGGATTCGGCCTTCGGATCCTGCTCCAGATCGATGAACAAGAGGCCCGTCACGCCCTGCAAGCTCAACGAGGCACGGGTGCGGTCGTCTATCGGCGCCGTCGAATCGATGTCGACGATCACCTGCACGGTCTTGCGCTGCTGTGGATCCAGCATGATGCGCGCGACCTTGCCCACGTCGACCCCCAGGTAGCGCACGGGGCTGCCGGCGGTCAGGCCGCTGACCGAACCGGGGAAATAGATCTCGTAGCGTTGATACGTACGCTTGTCTTGCTGCTCGGTGTACCAAAACACGAAGGACACGGCCATGGCGATGACCAGCAGCACGAAAGCCCCGACGGCGACGTAGTTCGCGTCTCTATCCATGGCCCACCCTGCCCGCCGCTTCCATTTCCGCGGCTCTGGCCCTCGGCCCGTGGAAGTATTCCTGTATCCACGGGGTCGGGTTCTCGAGCAGCCCCGGGAGCGTGTCGGTGATCATCCGGCCGTCGATAATCACGCCGACCCGCGTACAGGTCTGAAACAGGGTGTCCAAGTCATGCGTGATCATGACAACCGTCAGCCGCAGTTGCGAGTGAAGGTACAACAGTAGCTCATCGAAGGCGGTGGCGGAAATCGGATCCAGGCCCGCGGTCGGTTCATCCAGGAACAAGAGCTTGGGTTCGAGCGCCAGGGCCCGGGCGAGCGCCGCGCGCTTGATCATCCCGCCCGAGAGCTGCGCAGGAAACTTAGTCAAAGCGTCCGGCGTCAACCCCACCAGACTTAAGTTCATCTCCGCCAATTCGTCCAGAGTCCTTTCGGACAGGGAATAGTGTTCCCGCAACGGCAGCTGAACGTTCTGCGCGACGGTCAGAGAGCTGATCAGCGCGCCATTTTGGAAAGTCACGCCGTAGCTTTGCACCAGGCTGCTGCGATCCGCCGCCGCGAGGCCTTCGACGTCCCTGCCGTACAGCTCCACGGTGCCGCCGTCCGGGCGGCGCAGTCCCAAAATCGAGCGCAGCAGCACCGACTTGCCGGCGCCCGAGCCGCCGACCACGCCGAATATCTCGCCCTGCTGCACGTCCATGTCGAGTCCGTCGTGCACAACTTGCGCGCCGAAGCGATTGTGCAGGTCTCGCACCCGGATCACGGGATTGAAATTCGGGTCCATCAGAAATGAATCTGCACGAACAGTACGGCAAATAGCGCATCGGCCAGGATCACCATGAAGATGGATTGCACCACCGCCACGGTGGTCAGCCGTCCAAGCTCCCGGGCCGAGTCGCGCACCTGCATGCCGCGGTAGGTGCCGACCATGGCGATCAAGATGGCAAACACCGGCGCCTTGACCAGCCCGGACCAAAAAGTCGTGGATGAGAGCGATTCGCGCATGCGCGCCGTGAATTGCGGCAAGGGAATATGCAGATTGATCAGCGACAAGAGACCGCCGCCCGCGAGGCCCATGGCGTCGGCCACCACCGTGAGCAGCGGCAGGACGATGACGAGCGCCAGCACCCGCGGCACGACCAGCAGCTCGACCGGATTCATGCCCATGGCACGCAGCGCATCGGTCTCCTCGTTGAGCTGCATGACGCCGATCTCGGCCGCGAAGGCGCTGCCGGACCGGCCCGCCACGATGATGGCCGTCAACAGCACGCCCATTTCGCGCAAGGTCGCTATGGTGACCAGATCAACCACGAAAATATCGGCGCCGAAACGCGACAACTGCTGCGCACCCAGATAGGCCACGATCACGCTGATGAGAAATGCGATGAGCGCGACGATCGGAATGGCGGTAATGCCGGTTTCGTAGATATGCCGCGTCAGCGAAGACAGGCGCCACGCACGTGAGCGGGAGAATGCCTGGCCGAGGACCGTCGCGATGCGTCCGAGGAAGACCACGACGCCCCGCGCATGCACGCCCTGCGCGACGGACCAACGCCCGAGTCTGCCGACGAGATGTTCCAGCTCCAGCGTCGGCTGCGCCGATTGCGCGCGGTGCGCCGCCTGCCGCTCCACGTGGAGTTTTTCCAGGAGCTCCAAAAAATGCGGTGGGTTACCCGCGTGCCGGACCTCGAGCCGCGGCGCGTTCTGCGCCAATCGCCGCAGCAGTGCCCACGCGGCACTGACCCCGGGGGCCCGCGCATCGGTCCAATCGCAGAGCAATTTCCCGTGCAGCGTCGCGGGCAAACTTTTCAGCTGCGCCTCGATGCTCGGGATGGCCGCCAGGGACCAATCCCCCCGCAGCACGAGCCGCCAGCCGTCGCCTTGCGGCTCGAGCGCCAACGGGGCCGTCATAGTCGCACTCATAGCGATATGCTAGCAGGCAATGGGGCATGACGATCCGCTGTTACAGATCCTGATTCTGCTCGCCGCGTCGGTGTGCGTCGTCGCGGCCGTACGCAAATTGGCCTTGCCCGCGATCCTGGGTTATCTCGCCGTGGGCATGCTGTTGGGTCCGCATGCTCTGCGCCTGGCGGCCGACAATGAAACCACGCAACTGCTCGCGGACTTCGGCGTGGTGTTCCTGGTGTTCACCCTGGGTTTGGAGTTCTCCCTGCCGCGCCTGGTAGCGATGCGCTGGGAAGTGCTCGGGGTCGGCGGCGCGCAAGTGCTGATCACCGTCGGGATCGTGGCCTGCGCGTCCGTCGCAATCCTGGGCGTGGCGCCGGCCGTCGCGGTCGTCATCGGCGGCGCCCTGGCCATGTCCTCGACCGCCATCATCATTGCGCAGCTGACCGAACAGTCTGAGAACAATCGGACGCATGGCCGGCTCGCCGTGGCCATTTGCCTGTTCCAGGACTTGAGTTTTCCGCTGCTCCTGGCCCTGGTGTCGGCGTTGAGCGGCGAGGGCGGCGCCGTCGACGCGGCGCATATCCTGAGCGCCATCGGCCTGGCTGCGCTCGCCCTCATGCTGGTCCTGGCGGCCGGAAGATGGCTGCTGCGCCCGTTATTTCTCATGATCGCTTCGGTGCGATCCCCCGAGCTGTTTTCGATGGCGGTACTGCTCGCGGTGCTGGCATCGGCCTGGGCGACTCACGCCGGCGGCTTGTCCCTCGCGTTGGGCGCGTTTCTCGCCGGCATGATGCTGGCGGAGACCGAATTCCGTCATCAGATCGAAGCCAGCATTCGCTCCTACCGCGAAGTTCTCTTGGGTCTTTTCTTCATCACGGTCGGAATGCTGCTCGATATCGGCTTGCTGTTGCGGGACCTGCCGCTGGTGACGGCCATACTTCTCAGCATGCTGCTGCTGAAGGCGGCCGTCGTCGCGTTCGTGGCCAAACCCGCCACCAAGAGTTGCTTTAAATCCCTGCGCACCGGGGTGATCGTCGCGCAAAGCGGTGAGTTCGGATTCGCCCTGCTGATTCTGTTGCTCCGCAAGGCGTTGCTCGACCCTGCGATCGTGCAGCCCTTGCTCGCGGCCACGGTCTTGAGCATGGTGTTGTCGCCGCTGATCATCCGCCACAATCGGCGCATCACCCGCGTGATCTTGCGTGAATCGGGCAACCCGTTGACCGAAGCGATGCGCCATGAGCAAGTGACCTTGGCGGCCGCGGGGCGGGATCACGTGGTGATCTGCGGATTTGGCCGCGTCGGACAGAATATCGCGCGCGTATTGGAACAGTCGGGATTCGAGTACATCGCGCTCGATGTGGATCCCTACCGGATTCGAGCGGGGCGCCAGGCCGGCGACCCGGTGGTCTACGGTGACGCAGGTCAGGTGAAGGTATTGGAAAACGTCGGCCTTGCCCGGGCCAGTGTCGTGGTCATCACGTTTGCCAATCCGGACGTGGCATTGCGAATCTTGAGGGCGATTCGCGAGCTCCGTACCGATGTGCCCGTCCTCGTGCGCACCCAGGACGACACCAAACTGACGGAGCTGCAGGCGGCCGGGGCGACCGAGGTGGTGCCGGAAACCTTCGAAGCCAGCCTCATGCTGCTGTCGCACCTGTTGCTGCTGGTGAAGCTGCCCGTCGGCGCGGTGATCCGCACCGTGAATGACATTCGCAGCCACCGCTACAGCATGTTGCGGCAGTACTTTCGGGGCGCCGGCGCCGAACATCTGGACGCGACCCACGCTTTTCGTGAGGAATTGCATAGCGTCATTCTGCCGCCCCATGCCTGGGCCGTCGGCCGCCGCATCGCGGATCTGCGGGAACGCGGCTCGCATGCCACGGTCAACGCAGTGCGGCGCGACGGTATTGTAGGACGCGACCCCGGGCCCGACACCGTGTTCAAGGAGGGCGATGTGGTGGTCGTTTACGGCACGCCGGAGGCCGTGGAGCACGCCGAAACACTGCTTTTGATGGGTTGAACCCTGCTATCGGGGCGTCGCCAAATAGCCCTTTACAAGCACAGCCGCCCATCGCATAGTAATGTGAGCTGTTTAAGGGCAAACCCGCCGAAAGGTGGGGACGCAAAACCTCCGGTCTAAGGGGCTTCCTCGAGGAAGCCCGACGATAGCGGGGTCGCCAGTGAATCTCAAAGCGCACGCGCGCCTGCAGAACCGTCAGGTTTTGTGCCCCCCACAGCGTTTCTTCAGTCCACTTCCGGGGGGAAGCACATGGTCAAAAAAGTCAACGATCCGCGCGGCGCGGATTCATCAGGCATCTATCGACGCCCGCGGCTGGTGCTGCGCCTGAAGCGTTTCGAAGATCTTCCCGGTCTTCTCGGCAAGACCAAGAGCTATCCGTCGCCCGTGCGCATGGTCGGCGCCGACTATTCCCAGACCCGCTGCGTGGGCGGCGACGGCGGCACGACGGTCGACACGAGCGGGTTCGATCGGATCTTGGAATTCGGCGAGCACAGCGTGCGGGCGCAGGCCGGCGTTCGCGTCAGCGCTCTGGTCAGGGCACTCGTAGAGCGGGGCCAGGAATTGCCGCTAACGCCCGAAATGGGCCAGATCTCCCTGGGTGCGATGGCGGTGACGACGTTGCCGCAGGCCTCGTACGGCGACGGCATGGCGCAGTTGTCATCCTGCGTTTCCGAAGTGAAGATGATTACGCCGCAGGGCAAGCAGCTGCACGTCACCGACCGCGACCGCGACCTGATGCGGGTGCTGCGTTCGAGTTTCGGACTGCTCGGCATCGTGCACGAAGTGGTGGTGCGCGTGCGGCCTCTGACCCCGGTCAGGATCGACTACCAGGTCATGACGCTGAAGGAATTCAGCGCTCGGTATGCGGGGATGGTGGAGTCGGCGGGCGCGCTGCGCCTGCATGTTGCACCCTTTCACGATCGGATCACGCTCGAGCGCCGCACCCTCGACGAATCCGCGGCCATCAACCGCTCCGGAATTTGGCAGATCAAAAACTCCGTGATGCGCAATGTGCTGCCTGCTTTCGGTTCGACCGTCGGCAGCGTCCTGGCAGCGCCGGGCCTGCGCAACGCGGTCTTGTCGGGCATGCACCGCGCCTTGGGCAGAGGCAGCCGGGGTGTCTTGATGTATTCGCACGAGTGGATGCGCGAGATGCCGCGAGAGTCTTGGAAGGCGCGGCATACTTACAGCCTGTGGGCCTTCCCGCAAACCGATTATCCGCGGCTGCTCGGCGATTATTTCGCGTTTTGCAAGGCGTACTACAAACAGCACCGCTACCGCGGCAATGTCGTCAGCGGCGCGAGCCGCCTGCATCAGGATCGCGGCTCCTTGTTCAGCGCCAGCTACCTAGGACCGATGTTTACCCTGGAACCCTCCTCCAGCGGCGAACACGGCTGGGACGACTTTCTGGTCGATTTCAATGATTTCGCCGCTGCGCACGGCGGCGTGCCCACGTTCAATCAAACGCGGGCGTTGCAGTCGGAGCACGTGGCGAACGCGTTCGGCGAACGCGCCAGGCTGTTCCGCGCGCTGCGCCAGCGCACCGATCCTTTGAATCGATTGCGCAACAGCTACTTTGCATACCTTTTGGGCTAGGCGCCGGTCCACGGTTCGCGCGGCCTTCAGAGGCCGGCGACGATTTTGGCCTTGATCGATTCGAATTCCGCGTCGCTGATGAGCTTCGCCTCGAGCATCTCGCGCGCCTGGCGCAAGCGGCGCGCGGGTGCCGATTCCGCGCCGGCGGCATCGGCACTGCCGTAGGCAGGCTGACCGGTGATCTGCACGCCGCCGGATTTTGCCCGCAGTTCCTCGAGTTCACGCACGCGGCGCTTTTCGCGCCACACTTGATCATGCTGCTGGCAGATCCTATACATCGCCTGCGCTTGAACCTTGTGCAAGCCCTCGAAGCTCCACACCCGATTCACCTCGGCGCCGATATTCAGGTCGGAACTGCTCTGCGCGATCAGCATCAGGTCGGCCGCGAACATGCCGGCGCTGATGCGCGTTTCCTTAAGATCCTGCCAGCGGATGTCGGCTGAATCGTAGCCGCCGAAAACGCGCCGCTTGAGCGCAATGAACCGTCCGCTGGTGGCTGCGATCAGCGCGCGGCGGTGGTTCAGCGCATACAACCGCCGCTGGGCGGCCCACGCTTCGAGCGTCTCGCCGCTGGTCAACAGTCCCTGCAGCGTGGCCAGCGCCTCGCTCATGCCGAAATTGTCCGTGCCGCCGGCGGAGTCGCCCATATCAGGCCTTGTCTTGCAAGTGCGCCTCGAGGAACCACAGATACTTGTCGACATCGCGGGAAATTCCGGTGAATAAATCCGCCGTAGCCGCGTCGCCGAGTTCGTCGGTCTCCGCAATCGCCGCGCGAACCGCCTTGCCGTACACCGACATCTGCGTCGACAGATAAAATAAATGATCCTTGCCCGCGGTGATGCTCAAGGGGTAGTTCTTCAATTTGCTGCGCTTGGCCGCCATGGCAACCGTGCCTTCCGCGGTTCCGCCCAAGCTGGTCAGCCGCTCGGCGATCTCGTCGATTTGTTCCAGCACGACCTCGGAGAGCTTGTCGAACAGTTCGTGCAAGGCGATGAAGTTGGGACCTTTCACGTTCCAATGCGCCTGCTTGATCTGGCTCTGCAGATCGATGGCGTAAGCCAGGCGATCGTTCAGAATGGCGGCAACATGGCGGCGAACTTTCTCCGACAGATCGATCTTGGTTTTATACATGGGCGCCCCTTCTAGATAACACAATGCCGTGGGCTATTTTGCACCGCTTTGGCGGCGAATCTCAAAAAAGAACGTGGCGGCTGATTCTTGGGGGTTAAAAGCGGGGCGCGGCGCCCCGCTTTTCGTCAAATCTCGGAGCGGCGCATGCGCAGCTGAATGGCGGCGACGATCAAGGCGATTCCCACCGCCGCTCCTATCCATACTTCGGCACTGGTGAAAAATCCACTGGGATTGATCAGTTGCCAGACGCTGGGAATCGGCGCGCCACCCATGTCCACAACGCCGCCGCCGTGCGTCCAGACATGGTTCGAGCCGTTGAACGATACCGACGGCAGCGCGGTCAATCTCCGGCCGATGAGTTGACCCAGCAGGTGCGTCCCGAAAAATACCCTCTCGAGGATATAGAGCAGCAGCGGGGGCAACACGGCCCACAACATGACCGCGCGTTTCGCGTAAGCCGACACCAGCATCAACCAGCCGGCAACCGGCAGATACCACACGGCCGTCGTGACGATGGCGTACATCCACAGCACCTGTACCTGCCACCAGATATCGCCGTTCCATAGCGAACTGCCGATCGATGCCCGCGCCCGTATCGACAGAATGAAGGCCCCGATCAGCGCGGTTGCGTCGGCGGCCGCGAAATACACCAGGGGAACGATGATCATGCCCACCAGAAGTTTGCAGAGCACGGTATTGGCATCCGATATCGGCAGGGACTTCCAGAACAAGATGCTGCGATCGCGGCGGTCCGTGTACAGGCAGTCGAGCAGATACCAGCTCGAATACACGCCCATCACCAGATAGAACATGGCGCCGATGGCCACCAAATAGGCAGCGGCGGCCTCCTCGGATTCGTGCGGCGAGGTAAGACGAGGAAGGCTCACCTGGCCGAACAAGGCGGCCAGCAGCAGCAGTCCGCCGAAGACCGCGGGAATCATCCAGATGGCCCGGTTTTCCCAGAATTCCCGGCGGATGAGCCACGTGCTGTTGTTCATGATGCACCTCCCGAGAGCTTTGCGACGAACAGATCGGCGACGCTGGGGGTGTGGATTTCGCCCAAGCCCTCGAGCTGGCGCGGATCGGCGTTCTCGAAATACAGCACCACCTTGCCGAGGATGTGCCGTTCATGAAACGGCTTGCCGGCGCGCGCCGCATCCAGGCGGTCGGCGGTCACCGCCACCGCCGTAAAGCGCGTCGCGACGTCCTCGAGCGAGGTATCCATGACGATCCGCCCCTTGTCGATGAAGATGATATCCGTCAGCAGATTTTCGACTTCCTCGACCTGATGCGTGGTGATCAGGATGGTGCGCGTCTCATCCATGTAGTCATTGACCAGTGCGTCATAAAACGCGCGGCGCGCGAGGATGTCCAGGCCGAGCGTCGGCTCGTCCAGGACCAAGAGCTTGGCATCGATCGCCATGGTCAACGCAAGGTGCACCTGGGTCTTCATGCCCTTCGACAGCTCGCGCATGCGCCGCTTGCCGGTAATCTGCGTCTTCGCCAGGAATGCCACGGCGCGATCGCGGCGGAATCGCGGATGAACGCCGGCCACGAAATCGATGGCCTGGTCGACGCGCAACCACGAGGGCAGCACCGCCACATCGGCGATGAAGCAGCATTCCTTCATCAACGCGGTGCGCTCGCGAAACGGTTCACGGCCCAGTACGGTCAGCTGACCTTCATAATGCGTGAGCCCCAAAATGGCGCGCAGAGCGCTGGTTTTGCCGGCGCCGTTGGGACCGATGAGCCCGACGATGCGGCCTGCCTCGATAGTGAGGTTGGCACGGTCCAGCGCGGTGTGAGCGCCGTATTTTTTCGTCAGATCTCGAGCTTCGATGAGCGCAGCCATGGTTACTCTCATTCTTCCGTAGGTAAGCTGCCGCGAGGCGGCGGTGCCGGGTGGGTCATCGCCGGTGTTTGCGCAAACAATTCTGCGGCGGAGAATCCCAACCGGTTGATGACGGCGAGAATCTGCGGCCATTCTTCTTTCAAGAAACGCTCGCGTTCGCCCGACAAGAGCAGACGCCGGGCGCCGTCACTGACATACATGCCCCGACCGCGGCGTTTTTCGACCAGGTTTTCGTCGACCAGTTGCTGGTAGCCCTTCAGCACCGTGAGCGGATTGAGCCTATAGTCGGCAGCGACCGCCCTCACGGAGGGCAAGGGATCGCCCTCCTTCAGCGCGCCCTCTAGAATCAGGGCTACCATTCGATCGCGCAGTTGGCGATAGATTGGTTGGTTGTCGTTCCAGTTCGGATCCATGTCTCGCTCGATGTGCCTACGTGTGGGGGAGGTATGGCACGGTAATCTACCAGAGCGCCGAGCCGGTACCGGCCTTAGGCCGCGCCGTTCGCGGAGGTCGCCGCAGAGCTGGCCAGTGAGGTCACTGCCGTGGGCTGCTGCAGCTGCGCATTGAACAAGTACGCGATGCCGCCCATGATGGCGCTGTTGAACATCAGCGCGAGCGCCAAAGCCGCCAATTTCGTCGAGAGTGAAGTGGTCATGATCGTCTCCTATCAGTGTTTCGGTCTTCAGTCCTGTCAGCGATGTGTTTCGGTGACTTGGTGATATAGTAATATATATCACTACTACATGCAAGCACTTATTGAAAAAAAGGGTTGGCGCGTAAGTACTTGTTTTGACAGGCTCCGAATGCAACGCCGCCGCGTTTCGTTGCACGCGCTGCTGGCGCTGCCGTTATTCTTCTTCGCGATAGCCGCCGACCATCGCGCCAGCGCCGCTTCGGTGCTGATGATTTCCGTCGATGGGCTGAAGCCGGAATACGTCTTGGACGCGGACGCGCATGGTCTGAAGATTCCCTTTCTGCGCCGCTTGATGCGCGAAGGGGCGTATGCGCGCGGCGTCACCGGCGTGTGGCCGACCGTGACTTACCCCAGCCACACGACGCTGCTGACCGGTCTCTCGCCGGCCGAACACGGCATCTACAACAACCTCGAATTCGATCCCCAGGGCACTTTCGCGAACGCCTGGTATTGGTACGCGCAACAAATTCGCGCGCCGACGCTGTGGCAGGCTGCGCATGCGGCCGGTTTGTCCACGGCGAGCATCGGCTGGCCCGTGAGTGTCGGCGCGACCTCGGTGGATTTTCTCATCCCGGAGTTTTGGCGAGTGGCGCGCCTGACGGATGTCGATCCGTCCGACGCCTTGCTGCTGGCGGCGCTCTCGCGCCCCGAGGGGCTGCTGCAAAAGCTGCAGGCGCGTCTAGGCCCCTACATGCGCGGCAATGATCCGAGCCCGCCCGGCGATGAAATAAAAGCCCGCTATGCGTTGGATATTCTGCGGACTCAAAAACCGAAGTTCATGACCATTCATCTGAGTTCACTCGATGAGGAGCAACACCGGTCGGGTCCGTTCAGTCCGGAGGCCGATCAGGATCTCGAAGCGATCGATGGCCAGCTCGCCCGGCTGTTCGCTGCATCCCGCGCCAACGACCCGAAGGCCATCGCGGTGGTGGTGTCGGATCACGGCTTCGTGCACATCACCCACAAGGTGAATCTCATGCAGCCGTTTTTGCGCGCCGGGTTGCTGAAGAGCGGGGGCGCGTGGAAGGCGCAGCCTTGGTCCGGCAGCGGCATGGCGGCCGTCATGCTGCATGATCCCGCCGATTCGCAAACCGAAGGTCAGGTGCGCGATTTGCTGCGCGCCCTGCAGGCAGATCCCAACAACGGCATCGCGGCGGTGCTGGAAGGCGATGCCATCAAACGGCACGGAGCTTTTCCCGACGCAACGTTTCTGATCATCATGAAGCTCGGCTACTACGCGCTGGCTGACGCAACCAGTCCGTTGCTGAGCGATGTGCAGGGCACGGCGGGCAGCCACGGCTTCTCGCCGGAGTATCCCGAGATGCGCGCGGCCTTTTTTGTCGCCGGGCCGGGCATTGCCCGCGGGCGCGACCTAGGCTTGATCGACATGCGGCAAATCGCACCCACCGTGGCACAGTTGCTGGGCGTGCGCCTAGGGCAGGCAACCCTAGCGCCGCTGGCCATCCTGCAATGACGATCGGGGACGAATTCGGATACCATTCATGATTTTGCGCGGGAGCTCGTCATGAAGAAGCCGGTCACCATCACCATCACGGGCGCCGCCGGCAATATCGGCTATGCGCTGGCATTTCGCGTCGCGTCCGGCCAAATGCTCGGCGCGGATCAGCCGATCAATCTGAATCTCTTGGAGATTCCCGCCGCCGCCGCCGCCGTTCAAGGCGTGGTGATGGAGTTGAACGATTGCGCCTTTGCGACGCTCAACAAAGTCACGGCGACCTCCGATGCCGGCGCCGGTTTCAAGGACTGCAATTTTGCCATGCTGGTCGGCGCGCGGCCGCGCGGCCCCGGCATGGAACGCAAAGATCTGCTGTTGGAAAACGCCAAGATCTTCTCCGCGCAAGGCAAGGCGCTGGATACGCACGCCAGCCGCGACGTCCGTGTGCTGGTGGTCGGTAACCCGGCCAATACCAATTCGCTGATCGCGCAACGCAACGCGCCCTCGCTGCCCCGCAACCGGTTCACCGCCATGACGCGTCTCGATCACAACCGCGGACTTGCGCAGCTCACCGAGAAAAGCGCTGCGCCGCTGGCCTCGGTCAAGAGGGTGATCATCTGGGGCAACCATTCCGCGACCCAGTACCCCGACCTGCACCACGCCACGGTGGGCGGCAAAGCGGCGCTCTCGGTGCTGGACCCGAACTGGTTCAAGGACAGCTTCATTCCCACCGTGCAGCAACGCGGCGCCGCCGTCATCAAGGCGCGCGGCACCTCATCGGCGGCGTCCGCCGCGGCGGCGGCGGTCGATCACGTGCACGACTGGATGCTCGGCACGCCGGCCGGCGATTGGGTGAGCATGGCCGTGCCGTCCGACGGCAGCTATGGCATACCCGAGGGAGTGATCTATTCGTACCCGGTGACCTGCAAGAGCGGCGAGTACAGCATCGTCCAGGGTCTGGACATCAACGACTTCAGCCGCGAAAAAATGCTGGCGACGCACCGCGAATTGCTGGAAGAGCGCGACGGTGTCAAGGATTTGATCTAACAAGGGGCGGTCCCATGCATGAGCTGCTGCTAGACGCCGCCGCGGTGGTTGGCTGGCCGGTGTTGTTCGCGGGCGCCATTTGCACGCTCGCCTATCGGCGCGCCCGTCTCGCCGTGAGCACGGGCGTTCTGCTGGTGCTGCTCGCGGGCTACTGGGCTCTCGGCGCGGCACCGCCGTGGTGGCAGTCCCTGGTGTCGGTCCCTTTTGTAATCCTGGTCTCGTTGAATATCCGGCCGCTGCGCATTCGCCTGCTGACGCGGCCGTTCATGAAGAAATACCGCAAGCTGCTTCCGGCCATGTCCTCGACGGAACGGGAGGCGCTCGATGCAGGCACGGTATGGTGGGACGGCGAGCTGTTCACCGGCGGCCCGAACTGGCAGAAGCTCATGTCGGCAAAGGCCCCGCTCCTGACGCAAGCCGAACGGGCCTTCCTCGACGGGCCCTGCGAGGAACTCTGCGCCATGATCGATGACTGGGATATCACGCATCGGCGTGCCGATATCCCTCGGGCCGTGTGGGCCTTCATCAAGTCGCGGGGATTCTTTGCGATGATCATACCGCGCCGCTACGGCGGGCTGGAATTCTCGGCGTACGCGCATTCCTGCGTGCTCATCAAGCTCGCTTCGCGTTCGGTCACGGTGTCCTCGACCGTCGCCGTGCCGAACTCGTTGGGGCCCGCGGAACTGCTGCTTCATTACGGCACGGAGGCGCAGAAGAACCACTACCTGCCGCGGCTCGCGCGCGGCGACGATGTTCCGTGCTTTGCGCTGACCGGCCCGCGCGCCGGCTCGGACGCGGCCTCCATCCCGGACACCGGCATCATTTGCAAAGGACCGTGGCAGGGCCGGGAAATCGTCGGCATCCGCCTGAATTTCTCGAAACGCTACATCACGTTGGCGCCCGTCGCCACGCTGATCGGGCTGGCGTTCCGCCTGTACGATCCGCAACATCTGATGGGCGAAAAAACCGACTTGGGGCTGACGTGCGCGCTGATTCCGCGCGACACGCCCGGCATCGCGATCGGCCGGCGGCATTGTCCCTTGAACATTGCATTTCAGAACGGGCCGATCCGCGGACACGATGTTTTCGTGCCCCTCGAAGCCATCATCGGCGGCTTTGCCACCGCGGGCCAGGGCTGGCGCATGCTCGTGGAGCAGCTCTCGGTGGGCCGCTGTATTTCGCTGCCCTCCAGCGCGACCGGCGGCGCGCAGGCGGCAGTGTATGCATCGGGCGCCTACGCGCGCATCCGCCGCCAGTTCAACACGCCGATCGGCGGCTTCGAGGGTATCGAACAGGTTCTGGCGCGCATGGCGGCGCGCACCTACATCATCGACGCCGCGCGCTCCGTCACCGCCGGCGCGATCGACGGCGGCGAAAAGCCGTCGGTGCCCTCCGCCATGCTCAAGTATCACGCGACCGAAATCGGCCGCATGATCGCCAACGATGCAATGGATCTGCACGGCGGCAAGGGCATCTGCTTAGGCCCCAAGAATTATCTGGGGCGTGGATACCAGATCGTGCCGGTCGGCATCACCGTCGAGGGCGCCAACATTCTGACGCGCAACCTGATCATATTCGGTCAAGGTGCGGTGCGCTGCCACCCGTTCGTGTTGAAGGAAATGAATGCTGCGAAGAATCCGCATCGCGAGGCCGGCGTGCGCGAATTCGACGCCGCGGTCGTCGGTCATGTGGGCTTTGCGATCTCGAATGCGGTCCGCTCGCTGGTTTTGGGCCTGACGTCGGCGCGCTTCACCCGCGTACCGCAGACGGGCGCCACCGCGCGCTTCTTTCAGCATGTGAACCGGTACAGCGCATCATTCGCCCTGGCCACGGATGTGGCCATGCTGGCGCTCGGCGGTTACCTGAAGAAGAAGGAAACGCTCTCGGCACGCCTCGGCGATGTGCTTTCCTCGCTGTACCTGGCCTCGATGGTGCTGAAGCATCACGAAAATCAGGGGCGTCAGCCGGACGATCTGCCGTTGGTCGAGTGGGCCTGCCGCAGCCTGCTGTATCAAGCGCAGGAGCAGCTACACTCGTTCCTGCGCAATTTCCCCAATCGTCCCCTCGCACTGTTCATGCGGCTGTGCATCTTTCCGCGCGGACTCGCGTACTCGCCGCCGAGCGATCGGTTGGGTCATGCGATCGCCGATCTTGTCATGCAGCCGGGGGCCACCCGCGATCGCTTGAGCGCATACGTCTACAAGACCGCCGGAGCCCATAACCCGTTGGCTCAGCTTCAGGAGGCGTTGCTGCTGAGCGCCGCTGCCGAGCCGCTCGAGAAGCGCATCCGGATCGACGGCGTCAAGACCGGCCGGGTCACCGCGCTCGACCTGCCCGGGCAAATCGCGCAGTCATTGTCGCTCGGCATCATCGATGCGGGCGAGGCTGCGCTATTGCGCAATTACGATGCCAAGGTCCAGGACATCATCAGCGTCGATGACTTCGCGCCGCATGAGCTGGGCAGCGGCGCCGATGCATGAACGCGCAGACGCATGAACGCGCCGGTGCCGGCTGTCCTCGCGCGCCGCGGTCGTGCATCCCCTGCTCCGATGTAAAATGGTTTTTTAAAGCAAGGAGAGTCCCATGAGTCGACTGGTATTTGCGTTTGGCGTGTGTTTCATGGCCGCGACGATCTTCGCGGCGGATCGCAGCGCAGCGCCCGCAGGCGCACGGGTGTATTTCATCGCGCCGCAAAACGGCGCGAAACTGCATGGCCCGGTCACGATTAAATTCGGCCTTGCAGGAATGGGCATCGCGCCGGCCGGCATCAAGTTCGACAATACCGGTCACCACCACTTGCTCGTCGACACGGATGTGAGCGAGCTGAAGATGGATGCACCGATCCCGGCGAGCGACAAGATCGTTCACTTCGGCAAGGGCCAAACCGAGACGACGCTGAACCTGCCTCCGGGCAAGCACAGCCTGCAGCTCGTGTTCGCCGACTCCTTGCACCAGTCGTTCGATCCGCCCCTGACCTCGAAGAAAATCACCATCACCGTGGATTGAGGCCGTGCGCGCGATACTGCACATCGACATGGACGCCTTCTATGCGTCCGTGGAGGAGCAGGATCGCCCCGAACTGAAGGGCAAGCCGCTCATCGTCGGCGGCACCGGCGGCCGCGGCGTCGTCGCGGCCGCCAGCTATGCCGTGCGCCGTTTCGGCGTGCACTCCGCCATGCCCATGCGTGAGGCCCTGCGTCTATGTCCCCAGGCCGTCGTCGTGCAGCCGCGCATGGCGCGCTACCAGGAGATTTCCAATCAGGTCTTCGCGATTTTCCGGGAATTCACCCCGCAGGTCGAAGGGCTGTCGCTGGACGAAGCCTTTCTTGATGTCACGGCGAGCCGACAATTGCTCGGCAGTCCCGAGGTCATCGGTGCCGAAATTCGCCGCAAAATCGCGCAACAGATCGGCCTCACGGCATCGGTCGGAATCGCCGACAACAAGCTGCTCGCAAAGATTGCGTCGGACTTGAACAAGCCGGACGGGATGTGCTGCATCCATGCGGGCAATATCCGCGAGATGTTGGATCCGCTGCCCATCCACAAACTGTTCGGGGTGGGACACAAGTCGTTGCCCAGGGTGCTCGCCGCGGGGATCCGCACCTTCGGCGATGCGCGGGTGGCCGGCGACGAGGTGCTCTGGCGAGCCTTCGGCAAGCACGGCAAGGCCATGCGGGACCGGGCCAGCGGGCTCGATGATCGGCCGGTGCAACCCGATCGAGAGGAGCAGTCCATCAGCGCAGAATCGACCTTCGATACGGACATCCGCGCGCCCGCAGCGCTGACCGCGCAGTTAAAGGCTTTGGCGGATCGCACCGCCTCGCGGCTGCGGGGGCAGGCGCTGCTCGCCGGGCGGGTGAGCGTGAAGATTCGGCGCGGCGACTTCACGACCTATACCCGCCGGCGCGCGCTGGAGCCCCCGACCCAGGATACGGCTGTCGTCGCCGCGGCCGCCGAGGCGCTGCTGCGTGGCTGGCTGGCATCGCAGCCCGGAACGGCGGTTCGGCTGCTGGGAGTCGGTGTCTCGGATCTTCAGCGGCTGGTGCAATCCGATCTGTTTTCCGGCCCGACGCCGGACTCAGGCTCACGTCTCGATTCGGCGGTGGACGGCATCCGCGACCGCTTCGGGCACGGGCTGCTCACCCGTGCCAGCCTCTTGCCCCGCGGTTCGCGCGGAAACTAACGGCGCGTTGGTATTATCCTATGGGAGCCATGTACACCAGCTTCTTCGGGCTCACCGACAAGCCCTTCGCCATCACCCCGGACCCTCGCTACCTGTATTTGAGCGAGCGACACGCCGAGGCCCTGGCGCACTTGCTGTATGGCATCAACGAGGCCGGGGGCTTCATCCAGCTGACCGGAGAAGTGGGAACCGGCAAAACCACGGTGGTGCGTACCCTGCTGTCGCGCGTGCCGCAGCACGCCGACGTCGCGGTGATCTTGAATCCGCGCATCACGCCGGTGGAATTTCTGCTCACCATCTGCGAGGAGCTTGGATTGGCCATCCCTGAAGGCCAGCGGCACAGCGTCAAGGAGATGGTGGATGCGCTGAATCGACGGCTGCTGAGCGCTCACGCGGAAGGCAGGCGCGTCATCGTGCTGGTGGATGAGGCGCAGAACCTCTCCTTCGACGTATTGGAGCAGGTCCGTCTGTTGACCAACCTGGAGACCCCCACTCAGAAGCTGCTGCAGATTATTTTGATCGGACAGCCTGAACTGCGCGAATTGCTGGATCGAACGGATCTGCGCCAGTTGGCGCAGCGTATCACCGGACGCTATCACCTGAAGCCCCTGTCGCGCGAGGAGACCCGTGGTTACGTGCGCCACCGGCTGCGCATCGCAGGCGCGACCGAGGAGATATTCACGCCGGGCGCGCTGGTGGAATTGCACCGACTGTCATTGGGCATCCCGCGAGTCATCAATGTGGCTTGCGATCGCGCCCTGCTCGGCGCCTACACGCAGGAAACGAAGAAAATCACCGCCTCGCTGGTGCGCCGGGCCGCAGGCGAAGTCTATGGGAGGCGGTTCTTCCCCACCTGGCTCGGGTGGGCGGTGGGCTCGACATGTGTTGCTGCGCTTGCCGCCACCCTGTTTCTCGGCTGGCAATTCTGGCGCCATCAGAGTCCTGTCTTGAGCGCATCGCGTGCCATCAAGAGTGCCGTCGCGACTCCTACCGCAGCACCACGCTCCGCGTCAGCCGCGCCGGCGGCGCCCGCGGGTCCGCCGCCGGCACCCATGCTGGCATCGGTCAACGCGCTGCTGCGGGCCAATGAGACGAGCACCAGCGATGCGGCGGCCTTCCGGCGCCTGCTTGCGCTGTGGGGAACCGCCATGTCGGATGATAAGGATCCTTGCGGTCAGGCTGCCAAAGCGGGGCTCGCCTGTCTGGATCAGCGCGGCTCGTGGGCGCAGGTCAAGACGCTGAACCGGCCTGCCATCCTGACGCTGACCGATGATCTCGGGCAGCGGCGCCGGGTCGTCCTGTCGAGCCTCGATGACAAGACCGCCACGCTGAATCTCGGCGAACGCAACGAGAAGGTGGCGATCGATGATCTTTCACGCGACTGGTTCGGGGAATTTACGCTGGTGTGGAGGCCCAAGACGTCGCGCACGCACTTGCTGTCCGTAGGGATGCAGGGAGACGAGGTTCGGTGGCTGCGCCGTAGCCTGAATGCCTTGGGAGGCGGAGCTTCGGATCCGGAACACGCGGACGTCTACGATCAAGAGTTGGCGATCGCAGTGCAGAATTTCCAACGCGAGCACCGGCTCAATGTTGACGGCATCGCGGGCGTACAAACTCAAGTCGTGCTCGACACGGCGCTGGCAGATCCCAACTCGCCCCGGTTGTCGCCCAACGCCCTGCGCGGCGGATAGGTATTCCATGTCCTTCATTCTCGATGCACTGAAGAAATCCGAAGTCGAACGGCAGCGGCAGTCGATGCCGGGATTGATCGATTCGCCGCCGGCTCTGCGGCGCGGCCGACTGCCCCTCTGGGCCATGCTGCTGGGGTGCCTGCTCGCCATCAACATCGTGGTCTTGAGCGTCGTGCTGCTGCGTAACGGCACGCCGGCCGTGGCCTCCGCGCCCGCAAGACACGCGGACGCGGCGGCGCCAGCGGACGTCAAGTCCCCGCCGGTCGACGGTCATTTCAGTCCCCTGAGCGAGGCGCCGGTCTATGCCCCTGAAATTCCGGTGGCGCCGCCCGCCGTTGCGGCGCGCGCAGCGCCGCATGCGGTTCGCCGTCCCGATCCCGTGCTCATCGACGCGGAGGCCAACGACAACGACGAATTGCTGCCCTCGATCAGCGAAGTCACGCTAGCCGGAGCCCAGGCGCTGCCGGAACTGCACCTGGATGTCCATGTCTACGCGACCAAGGCCGCCGATCGCTTCGTGTACATCAACATGCGCAAGTACAAGGAAGGCAACTCCCTGCAGGAGGGGCCGGTCTTGGAACGGATCCGTCGCGACGGCGTCGTGCTCAATTACCAAGGACTGCGTTTCTTGCTGCCGCGGCAATCATGACTTGCCGCCTTGCGCCAGGCGCCGCAGCGCCTCGCCCGTCACGCAATAGTTGACCCACTTGGGATCGGCCCGGGCCCCCAAGCGTTCGTAGAAATCTCGCGAGGGCCGGTTCCAATCCAGAACCTGCCATTGAAAACGGCCGCAGTCGCGCTCCACCGCGAGCGCCGCCAAGTAGCCCAATATCGCCCTGCCGATCGCGCGGCCGCGATACGCCGGGCGCACAAAAAGATCCTCCAGGTACAAGCCCGGTTTTCCGAGAAAAGTCGAAAAATTGTGAAAAAAAAGCGCAAAGCCGGCCGGCTCGCCGTCGAATCGGGCAATGAGCGCCTCGGCTCGCGGTGTGGGCCCAAACAGAGCCTGACCGATCGACGCCTCGGTCGCCACGCTCTCGTGGCGCAGCTTCTCATATTCGGCCAATTCATTGATCAACGAGAGAATGAGCGGCACGTCGGCGGCATGCGCAGGCGAAATCTCGAGACCGGATGGATCCGTCATTGAAGCCTCGCCCCGGTGGGCGGTTGGGCCCGATCATGCGATGATAATCCCATGCGCAAGATTTTAACCCTCACGATGAGCGGTTTGGTGACCGTGCTGCCGCTGGCGCTGACGATTTATGTGATCTGGTGGCTGGTCAATACCGTCGAGGGTTGGCTGCGCCGCGCGCTGATCGCCCTGGGGCTGGTCAGTCCCGCCGGTTATTGGCCGGGATTGGGGCTGATCGCCGGCTTCCTGTTGCTGCTGTTCGTCGGCAGTGTGGTCAATGCGTACGCCGGCAAGATTCTGCTCAAGTACTGGAACGATTTCCTGGGGCGCATCCCCTTCGTCAAGACACTCTACGGTGGATTTCGCGATGTGCTGAGCTTGCTGCCGTCCGGCAGCGGCGAGCGACGCGATCTGCAAAGGGTGGTGCTGGCACGATTCGCCGATGTGCATGCGATCGGGTTCGTGACCCGCGAGGATGTGCCCACGGTGCTGCTGGCGCACGGCGGTCAGGATTGGGTTACCGTGTATTTCCCCATGAGCTATGCGTTCGGCGGATACACCATTTATCTGCCCCGGGACCGCGTCCAGCCGCTCGATATATCGGTCGAGGATGCGATGCGCTTGGCCATCACCGCGGGTCTGACGGCCGCGGGCAAGCGGCACGAGCTTGAAGGACGGCGTTGACGCGTGGTCAAACACGGCTTGCAGGTTACGATTCTCGGCATCGCGATGTCGCAACCGGTCGCTGCGCTGGCAACCCACGCACCCGCGGGGAAATCCGCATCGCAGGCCGATAAGTTCCAGATATGGCGCAACGAAGCGGTGCGGGTGCTGGCCGCGCGCAGCGACGCGAATTCCGTGGCCACCGCCGCAGCGTTGAGTTTCACCAGCAGCTTTGCGGCTCCCGCCGCCGCGTCCACGGCGCTGCAATTGATCGCCCGCGCCAGCGACCTGGCTCCCGATGGCGCGGCGATCGGCTGGCTGCATCTGCAACTGTGCGCAATCGCCCCCGCCTGCGCCAGCCGCGATGCGGCGACCGTGTTGCGCTGGGTGGATGCCGACAACGCCGCGGCCTGGCTCCCGGAACTGTCGACGGCGCAGAAGGACAAGGACACCGTCGAGGTGGAGCGCGTGCTTGCCGACATGGCGCGCGGCACGCGCTTCGATCTTTATTACAATCAGATCATGGTGATGATGTTCGACGCGCTGAGCCGCGTGCGCCATGAGCTTCCCGGCGGTGTCGTGGCCTCGGATACCGCCAGATTGGCGGCACTCGCCGGCGTAGCGAACGCGGAAATCATTCCTGCATTTTCATCCCTGATCGATGCCTGCCGCGAGGCCGCCCCCAGGAGCGAACGGCGGGGAGATTGCATAAAACTGGCGAAGATCATGCAAAGAGGCGACACCGTCATCGTGCAGATGGTCGGATTCGGCATCGAGAGGCGCTTGATTGCCGCCGACAGCAAGGAAGCCAAGAGCCTCGCGGAACGCAAACACCTGCTGGAATGGCGCTGGTCGGCCGCCGGCAAGCTGGCTTCGTCCATTTTGCCCTGGACACAGAGCGCCCGCACGCGCACGCGGCTGGCGGCGATGCGCACGAGACCTCGCGAGGAAGACGTTTGCATCGCGCTCCTGCGCGAACACAACATGGCCCTTGAACCGGCGGAGAGTCACCGCTGATCGATGGCCTGGGCTGCTGCCTTCACGTCGTGCGACTTGAACCACGCCAGCACGTACGCCGCCTTGCCGATGAGCAGACTCGGCCGCGCGGATATGTCGTGCGACGCGTTGGGCACCCTCACCAGCGCCGTATCGATCTTGCGAAGTTTCAGCGCCTGGTAGAATTGTTCCGCCTCGCTGGAGGGCGTCCGGTAATCGGCCTCGCCGGTCATCAGCATGGTGGGCGTTTTTACATTGCCGACGTAGGCGAGCGGCGAGCGTTTCCAGTAGGCCTGCATGTCGTTCCAAGGAAACTCGCCGAACCAATAGCGGTAAAAATAATTATTCATGTCGCCGGTGAGCACGAAGCTGGTCCAGTTGATCACCGGCTTGACGACCACGGCGGCCCGAAAGCGATCCGTATGCCCGACGATCCATGCGCTCAGGACGCCGCCGCCGCTGCCGCCGGTCACGAACAGGCGTTGCGTATCGACATAACCGCGGCCGATCACGGCGTCGACGCCCGAGATGAGGTCATCGTAGTCCTTGTCGGGGTAGTCGTGATGAATCAGATTGGCAAATTCCTCACCGTACCCGGTGCTGCCGCGCGGATTCATGTAGAGAATCACGTAGCCGGCGGCGGCGTACAGCTGTATTTCCGCGGCGAAGCTCGGCGCGTACATGGCGAACGGACCGCCATGAATTTCCAGGATAAGGGGATATTTCTTGGCCGGATCGAAACCGGGCGGCTTCACGATCCAGCCCTGCATGCGCCGATGATCGGCCGCGGAATCGAAGGCAATCTCCTCCACCGCTCCGATCGTACGCGTCCTCAGCAGGTTGTCGCTGAAGGCGCTTAAGGTCGTGATGTCGCGCATCGACGTGCCGGTGGCGACTGCCGCCGGCGCCGCGGCGCTCGCTCTGGTAAATGCGAAGCGGCCGCTCGGCGCGATGGAAAACGAGCCTCCCGAATACGGCCGGGAGACATCGTTGCCCCCCACGCCGTCCGCGAGGGTGCGCATCTTGCCCTGAAGATCGATGGCCGCGATCTTGGTCGACCCATGATCGTCGTACTGGAACACGATCGTTTTGCCGTCCGCCAGCCACTGCGGAGACGCTGCGTCGCGGTCGAGCGCGGCCGTGAGCGGGCGCGCATGACTGCCGTCGCCGTCCATGACGTACAGTTGCGTGGCCTGATACCCCAATTGCCGGTCGTCGAATCCCAGATAAGCAATGTGCCTGCCGTCCGGAGAGGGAACCGGATGGCGGTCGGGCCCGCGCCGATCGGTCAATGCGTGGATCGAGCCATCGGCCAGGTCGACGCGGTAAATTTCGCTGTCGATGGGGTCGTAGTCGGCGTCCGCGCGGCGGTTCGCACCGACCAGGATGGCGGTTCCGTCCGCGGTAAAAGCCGGCGGTCCTTGATGATCGAAATCGCCGTGCGTCAACTGGCGCGCAGCGCCGCCGTCGGCGGCAACCACGAACAGCTGGTTGAACGTGCTGGGCAGGTAACCCTCGCCATCGGCGCGGAACACCATACGGTCGATCAGCTTCGGCGGATCCGCCCACTTGGCATTCTTGGGCGTTTCCGGCAGTTCCACTTTCAGCGGCTTACGCTCTTGCGCCACGGGCATGATGAAGGCGAGCCAGCGGCTGTCCGGCGACCAGGCGAGCCAGCCGGCCGATTCGGTGAAGTTGCTGATCGGCGCGCTGACGCCGCTCGCGGTCCAATACATGCAGAGCTGGGCAGTACCATCTGCGGCGCGTGAGATATACGCGATGCGCGTGCCGTCGGGCGACCAGCGCGGCGAGGCGCTGCCCGGCGCGCCCGAGAGGGGCCGCTCATTCCTGCCATCGACCCCCACCAGCCAGACGGCTCCGCGGGCCGTGTCGGTCTTGATGTCGAATCCCATTCGCACGTAGGCAATGCTGCGGCCGTCGGGTGAAATTTGCGGGTCGGCCGCCCATTGCAGATCGAATACGTCCAGCGGCTTGAACGCCGGCTTTGCCGGCTGTGCGTAGCAAGGTGCCGCAATACTGATCGCGGCAAGAGCCGCGGCAAGCAATCCGCTGCGCACCGAAAACACATTACCCATCTATATCCTCTTTGCCGGCCACCCAGCAGTTGCGTTGATGTTCATTCACGATCCCTACCGCTTGCATGAAGGCATAGCAGATCGTGGTGCCGACGAATTTGAAACCTTGTTGTTTGAGATCCTTGCTCATCGCATCGCTCTCGGCCGTCGATGGCGGAATCCCGCCGAGATACAAGGGCCGGCGGCGCAGCACCCTGCCATTCGTGAACTGCCAGAGGTAGTCGCTGAAAGATCCCCGCGAGGAGCGGATCTTGAGATAGGCGCGCGCGTTCGCGCTGAAGGCGTCCACTTTCAGCCGATTGCGGATGATTCCGGGATCTTGCAACAGCCGGCGCCGCCGCACGGCGCCGTAGCGCGCCATTTTCTCGGCATCGAAATGATCGAAGGCCTCTCTATAGCCCTCGCGCTTGCGCAGTACGGTGATCCAACTTAAGCCCGCCTGCGCCCCCTCCAGGCACAACATCTCGAACAGCGCATCATCGTCGCGCACCGGCACTCCCCACTCGGTGTCGTGATACGCAACGTAGACGGGATCTTGAGGACACCAAGCGCAGCGCAGCTTGCCGTCGCCATGCCGCTGCGCCTTGAGATTACGACGATCTGCCGCCACGGATCAGTTCAAAGCGACTTGGCGGTTCGTGAATCAGCCGTGCAGTCGCACTGCGTGACGAACCTTGTATACCAATTCAATGCCATCGACTCCCCGCGTGCGCCGCGCCGTGCTGCGAATCTCGTGCATGAGCTTGAGCAGTACGCGCGTGCTTTGATCCGACATCAAACTTAGGCGAGGATCGACCCCCAGATGTAGTACCACCAGGCGTTCGCGCGCCGAGCGCACGAACACGGCGACTCCCATGGGCCGACCCTCGTCCGAAATCGCGAACAGAGTCTGGACTCCCGCTATGTCGCCGACACGCACCCGCAGGCCGCCGTCCTGCTCATAGATTTCAGGCACGCCATAGGTATCGATGGACTGCTGGATCCCGACCCGGACGCGATGCTGATTCACATTGAAAAACAGCAGCTGCTCGAGGGCTGGCCGCTGCTCCGCGGCTAGCTTCGACGTGATGCCGATTGACGCGCCCAATGCACCCCCGGGTATCCGCCGCTCCTCGAATGAGCGGCCAGTCACAGAACTATATTGACGCAGTGCAACAGACATTGTCTGCGGCCTGAGACTCCGTATCGTATAGCGTCGCTCGTTGAATGACACTAGCGTTGGCTTTGATCAGCGTGCTGCAGTGCAGTATCGCGCTGCGGCGCTTAGCTCATCAGGCCCCGCTTGAAAGGAAACCATCGGTGCTAGCTTCTGAAGAGGACGGCAGCGCGTTCTACGCGCTGCAGATCAGCCCGGTCGGCGACGTCGCCGGGGTGGCCGTCTTGACCGCGGACCGGGCCTTCCTGCAAACCCTGCGCGGTGCCGTCGGCGGAGCGCGACGCCTGTGGCACGTTCCCTCCGCCGACAAACTGAGCGATCTTCTGGTCGCGGGAGGGGTCGGCATCGTGGTGCTGGACCTGCAGACCCTGCATGAAAGCGCCCGGGTCTTTGTCGAACAAATCAAGCGCCAGTTCCCCGATCTGGTACTCGTCGCCGCAGGCCACCGCGACGACGAGATATTGCTTGCGGCTTCGATCAGCTCGGGAGTGGTGTATCGCTTCATCCACAAGCCCATGTCGCCCGGAAGAGCGCAATTGTTTGCGGCCGCCGCCATCAGGAAGTACGAGGACCAACGCCGCCGCGCGGCCGAGACACCGCCGCGCGATCCAGCATCGCCGGACCATGGCGCCTGGCTTATCGGCAGCGCCTTGGTCGCGCTGCTGATCGTGGCCGCGATAGCCTGGATGGCCAATCGAAACAACGGCGAAGAGGCCGCGCTGCCTGCGATCAGTGAGACCGCAAAACCCCCCGCCGTCGAATCCCTTGCTCTGGCGCGGGCCGAGACTGCGCTGCTCGAAGACCGCTTGGATGAGGCCGAGGCCGCCATCGAGACCGCGCGCAAATCCGGCATCGAGGGCGGCCGAATCGCCTTCCTCAGCGCGCAACTCGCCAAGTCGCGCGAGCGAATCAGGATCGCTCTGGCGCGAACTCGCGAGCAGAGCCGTCCGCGCACCGGCCCGAAGACGGAAGAAGACCGTGTCACGCCCTTGCTCACCCTGGCAGCTCAGCGCATCGCCGAGGGCCGGCTGCTGGAGCCGGGTCGCGACGGCGCCCGCTACTACGTGCAGGAGGCCTTGCACGCCGATCCGCAGAACCCGGCGGCGCTCGACGCGAGACGCGTCTTGGCGGCGAAATTGCTGGAAGACGCCCACGGCGCGCTGGATCAGCGGGATTTCGAGCGCGCACTCGCGGCGATCGAGGGCGCCGATGGCATCGCCAGCCCCGCGGATATCGAGGCGGCGCGAACCTTGCTCGCCGCCGCGCGCCGGCAGGCGGACGCGGACGCCCGCAGCCAACTCCTCCGCTACGCCAACGAGCGCTTGCTGCAGGATCGGCTGCTCGAACCCGCGAACGACAACGCCAAGTACTTCTTTATGACCTTGAAACAGCTGGATCCCGGCAATCCCGCCCTTGCCTCGGTGCAGCAGGATCTTGGGACTCGTTTGACCGGCAAGGCGCGGCGTGCGCTCATTCTTGGACAGCTCGATGCCGCCAAAAGCTGGCTGGAGGAAGCAGGCTCCGTCGGCTTCAGCTCCGCAGAAACGAGTTCGGCGCAGCGGGATCTCGACGCTGCCGTCGCCAAGCAAACCTTCATGACGACGCTGATTCCCGCAAACCAGCTCACGGTGCTGAAGAGCGTCCAGCCTCCGTATCCGATGAAGGCGCTCAACGGCAAAATAGCGGGTTGGGTGGATGTCGAATTCACCGTCACGGCAACCGGCAAGGTAGTCGATGTCAGCGTTCGCGGGGCCAGTACACCGGGCGTATTCGAGGATGCGGCCGTCAAGGCCGTATCGCAATGGCGCTACAAGCCGGTGTTGAGCGATGCCCGCCCCGTGACGGTCCGCAGCCAAATCCGCATCCGCTTTACTCTGCCGTAGAGCGGGCTGCCGCTAGGCCGCCGAGGTGAAGCCAGCCGGCTAGCGCTCTGCGATGACCCGGTCGGCGCTCTCCGGGGTGCCCCAGTTGCTGACGGTGGCTTCGTAAAAGGCCAACTCCTGCAGCAGGTCCTCGAGGCGTTGTGCCTTGCCCATGGCGAAGCCCTGGCCGTAATCGACACCCAGATCCGTCATGCGCACGCGCAACACATCGGTCTCGACGTACTCCGCAATGGTTTCCATGCACATGACCTTCGCCAGCTGCGCGATCGCCTTGATCATCGATTCCGAGCGCGCGTTGGTGGCCGCATCGCGAACGAAGCTGCCGTCGATCTTGATGTAGTTGACCGACAGGTCCTTCAGGTATGCCAGGGAGCTGACACCCGTACCGAAGTCGTCCAGCGCGAATTGGCAGCCCAATTCCTGCAGTGTGCGCATGAAGACCTGCGCCTTGTCGAGATTGCCGATGGTGGCCGTCTCGGTCAACTCGAAGCACAGCGCGCCGGGCGGCACGCCGCTCGTCTTGAGCTGGTCCACGACGAATCCCAAGAACGATTCGTCCTGCAGCGACTGGCCCGAGAGATTGATGGCGAATCGCGCAAATTCCTCGCCCAGCGATGCGCTGTGTTCACCGAGCAGTTCACAGGCGCGGCGCACCACCCAACGATCTATCGTGGGCATGAGCTGGTAGCGCTCTGCCGCGGAAAGAAACTTGCCGGGCGGGATCATCTCGCCGCGTTCTCCGAGCATGCGGATCAGCAGTTCGAAGCGCGGCCGCCCATAGTTGCCGCGCAGCGGCAGGATCGGCTGTGCGTCGAGGCGAAAGCCGTCGCTGTCCAACGCTTCACGCAGCTTGCCGATGACCAAGATGTCGGTGTGGCGCCGGATGATGCTCTGGTCCGAATCCTGAAACATTTCGACGCGGTTGCGGCCGCGGTCCTTTGCCGCCTTGCAGGCGATCTCCGCGGTGGCCAATGCATGCGCAAGCGGGTTGTCCGAGCGGCCGATGGGCGCCACTCCCAGACACACCGAAACCTCAAATGCACCTTGGCCGGCGCGCGGCACAACGCCTGCGGCGGCGGCGCGAATCTGCTCGGCAATCGCAGCGGCGGCCTCCATGCTTGAATTGGGAATGAGTGCCGCGAGCCGGTCTCCCGAGATGCGCGCCGACAGCGCCCCGGCGGGAAGGGTCTTGGCCATCCGGTCCGCCACACTGGCGATGACATCGTCGCCGACGTGCATGCCGAAGGTTTCATTGATGACATGCAGCCGATCGATGTCAAGATACAAGATGCTGTGCGCAACCGCGGTGGCCGCCGCGGCAAGCACCACGCCGGCCTGGCGCTCGAATGCCTGGCGGGTCATGAGGCCGGTGCTGGTGTCGTACTGCGCTTGAATGATGCTCGTCGAGCGTTTGGCCAGCATTTCGGCGATGCGCGTCTGCTGCACATCGAAATCTTGCGCGCTCGACGGATTGAAGAGCGCGAGCACGCCCATGACGCGCCCTGAGGGGTGCCGGATCGGGCATGCCAGGATTTTGTACGGCGCCGCGACGTCGGTCGCGACCTTGGATATGTGATTGATCACGATGGTGCGCTGCTGCAAATGCATCCATGCCGTCAGGTGATGCTGCGCCCGCTTGAGCGCTTCCGGCGCCATTGGCGCACCGCTACGGGTCATGGACACGGAAATGTTCTTGTCCGGCACCCACAGCGCGGCCAGCGCGCAACCCATGCGTTCGAGACCGGTCCTCAAGATCTGCGAGAATTCATCCGCGTCGCTCGCCGCGGCTTGATGGGAATTGATCTCCATCATCAGTTCGAGATCGCGTTCCTTGACGTTCAGATCGCGCTCGCTCGATCCCAGTTTGGCGCGCAACGCCAACTCGCGGCGCAAGCACTCGAGGGCGGGCTGGACCAGTTGCCTGATGGTCTGCAGCGGGCGCGGCTCGATTTTCGATCCGGACAACCTGACGACCAGACTCACGACACCGAGCAATTCAATCTGCTCGCCACGCACGGCGAACGCGTAGACCACGCGGTCCGCATCGATGGTTCGCGCAATGCCCGGAAACTCGGCCGAGTCGGACACGGCATTGGCGATGGCGTCCTTGATGAGCTGCGGCACGTCGCTCAAGTCCACCTCGTCCGCGGCCCACACCAGGTTGGCATAGCCGTCGTGGACGACCACGCCGCGCAAGCTCGGCATGAGCATTCGCAACAAACGGCCGTACGGGTCGAACGATGCCTCCGCAGCATACGATTCGACGACGTTGGACTTGACATTCAGCACGCTGTCATCCCGCAAAAAAATTTGGGTTGATTCCGCCGATCAATGTGCTGGAATGCCTGTAAAACAGCTTTGACGAGCGTCGCAGTTCGACGCAAGATTTGGCCGGATCGCGCGCACGGCAACGGCATGGAGCCTGGAAAATTGACAATATGTGCCGCATCCTGTGATGCGCCTCCCGCTTCGGCAGGCCGGCTCTATCGCGTGCGCCAGCGCGTCAAAATCCTCAGCATGCAGCGGCCTCCGGGGATGCGCACCAGACCGAATACCCTGCGCCAAAAGCGCCGGGCGTCGGCGTCGATGTTCGCCAGCGGCAAGCCCTCGTAGAGGTGCGCCAGAGGTTCGTGCACGATCGCACTCGCGGCGGCAACACTCGCGGCCCGCTCGCCCGACATGAAGGTCAGCAACACGCTCCGGTCATGCCATTCGATGCCAAGGTCGACTATCGGAGTTGCACCGAAAGCCCGCGCCGCCCCGTGCTCCGCGCCGCGCAGGAACACCACTATTTCGTGCGGGGCGCGCCGCGAGAGCTGCCACGCGCCCTCGCCCAGGGTTTGCGCCTGAAACGCGCCTGAAAAATTGCATCGTGGCTTGCGGGGCATGACGGCATCCTACTCGGGATTTACCCGCCGACCAGTGCTGTAGGATATTGGAGTGGATGAACCGATAAAATTGCTTCCCGGCCAAGCACTGAGCAGGAGCGGCAGAGCGCGGCTCGACTATATTGCCGTGGCTGGCCTGGCATTTCCGTTCATGGTGAACAGCGCCGTGCAAGCGGTGCTGAATGCAACCGACACTTGGTTCATCGGCCGGGTATCGCCGTCCGCCACCGCGGCCATCGGTGCCGTGTACTGGCCCGTACTGGTCTTCATGCTGCTCTTGGGCGGCGTTGGTCTGGCGGTCCAGACGCTGGTGGCGCAAGCCTACGGCGCCCGCCGGTATGCGCGCGCATCGCAGGCCACCTGGACGGCGTTGTGGGCTTCGCTGTTCACGGTGCCGGTATTTGCCTTGCTGGCGCTGGCGGGCGGAAAGATCTTTGCACCCTTCGGGCTGCCGCCGCAGATCGAGCATCTCGCCCTGACGTACTGGTTTCCCCGCATGATGGGCGGGCCCTTGAGCGTGGCTTTGTGGGCCGTGCTGGGTTTCTTCAACGGCATCGGCCGCCCGACCGTTACGCTGCGCATCGCTGCCGGCGTGGCGCTGATCAATGCGTTGCTCAATCAATTGTTCATGTTCAGCCTCGGCTGGGGCGTCGCAGGCTCCGCGTGGGCAACCAACGCCGCGCAGCTGATCGGCGTCGCGGTGGCGCTGATGTGGTTCCTCGGGCCCGCGACACGCAAGCGTTTTCGCTCGGACCTGACGATGCGGCTGCACGGCGCGACGCTGTGGCACCAGCTGCAGCTGGGATTCCCCATGGGGTTGCTCATCGCCGCGGACATTCTTGGTTTCGCGCTGTTTCAGTTGATGCAGGTCCGTCTGGGTACGGTCGATGGCGCCTCGACGCAGATTGTCATGATGCTGACATCCTTTTGCTACATGCCGGCCGTGGGCATTGCCATGGCGGGCACGACGCTGGTCGGCCAGGCGATCGGCGCCCATCACAAGGACTGGGCGCTGAAGATCGGCAACGGAATCGTTTTGATTGCCGTGCTCTACATGGGCGCGATCGGCGTGCTGCTCGCAGCCTTGGGGCCCTGGGTCTTGCCTTTTTTCACCAATGACTCGGATCCACAGGCAGCCCAGGTCGTCATTCGCGCCGGCACCTTGTTGTGGATTGCGGCGGGCTATCAATTGTTCGACGGTTTGAACATCGGCAGCAGCGCGATTTTGCGGGGCGCCGGCGATGTGCGGCTGCCGGCCGTGATGGTGCTGGCGTTATCTTGGTTGATATTCGTACCGCTCGCGCACAGCCTGTCTTTCGCGCCGGGCCAAGGCTGGATCGATTGGCTGCCGCAGTACGGCCTGGGCGCGGTCGGCGGGTGGTTCGCAGCATTGATCTATATCTTTTTACTGGGCCTGACGCTATTTCTGCGCTGGCGATCGCGCGTTTGGCAGCGTATCGCGCTGCCGCTCGATTGATGGACCGCAAGATGCTTCCACTCCAGCGCCTCGCCTGCCTCGGCTGTGCGCTTCTGTCGGGCGGATCGATCGCGGCCGGCGCGAGCGGCGCAGCACCCGCCGGCATCACGCAATTGATTGCCTCGCAGCGACTGCCCGCGAGCGCCGTGAGCTTCGTGGTGCTCGATGCCGAGTCGGGCCGCATGGTGATGGGCCACGATCCGGACACGCCGCGAAGCCCCGCTTCAACGCTCAAGACCGTGACGACATTCGCCGCGCTGGACATGCTGGGCCCCGCCTTCGTCTGGCGCACCCGCGCGTGGACGCACGATGGCGACTTGATTCTGCAGGGCGGCGGCGATCCCTACCTGACGCTGGAGCGCTGGTGGAGCTTCGTGCAGGGTCTGCGCGCTTCCGGCTTGACATCGATCCTTGGCGATATCGTCATCGACAACAGCGCATTCTCCCTGCCGAAAGAGGACCCGGGTGCCTTCGATGGCCGGCCGAATCGCGCGTACAACGTGCCGCCCGACGCCCTGATGGTGAATTTTCAATCGATCGAGTTCGCTCTGTCCGCCAATCCCGGGACGCACCGGGTGGACATCGCCGCCAGCCCGGCGCCCGTCAACCTCGGCATCGAGAATCGCATCCGCTACGAATCCGGCCGTTGCAGTGGCTCGGCCGCCCGGGTGGATTTCAAGGTTGCCTCGGCGCAATGGGATCGGGTGGTTTTTTCCGGCGCGTTGTCGGCGCATTGCGCGCCGCGCACGATCGCGCGAGTCTTGCTGCAGCCGGCCACCTACGCCTTCGGCACCTTCGTCAGGCTGTGGCGCGAATCGGGCGGCGAGTTCAACGGCAAGTTGCGCATCGAACCGACTCCCGCCGACGCCAAGCCGCTGTATGCGTTCGACTCGCTGAGCCTGGCCGAGGTCGTGCGGCTCACCAACAAATACAGCAACAACCTGATGGCGCGCCATTTGTTCCTGACGCTCGGCAAGGAGCGCTACGGCGATCCGGCCACCCTGGAAAAAGGCGCCGCGGCGATCGCGGAATGGAGCCGCGAACGAGGCTTGGACCTGGCCGGCGTGGATCTGGACAATGGATCGGGCCTCTCGCGCAGCACGCGCATCGGCGCGCTGCAGATGGCGAAGATCCTGTGCGCCGCCTGGCACAGCCGATTCGCGCCGGAATATCTGGCCTCGTTTCCGTTGGCCGGCATGGATGGCACTCTGCGTTCGCGCATGACGGTGAGTCCGGCCGGAGCGGTTCGCCTCAAGACCGGACATCTTGACGGCGTCAGCGGCGTCGCGGGCTATGTGACGACCTCCGCGGGCAAGACCTATGTGCTCGTCTCGTTGGTCAACGACGTTCGCGCGGATTTTGGCGCGGCGGAACCCGTGCACGCCGCGCTGGCTGCCTGGATCTTGGACAATTTGTAGCCGGCCGGCAAGGCGCCCTGAGCGTCAGGCGCGCTCCATTTCCCAGAGTAGGGCGGTGACGTTTTTGCGCAGCCATATGCCGAAGCCGATATAGCGGAAGGATTTTTGCAGGCGCCGTCGATACCAGGCTCCGGCGCGCAGGTGGACCGCGCCGTCCGTACGGCTGCGATCGCAATTGTCGCGCCAATCCTCCTTGGTGAGCGCCGAGACGTACAGCGCCGCCCGGCTCAAGCCGCCGAGGTTCGCCATGGCGCGTGCCGCCTCGGCATCCGGCAAATACTGCAATACGTCATAGCAGATCACCAGATCGAAAGGCTTGCGCGGCCTGAAGTCCGCCACCGAACCCAGGGTCCAGCCGAAGCGGCGGCACAAGTACTCGCTCGCTTCGAGGCCCGCATAGCTCGCCCTCGGCAGAAATTCCTTGAAAGGCTTGCGCATGAGTCCAATGCCGCAGCCCGCATCGAGAATGCGCCGCACCGGAATTTGGCATTGCCTCAAGGCGCTGGCGATGAGGGCGGCGCGGCTGCGCATTTCCGCGGGCGTGACCACCCGTGTCGCGGCGTTCAGATAAAATCTTCTGAAATAGGCGGCGGTAAAATCGTTGGCGTGCGCTCGAGCGTGTACCTTGCGCCCTGTTTTTTTGTGACGAGATCCCGAGGTTTCACCCATGCTTGAGAAGTTCCCGCGCGCGCCCGTGTTGCGCACCATGATAGTGGTCTCGATGCTGGTACGCTCGGCCGCTCTACTTCTTCAGATACTGATGCACGACCTCGATGAGTTCTTCGGCCGCCTGGGCTCGCGGCGAGTCGCGCCCGGCTTGCGGATCGACCATGTGTTCGCGAATGTGGTCTTCGATGACTTCCGCGATGAATCCGTCCAAGGCCCCGCGGCAGGCGGTGGCCTGCTGCAGGACCATCGCACATTCGTTGTCCGCGTTGACCGCGCGTTCCATCGCCTCGATCTGGCCGCGCAGACGTTTTAGCCGGTTCATCAACTTGGCTTTTTCTGTCGCAACGTGACTCATGACGCATGTCCTCTTGCATAACTATACCTGGGTAGGGTATATTGCGCTCATCTGATAGCGGAGATTCTACAGACCCTATGGACCCCCAACCTACCAAGCCGACGTTTGACGGCGCATCGCCGCCCGCGCCGGGGCGGCACCGCGCGTCGATCGGCCGGACCCCTGGGCTCCGGGAGAGCGTCACCGTAAGGAATTTCGCCTGATCGCGTAATGCCTGCAGCCGTTCCTCCAGAGCCTCGAGCAAGCGCTTGAGAATGTGAGGAAGAGCATCATGGCTGCACTGTCGAGTTTCAAGGTGATTAAACCGGGCGCCGCCGGATCGGTCGCAACCCGCCTGATGCCTCGTGTCCGCTGGATGCCTCGTGTCCGCTGGATGCCTCGTGTCGCGCTCACGTGTGCGGCGCTTGCACCGGCCGTTGCGCGTGGTCTGAGCGCGGCCGCGCAGATCGCCGTCTTCCTGTGGACGGCCCTGGTGGCGGCATTTTTCGGTCTGATCACGGCTGGCTTTTTGTGCTAGGTGGTCGGTCCCTGAGCATCCTTTTCTGGATGGTCCCTTTTCTGGCCGGCCACGCATCGAGCGCTTTGGCGGCTGCGGAGTCGCCAAACATCGCCGTGCCGCCCGCCGAGTACCTGGCAATTCACGGTCAGTTCACCTACGTCGAGCAAAGGACCGATTCGTTCAATGCGCCATACGCGGGACCGAACAGTCTTTCTCCCAAGGAGGCGCGGGAGACGGCGGATGTCACGCTGTTCGCCGGCGCGCGGCTCTGGTCGGGGGCGGAAATCTGGATCAATCCGGAAATCGATCAGGGCTTCGGCTTGGATAACACACTCGGCGTAGCCGGTTTCCCCAGTGGGGAGGCGTACAAGATCGGCAGGAATCAGCCGTATTTTCGGCTGCCGCGGTTGTTCGTGCGCGAAACGCTCGATCTGGACGGGGAGCGCGAAGCGGTTGCGGCGGACCTAAGTCATCTCGGCGGCCATCGCGGCGCGAACCGCTGGGTATTCACCGTCGGCAAGTTCAGCATCGCGGACATCTTTGACACCAATCAATACGCGCACGACCCGCGCAGTGATTTCATGAACTGGGCGGCGGTCGAGGCCGGCTCTTTCGATTATGTGGCCGACGCGTGGGGTTATACCGTGGGCGCCGCGGCCGAGTGGTACCAGGGCGTGTGGACCGTGCGCGCAGGCCTGTTCGACGGGTCGAACGTACCGAACAGCGCGCATCTCGAACCGGGATTCCACGAGTTCCAGGTCGACCTGGAACTCGAGCACCGCCATGAGATTCTGGGGTCTCCCGGCAAAGTGATGCTGACGGCCTTTGAGACCCGCGCGCGTCTGGGGCTGCTCGATGCAGCGGTTCGGATCGCGCAGGCGACGGGCCATCCGGTGGACATTGCCGCCACGCGCCGGTTGCGCAATCGCGTCGGCGCCGACATCAACTTCGAGCAAGCGCTGACCCCGGATCTGGGCATGTTTGCTCGTGTGGGAAGGGCGGCCGGCAATGTCGAGATCTACGACTTCACGGATATCGACCGGAGCGTCGCGGCAGGCCTCTCGCTCAAGGGCACTCGTTGGACTCGCGCCGATGACACGCTCGGCCTCGCCGGCATCGGCAACGGTATCTCTGCTGCGCGTGAACGCTACTTGAGCGCCGGCGGCCTCGGCATTCTCGTCGGTGACGGTAGACTACCCCATCCGCGACCGGAGCGGATCGTCGAGAGCTACTACTCTCTGGGGATTCTGCGACGGTTGCACGTGAGTTTTGACTATCAATTCGTCAAGAATCCGGCGTACAACCGCGACCGCGGACCCGTATCGATATTCGCCGTACGTGTCCACGCGCAATTCTGATCCAGGAAATCAACCATGACCTGCAGCACGGAAGAAGCCACGCTCCCCGGTCCCGGGGTTCTCGTGCAACAAGCGGGCGAGGAAGGAGCGCGGCTCGATTCCGAGCACGCGGGGGATATCCGCGGCGGCTTCGGCACGATTTTCATGCATGACGCGGCACCGCGCACCGGATGGTCCCGCTTGAAAACGCTGCTCGCGATTCTAGGGCCGGGGGTCATCGTCATGGTGGGGGACAACGACGCCGGTGCGTTCGGGACCTATACGCAGGCCGCGCAGAACTACGGCACCACCTTGGTGTGGACTCTGCTGCTGTTGATTCCGGTGCTCTACGTCAATCAAGACATGGTGCTGCGGCTCGGTGCCGTCACCGGCGTCGGACATGCGCGCTTGATTCTCGAGCGCTTTGGGAAATTTTGGGGCGCGTTCAGCGTCATTGACCTGTTCATTCTGAACGGACTTACCATCGTCACGGAGTTCATCGGCTTGACCCTCGCATTCGACTACCTGGGTATCGCCAAATTCTGGGGTATCGGTATCTCCGCGCTGGTCATCATGGCCTCCGTCAGCACCGGGGACTTACGCCGTTTCGAGCGCTTCGCCCTGGTGTTGGTGTTCGGCAGTTTGCTGTTGGTGCCCGTGTTATTGATGTCGCACCCGCCGGTGCCGCAGGTGGCGCATGACCTCTTCGTGCCTCGATTTCCGGTGAACGCTCCGGTCGCCGACGTGATGCTGTTGATCATTGCAATCGTCGGGACCACCGTTGCGCCGTGGCAGCTTTTCTTTCAGCAAAGCTACGTGATCGACAAACGCATTACCCCGCGGTTCATTCCGTACGAGCGCATCGACCTCTGGCTCGGGATCGGGCTCATCATCGCGGGTGCGGTCGCCATGATGGCCTTCACCGCGGTCGCGTTCAAAGGAACTCCCGAGTACGGTCATTTCAAGGATGCGGGCGCGGTCGCAACCGGCATCGGGCTGCACATCGGCCGAACGGCGGGAGTCTTCTTTGCGGTGGCCCTGATCGATGCCTGCATCATCGGCGCCGCGGCCGTCTCGCTCTCGACTGCCTATGCGATCGGCGATGTGCTCTCCATGCGCCATTCCCTGCATCGCAAGGTAGGCGATGCGAAGGGCTTTTATGCGGTGTACTTTGGACTCATTGCGATCTCGGCCGCGGTCGTCCTGACGCCGGGAGCACCCCTGGGACTGTTGACCAATGCCGTCCAGACACTCGCCGGTATCTTATTGCCGAGCGCCACCGTATTTCTGTTGCTGTTGTGCAATGACCGGGCGATTCTGGGACCCTGGGCCAACGACAACAAGACCAATATCTTTACCAGCATCGTGATCGCGATCTTGGTGCTGCTGTCGGTGATCCTGACCGCCGCCGTCCTGTTCCCCGCGATCTCGGGCGTCCATATCATTGCCGTTTTGGCGGGCGGCAGTGCGCTCGCGCTGCTCTTGGGCCTGGGCGCGCGCTGCATCGACGCGCGGCGGGGCCCCAGGACTCAGCAGTCCGCCGCCTTTACCGCGGCCGACCGCCAGTCTTGGCGCATGCCGCCGCTCGATCGGCTGCCGCCGCTGCGATTGACCCTGCTGGATCGAACGTGGCTCGTTGTGCTGCGCGGCTATTTATTTGTCGCGGCGGGCCTCGTGATCGTCAGGATCATCTTGCTGCTCGTGCCCGGATCCGCCCGCTAAGGTCGAGGGCACCCGCGTGCGGATCGCGCACGCCGGTTGGCGGAACCCCGGGAAACCTGCAAGACGATTACTCGACGGTGAGGCTCTTCGCCAAATTGCGCGGCTGGTCGACGTCGGTGCCTTTGAGCACCGCCACGTGATAGGCCAGCAACTGCATCGGGATGGCGAAGACGATGGGCGCCTGCAGCGCCGTCGCATGTGCCGGCATCTTGATGACCGTGATGCCGTCTTCGCTCTCCATGCCGGCCTTGGGGTCTGCGAACACATACAGTTTGCCGCCGCGGGCGCGCACCTCATGCAGGTTGGACTTGAGCTTTTCCAGAAGATCGTTGCTCGGTGCGACCGCCACCACGGGCATGTCTTCATCCACCAGCGCCAGAGGACCATGCTTGAGTTCCGCCGCCGGATAACCTTCTGCATGGATGTAAGAAATCTCCTTGAGTTTCAGCGCCCCCTCCATCGCGATGGCCTGCAAGGGACCTCTCCCTAGAAACAGCGCGTGATGCTTCTCCACGAAGACTTCCGCGAGCGCCTGGATGGTCTCGTCGAGCTTCAGCGTCTTCTCCACCAATCCCGGCAGCTGCAGCAGCTGTGAAACCAGGGCGCCTTCCTGGGCGGCAGCCGCACCGTTTTTCGCCAACGCGATGGTGAGCATGGTGAGGGCGGTGAGCTGGGTGGTGAACGCCTTGGTGGACGCGACGCCGATCTCAGGTCCCGCGCGCGTCAGCAGCACCAGATTCGATTCCCTGACCATCGAGCTTTCGGCGACGTTGCAAATGCTCAAGGTCGACAAATACCTCTCGTGCTTGGCGTTGCGCAGCGCCGCCAGGGTATCGGCGGTTTCTCCGGATTGCGAGATGGTCACGAACAACGTATCCGGCGTGATCACGGGCTGGCGATAGCGGTATTCGCTGGCAATTTCGACGCGCGCCGGTATTCGGCAGATCTGTTCGATGAGATAGCTGGCAACGAGGCCGGCGTGGAAGCTGGTGCCGCACGCAGCGATGTGGACCGCTTTGACGCGTCTGAAAATCTCGGTGGCGCCGGGCCCAAAGGCGGCATCCAGCAATTTTCCCCCGGCGACGCGTTCCTCGAGTGTTTGCGCAATTGCGCGCGGCTGCTCGTGAATTTCCTTGAGCATGAAATGCCGGTACTGCCCGCGCTCGACGGCGTCGGCCGGCAATTCGCTTTCCCTGACGGCGCGCACCACGAGCTTGCCAGCCGCGTCCAGGATCCGGACCGACCGGCGCCGAATCTCTGCGACGTCGCCTTCCTCCAAAAACATGAAGCGGCGCGTGACCGGCAACAGCGCCGCCACGTCCGACGCCGCGAAATTCTCCTCTACCCCTAAGCCGATGACAGCGGGGCAGCCCTGGCGGGCCAGCACGATGCACTCAGGGTCCGTCTCGCTCACCACCGCGAGGGCGTACGCGCCGTGCAACTCACGAATGGTCTTGCTGACGGCCCCCAACAGATCGGCAGACGCGGCAAGATGATGGTGAATGCGGTGCGCAATGACTTCGGTGTCGGTTTCCGAGGTGAAGCTGTAACCCAAACGCTGCAGTTCGCCGCGCAGCTTCTCGTGATTTTCGATAATCCCGTTATGCACTATCGCGACGTTGCCGCGCGAAATGTGCGGATGCGCGTTCTCCGTGGTGGGGACGCCATGGGTCGCCCAGCGGGTATGGGCGATGCCGATCGATCCCGTGACCGGCGCCGCGTCCAACGCCTCCTGCAGGACTTTGACCTTGCCGACGGTGCGCAAACGGGCCAGTCGCCCGTGATCCAGAACCGCGAGTCCGGCCGAGTCATAGCCGCGATACTCCAGACGCCGCAGACCCTCCATCAAGATTGGGACCGCGCTGCGCTCCGCGACCACGCCCACGATGCCACACATAGTTACCGGCCCTGCACTAAAAAAGGGTGCCCAGTGTGCCCGAGACCGGTAGGAAATCCAGAGCCTTCCAGGCTGATCTTGTATATTAACTAATATTACTTGCTAAATCATATTATTAACTATATAATATCGGCTGATGGACGATAGCGATGAACGCAAGTTTCAAAAAGAGCTAAACGGAGGCCTGGTTGGCCTGGTACTGCTGGCGGTGCTCGCGGAATCGGACGAAGACCTGTATGGCTACGAAATCGCGAAGCGGCTGGCCCACGCCAACAATGGCACCGCGATTTTCAAGGAAGGCACGGTCTATCCGGTACTTCGAGCGCTCTCGGCCGGGAATTTGTCGACCAGCCGCATCGTGCCCTCCTACTCCGGTCCGCCACGCCGCTATTACCGAATCACCGAGCAGGGCCGGAGCGTGCTCGCTGAATGGAAACTGATCTGGCGGGGTACCCGCGATTTCGTGGATCGGTTTATAGATATCGGCGCACCTGGATCACCATCGCCCACTTCATTCTGATGGCGCTAGTCCGGCGCGATCGATCCACCCAGCGCTTGAAACAGGGCGGCCGTATCGGCAAAACGATTCGCGCGCGACTGAGTCACGGTTATCAACGCCTGTTGGTAGGTCTGCTCGGCATTGAGCAGCGCCAGGTAGCTCACCGCGCCGATCTGAAGCTGCTGGCGCGTGACCTCGAGGCTTTTTTCGGCCGCGCTGAGAGCCCGGCCGGCGGCGCTCAAGGCTTCGGCATCCGCAGCCAGCGCGTGCAGAGCGTCGGCAACGTTTTGGAATGCGGTCAGCACCGCGGATTGATAAGCCGCGCCGGCTTGATCCAATGCCGCGTCGGCGGCGCGCTTACGGTGCAACAAGGCGCCGCCGGCGAACAGAGCCTGGCTGGCATTGGCACCGATGCTCCAGAATCCCGTGCCGGGCTTGAACAAATCGCTCATGGCGGTTGCGGCACTGCCGATATTTCCGGTGATTGTGAACTGCGGCAGCAGATTGGCGACCGCGACGCCGACTTGCGCGGTCGCCGCGTGCAGCTGCGCCTCGGCGGCGCGCACGTCGGGCCGCCGCTCGACGAGCTGCGAAGGCACACCCAGCGGCAAATCGACGGGCAGCACCAACTGCTCGAGCTGCAAGCTTGAAGGCGGGAAATCCGCGGGCAAGCGGCCGGTCAACGCGGCGAGCTGATCGTCGGTCTGTTGCAGCTGCCGCCGCAACGAGGGCAGGGTCGCTTCCAATTGAGCAAGGGCCGCTTCCTGTGCGTAGACGTCGATTTCTGCGATGGCGCCGAGCTGCAATTCCCGCTGTAGCACACCTAAGGATTCACGCTCCAGCGCAATCACCCGTTCCGAAGCGTCAATCTGCGCGCGCAGCCCGGCAGCCTGTATTGCCGCGGCGACCACGTTCGCAGTGAGCGTGAGGTACGTGGCATCGAGTTGGAAGCGGCTGGCTTCCGCCTGCGCCGCCAACGATTCCACCTGCCGGCGGTTCGCACCGAATATGTCGGGAACGTAACTCACCGTCACCTGCGGTGTGAATAAATTGTACAGCGCGGTTCCGGAAGCCAGATTCGGCGACAACACGCCGGTGGCGTTGAGATTTCGGCTGGCGCCGAAAGCGCCTTGCACGGCCGGAAAATAGCTGCCGCGTTGCGCGGCGGTATTCTCGAGCGCCTGGCGCAATGCGGCTTGAGCGGACCGCACGTCAGGATTGGCGCGCAGCGCCGCGGCGACCAGCGCGTTGAGTTGCGCGGAACCGAATAACGTCCACCAATTTTTCGGCACCTCGGCGCCGGCGAGGAATGCCTGCGCCTCTGCGCCGGGCCCGGAGGCCGAAGCGGTATGCGGCGGCAGGGGTTCGACCGTAAAACGCGCAGGTGTCGGCGGCGGCGGCCGATGAAAATTAGGTCCCACGCAGCCGCCCAGTACGCAGCCGGCGCCCACGGCGAGTCCCGCGAGGAACCGTGGCGGATCATGGCGCATCATGCGCCCGATTCCCGCGGTAACTCCCGGGGCAACTCCTGGGCCCGGGAGAATTTCAAGATGAGCACGGGCAGCACCAGCAAAATCAGCAGCGGCGCGAGCAGCATGCCGCCCACGACGACACGGGCCAGCGGCTGCTGCACTTGCGATCCGATGCTCGTTGAAAATGCCGCGGGCAAGAGGCCCACGCACGCCACGATGCAGGTCATCATCACCGGCCGCAGTTGCGTGCGGCAGGTTTGCAGCATCGCGCCGGCGCGATCGAGCCCGGATTCGAGGCTCAAATGGTAGTACGACAAGACCAGAATCCCGTCCATGGCCGCGATTCCAAACAGGGCCACGAAGCCGATGGCGGAGGAGACGCTGAAGGGGGTGCCCGTGACCCACAACGCGAAAATGCCGCCCACCAAGGCCATGGGAATGACGCTCGCGGCGAGCAGCGCATCGCGCATGCTGCCGAAATTCAAGTACAGGAGCAGCACGATGAGCGCGATCGACAGCGGCACCGCCACGCCCAATCGCGCAATGGCCTCCTGCAGATTGCCGAACTCTCCCACCCACTCGAGACGGTAGCCGCCAGGCAGCAACACCGCGGCGTCGACACCGCGTTGCGCCTCCAGCACGGCACCGCCGAGATCCCGGCCGCGCACGCTGAATTTGATGGGCACGTAGCGCTGCTGCTGCTCGCGATAGATGAACGCGGCGCCGGATACCAAGCCCACGCTCGCGACATCCTCGAGCGCAATTTGGATGACGCCTCCGGCGGCGGATTGCGCCGCGATCGGAATGCGGCGAATGGACTCGAGATTTTGCCGAAACGGCGCTGCCAGACGCACCATCATCGGAAAATGCCGGTCGCTCTTCGTTTCAAAGAGATCGCCCGCGCTTTGGCCGCCGATCGCCGCCTGCACGACGGCATTGACATCGCCGGGCGCCAGGCCGAATCGCGCGGCCCGCACTCGATCCACGTCGATGCGGATGGTCGGCTGGCCCAGCGAGTGCAGCACGGCGAGATCGGTGATTCCAGGGACCTTGGCCAGAACGGCGGCGATGCTGTCGGCGGTCTTTTCCAAGGTCTCCAGGTCGTTGCCGAAAACCTTGACGGAATTTTCGCCCTTGACTCCCGATGCGGCCTCCTCGACGTTGTCCTGGATGTATTGCGAGAAGTTGAAGTCCACGCCCGGAAACTGCTCCTCGAGTGCGTGGGTCATATCCTGCGTGAGTTTTTCCTTGTCGACCCCGCGGGGCCACGCGCCAAAGGGCTTCAACGGCACGAAGAATTCGGCGTTGAAGAAGCCGGTGGCGTCCGTGCCGTCGTCGGGCCGGCCGTGCTGCGAAACCACCGATTCCACCTCGGGGTATGCGGCCATCGCCAACCGCATTTTGTTGACATAGGTGTCGCTGTCGTCCAGGGAAATCGACTGCGGAAAAGTCGCGCGCACCCAGAGATTTCCTTCTTCCAGTTTCGGCAGGAATTCCAGCCCCAGGAAGCGCATGGCGATCAAGGCCAGCAGCACGAGCGCGGCGAGACCCGCGAATGTGACGATGCGATTTGCCAGCGCGAATTCCAGCGCCGGCTCGTAGGCGCGGCGCAGCCAGCGAACGACCGGCGTCTCACGCTCCTGCAGCTTCACGTCGAACAAGAGCAGGCTCAAGGCCGGCGCGATCGTGAACGTGGCGATCAGGCCGCCGGCGATTGCGTAGGCGTAGGTTTTTGCCATCGGCCCGAAGATGTGTCCCTCGATGCCGGACAAGGTAAAGAGCGGCACGAAACCCGCGATGATGATCGCCGCGGCAAAGAAGATCGATTGACTGACTTCGGCGGCGGCGACCGAAATGATGCCGGTCTTGCCGCGAAATCCGCTGCGCACGCGCATGCGATGCAAGGTACTCGGGCCTTTGCCCAGGTGCGCCGAGGCTTCAACCAGGTGCCTGTAGATATTCTCGACCATGATCACCGTCGCATCGACCACCAGGCCGAAATCGATCGCGCCGACCGACAGGAGATTCGCCGATTCACCCCGCAGCACCATGAGACCGATCGCAAAGGACAGCGCGAACGGTATGGTCATGGCCACGATGACGGCGCTGCGCACGTTGCCGAGGAACGCCCATTGCAGCAGAAAGATCAGCACGATTCCCGCGATCATGTTGTGCAGAACCGTGCGCGTCGTCACGTGAATCAGGTCGCTGCGATCGTAGATTCGCTGGATGCTGACGCCGAGCGGCAGGATCCCACTGCCGTTGATCTTGTCCACCTCCGCTTCGACGCGCTTGATCGTTGGAATGCTTTGCGCGCCGCGCCGCATCAGCACGATTCCCTGAACGATGTCATCGACGCCGTCGTAACCCGCTATGCCGAGACGCGGCATGTTGCCCGTGCTCACCTCGGCCACGTCGCCGATCACGACCGGCGTTCCCTGATTGGTGGTAATCATGGTATTGCGAATTTCGTCGACGGAATGAATCAACCCCACCCCGCGCACCACGGCGGACTGCGCGCCGAAATTTACCGTTTGTCCTCCCACATTGATGTTGGCGTTGCCGAGCGCCTGCAGGACCTGCGGCACGGACAGGCCGTAGCCGATGAGTTTGCGCTGATCGATCGCGATGTCGTACGTCTTGGTTTTGCCGCCCCAGCCGGTCACGTCGATCACGCCGGGTACCGCCTTGAAGCGTCGTTCCAGCACCCAGTTCTGCAAAGTCTTCAAGTCCGTGACCGAATAGTTCGGGGGTCCGACGACTCGATAGCGATAGATCTCGCCGATGGGGCTGGTCGGCGATATTTGCGGCTGCGCGCCGTTCGGCAAGCTGCCGAGCTGCGAGAGTCGATTCGTCACCCATTGCTCGGCTTGGGTATAGGTGAAATCGTAGGTGAATTGCACCTTGACGTCCGACAGCCCGAACAGAGAAATCGTGCGAATTGCCTGCACATTGGGGATCCCGGCCATTTGGATTTCAAGGGGAATCGTGATGTAGCGTTCGATCTCCTCGGCGGATTGCCCGGTGTTTTGCGTCACGATGTCGACCAGCGGAGGCACGGGATCAGGATAGGCCTCGATGTTGAGCCGGAGAAAGCTCGCGGCGCCGGCGGCGAGCACCATGCTCAAGACCACGATCATGAGCACGCGCTGACGCAGCGCGAAGCTGACGATGGCGTTCATGTAGAGCTCGAAACGGCTGCCTGGTCGATGAACAGTGCGCCTTTCGTGACGACGTTGTCGCCCGGCTTCAGGCCGTCGATTACCTCGATCCAGCCGTCATTGCTGCGCCCCGTGCGTATGCTGCGCAAGCTCAGGAGTCCGTCCGCGGCGACAATCCATACGTGCGCGCTGGCGCCCTCGTAGACCACCGCACTCTGCGGCACCGCGGGCGATTCCGATGCATCGCTGGTCAGGATGCGGAAATTCGCGAACATTTCAGGCTTCAGTGCACCATCGCGGTTGCCGATTTCGGCGCGCACCGGCAAGCGGTGCGTGACCGGATCGACCACGGCGCTGACAAACGTGAGCCGCGCCTTGAATACCCGCTGGGGATAAGCGGGTACATGGACCTCCACGGACTGTCCCAGCTTCACCACAGCGGCGTCGCTCTCGCGTACATTCGCGAGCAACCAGACGCTCGAGGTGTCGGCGATGGTGAACTGCGGCGTGGCGTTGCCGGCTTGCACATATTGGCCGGGCCCCACTTGTCGATCCACGACGACGCCGGCGATGGGCGCCGGCAGCGTGGCGAGCGGACTGATCGCCTGGTTGCGTTCCAACGCCGCGATTTCGGCAGGCGATTTGCCCAGGATGCTCAGTCGATTGCGAACCGCGCTGAGCGTGGTTTCAGCCGCGGTCAGGTCGGTCTGCGCAGCTTGCCAATCCTGCAGGCTGCCGCCTTTGGCGTCGTACAGGGCATGTTTGCGGGCTTCCGTGATGCGCGCAAGCTTCAGCTGGGCCGCCGCGGTCGCAAGCTCGTTTTGCGCCTGCACGAATTCGGAGGCTTCCAATGTCGCGAGCGGTGCGCCGGCTTTCACGGTATCGCCCAAGCCCGCCAGGATCCGGGTGATGCGGCCCGAGTAGGGCGAAAACACCGGCGTCGAGCGGTCGGCATTGGCGGCGATCTTCCCTTCGGTCAGCTCCTCGCTCACGAAGCCGTGGAGCCCGACGGCCGCAACCGTCAGGGTCTTCATCTGCGCCGCCGACGCACGAAAGGTGCCGGGCGGCGGCGGCGCGGTTAGGGGGGCCGGCTGTTTGCCGAAAATCGCGTCGCTCAGCCAGATCACCACGATGAGCACGATCACAGCGGCCAAGCCGATACCCGCCGCGAGCAGCTGCTTCTCCCGCGGCCAGGCTCGCCGGCTGATGGTTTCCTGGCCGCTCGGGGGCTGCCCAGGTTCGCTTGAGGCATCGCTCATTCATGGACCTCGTCATCCTCAACGCACGCTATTTTCTTGGGCTGCGCCATGCTTGGATGATCCACGCCGCCGAAGCGGCCGTCTACTGTGATTCGTGACAGTAGGGGCTCACCTCCCTGGCGATCGGATCAGATGGAGCCCTGATCAGAACTTCACCATCACCCCCGCGCCATAGACGATCTCGCGCGTGCGCAGGTCCGGGTTCCAAATGCCCCCCTCGGCGGCGCAGCTATCGGTGCCGGCGGCACTGCCGTTGTTGCAAGTGAACGCCGCCGGTGAGCCGGTATTGCCGGTCGGCGGAGTGATGCCTCCCGAGCCCACCCAGTAGGGGACGCTCGAGTGGCGGAAAGTCGCTTCCGTCCACCATGTGATCCAGTCGTTCGGCATGTACTGAAAATTCAGCTGGGTATCCCACTGGAAGAGCTTCTGGCCGGGATTTTGCGTGAAGTAGGGCGTGCCCGTCGCGGCGGTCGCGCCGTTGATCGGCGGCACCAGCGCCAGGTAGCGGCCGGGATTGTTCATGAAGCCGCCGCCGATGGTCACAGCGTACCGATTGTTGTCGAACCAGGTGCGGTCGTAGCCCATCATGCCGAAAAAGTTTGCCTTGTTGGGCCCCCCTGCGCAGTGGACACCGCCGCCGTACTCGCATCCCAGATCGACCGTATAGGAGATTGCCATCCGCGACACCCCGTGGCCGTTCTGACCGTGGCTGTCGTAGTACTTGAGCACAATGCTGTCGTCCTCGTGAAAGCGATGGACGTGCGCATAGTTGATGAACGGCGCATTGGGATTGGGCAGGCCTACGGCCGCATTCGGATCGCCGCCATTGTTGGGATATCCGCTGCCGGTCGCCAAGTTGTCCTCGCCGATGGAATAAGTGTTGAAGACCAGCTTGAGCGAGTCGTTCGGAATCCAGAGGACCTGGCCTCCAAGGCCGGGATGTTTGTTGAACTTTGCATAGGACTGCCAGCCGTTGATGAGCCAAGGCTCGATTTTGAGATGCTGCGTGGGCCAATACTGGACTCGCAAGCCGTTGAAGAACCATGGCGTATTCGATGACACGAAGGATGGCTGATAGGTCCAGTTATCGAAATTGTAGTAGCTGAACAGGCCGACATAGGAAACGAAGACGCCCGCGTCCACATTGAGTCCGTGCCCCACGTCCCAGTGATAACCGGCGTTGGCTTCGGAGAAATACTTGTACGCGCCCTGCAGATCCCACTGGCCGACGGCCGAACTCGCATCGTTGCGCGGCGTGGTGACGGCGAACAGACCGTAAATGGACAGGAACCGCGCCCGGACATTGTTCCAATGAAAGTCGCCGCCGAAGCTGACCTGCTCGATCTGGAATTCGCCGGAGCGGAATTCCTCGGTCGAGCCGGAGATCGTGTGATCCTTCGGTTTGTTGGCTGATTGCAGATAGTTGATGTCCAGGCGGATTTCAGGCGTGAAGAATTTCGTATCGAAGATCGGCGAGCTCTCGCGGCTCGTGCCGTTCATCCAGCCGACGTAGCCGACGTCGGCCCATGGCGTGACCGTGTCGTTTTCCGGAGCCGGATCGGGCGCCTGCAGTGCCTCGGCTATGCGCGCCGGTGTCGCGGCTGCGGCCGCGGCGAGCACCGCTCCCGCCACCGTGATGTCGCGGCGGGTGGCCTGGCTCGCCGTCACCTGCAGCGAGGACACCGTGACGTCGGGAACGCCCTCCGCCTGAACGGTGAGCGACCAAGCGCCGGGCGTGAGATCGGCGAATGAATAAACACCGTCGCTTGCGGAGATGGTGGCGCGAATGGCACCGCCATCCGTTCTCACCGCCGTGATGGTTGCGCCGGCAATCGGCGCTGTTGCCGCATTCGTGAGCCTGCCCACGATCGCTCCGAAGGATGCCCTTACCATCGCATTCGCTTGCGCGTGTGCCGCGTCATCGGCGAACACCGACGGTGCCATGAGAGACATCGATGCGATCAGGATCAGGCGATGAAACGATCGGGTGCATGTATTGATCATGGGTAGTCCTCCTGGAGGGGAGGTAGGTGATGTAAAGATCCGCCATGATGATCGGCGGCGCGTAAAAAAGCCGGCGCTTTAGTGCCGGCGATGAAAAAATCTTGATAAAAGCGCCGCCGGGGTTCTGGCGGCCCGGTCGCGATGCGTCGCACGAGCGGCGATCACGCCTTGGGTTTCTTCATCGCCTTGGCGATGATGCCGGCCTTTTCTTTCTCGCCAAGTTTGCCGGGACGATCCCACTGATCGACACTGATCTGCTTGGATCGTTCCAGGGTGAGTTTACCGTCCGGCGTGCTGGCGGTGATCGTGGACCCCGCACCGATGGTGGCGCCCGCGCCGATGCGCACCGGCGCCACCATCATGGTGCCGGAGCCGATGGAGGCGCCGTCTTCGATGTGAGTGGGCCACTTGTTGGCGCCGTCGTAGTTGACGGTGATGCTGCCGGCGCCCACATTCACACCCTTGCCGACGCGCGAATCGCCGAGGTAGGTCAAATGATTGGCCTTGCTGCCCGCGCCGACTTCGCTGTTTTTCACCTCGACGAAATTACCGATGTGCACGTCGGCGTGCATGACGGTGCCCGGCCTCAATCTCGCGAAGGGTCCGATGCGGCAGTTCTCCGCGACGACGGCGTGATCGAGGACGCTGTTCGCGAGTATCTCGGTGCCCTCGCCGATGCGCGAATGGGCGATCACGCAATTGGGACCCACCTTCACGCCGGCCGCGAGGTGCACATTACCGATGAGCACGGCGTTGACGTCGATGAAAACGTCGCGGCCCACTTGGACTTCGCCGCGTATATCGATGCGCGCCGGGTCGGCCAGAGTCGCGCCGGCGAGCATCAGTTCCTCGGCCCGTTGACGGCGGTAGCCGGATTCGACTTGCGCAAGCTGAATCTTGTCGTTGACCCCGGCGACTTCCAGAGCGCTCGCCGCCGGAATCGCCTCGATGCGGGTTCCCGTCCCGGCGGCACCCGCCACGACATCGGTCAGAAAATATTCGCGCTGCGTGTTGTCCCTTCCCAACCCCAAGAGCCACTCGCGCAGCGGTCCCGCCGGCGCCGCCATCAGACCGGAATTGACTTCCCGGATCAGCAGCTGTTCTGCGCTCGCGTCCTGGTGTTCGATGATCGCTTCGACCTGGCCTTCCGCATTGCGCACGATGCGCCCGTAGCCGCGCGCCTCGTCGAGATTTACGGACAATATCGCCAGCGCACCTGCATCGGAAGCGGCGATCAACTTCTTCAGAGAATCGCCGCTGATGAGCGGCACGTCGCCGTACAGCACCAACACCGTGTGATCATCCGGGATGACGCACATGGCCTGCATCACGGCGTGTCCGGTGCCGAGCTGATCCGCCTGCAAAACCCACTCCACCCGTTCGTGCGCCAGGGCCGCCTGCACCTGAGCGCCGCCATGTCCATAGACGACATAGATATTGCCGGGGTTGAGTGACCGCGCGGCCGTGATGACATGCTGCAGCAGCGGCTGGCCTGCCAAAGGCTGCAGCACCTTCGGCAGCTCGGAATTCATCCGCTTGCCCTGGCCGGCTGCCAAAATCACGACGGAAAGCTGCATGCAAACTCCGCGGGCTAACCCCTAGCGTTTCTTGCGCAATCGCTCGATGGCGCGCAATTGCGCCAGCACCCGAACCAGTTCCGCCTGCGCCTCGGCGATTTCCAGCTTGTCGCCGCGGTTGCGCACGGCATCTTCCGCACGCTGCTTGGCGGCGAGTGCGGCCGCCTCGTCCAGATCCTTGGCGCGCACCGCGGTGTCCGCCAGCACGGTGACCAGATGTGGCTGAATCTCCATGGCGCCGCCGCCGACAAAGAAGGACTGTTCTTCCTGGCCCTGAGACTGCACGCGAACTTCGCCGGCCTTCAAGGTCGTCAACAAGGGCGCGTGGCGCGGGTAGATGCCGAGTTCCCCCTGCGATCCCGGCGCGAACACCATCGTTGCCTCGCCCGAAAATATCTGGCCCTCGGCGCTGACGATGTCGACGTGAATGGTGTTGGCCATGATTGCTCTTAGGTCAGCGTCTTGGCTTTTTCAACCGCTTCTTCAATCGCGCCGATCATATAGAATGCCTGCTCCGGCAGGTGATCGTATTCTCCGGCGACGATGGCCTTGAAGCCGCGGATCGTATCCTTGAGCGGCACGATCTTGCCATCTTGACCGGTGAACACCTTCGCCACGTTGAACGGCTGGGACAGAAATCGCGTGATCTTGCGCGCACGGTACACGCTGAGTTTGTCCTCTTCCGACAGCTCGTCCATTCCCAAAATCGCGATGATGTCCTGCAATTCCTTGGCACGCTGCAACACGGCTTGCACTGCGCGCGCCGTGTTGTAGTGCTCTTCGCCGACGACCAAGGGATCCAACTGGCGGCTGGAGGAATCGAGAGGATCGACCGCGGGATAGATGCCGAGGGAGGCGATCTGGCGCGACAGCACCACGGTCGCGTCCAAGTGCGCGAAGGTGGTCGCCGGTGACGGATCGGTCAGGTCGTCCGCGGGCACGTACACGGCCTGGATCGAGGTGATGGAACCGGTCTTGGTCGAGGTGATGCGTTCCTGCAGCACGCCCATTTCCTCGGCCAGCGTCGGCTGGTATCCCACCGCAGAGGGCATCCGGCCCAACAGCGCGGATACTTCCGTGCCGGCCAGGGTGTAGCGATAGATATTATCGACGAAAAACAGTACGTCGCGGCCCTTGCCTGACGCTTGCTTCTCGTCACGGAAGTATTCGGCCATGGTCAAACCGGTCAGCGCCACGCGCAGGCGGTTGCCCGGTGGTTCGTTCATCTGACCGTACACCATGGCCACTTTCGACTTGGACAGGTCATCTTTGTCGATGACGCCCGATTCGATCATCTCGTGGTAGAAATCGTTTCCTTCACGGGTGCGCTCGCCGACGCCCGCGAACACGGACAGTCCGCTGTACTGCTTGGCGATGTTGTTGATGAGTTCGAGCATGTTCACCGTCTTGCCCACGCCGGCGCCGCCGAACAAGCCGACCTTGCCGCCCTTGGCGAACGGCACCAGCAAGTCAATCACCTTGATGCCGGTCACCAGAAGATCCTGGCCGCCCGCCTGCTCGTCATAGGCCGGCGCCGGACGGTGGATGGGCAGGTGCTCCTTGGCGTCAACCGGACCTCTTTCATCCTGCGGTTTGCCGAGCACGTCCATGATGCGGCCCAACGTGGCGGCACCGACGGGAACGGAGATCCCCTTGCCCGTGTTCTTGACCGACAGGCCGCGGCGCAGTCCTTCGGACGCGCCCATCGCGATGCAGCGCACGATGCCGTCGCCCAATTGCTGCTGTACTTCCAGCGTCAAATCCACGTCATCGAGAATGAGCGCGTCATAGACTTTGGGGATCTGATCGCGCGGAAATTCCACGTCGATGACCGCGCCGATGATTTGCACGATTTTGCCGCTACCGCTGGACATCTTTATTGACCTCTCAACGGGGTTGCTGCGCAACCCCGAACATGAAGCGGCGCTGCGCGCCGATTAAAAAAATACCTATCCCCATTCAAACTGCTGCCGCCCCGCCGACGATTTCCGAAAGTTCCCTCGTGATCGCGGCCTGGCGGGCCTTGTTGTAAATAAGCTGAAACTCTTCGATGAGATCGCCGGCATTGTCCGAGGCGCTCTTCATGGCCACCATGCGCGCGGCCATCTCGCAGGCGACATTCTCCACGGCACCTTGGAATAGTTGCGATTCGACGTAACGCATGAGGAGGCCGTCGAGGATGGCCACCGCATCGGGTTCGTAAATATAATCCCAGCGTTCCTGCAAATCTTCCTCGTCAACGGTCCGCAGCGGCAGCAGCTGCGACACGACCGCCTTCTGGGTCATGGTATTGACGAAAACGTTGTGCGCCAGCAGCAGCTGATCGATCTTCGCGTCGCGGTAGAAGTCGAGCATGACCTTGGTGGTACCGATCAATTCGGCGACATTCGGCCGGTCACCCAGGTGAGTGACCGATGCGGCAACTTCGATGCCCGCCAGGCGCTTGAAGAATTGCAGCGCCTTGGAGCCGATGACGCACAGGTACACCTTGTTGCCGCGCGACTGTGCCTCGCGTATCGCGATGAGCGCGGCCTTGAATAAATTCAGATTCAGCGAGCCGGCGAGGCCGCGATCGGTGCTGATCACCACGATGCCGACGGCTGCCACCGGGCGCTCCAACGTGAACGGGTGCTTGTAGTCCAGATTCACCTGGCGCAGGTGGCCGACCAGCTTGCGGATCTTCTCAGCATAGGGGCGCGCCGCACGCATGCGCTCCTGCGCTTTGCGCATCTTGCTCGCTGCCACCATTTCCATGGCCTTGGTGATCTTCTGGGTATTCTTGATACTCGCGATCTTGCTGCGGATTTCCTTTGCGCCTGCCATGAGGTTACTCGTTGCCTCCGTTTACAGCGTCGCGAAGAATTCGTCGCAGCATTTCTTGAGCGCAGCTTCGACGTCTTTGGACAAGTCCGGCTTGGCATTGATGCTCGTCAGCAGGCCGGTATGGCCGGAACGAGCGAACGATTGCAGTGCTGCTTCTGTATCAACCACTTTGAGGCGGTCGATCTTGTCGAAGTAGCCGTTGTTGCCGGCAAACAAGGACAAAGCCATTTCCGCCACCGACATGGGCGCGTATTGCTTCTGCTTCATGAGTTCGGTGACGCGCTGGCCGCGCTCCAGCTGCTTGCGGGTGGCTTCGTCCAAATCGGAGGCGAATTGCGAGAACGCCGCCAGCTCGCGGAACTGCGCCAGGGCCAGGCGAATGCCGCCGCCCAGCTTCTTGATGATGTTGGTCTGCGCGGCGCCGCCGACGCGCGACACCGAAATGCCGGCGTTGATGGCGGGACGCATGCCGGCGTTGAACAGGTCGGTTTCCAGGAATATCTGGCCGTCGGTGATTGAAATCACGTTGGTGGGCACGAACGCCGTGACGTCGCCGGCCTGGGTCTCGATGATCGGTATGCCCGTCAAGGAGCCGGTCTTGCCCTTCACTTTACCCGCGGTGAACTTCTCGACGTACTCTTCATTGACGCGCGCAGAGCGCTCGAGGAGACGCGAGTGTAAATAGAACACGTCGCCGGGATACGCTTCGCGGCCCGGGGGCCGGCGCAGCAGCAAGGAAATCTGCCGATAGGCCACGGCCTGCTTCGACAGATCGTCGTACACGATCAGTGCGTCCTCGCCCCGGTCCATGAAGTACTCGCCCATGGCGCAGCCGCCGTAAGGCGCAAGGTACTGCATGGCGGCCGGCGTCGAGGCCGAGGCGGCGACGATGATGGTATGCCCCAAGGCACCGTGCTCTTCGAGCTTGCGCACCACGTTGGCGATGGAACTTTGTTTCTGTCCTATGGCGACATAGACGCACTTAACGCCCGTGCCTTTCTGATTGATGATCGTGTCGATCGCCACCGCGGTCTTGCCGGTCTGGCGGTCGCCGATGATGAGTTCGCGTTGACCGCGGCCGATCGGCACCATGGCGTCGATGGCCTTCAAGCCCGTTTGCACCGGCTGCGACACGCTCTTGCGGAAAATCACGCCGGGGGCGACGCGCTCCAACGGCGATCGCAGTTTGGCGTTCACGGGGCCCTTGCCGTCGATCGGCGTGCCGAGCGCATCGACCACGCGGCCGAGCAGTTCCGGACCCACGGGCACTTCGAGAATCCGGCCGGTTGTCTTGACTTCAGAACCTTCCGAGATGTGCTTGTAGTCGCCGAGCACCACGGCACCGACCGAGTCTTGCTCGAGGTTCAGCGCCAGGCCGAACGTGTTGCCGACGAACTCCAACATTTCACCGTAGCGTGCGTCGGCGAGGCCATGCACGCGCACGATGCCGTCGGTGACGCTGACCACCGTGCCGACGTTGCGCGCCTCGGAGGCGGAATTGAATTTGTCGATGCGCGCCTTGATCAGGTCGCTGATTTCAGATGCCTTGATGGACATAAATAGTTCCTAGCTTCCCAATACTGTGGCAAGTCGTTGCAATCGGCCTTGCAGTGAGCCGTCGATGACCAAATCTCCGGCACGCACTATCGCGCCGCCTAAAAGGGCTGCGTCCACGGTGTTGTGCATGCGTACCGTGCGCTGCAGCCGCGCGCTCAACGCTTGCGCGAGCTTGTCGGCCTGAGCGCCATTCAATGCGATCGCCGAGATGACCTCGACGTCGACGGTGTTCTCCACGCCCGAGCGCAACGCTTCGAAGTGAGCGCTGATTTCAGGCAGCACCGCTAGACGCCGATTTTCCGCCAATATCCGTACGAAATTCCGCATGGCGGGATCGAGCGCGGCGCCGCCGACGTCGGCAATGATGCTGACCAAATCCGTCCGAGTCCACTGCGGGCTGTTGGTGAGCGCGGCGAGCCGCGGATCCGCGACGATCTCGGCCGCGATCTTCAAGCCTTTCGACCATTGGGCAAAAGCGCCGGCGTCGCGAGCGTACTCGAAGGCTGCCTTCGCGTACGGACGGGCGATGGTGGCGCGCTCAGCCATTGGCAACCTCGGCAGCCAATTTATCCAACAGATCGGCGTGGGTCCTCGGATCGATCTCGCGGCCCAACAGGCGCGAGGCGCCCGCTACCGCGAGCTTGCCGACTTCCTTGCTCAATTGTTCGCGCGCACGCGAGCTCTCCCGCGCCACTTCATCGCGAGCCTGCGCGACGATGCGCTGCGCTTCGCCGGCCGCCGCGCCCTTGGCTTCCTCGACCATTTCGTTCGAGCGCTTGCCGGCCATGTCGACGATCTGCGCGGCGCGCTCGCGCGCTTCGCGCAGGATGTCCTTGGAGCGCGCCGCGGCCTCCGCCAGATCTTGTTCGCTCTTGTTGGCCGCGGCCAAGCCTTCGGCGATCTTTTTTTGCCGGGCCTCAATGGCATTCATGATGGCCGGCCAAAAGAATTTCATGACCGCCCATGCGACCAAGAAGAAGACAACCCCTTGGATGACCAGCGTGATTGCTAAGTTCATTGCGTACTCCTTACCTGGCGCCGCCTCGCGCCGTCGGCCTGCTTACTTCAGACCGAGCGAGCCAAGGAACGGGTTTGCGTAGAGCAGCAAGAAGCCGACGGCCACGCCGATGATGGGCACCGCATCCAGCAAGCCGGCGACGATGAACATCTTGGTCTGCAGCATGTTGGTGAGTTCCGGCTGGCGAGCGGAGCTCTCGAGGAATTTACCGCCCAGCAGGCCGAAGCCGATGGCGGCGCCGCCGCCGCCCAGGCCGATCACCAGGCCTGCTGCAATCACGGTGGAGCTCATGAGCTGAGCGATTTGGGTCACGTTTTCCATTGTTGTCTCCGGTCTTTAAATGTCTTGAAGGAATCGAATCAGTGCTTCTCTGCCGCAATACCCACGTACACGATGGTCAGCACCATGAAAATGAACGCTTGCAGCGTAATGATGAGGTAGTGGAACCCTGTCCACACCACGCCGGCGCCGAACTGCGCGATGCCGAGGAAATAGGTCGACACGTGATTGAGCGCTGCGCCGAGCGTGAAGCACGCGATCAGCAAAAAAATCAGTTCGCCGGCATACATGTTGCCGAATAACCGCATCGACAGCGACAACGGCCGCACCAGTTCTTCGATGACTCGAAATACAAAATTGACCGGCGCCAGCACGATTTTGAGGAAGGTGCCATGGGCATGGAACGGTGCGGTGAACCACTCGCCAGCAAACGTGCCGATGCCCTTATGCGTGATGCCGACCCATTGGATCAACAGGAACACGCCCAAGGCCATGCCCACCGTGGTGTTGAGATCGGCGGTCGCGACCGTGCGCAAATGCTCCACACCGAACAGTTTCGCCGCGGCGGGCAACGCGTCCACCGGCAGGATGTCCATGAAGTTTTCGAGAAATACGATGCAGAAAATGCTGATGGCCAGCGGCGCAATGAATTTGTTCTTGCCGTGAAAAGTGTCTTTCACCATGTCATCGACGAATTCCACCAACAGCTCAACCGCCGTCTGCAGCTTGCCGGGAACGCCGCTGGTGGCGCGGCGCGCGGCCAGCGAAAGCACGAAAATGAAGAGGAAAGAAATGAGAAGGGTGAAAAGTATGCTGTCGAGGTGGAAGGCCCAAAATGCGCCGTGTCCCGCATCGACGGTCAAATGCGTAAGGTGGTGCTTGATGTACTCAGTCACCCCGCCCGATACGTCTTCCTCAACCGTCATTCCAAAGCGCATAAGTCCCCAAGCGTCATTTGAGCCGAACCATACCGGCCCAATAACCCAGTTGCGCCACCACCACGCCAATCAATAGTGGTGCCGCATCCAGTTTCAACAGCCGGATCGCCGCATACAGGGCGATCGCGAACCATAACCATTTCAGCAGCACGCCGGCATACATCGCCGTCGTGAGCGTGGCACCGCCGGCCATGCCGGGCCTGAACATTCGCCAGCCAAACACTGCGGTTCCCGCAGCCACGATCAATCCGCCCATCAGCGCCGCCAGCCCCGCTGATGTGCCTTTGAATACAAGAAACACGGACGCGGTTAATGCCGCGCAGCCTGCTTGCAGGAGCACGACCCGAACGACTATCCGCTTGCCGCGACTCTGAACTTCAGTCATCGCGAAGGGAACCGGACCTGCGGCGCGACCTTCAATTTGCACATTCTGTGAGCCGCCGCCAGTCAAAATTGCCGCGGCATTATAGAGATCGTGACCCGGGTTCTCAAGGCGTTTTAGAGCGTATTTTGTCGCATCATTGAATGTGGGCCAGGATGCCCTCGAGCTCGTCCAAACTGTTGTAGCTGACGATGAGCTTGCCCTTGCCCGACGCGGCGTGTTGAAAGGCGACTTTGGCGCCCAGCTTGTCGGCGAGCTCGGTTTCCAGCCGACGAATGTCCGGGTCGGGTGCGGCCGCGCTCTGCGGTTCGGCCGCTTTCGGAGCTATGATGCGCCGCACCAAACTTTCGGTGTCGCGCACCGATAAGGACTTTTTGGCAACCAGGGTGGCTACTTCGATCTGCTGGCGGCGGGTGACGAGCCCCAGCAAGGCACGCGCGTGGCCCATTTCGATCTGCCGATGCTCGAGCATTTCCTTGACCTCGTCGGTCAATTCCATGAGCCGCACCAGATTGCTGACGGCGGCGCGCGAGCGTCCCACCGCCTCGGCCGCAGCTTGGTGAGTCAACCCAAATTCTTCGATCAGGCGCAGAAGCGCGCGGGCCTCTTCCAGCGGATTCAAGTCTTCGCGCTGAATATTTTCGATGAGCGCCATGGCGACGGCATCTTCGTCCGGCACATCGCGAATAACCGCCGGGATTTCCGTCAGCCCCGCCATTTGCGCCGCGCGCCAGCGCCGTTCGCCGGCGATGATTTCATAGCGCTGCGATGCGGTCGGATTGGGCCGCGGCAACGGGCGCACCAGAATGGGCTGCACCAAGCCTCGCGCTTTGATGGAATCGGCCAGTTCGCCCAAGGATTCGGTACGCATGTCGGCACGCGGCTGATACTTGCCCCGCTGCAGGAGATCCACGGGCAGGGACGCCAACCGGTCGCCGACCAGAATCGGCGGTTTCCCCGCATCGGGCATGACGGCGCGCCGCGCGAGCAGGGGGCTTAGCTCAGCCAGGCCTCGACCTAAAGATGGCTTTTTGCCGGACATAGCACTTCCCCGTAAACCGATGGGAGGATTATACGGGCGCGCCCGGCAGATCGTCGCGGCGAATCGTCTCGCCGCCCGGCAACTCGTCGCGGCGGATCATTTCGCCGGCGAGCGCCAGATAGGCCAGCGCGCCCCGCGACTCCTTGTCGTGGAACAGCGCGGGCCTGCCGAAACTCGGCGCCTCGGCCAAGCGCACGTTGCGCGGGATCATGGTGCGAAACACTTTTTCGCCGAAGTGCTGCATGAGCTGGGCGGACACTTCATTCGCCAGGTTATTGCGCGGGTCGAACATGGTGCGCAGCAATCCTTCGATCGTCAGATCCGGATTGATGCTCTCCTTGATTTGCTCGATGGTCTGCATCAGGGAGGTCAAGCCCTCGAGCGCGTAGTACTCGCACTGCATGGGAACCATGACCGAATCCGCGGCGACCAAGGCATTCAACGTGAGCATGTTCAGCGACGGCGGGCAATCGACCAAAATCACGTCGAAATCCGCGCGCACCGGACTCAAGGCATTGCGCAACTTGAACTCGCGGCCGACGGCCATGGTGAGCAAACGGACTTCCGCCGCCGTCAGGTCCTGATTGGAGGGCATGAGCATGAAGCCGCCGTACTCGACGGGGACCAGGGCCTCGATCGCGCCGCACTCGCCGAGCATGACATCGCAGCTGGTGCGCGCCTGGGCATGCTTGTCGATGCCGCATCCCATGGTGGCATTGCCTTGCGGGTCGAGATCGATGAGCAGCACGCGGCGCTTGGTCGCCGTCAACGACGCGGCGAGATTGACCGCGGTCGTCGTCTTGCCGACGCCGCCTTTTTGATTTGCCACTGCGATGACGCGTTTCATATCAGGAGCCTCAAGACCAGCCCGACCCTCGTTGTACAGGAATCAACTCCACGAGATGCCGCTCATCGGGAAGCCCTGGCACGCTCAAGCGATGCACCGCCAGCACGCGGAACGATTTTGGCAGCGCGGATATCTCATTGTCCGGCCGCTTCCCCTTCATCGCCAGCAACCGCCCGCCCGGAGCGCACAGGTGGCCGGCATAGGCCACGAAATCGGCCAGCGATGACAAGGCCCGGGCTGCCACTGTATCGAAAAGTTCGAACGGCCTATAGTCTTCCGCACGGGAATTGACCACGAGCACATTGCCCAACCTCAAGCGCTTGGCGGTTTGCTCGACGAACCGAGCCTTCTTGGCCGTAGCCTCGATGAGCGTGAAGCGGCGCTGCGGATTGGCCACGGCTAAAACCAAGCCCGGAAAGCCCGCGCCGGTGCCGACATCGGCCAGGCGCGCGCCGCGCAGGTAAGGCTGCAGACTCAGGCTGTCGAGCACATGCTTGCGCAGCATGCCGGGCCGGTCGCGAATGGCGGTCAGATTGAACTGAGCGTTGCCCCGCTCGAGCTCATCCACCAGCTCGAGCAACGTTTCGATGCCGGCGGCATCCGGTCCGATTCCGAGGTCTCGCGCGCCGGAGGCGAGCAGCTTGCGTTCACCGGCTCGCATATAAGCTACCGGTCGGGCGCGCAATCGGACGGGGGATCGGGGGCGTCGAGCTCGACGGTCAAGCGCGCGGACTCGTCAGGCTCGTTCTCGAAATGGCCGGAGAATGCAATGCCGCCATCGGCGCCCGCGCACTGTTCCGTCCTGCCTTGGGCATTCCTCATCCATAAGCCGCAGGCATCGGCGAATATTCGCGCCGCCTCCTCGGGCGATAGGCGCACCGTGGCCTCGACGCGCGCCAGCCGCGCATGCTTGTAGCAAAGCAGATATTGCGTGGGCGATCGAGCGATGAACAGCGGGCGTGGCGCGTCGACGGCATAGCACTCGAGCTCATCGCCCGCCGCGCTGCGCGCCGCATCGCGAAACAACAGCACCTCGTGCATCGTCAGCGGAGCATCTTTCAAGGCGCTGCCGAATGGGACGACGAGCAGCACATGCCAATCGTAGGACGCCTCCAACGGAGCCGGTGCCCGCTCGAGCGGCGCCGCCGGCTTAGGGGCGGGCGCGGCGCAGGCCGCCAGGATGAGCGCCGCGCCGCCCAAGATTGCCCGCCGCACGCCTGTCCCGGATGAGCTCAATCAAGCCCCGGCCAAGCGCTCGGCGAGAGTCTCGAGTTCGGCCGCGGCTTGCGCGTCCGACGGCCGATCATGCTCCAACACGTGCCGCAATGCCTGCCATGCCGTGTCCTTGAACTTCATGCATGCCCTCGCATAGTGTAGGCGCCAATCGGCGATCAGCTCGCGCTCGAAAAACTCGTAGTCCCGGTCATTGACGATGGCATCGAAAACCATCGCGCACACCGCCAGCTGTTGCGCCCGCGGCCAGCTCAAGCGGGGCGAGGACCAGCCTTCGGCGAAACAGCGGCGCAAGTAGGCTGGCGGCTCCGCGCTCGCGATGTCGTCGAGAAGATCGCCGACATCGTAAGATTGAACCAAGTGCTCGAAACCCGCCATAGTGCATTATCCTCGTCGTTTGAGAAACTAGGGTATATGAACCGAATTTATTTGTTGCTGCTGCTCGTTGCGCCGCTTTCGGCCGGCTCCCAGGCCTTGGAAGTCTCGCGGTTCGAACGCGGCAATTTGACCTACGAGAATATTCCCCAGGCGCCGCCGGAGCTGGCCGAAAAATTGGACGGCTACCTCAACGCGCGCCAGGCTACCCCGCTCGGTTGGTCGCCCAAAGGCCAATTGCTCATTGCAACCCGCTTCGCCGATGTCGATCAGCTGCACTTGGTGGAACAGCCCGGGGGGGCGCGCCGCCAATTGACATTCCAGCACGAACCGATCGCGGAGGCTGCTTTTTCGCCGGATCCCGCGCGCAGCGCCTATGTGTTCCTCAAGGATTCGGGCGGCGATGAAAATGCACAGCTGTACTACCAGCGGCTGGGCGAGGCGACGGCCACGCTGCTGACGGACGGCAAGTCCGTGAATGGCGCCCCGCTGTGGTCGAACAGCGGCCGTGAAGTGGCATTCTTCAGCATCGCGCGCGACGATCATCGCTATGACATCAGCATCGTCGATCCGGAATCGGGGATGTTGCCGCGCCTGGCCGTGGCCGGCGATAGCAGCGGCGCGGCGTGGTACGCGCTTGATTGGTCGCCCGATGATTCGAAATTACTCGTGCTCAAGGAGGTGTCGGTTGCCGAAGGCTATCTGTACGTGGTGGACCTGAGCACCGGTCAAAAGCGGGAAGTGGAACCCTCGCCGGCCAAGGTCGGCATCGCCGGTGCGAAGTTCACGCGCGACGGCCAGGGCGTTTATTTGATCTCGGACCGCGACGCCGAGTTTGCCCGCCTGCGCTACATCAATCTGTTCACCAACGACAAGACCGTCATTTCGAGCCCTATCCCATGGGATATCGAATCGTTGGCGGTATCGCGAGACGGACACTATCTCGCCTATGTCAGCAATCAGGCGGGCGCCAGCCAACTCAATCTTCTGGATCTGCGCACGCATCAAGACCTCACGCCGCCGCGCCTGCAGGCCGCGGGAATCATCAGTTCCTTGCAATTCGACGCGGACGGCAAGCGGCTCGCCTTTGCCTTCGCCGCCGCGAATCAACCGCGGGACGCCTACGTACTGGACGTTGCGGAAAATAAGCTGGAACCCTGGACACGGAGCGAGGCAGGGGCCGTCGATCTTACGAAGTTCGTGCTGCCGCGCCTGATGGAGTTTCCCACCTTCGATCGGGTGGACCGCAAGGCCCGCCAAGTGCCGGCCTATGTGTATGAGCCCGCCACTCCCGGCCCGCATCCGGTGCTGATCTCGCTGCACGGCGGACCGGAGTCGCAGTTCCGTCCGGGATTCGATCCCTGGATTCAATACATGGTCAACGAACTGGGGTTCGCGGTCGTTGCTCCCAACGTGCGCGGCTCGTCGGGATACGGCAAAACTTATATGGCGCTCGACAATGGCGTCCTGCGCGAAGACGCGGTCAAGGACGTCGGCGCCATGTTGGTCTGGATCGCGTTGCACCAGGACTTCGACGCCAGGCATGTGGTGGTCGCGGGCGGCTCCTATGGCGGATACCTCGCGCTCGCCACGCTGGTCAATTACGGCGACCGCCTGCGCGGCGGCGTGGATGTCAGCGGCATCGCGGATTTCGTGAGCTTTCTGACCAATACCGCACCCTACCGGCAAAATCAGCGGCGCGCGGAATACGGCGATGAACGCGACCTGCAGATGCGCAGCTTTTTGCGGCGCATCTCGCCGCTCACCAACGCAGATCGAATCACCCGTCCGCTGCTCGTGGTCCACGGCAAAAACGATCCGCGGGTGCCCCTGTCCGAGGCGGAACAGATCGTGAACAAATTGCGCGCCAAGGGCGGCGAGGTCTGGTATTTGCTGGCCGCCGACGAAGGGCACGGCTACCGCAAGAAACCGAACCGCGACGCCTTCTACGAAACGTTCGCGCAGTTTCTGATGACGCTGCGCGACGCTGCGCCGCCGGAGCAGCGCAACTAACAGCGCGACCAACTCCGCAAGCAGCGCGACTGCCGCGGCCCGACGTTGAGCTACTTGCTTTCGGTGCTGGCCGTCGACAGGGCCGAGGTCTGATGCGCGAAGTAGTCGGCCACGATCCTGACGTCGGCGTCGGAGGTGAGCAGCTGCGCCATGCTGTCCATGACCACATTCTTGCGGCGGCCGTTGCGATACGTGGCCAGCGCTTGTTCCAGGTAATCCACATGTTGGCCGGCGAGCACCGGCGGCTTTGGCACGAGCGGCGCGTCGACGCCAAGGCCGGTCTCCCCGTGACAGGCCACACAGGGCGCCGCTTGCTTCGGCGCCTTCGAGGCGGCGGGCGCCGTCGGCTTCACCGGCTCCGCGCCTTGCAGATAGGCCGCAATATCTTCGATGTCCTGATCCGAGAGCGAGGAGGCTTGCGCATGCATGGTGGGGTGAGGCCGCGTGCCGTCGCGATACTCCTGCAGCGCCGCGACCAGGTATGCCGCATTCTGGTGACGCAGCTTCGGCACGCTGTAATCCGGATAGGCGTTGCGGTAGTTGGCGATGCCGTGGCAGCCGTAGCAGGTGTAGAACTTCATTTCGCCTTTGGCTGAATCGCCCGCCGCATGCGCGCCCAACGACAAACAAATCAACGCCGTGCCGGCGAGCCACCCAGTCAATCGAGAAAGCATCTCATTCTCCGAGCCAACTTCAAGGTTCATTTCAAGTGCGGTGATGTTAAAGAGTGAGCGGGCAAAATGCCACTGAAGCAGCGCCCGCAAGCGGCAGATTCACGCGGAATCACTCTAAAACGTTTGCCAGGTCCGAAAGCAGCGCGGCATCGGTGGGCTTGGTTCCGGCCGGATATCGGCACACCACGCGGCCGCCGCGGTCGATGAGAAACTTCTCGAAATTCCAGCCGATATCGCCGGGAAAGCCGTGTTCCTCGGCCGTCAGCCATGCATACAGCGGATGGCGGTGCGGGCCGTTCACGTCGATCTTCGCCGACAGCGGGAAGGTCACGCCGAAATTAACGGAGCAAAACGCCTGGATCTCCTGCGCCGTGCCGGGCTCTTGCGCGCCGAACTGGTTGCAGGGAAAACCGATCACGGTGAAATTCTGATCTTGGAGTTCCCGGTGAAGATCCTGAAGACCCGCATATTGAGGCGTGTAGCCGCACCGGCTGGCGACGTTCACCGCCAAGCTCACTTTGCCGCTCAAAGAAGCCAGGATATTCGGGCTGCCGTCCAATCCCTGCACCGTGAAATCGTAAAAGACACTCATGCGACATCCTCGAGGCTGCGCGGCACTGTCAGGCTGCGCGTTCGCGCCTCTTCAAGTGCACCAACAACAGCGACACCGCGGCCGGGGTCAGTCCCGGAATGCGCGCCGCTTGTCCCAAGGTTTCCGGACGCACGTCGCCAAGCCGCTGGCGCGCCTCGTTCGACAGTCCGCCGACCAGGGCATAGTCGATATCGGCGGGCAGGCACAATTCCTCGTGGCGGCGAGCGCGGTCGATCTCGTCGCTCTGGCGCTTCAAGTACCCGGAATATTTGGCCTGCACCTCGACCTGCAGTTTCACCTGCTCGCGCAGGCGCTCATCGGCGCACCAATCGGCGGCCTGCTCCGGCGAAACGTTGCGAAGATCATCGTACGCAAGCTCGGGTCTTCGCAATAAATCGAACGCATGCGTCTCTCGCGACAGCGGCGCGCCGAGCTTGCCGAGCAGCGCGGCATCGACATCGGCGGGATGCACGACGGCCCGCTCGAGCCGATCTACTTCACTGTCCACGGCCGCACGCTTGCGCTGAAAGAACTCCCAGCGTTGATCATCGACGAGTCCCAGCTCGCGCCCGATCGCCGTGAGGCGCAGATCCGCGTTGTCCTCGCGCAGGGAAAGCCGGTATTCGGCGCGGCTGGTGAACATACGGTACGGTTCGGTCGCGCCGCGGGTGATCAAGTCATCGATCAGCACGCCAAGGTATGCCTCGCTGCGTTTCGGGCACCAGGCTTCCCGCCCCTGCACGGCGAGCGCGGCATTGGTGCCTGCCAGCAATCCCTGCGCCGCCGCTTCTTCATAGCCGGTGGTGCCGTTGATCTGGCCGGCGAAGTACAGGCCGGACAGCAATTTACTTTCCAGGCTGTGCTTCAAGTCACGGGGATCGAAGAAATCGTATTCGATGGCATAGCCGGGACGGGTGATGTGAGCAGCCTCGAATCCGGCGATGCTGCGCACGAATTCGTACTGCACATCGAAGGGCAGACTGGTGGAGATGCCGTTGGGATAGATTTCGTGCGTATCCAAGCCCTCGGGCTCGACGAAGATCTGGTGCGAGCGCTTGTCGGCGAACCTCACCACCTTATCCTCGACCGACGGGCAGTAGCGCGGGCCAACGCCTTCGATCAGCCCGGTGAACAGGGGCGAGCGCGCGGTGGCGGCACGAATGATGTCGTGAGTTCGTTCATTGGTCGCGGTGATGTGACAGGGAAGCTGGCGCGGGTGCAAAGAGCGCGCGCCAAGATATGAAAATACCGGCCGAGGCTCATCGCTGTGCTGTGCGCGCAGCCCCGAGAAATCGACGCTGCGCCCATCGATGCGCGGCGGCGTGCCGGTCTTCAAGCGTCCGACGCGCAGCGGCAATTCGCGCAGGCGGGCCGCGAGGCTCATCGAGGGCGGGTCGCCGGCGCGCCCGCCGGGATGGCTCTCGAGCCCCACATGAATCTTGCCGCCGAGGAAGGTGCCGACGGTGAGAACGATGGCAGGCGCGCGGAAGGCAAGGCCGCTTTGGGTAACGACACCCACCACGCAATCGCCTTCGACGATCAGATCCTTGGCTTCCTGTTGAAACAGCGCCAGATGAGTTTGCGACTCGAGCATGCCTCGAATGGCGCGCTTGTAGAGCTGTCGATCCGCCTGCGCCCGGGTGGCGCGCACGGCGGGCCCCTTGCTGGCGTTCAGCGTGCGGAACTGGATGCCGGCCTGATCCGTGGCACGCGCCATGGCCCCGCCGAGGGCGTCAATTTCCTTGACCAGATGTCCCTTGCCGATGCCGCCGATCGCGGGATTGCAGCTCATCTGTCCCAAGGTCTCGATGTTGTGCGTGAGCAGCAAGGTGGCGGCCCCTAGGCGGGCAGCCGCGAGCGCCGCTTCGGTACCGGCATGACCGCCGCCGATGACGATGACCTCGTACTGCTTTGCAAAACGCATGACGCTGAATCTACTCGATTTTTGGCAGGGGCGCGTACTCTAAACGCTCGCGGCGAAAAGCACCAGGAAACCCTTGATGGGGCTTTCGCACGGAAGATCGGCCGATCGGCGCCGGATGCCCCCCAAGGCCGATCTGAGCGGATAGTCCGGGCCTGTATAGTCGGTTGCGTGACCATCCGCCCCGCCGTTGCCGCCGAACGCAAAACCCTCGAGGCCCTGCAGTGGCGCGCATCGATGGGCAACGAAGGCGATCGCGACGCGTTGCTGCGCCATCCCGATGCGATCGATCTGCCGCTGGAACAGATTAGCTCCGGCGGGGTATTCGTGCTGGAACGGGACGGCGCCATCGTCGGCTTCTCCGCGATCCTGGCGCGCGATGATGGCGACACCGAACTCGACGCGCTGTTTGTCGAGCCCGGTATTCAGCGGCAGGGGATCGGGCGAAAATTGGTTGACTACTGCGCCGAAACGGCGCGCTCGATGGGCTCGAGCGCCCTGCACGTCGTGGCCAATTCTCACGCCAAGCTATTTTATCTGGCCTGCGGTTTCAATATCGTCGGCACGTTCGCAACGCGTTTCGGCCCTGGGCTGCTGATGCGCAAGCCGTTGTGAGGTCATTTCACTCCACGGCGACCGGAATGCCGGCGAACTTGCCCGCCCATTTTTTAGGCCCGGTCTCGTGCACCGATTCACCGTCGGCGCTCACCGCGACCGTGACGGGCATTCCCGAGACGTCGAATTCGTACACGGCCTCCATGCCCAGCTCCGGAAAGGCCACCACGCGGCTGGCGCGAATGGCATTCGAGACGAGAAAGGCCGCGCCGCCGACCGCAATCAAATAGGCCGAACGGTGCTTCGCAATGGACGCCACCGTTTCAGGTCCGCGCTCGGCCTTCCCCACCATCGCCAGCAGTCCTGATTTGCCGAGCATGGTGTCCGTAAATCGATCCATGCGATTGGCGGTGGTTGGGCCCGCCGGCCCCACGACTTCGGTGCCCACAGGATCGACAGGGCCGACGTAATAGATCACGCGACCGGTGAAATCCAAACCATTGGGCAGCGGCTGGCCGGCGTCGAGCAGTGCGCAAATGCGCTTGTGCGCGGCGTCGCGCCCGGTGAGCAGCTTGCCCGACAATAACAGGCGCTCGCCCGGCTTCCATGACGCGATTTCTTTTTTCGTCAGACCATCGAGGGACACGCGGCGCGCGCCGGCATCGGCGGCCCATTGAACCTTGGGCCAGAGGTCCAGATCCGGCGGCTCGAGCATCGCGGGTCCGGTCCCATCCAGCGTGAAATGAATATGCCGGGTGGCGGCGCAATTGGGAATCACGGCCACCGGCAAGGATGCGGCATGGGTCGGATAATCCAGAATCTTGACGTCCAGCACCGTGGTCAAACCGCCCAGGCCTTGCGCGCCGATGCCGAGTGCGTTGACGCGCCGGTAAATCTCCAGTCGCAGTTCTTCGAGCGGGGTCCCGGGACCGCGCACGATGAGCTCGCCGATATCGATGGGATCCATCAGCGATTTCTTGGCGAGCAGCATGGCCTTCTCGGCGCTGCCGCCGATCCCGACGCCCAGGATTCCCGGCGGGCACCAGCCCGCGCCCATCTCGGGCACCATTTCCAACACCCAATCGGCCACGGAATCGGACGGATTCAGCATGGCGAACATCGATTTGTTTTCCGAACCGCCGCCCTTCGCGGCGACGGTGATCTCGAGCTTGTCGCCGGGGCCGAATTCCGTGTGGATCACGGCGGGCGTGTTGTCCTTGGTATTGCCGCGCTTGAAGGCGGGATCCGCGACGATGGATGCGCGCAGCTTGTTGTCGGGATTCAAATAGGCGCGGCGCACCCCTTCATTGATCATCGCCTCCAGATCCAGTCCGGCGTCCCAGCTCACGCCCATGCCCACCTTGACGAACACCACGACGATGCCGGTGTCCTGGCAGATGGGCCGGTGGCCTTCGGCGCACATGCGTGAGTTGGTGAGAATTTGCGCGATGGCATCGCGCGCCGCGGGACTTTGTTCGACTTCGTACGCGCGGCCCATGGCGCGGATGAAATCCGGCGTATGGTAGTAGGAAATGTACTGCAGGGCGTCCGCCACGCTCGCAATCACATCGGCTTCGCGAATGACCGTCATGCAATCTCACGATAAATCGAACTGGGCCGCAAATCTATCAAGATGTGAGCAAGCGTGGGTAGCGAATCCCATACAATCGCTCCATACGGGAGGTGGCATGCGGCTGTGCGGGGCTGTGGTGTGGATGGCGTTTAGCCTGTGCGCGTGGTGGACGGCACGGCCCGCTTTCGCCGCGCAAGCGGCGCTGCTGCCCACGAGCGAGTGCCGCCTCGAGCACCCGCTGCGTTTGAATTCCATTCCGGCGCGCTGCGGGACCTTGCGCGTGCCGATCGATCACGAACATCCCAAGGAAGGCAGCATCGACTTGAAAATCGCGGTGGTCGCGGCGCTGAACCGGCGCAGCGCGGCGGCGCCGCTGTTTCTGCTGGCCGGCGGCCCGGGACAAAGCGCCGTGCAGGTGTACGTCGCCCTCAGCAGCGCATTCGCGCGCATCAACCGCAATCACGCCATCGTGCTGCTGGACCAGCGCGGCACGGGAAATTCCCACCAACAGTCCTGCGTTTATCCCGAGGATTGGCAGGAGCCGGTCGATCCGATGCCGGTGCTGCGCAAGGCGACGGCGGATTGCCTCGCGACGCTGGGGGCCCACGTGCGTTTCTATACCACCAGCATCGCCGTTCGCGATCTCGACGCGGTTCGCGCGGCATTGGGCTATGACCTGATCGACCTGTACGGCGGCTCTTATGGCACACGGGTCGCGGAGCTGTATATGCGCCGCTATCCGGCGCGCGTCCACGCGGTGATCTTGGATGGCGTCACCTACCCGCAGCAGGCGATCGGAGTCGAGACGCCGCAGGACGCGCAGCGCGCGTTGAACTTGGTCGTGGCGCGCTGCATGCAAGCGTCCGACTGCGCCGCCACGTACCCGCGGCTGCAAGACGACCTCAATCTCCTGCTGCGGCAATTCGGACCGGAAAAGGTCTTGGTGACCATCGACGATCCGAACAGCGGACTGCCGCTCGAGTTCGAATTCAACCGCAGGATTTTCAATGCGGCGCTGCGTTTGCTGTCCTACAGCAGCATGCAGGCTTCGCTCTTGCCCGCGCTGATCCATGAGGCGGCGCACGGCAGGCTGCGGCCGCTGGCGGCCCAATCCGTGATGAACATGCGCCAGATCAGCGATCAGCTGGCGAACGGCATGCAGTACAGCGTGATCTGCAGCGAGGATGAACCCTGGTTCGCAGCGGCGATCGATCGCGCCGGCATGGCGCAAACCTACCAAGGCACCGACATGGTGGACGCCCTGCATGAGATTTGTAAGCTGTGGCCGCGCGGGCCGGTGGACGCCGACCTGCACGCGGCCCTGCACAGCGATATCCCGACCCTGTTGCTGTCGGGCGAGGCGGACCCCGTCACGCCGCCCATCGACGCCGAGCGCGCCGCGGAAGGACTCACCCGGTACCGGCACTTGATATTGAAGGGCGAAGGCCACGGTCAGCTGGCGACCGGCTGCATGCCGATCATCGCGGCCGATTTTCTCGACACTGCGGCGCCGGACAAGGTGGACGCGAGCTGTCTCGAGCGGCACGCGCCGGAGCCATTTTTCCTGAGCATGACGGGACCTGCGCCGTGATCGAGGCGATGGGCTTGAACAAATGCTTCGGCAGCATCGAGGCGGCCCGGGACGTGTCCTTCGTCGCGCGCGATGGCGAGATCACGGGTCTCTTGGGCGCCAACGGCGCCGGCAAATCCACCTGTCTGCGGATGCTGTACGGCGTGCTCACCCCCGACAGCGGCAGGGCGTGCATCGACGGCATCGACATCCTCGGCGAAACCTCGAAGGCGCGCGCCCACCTGGGCGTGCTGCCGCACGCGACCGGACTCTACAACAACCTGACGGCGCGCGAGAACATCCGCTACTTCGGCACGCTGCATGGGATGGAAGCAGGGCGTTTGGCAGCCCGCATCGCCGAACTGTCGCCGGCGCTCGGCATGGATGCCTTCCTCGAGCGGCGGGCGAAAGGATTGTCACAGGGCCAGCGCATCAAGGTGGCCCTGGCCCGTGCCCTGGTTCACGACCCCGGCAATGTGGTGCTCGATGAGCCGACGAACGGACTTGACGTGATGGCGATCCGCAACTTGCGTGAAATGCTGCTGGCATTGAAGGCTCAGGGGCGCTGCGTGTTGTTCTCCTCGCATGTCATGCAGGAGGTTGCGGCACTGTGCGATCGCGCGGTGATCATCGGTCACGGGCGCGTTTTGGCGGACGCCACGGTGCAAGAGCTACGCGAGCGCAGCGGCGCGGCCACGTTGGAGGAAGCCTTCCTGCAGGTGCTGGGCGACACGGAAGGCTTGGGCTGAATGCGAACGCTGCTGACGGTTTTCGCCAAGGAGTTCCTAGAGAATCTGCGCGATCGGCGCACGTTGTTGTCAGCGTTGTTGTTCGGACCCTTGTTCGGACCGCTGCTCTTCGGCCTCATGGTGTCACGCATGCTGGAGCATAGCGTGGTCGAGTCGGACGTCCCGTTGAAGATCACGATCTCCGGCGGCCAGTACGCGCCGGGACTGATCCGGTATCTGGAAGGCCGCGGCGTCAAGCTCACGCGGCTCGAACTGACCGAGAGCGAGGCGCGCACGGCCGTTCGCAGCGGCGGCTCCCAGGTCGTGCTGCTGGTGTCCGCGGATTATCCGGCGCTCTTCCGCGAGGCCAGACCGGCGCCGCTCTTGCTGTTCGCGGACAGCGCGGATTCGCAAACACGTAAGATCGCCGATCGCGCCAAGGCGATGCTCGGCATCTACGGCAGCGGCATCGCGCAATTGCGCTTGGAGATGCGCGGCGTGAATCCGTTGCTGGGCATCCCCGTTGCAGTCAATGAAGTCGACGTCGCGACGCCCACGGGCCGCGCCGTGGTGGTGCTCGGATTCATGACCTATTTCGTGCTGTTCGCATTGTTGATGGGCGGCCTGTACCTGGCGATCGATTCCACCGCGGGGGAGCGCGAGCGCGGCTCGCTCGAAGCGTTGCTCAGCCTGCCGGTGGCGCGCTCGGCGCTGGTGGGCGGGAAGATTCTGGCGACCTGCGCCTACATGTGCATTTCGTTGGGCCTGAGCTTGACCGCCTTCGTTTGCGTGTTTCGCTTCGTGCCGCTCGAGCGAATCGGCATGAGCGCGAATCTAGGTCTGGGCACCGCGCTGAAATTCTTTGCCATCTGCCTGCCCTTCGTGCCGTTGGGCGCGACGCTCATGACTCTGGTCGCATCATTCACGCGCACCTATCGCGAGGCGCAAACCTACCTGACCACGGTGCTGCTGGTACCGACGCTGCCGATCGCCTTCGCCAGCATCTATTCCCTGAAGACCGGCAGCTCGCTGATGTTCATCCCTTCCTTGAGCCAGCATTTGCTGATGACCAGCGTGCTGAAGGATGAACCGATTTTATTGCACGACGTGCTGGTCGCCGCGGCCGCATCGCTCGGACTTGCGCTCATCCTGTTCATGCTCACCGCACGCCACTGGCGCCGCGAAACCATGCTCGGATGACTCTCATGCGCGAGCGTTGGCAGCAGTATCGCGCGCACGAAATTTTTAGGGGATCCTGTATGGCGTTCAACTAACGCATAGGTATACTGTTTGCAACGCATGGTTGGCGTTGCTCGGGGAGTTTTAGGATGAGCGCATCATCACCCGCACGGATCGGCATTGTTGCTTTTCTAGCCATACTCACGGTATCCGCGGGCACAATGCTGTGGCTTTTATGGCGTTTCCCGCTCATGACGGCGGTCGTCACGCTCGGCGTTCTCGCGGTTCTCGGCGTACTGGCGAAGCTTGCTCGCTCCTGTGATGTCGACATGAAGGACTTGGATCGGACCGAACAGGGCGTTTGATCTGTCGGCAATCGGCGACAGCGCATCGCGCTTGGGCCATCGTCGCTGTTAAATTTCGAAAATCTCCCGGACTTTTAAATTGCTAGGCGCCCAAACGGGCCAGCGCCGCTTTGGCGCGCAAGGTTTTCGGATAATTGGCTCAAGGCGAGCGCATGGCTGTTTCGAGAACTGGCGGCTCTTCTTGAGGTTACTTACCGATGCAAGTCTCTGAGGATCTCCGAACTAATTGATATTGACGCGGCTAGGCAGCTCCAGAAAGGCAACGCGGACTAAAATCCGGATGCCGAATTGTTAAGGGGCCAGCGACACGGCTGCCACTCCGGCCAAATGTGCGGCGATGGCCTTATGACGCATCTTTTCGTTTGATCCATGTGGCCAACCAACTAACACGGCATGCTCGCTAAAATGCGGTTCCGGAGCTGACAAGCATTCGAGTGCTTGGGAGAGCGCCGCCGACACAGGAAAATCGGCTCTCGCGTGAAGCGTCTTATCTCGTCGGACAGACTTGCCAAGATACCAAATTCGAAGTTCCGCAACTCTGCAGATGCGGCAAACTGACGTCTCCAACCGACCACTGTAGAGTTCTGGCAGAAAAGCGCCTTGTTTGGCTCGGCCCATTCGATCGACGTGACGCCGTTCGAATATAAAGCGCGCTAGTACCTCGTTCGGAGATACAACGTGGCTCGGCATGGAGTCACGCGTTCGAATCCAATGACCTAACAGCGTCCACAATTTCGCGCGCAACCACTTCATCGAATTGATCCACTCCGTAGATACATTTTTCCATCCCAAGTTTCCCAGCAAATGAAACGCGGCCGGATGAGCCGAGACTGACCGAGAAATTCCGTCCGCGATCTGCAACCCAATCGAATGATATTTCGCCATCAGGATCCAGCGCTAACTCAGGGACAGCTACGTCCGTGGGCAATGCGAACAAGAATCTTCGCGCCAAATCGAATGGCGCTTTGAAAACGAGTGGATCATTCGAAGAGATCAGCTCAGCCTGCAAGGAATCTAAATCATTGAGGGCGACGGAAACGCGCGACCGCTTCTTGATTTCTACAAAAGCCCTACTGGTTAGCTTTTGCACTTCCCTGGCCTCGGGACTACTTCCCGATCTAGAAAATCCAAGGCCGATTGGCTCTCTGCTCAACGCTAATGCACTCATTCGAATAACCCCGCCGCTTTCTCTGTTATATGTTCGAAGAAGACTCGATTTTTGAAATCTCTCAATTCTTCAAATTTGCTCCAAATTGTATTCGCATCTTCTGATCCTAGATTCACTTGTTGATATGCGTCGATGTCGAAAAATATGGTCACCTGGTTGGTCCGGGAACGCGCCGCCGTGTCCTCGTCGGACGCTTGAATCACAGTCGCGAAAGTGGACGTTGCGTCGTCTGTGATTACGACTCTTTGTAGAAATGTATGCATCATCTGGGGTAAGGCGCGCGGTACCTGCGGAGCAGCGGTAAAGTAGTCATCGAGTTCTGCCACCGGCAATGGGAGCGGTAAAGCGTTGATGTAACGAACTGCTAGCCGAGTCACAGATATCGGGTTTACCGATGAAACATATAATGCCCATAGTCGCTTTGCAGTGTCTCGTATCTGACCCCAATCCAAATATGGTGTCAGTCGACTAAAAGAAAAGGCGTTTACGGTGCATTGCAGTACTTCTAGCCCACTTTCAGAGTCCAAACGCTTCCCTATCAATACCCGATTAGTGGCGGTTGACTCCGCTCTGTCTTGGCCAAACTGCACGCCAAAACTTGCCTGCCAAATGTCGGTGGTCTTGCCAAACTCGTTCTTGATGGACGACGCAAATTTTTGGATCAGTGATAGCTCAACGGCTGGTGCCACTTGAATCTGAATGATGGCCTCTCTAATGGGAGCGCGTGGTAGGTGTCGTTGCCGCGCCATATCACTTCGCCTTAGTATCTGTGGCGGTCCGCGAAAGGCTAATCCCGCTTTCCTTGAGCTTGCTCTGATTCTCCCACAACCACATCCGAAGGATGGAACAGGCTACCTCGGCCTTAGTAGTTCCATGAATACCAAGTTCTGCTACCAGGCCGACAAGCCTATCGGTAGCAGCGTCCACGGTGACTTGCAGTTTTCGCGTCTCCATATAACTGAACCCTGCAATCCAAGAAGATTCTCGCTGGATTGTATATAGATTCTTGAGGAATTCGACCACTACGGCAGATAGGAATGCGGTAATTCTCTAACGTATTGAAAATATACGGATTTACGTGAGGGCAATAGGGGCGTCAGAACTATTTTTATAGACTATCGACGTGAATACGACCAGCTTGGAATCAATAGATCCGCTATGGGACGTTGAGACTACTTGCCGATGCAAAAACTGCTGAAGATCTCCCCCAGCAGGTCATCGCTGCTGAATTCGCCCGTGATCTCCCCCAAGGCCAGTTGCGCGCGCCGCAATTCCTCGGCGAACAGCTCGAACGCGCGCGACATCGTCAGGATTTTCGCGGCTTGCTCGACGCTGGAGCGCGCGCGCGCCAGCGCATCGAGATGGCGGCGCCGTGCCGACAGCGCGCCGGACTCGCCGCCGCGGTAGCCGGCGCGGCCCTTCAAGTGGGCGCCCAAGAGCTCGAGACCCGCGCCGCTCTTGGCGCTCAAAAAAACCTGCGGCGGGTCGCGCGATTCATCGACGCGCGCCGGCGCACCGCTCAAGTCTATCTTGTTGAAAATCAGCGTGACCGGAACGCCTTGCGGCAGCTCTAGGAGTTCCGCCGCGAGAGTGGCGTCGCTGCTGTCGCCGGCGCCGGCCGCGGCGTCCACGATGTACAGCACGCGATCCGCTCGCCCAAGCTCGGCAACGGCGCGGCGCACACCCTCGGCCTCAACCACATCGGCGGCCGCCCGCAGTCCCGCGGTATCGATCAGATTCACCGGCATGCCGTCCAGATGGACCTGCTGGCGCAGGACGTCGCGCGTGGTGCCGGGCTGGTCGGTGACGATCGCGATTTCATCGCCCACGAGCCGGTTCAACAAGCTGGATTTTCCCGCGTTGGGCTTGCCGGCGATGACGACATTCAAGCCTTCGCGCAACAAGGCGCCTTGGCGTGCCGCGGCCGTGATGAGATCGAAGGCCGTGAATAGTTTCGCGACTCGATCTTCGATCTCGCTGCCCGGAACGAAATCCAGTTCCTCGTCCGGAAAATCAATCGCCGCTTCCACCAGGGTGCGCAGTTCCGTGATCTGCGCCTGCAGCGCATGCACGTGCGCGGAGAATTCTCCCTGCATGGAGCGCGTGGCGGCGCGTGCCGCCGCCGCGCTGCCGGCGTCGATGAGATCCGCGATGGCCTCGGCCTGGGCCATGTCGATCTTGCCGTTCAGGAAGGCACGCTCGCTGAACTCGCCCGGCCTCGCCATGCGGCAGCCCAATTCGAGCAGCCGCTCGAGCAGCAAATCCAGCACCATCACGCCCCCATGGCCCTGCAGCTCCAGCACGTGCTCGCCTGTATAGGAAGCGGGGGCCGGAAAGTACAACGCCAAGCCCCGGTCGATGGCCTCGCCATCGCCACCACGAAAGCGCGCGACCTGCGCGACCCGCGGCGGCGGAAGCTTGCCGAGCAGGGACTGCGCGATTTGCGGCACGTGGGGACCTGAAACCCGGATCACCCCGACCGCACCGCGCCCCGGAGCGCTGGCGAGGGCGGCGATGGTGTCGATCAAGGCCACGGCCTTAAGAGCGCTGCTTGGCAGCCTCGGCTTCGACCACTTTATTCACGCGCCATTGCTGCGCAATCGACAATACCGTGTTGGTCAGCCAGTAGAGTGTCAACCCGGAAGGGAAAAACGCCATCATGCCGGTCATGACCAGCGGCATGAACTGCATGATCTTGGCCTGCATCGGGTCGGGCGGCGCGGGATTCAACTTGAACTGCGCAAACATCGCCCCGCCCATGAGCAGCGGCAACACGAAGAAAGGGTCGCGCGAAGATAGATCGTTGATCCAGAGCAAGAACGGCGCCTGCCGCATCTCTACGCTCTCCAGCAGCACGCGGTAGAACGAAATGAACACCGGGATCTGCACGATCATCGGCAGACAGCCGGCCAGCGGATTGATTTTTTCCTTCTTGTACAGCTCCATCATGGCGCGGCCCAGCTTCTCGCGGTCGTCCTTGAAGGTTTCCTGAATCTGTTTCATGCGCGGACCCACGGCGCGCATCTTGGCCATGGAGCGTCCGCTCGCCTGCTGCAAGGGGTAAAAAAGCAATTTGATCAGCAGGGTGACGAGGATGATGGACCACCCCCAATTGCCGGTGAGCCTGTGCACCCAATTGAGTCCCGTAAACAGAGGCTGTGCCAGGACGGTAAGAATACCGAAGTCGACGGTGCGCTCCAGGTTCCGGCCCATGGCCGCGAGCTGCGATTGCAGCTTGGGACCGACGAACAGCTCTTCGTGGAACCGCGCCGTGGCGCCGGCGGGCACCGCAACGCTGGGTCCGGTGGCCTGGATCAGGTATTCGTTGTTGCGAACGTGCAGCTGGTATTGGTAGGGCTGCGCCGCGGGCGGCACGACGGCCGCGACGAATTGATGCTGCAGCGAAGCCATCCACCCATTGGTAATGGTGGCCGAGTACTTCGCGTCGCCCTCGCTCTCGACGTCGAGATCCTTGGACTTGGTGCCGTCGTAAACCGCCGGGCCTTTGAACGAATACGTCTCGACATCGAAGTAGGAGCGCGAGGCGTGCTCCCAGTGGCGCAGGATCTGCGCGTACGAGGCTAATTTTCGCGGCGCCGTGCTGTCATTCTTCACCTCGTAGTCAATCCCGATGGTGTACTCGCCGCGCTTGAAAACGAATGTCTTGGTGACGGTCAGTCCCGCCCCGTCGGTCCAGGTCAGCGGCACGCGCAGCTCGTTCGCGCCCGGCGCGAGCACAAAATTCTGTCGGTCGGATTGCCATACGGCCAAGTGCGTGGGCGCCGCATCGCCGGCGGCGCCGGTGAGTCCGCTTTGCAGCAGGTACTTGGTCTGAGGCGGTTCGTAACTCAAGAGCGTGACCGGAATAGTCGGCGTGTCCTTGCGCAGCGGATAGTCCTTCAGCTCCGCTTGGGCCAGCTCGCCGCCCCTGAGATTGATGCCGATCTCGAGCACATCGGTGCTGACATGAAGAGGCGTCGACGGCGCTTCCGATGCGGACGCCGCCGGCCCTGCCGGGGTGGCTGCGGGCGGCGCAGCCGCGTTGGAGGCTTGCGGCGCAGAAACCGGCGCAGCGGTCGGCGCTTGCGGCACCGAATCGGCCAGGGTGTCGGGCGCGCCGGCCGCCGGTCCGGTGCCGGTAGTCGTGCCGCTTGTCGTCGTCGGCACCGCTTGCGGCTCGTAGTCGTGCAGCCAGGTGCTGTAGTTCAGATACAGGATCGCGGCGAGCACGCCCCACAGCATGAGACGGATATTAGGCATGGGTCAGTCTCTTATCCGGCGTACCCGCGTCGGGTACCGGATCGTAGCCGCCCTCGGCAAAAGGGTGACAACGCAGGATGCGACGCAAGCCCAACCAGGTTCCTCGCAGGACACCGTAGCGCTCGATGGCGGTATGCGCATAACAGGAGCAGGACGGGTAGAAGCGGCAGCGGGGCCCAAGCATGGGGCTTACGCCTAACTGATACGCACGGATGATCCACATGAAAAGTTGGCGAGGCGTTACCATTTCTGCGTGATCGACTTCCAGTGCAGATCGAGGCTTAAGCGCAATTCGGTCGAGCTGGCCGATCGCGCGGCTTCTCGGGCGGACACGGTAACATCGACCGGCGGCAAAGAGTGTTGGTTCAAGCGAAAGGACTCTCGGGCGAGGCGTTTGATGCGATTGCGTGCTACGGCGGTACCGAAGGTGCGCGTCGCGATGCTCAAGCCCAACCGAGCATGGGTTTCATGATTGGCCAGAACAGAAAGCGCAAAGAACGCATCGGAGAACTTTTTCCCGCGCCGCTTGACATCTCGAAATTCGGCCGGCTGGTGCAAACGCTTGCGCGGCTCGAATTTATGGAAAGAGCCCCGGAGTGCGCGCGTTACGGGCAGAGTTTCTTCCGGCCCTTGGCGCGCCGGCGAGCCAGCAATCGACGGCCGCTTTTGGTGGCCATGCGCGCACGAAAGCCGTGGGTACGGGCACGATGCAAATTACTGGGGTTGAAGGTACGTTTCATAGCGGACTCGAGCAAAAATCGCGGGCCAATCAAGGGGCTAAGGCGTTTACGAAAGGCGGCAAGGGTACTGAGCGAGCATGGATGTGTCAATAGACGCCTCACCAACTTGGAGCTAGACTCCCTGCCCTTTCGTTCGCTTTGCCCCATGTCACAAACCTAGGAGAGCGCTCTTGCCGGAGACGCTATGGAATCGCTGTCTGCGGGTGCTCGAGGGCGAGCTCCCGGAACAGCAGTTCAACACCTGGGTACGGCCGCTGCAGGCCGTGGAACGGGACGGCGAGCTCAAGCTGTTGGCACCGAATCGTTATGTCATCGAGTGGCTGGGTCAAAATCTCCTGCCGCGGATCAAGGAACTCATTCTGGCGTTTGCGGAAGGGTTGGCTCCGGAAGTGGCGCTGGATGTGGGGACGCGCGGCGGCGTCATCGTTCAGGTTGCCCCGGCGGGTACTCGGGAGGATGCGGCTGCGGGCGCGGCGGCCCGAGCTCGCAGGCTTGCGCCGGTGGTGCTGGGCAGCCGCATCAATGCGGAATTCACTTTCGGCAGCTTCGTCGAGGGCAAAAGCAACCAGCTCGCCAAGGCCGCGGCGATTCAGGTCGCGGGAAATCCCGGCCGCGCGTACAACCCGCTGTTCATCTATGGCGGTGTCGGCCTGGGCAAGACTCACCTGATGCACGCGGTGGCCAACAAGCTCAAGGAACGCAACGGCGAGGCGCGCCTGGCCTATGTGCACAGCGAGCGCTTCGTGGGCGACATGGTGCGAGCGTTGCAGCACAATACCATCAACGATTTCAAAGCCGCCTACCGATCGTTGGATTGTCTGATGATCGACGATATTCAGTTTTTTGCGGGAAAAGACCGCTCTCAGGAAGAATTCTTCCACACCTTCAACGCGCTGCTCGAGAGTCAGCAGCAGGTGATCCTGACCTGCGATCGCTACCCGAAGGAAGTCGACGGACTCGAGGAGCGATTGAAATCGCGCTTCGGCTGGGGCCTCACCGTTGCGATCGAACCGCCGGAACTGGAGACGTGCGTCGCCATTTTGATGAGCAAGGCGGCCATGACGCAGGTCGATCTTCCGGAAGAGGTGGCGTTTTTCATCGCCAAGCGGATTCGATCCAATGTGCGTGAATTGGAAGGCGCGCTGCGCCGGGTGGTCGCCACCTCCAATTTTACCGGCAGACCGATTACGCTGGAGTTCGCCAAGGAAGCGCTGCGGGATCTGTTGGCGCTGCAGGAAAAGCTGGTCACGATTGAAAATATCCAGAAGACCGTGGCCGAGTACTACAAAATCAGGATCGCGGATTTGCTGTCGAAGCGGCGCAGTCGATCGATCGCGCGGCCCCGGCAAGTGGCGATGGCCTTGGCCAAGGAGCTGACCAATCACAGCCTGCCGGAGATCGGCGATGCGTTTGGCGGCCGGGATCATACGACGGTGATGCATGCCTGCAGGCGCGTCAAAGAGTTGCGCGAAACGGAGCGGCGCGTTGGCGAGGATTATTTAAACCTGTTAAGAACCCTGGCGGGATAGGGTAGGAAAAGCTGTGGATGAAGGTGTGGATAAAGATATCCACAGGTGAGTGACAGGTTGCAAGCGGTCAGTGGACAAGTGTCAGAGATGGTTCGTTAGTCTATAAGATCATGATTAGTAGGGAATTAAATGCGTTATCCACCGTAACTCGATGCCTCATTAATCATAGTAATAATCTCTTTTAAGAATCTAAATCTAAGATTGAAGACGGGTGAGCCCATGAAATTGACGGCAGAGCGCGAGAAATTATTGACCCCCCTGCAGGCGGTGATCGGCGTGGTTGAGCGGCGCCAAACCATGCCCGTACTGTCGAATGTGTTGCTGGGTGGCCGCGACGGTCAGCTGACAATCACAGCCTCGGATCTGGAAGTCGAGCTCGTGGCGGGGACGAATGTGGCCGTGCAGGGTGGCGGCGACATCACCGTACCGGGACGAAAATTCCTGGATATTTTGCGGGCATTACCCGAGAAGGTTTCGGTCACGTTGAGCGTCGAAGGCGAAAAAGTGGTCATCAAAGCAGGCCGCAGCCGCTTCAGCTTGTCGACCTTGCCGGCGGCTGATTTTCCGGTGATCGACGACATCAATTCGCAGCAGACCGTGCAGCTGCCGCGCAAGGAGTTGCTGCGGCTGCTGGAGAAAACGCATTTCTCCATGGCGCAGCAGGATGTTCGTTACTACCTGAACGGGATGTTGTTGGAAATCGATGCTCAGGTTTTGCGCGCGGTGGCGACCGACGGGCATCGGCTCGCGCTGTGTGAAACCGCGCTGGTCGCCAAGGCGAAGAGCTCCCAGCAGGTCATCGTGCCGCGCAAGGGGGTGCTTGAGCTACAGCGAGTCCTGAACGATGAAGGGGACGCTGAGGTGGCGATTGGAAGCAACCACGTTCGCGCTCAGATCGGCGATATTCGCTTCACATCGAAGCTGATAGATGGGCGTTTCCCGGAGTATTCACGGGTGATTCCCGCCGCGCCGGCCTCGGCCATTCGTGCCGATCGAGACGTCTTACGCCAGGCGCTGCAGCGCACGGCCATCCTGTCGAATGAGAAATATCGCGGGATTCGGGTCACGGTGAAAAAAAACTTATTGACCGTGCAGGCGCACAATCCCGAGCAGGAAGAGGCGGAGGAAGAAATCGAGGTAGGTTACGAGGGGAACGATCTCGAGGTGGGCTTCAATGTGAATTATTTGTTGGACGCGCTCGCCGCCATCGATGGGCAGGAAGTTGAACTCGGACTCACCGACAGCAACAGCAGTTGTCTGATCCGGTCGCCGGGCGATAGTCAGGCTCGCTATGTCGTGATGCCGATGAGGCTATAAGCCGTGGCTTTGGGCCGGCTGCAAGTAACGGATTTCCGCTGCTTGCACTCGGCGGAATGGCATTTCGACCCTCATTTTACACTGATCAGCGGACCCAATGCCTCTGGCAAGACCAGCGTGCTCGAGGCCATATACGTGCTCGGCCGCGGCCGGTCTTTCCGTACTCGACGGCTGGAGCATCTCATTCGGATGGGGGATGTGCGGTTCGTGGTATTTGGCGAAGTCGATACGGCCACCCGCCGCGTGCCCTTGGGCGTTGAAGGTACGCGCGGCGGGATGCGAGCCCAGATCGATGGGGATAAGCCCTCCTCCCTGGCCGAGCTAGCGTTGTTTCTGCCGGTGCAGATTATCGACCCCGAAGTACATCGTCTCATCGAGGAAGGACCCAGCCGCCGGCGGAGATTCCTGGACTGGGGGGTGTTCCACGTGGAGCAATCCTTCGTCGGGCATTGGCAGCGCTACAGCCATGTTCTCAAGCAACGCAACGCGGCACTGAAAGCGCACCAGCCGAAGGCGGTGGTATCGGTATGGGATAGCGATTTGGTGCGGTCCGGGGAATTGTTGGGCGCAGCCCGCGCTCGCTATGTCACTGCCTTGAGTCCCCATGCGGCAACCATCGGGCGCAATTTGCTTGGCATGGAGCTGTCAATGAGCTATCGACATGGGTGGTCCAAAGAACACAGCCTAACAGAGGCGCTGCAGCACAGCTGGAAGCACGACCAGGAAACCGGTGCGACGCAGGTCGGTCCACACCGAGCGGAGCTGGGAATACGACTCGACGGGTCGTCGGTCAAGGACCGGATATCCCGTGGCCAGCAGAAGTTGCTGGCGGCAGCGCTCTTGATCGCGCAGTTCAAACTGTTTCCGGAATCTTCGCCGGTGCAACCCACGCTGCTGTTGGATGACCCAGCGGCCGAATTGGACGACGAGCGCCTGGCGAACCTGATTCGCGAGGTCTCATCGCAATCGGTCCAGTTGATTGTCACGACGCTGCACGGCGAGATTCCCGCTTTTGGCGAGCCGGGCCGGCGATACAAGATGAGGGGTGGCGAGGTCGCTCCTGCCTGACGTTTCACGTGGAACAACGGCGGCCCACGTCGGAACGTTAAGCGCCGACACGGTCCACGGAGCCCTGTAATTATATGATTTATATAGAGATTAATCACAAAAAGGATTCGTTTTCGGCGGCGGAAAATGTTAACATGCGGGGTCGCAATTTAGGATTGAGTAATGGCCCAGGACGACGTATACGATTCCAGTAAAATCAAAGTCTTAAAAGGTTTGGACGCCGTCCGGAAACGCCCCGGCATGTACATCGGCGACACGGACGATGGCAGCGGCCTTCATCACATGGTTTTCGAGGTTGTGGATAACGCCATCGACGAGGCCTTGGCCGGCCATTGCGATCGCGTTGTCGTGACCATCCATGCCGATGAATCCGTCACCGTGACCGATAACGGTCGCGGCATTCCTGTGGATATCCACGCGGAGGAAGGGCGATCCGCGGCCGAGGTCATCATGACCGTGCTGCACTCGGGCGGTAAGTTCGATGACAGCTCGTACAAGGTCTCAGGCGGCCTGCATGGCGTCGGCATCTCGGTGGTGAACGCCCTTTCCGACTATCTAGAATTGAATATCCGCCGTGACGGCAAACTGCACCGCCAGGAGTATCGCCTCGGCGAACCGCAGGCCCCGATGGCGGCGATCGCCGATACGACCGAACATGGAACCACGCTGCGCTTCAAACCGAGCGCGCAGATCTTCACGCACATCACCTTCAACTACGACACGCTCGCGAAGCGCTTGCGCGAACTGTCCTTTCTCAATTCCGGTGTGCGCATCGAATTGGTGGATGAGCGCGACGAGAAATCGGAAGTGTTCCAGCACGAAGGCGGACTCAAAGCCTTCGTTACGCATTTGAATCGCAGCAAGACACCGGTGCACGAGACGGTGCTGTGGTTTCAGACCCGCGACGGCAACACGCAAGTGGAAGTCGCGATGCAGTGGAATGATTCCTACCAAGAGAGCATGTACTGCTACACCAACAACATCCCGCAGAAAGACGGCGGCACGCACCTTGCGGGCTATCGCGCGGCCTTGACGCGCACACTGAATAATTACATCGAAAAAGAATTGGCATCGAAGAAGGAAAAGATTCAAACCACAGGCGACGATTCGCGCGAGGGCTTGACGGCGATACTGTCCGTGAAATTGCCCGATCCCAAATTCTCCTCGCAGACCAAAGACAAGCTGGTCTCGTCCGAAGTAAAGGGCGTGGTCGAATCCGCGGTCGCCGGCCGGCTCGAGGAGTTTCTGCTGGAGCATCCGCAGGAAGCGAAGGCCATCGTCAACAAGATCCTCGAAGCCGCCTACGCGCGCGAGGCCGCGCGCAAGGCGCGCGAGATGACCCGCCGCAAGGGCGCGCTGGATATTGCCGGACTGCCGGGCAAGCTCGCCGACTGCCAGGAAAAGGATCCCGCACTGTCGGAAATGTTTCTAGTCGAGGGCGACTCCGCCGGCGGTTCCGCGAAGCAAGGGCGCGATCGGCGCACGCAGGCAATCCTGCCGCTCAAGGGCAAAATCCTCAATGTCGAGAAGGCGCGTTTCGACAAAATGCTCGCGTCCGCGGAAGTCGGCACGCTGATCACCGCGCTCGGCTGCGGCATCGGGCGCGATGATTTCAACGTCGATAAGTTGCGCTATCACCGCATCATCATCATGAGCGTGGACGGGGACGACCATGTTTTCGTGAAAGATGATCGAGGCGTGCGCATGGTACGCATTGGCGCGTTTATCGACGACGCCTTGGCAGGTAAAACCTCGACCGGCGGTGTTGACAAGCTGAGCGGCGAAGGCCTGGGTGAAGTCCTGTGCTTCGGTCTGGAAAACAAAGCAGTTCGCTTCCGTCCCATAAAAGCCATCATCCGGCATCCGCTCGAGGAGAAACTGTTCAAGGTGCGCACGGTGTATGGCCGAACGGTTCGCGTAACTTCCAGCCACAGTGTCTTTGTGCACAATAAGGATGGCCTCAAGCTAAAACGAGGTGCTGACCTTCGAATCGGCGACCAGATGGTTGCGCCGGCGCGGATTCGCTTTCCCTCCGATGCTCCAGCGAAAATCGATTTGCTCTACGTCCTTCACGCATTCCCTGAAGCTGCGAAACAGATTTGGTTGCGCGGGCCAGCCGTTGAGTCTTGGTTCAAGGATGCCGTTCGCGCGAAATGCTCTGGCAATGCGCAATTGACGGCTCTTCGCATTGAGATTCCCGCCGAGCTTCGGGCGGAGTTGGCCGACCGTGCAGAAGTACTAACACGAGCACGTATCGCGCCGAGCCGTTTAGAACGCGTTTGGGAAACACAGTACAAGGCATCCGGTCGCAATTTGGTTCGTGACCGTGTACGGCTATCCGACTTGAACCCGGAAGATCTCGCCTGGTTCTCCGGTCGAGCTGATTTGAAGCTGACACCGGAACATTACGCTCGCAATGGGATACCGAGATATCTGTCGGTGGACGAAGATCTTATGGGATTGCTGGGGTTTTATCTTGCCGAAGGTTCCTGTTCCGATCGCGGCGGAATTCGTCTTGCGATCGGACGGAGCAATCAGCGCTTTGTTAAGGAAATGACGGATAAGTTCTCGCGCTTGTTCGGGCTTCCGGCTATCGGCTACTCCTCGGATGAAAGCTGTGGCGAACTGAAGCTGGTGAATCGCGTCGCGGCACTCGTATGGCAGCACGTATTCGGATTTGCGAATGTTGATTCGCTCACCAAGCGAATTCCTGATCTGCTGTTCAACGTTTCCGAGTCCCTGAGACTGGCTTTCCTGCGTGGATATTTGCTTGGCGATGGTACTGTCGCAAAGCGCGCAATTGCCTTCGCAACCTCCTCGTACGATATCGCGAGCGGTTTGGTCTATTTGCTCGGTTCCTTGGGCGTTGTTGCGACGACATCTGAATTTCAGCCTGACGGCGTCGTTCGCCAGATCAATGGCGGCCCGGCGAAACCAAGCACGTCCACTGGACTATTACCGTCGGAGCACGGGAAGATCTACGGCTTCTGCAGTCCGTTTGGCAGGATCATCCAGGTGCTTTCCACATTCACGAACTGTTGAAATCGAGCCGAGCAACAATCAATCGGAAATTCGAAATGATCGGCGGCGATCTGATGGCGCTGCCCATCAAATCGATCGAAGAGGTGCCTTCGACGAGCGGCCACGTGTACGATTTCTCCGTTGAAGGGGACGAAAACTTCGTTGCCGGCATGGGCGGCATATGCGTTCACAACACGGATGCTGACGTCGATGGCAGCCACATACGCACATTGTTACTGACTTTCTTCTATCGCCAAATGCCGATCCTCATCGAACGCGGCCACATCTATATTGCGCAACCGCCTTTGTACAAGGTGAAGAAAGGCAAGCAGGAAACCTACGTCAAGGATGATTTGGAATTGAATGCGCTGCTGCTGAATACGGCAGTCGATGGCGCCGCGCTGCATGTCAACGCGGAGGCGCCGCCGCTGTCCGGTCTCGGCCTCGAGTCCTTGGCAAGAAAATACGTGGAGGTGCAAAGCATCGTCGCACGTTGGGCGCGCCGCTACGACGGCCGCTTTCTGGAGCAATTGCTGTACGTTCCCAAACTGATGCCCGAGGCGTTCGACCGAGCCGATGTGCTGCGCGATTGGTGCCGGCATCTCGAGCAGCGCCTGAATTCGCTGGACGACGCATCACGCCGCTACGGGGTGGTGGTGGACATGCTGCCGGCCGGCGGCCACCGAATCAATCTGCAGCGCTTCGAGCATGGCCTAACCTCTGAAAAGCACGTGCCGCGGGAATTCTTCGACTCAGCGGAATATTTGCGTATCGCCGAACTCGCCGGGACCTTGAGCGACTTGATCGGGCCCGGCGGATTCGTGCAGCGCGGCGACGACAAACTGGAGGTCACGAGCTTCAAGGCTGTGATGACCTGGCTGTTCGAGCAAGCCAAGAAAGGCCAGAGCATCCAGCGCTACAAGGGCTTGGGAGAAATGAACGCCAGCCAGCTGTGGGACACGACCATCAATCCGGAGACGCGCCGGCTCATGCAGGTCCGAATCGAGGACGCCGTGGCGGCGGACGATATCTTCACCACGCTGATGGGCGATGCCGTGGAACCGAGGCGCGAATTCATCGAGAAGAATGCACTGAACGTCTCGAACCTGGATATCTAACGCGACAGCCGCTTTCGCGGCGGCTTGGTCCCTATCGGCCCAATCGACTTAGGCACTCATCGCGAGCGCTGCATGGCCGGCAAAGAAGGCTACGCCGCTCGCGTCCCGCTTCGCGGCATACATTGCCGCGTCGGCATTGGCTATCAATTGGTCGCCGCTGGAGCCGTCGTGTGCATAGATGGCGATGCCGATGCTCGGCACGATGGCAAGTTCCGCATCGGCTATGGCGATCGGTTGGGCAACGATGCGCGACAAGGCCTGCGCAATTCGCACGATGTTCTCTACTCCCTCCGGATTCATCAATAGACATAAAAATTCGTCGCCGCCGTTGCGACATACCGTATCTTCGTCCCTGGCGTAATGCAGGAGGCGCTGTGCAATGGTCCGCAATGCGGCATCACCCGCTGAATGCCCATGAGCGTCGTTGATGTTCTTGAATTGATCCAGGTCGAGGAACATCACGGCCAGGGTCCAGTCGTGACGGTCGGCAAGCGCAATCGCCTGGGCCAATCGATCGTCGAACAGTTCTCGATTGGGAAGCCCGGTCAGCGAGTCATGCATGGCGCGCCACTGTGCTTCGTGCACATCGAGCCGCGCTGCTGATAATGCCGTCGCGGCATGCGTCAATGCTATTTGGCTGTTCTGCTGCGTATATTCCGTTACCGCAGCCGCTATCGCATCGTCGAGGCAACGATTAAAGGTCCGAAATTCATTGGCCGAGATGGACACTCCCGCCTCGGCCGCCAATTGGGTGACAGCCTGGCAGACGTCCCCATAGTCGCGAATGACCTGCTCAATGGTGAATCCCTGCTGAAGCAAATCGCGCCCGTGCAGCGTCGCCATCGGCACAACGTCGGGATTCAATCCATCATCGGGCTCGCGCGGCGCGATGGGATGAGGCGCAGAACCGGCAGGTTGCTCCATCCTCAGGGTCTTGATGACCTGACCCAGGAAAATCGGTATTCCGTGCGCTCGCTCGGAATGTGCAAGCTTAGAATGAGATCTGCCGGTCACCATACCCTGACAGCGATCGATCAAGATCGGGCGATTCGAGTTGATGAAGTCGTGCAGCACACCATGTAAAATAGCGCTACTACACCAGCGGGTCTGTACGGCCACGCACACATGCGGGGCATTCTCCAACTGGCGCAGGGGCGACCAACCACCAGGTCACCCTAGGCTAAACCTGCCTACCGCCCGACCAATCGCGCCAGCGGTTCGTTGTATCTGGCCCCCTGCACATCGACTTGGGAGACGGTGCTGCTGATATCGTGCAGTTCATCCGCCGAAAGACGGATCGACAGCGCGCCGATGTTCTCCTCGAGCCGGGGCAGCTTGGTCGTGCCGGGGATGGGAACGATCCAGGGCCGCTGAGCCAACAGCCATGCCAGAGCAAGCTGCGCCGGCGTCGCGTGGTTACGCGCAGCGATCGGCCTCAGCACATCGACCAGGGCCTGGTTCGCCTTGCGTGCCTCGGGTGTGAAGCGCGGCACGTTATTGCGGAAGTCGGTGCTGTCGAACGAGGTGCTCGCGTCGATTTTCCCGGACAGAAAACCCCGGCCGAGCGGGCTGAAGGGCACGAAGCCAATGCCCAACTCTTCAAGCGTCGGCAGCACGGTCGTTTCGGGTTCCCTCCACCACAGCGAGTACTCGCTCTGCAACGCCGTCACCGCCTGCACTGCGTGCGCGCGGCGTATGGTCTTCGCTCCCGCCTCGGAGAGACCGAAGTGCCGGACCTTGCCCTCCTGGATCAGCTTTTTCACCGCCTCCGCGACCGCTTCGATCGGTACCGCCGGGTCGACCCGGTGCTGATAGAACAGATCAATCGTGTCGACCTTCAGGCGCTTCAGCGAGGCCTCCGCGACCTCGCGAATATGCTCGGGCCGGCTGTCCAGGCCGGCGTCATTCTCTGCCCCGATCTTGAAGCCGAATTTGGTGGCAATCGCCACGCGTCCGCGAAACGGCGCCAGCGCCTCTCCGACCAGTTCCTCGTTTGCATAGGGGCCGTAGATCTCGGCTGTATCGAAGAAGGTCATACCGCGCTCCACCGCCGCTCGAATCACGGCAATCATCTCCTTCTTATCCCCCGCCGGACCATAGCCGGTGCTCATGCCCATGCAGCCGAGCCCGAGTGCCGAAACCTCGAGATTGCTCTTGCCAAGTTTGCGCTTCTGCATGGTGTGCTCCTTAATGCTTCACGAGGCTCAATTGTACGGCGTAGATTGCCATGGAAGCCGCGCTCGTCGCGGCTTTTCTGTTTGCGCGGACGCCCTGCCTGCTCGCCGATCCGGGCTTCAACGCTTGAGAAAGGCTGCCAGAACGTCGCGATACTTGTCGGGCTCTTCATACGCAGGCAGATGACCGCTCTTCTCGAAGAAGACGATTTGCGCCCCCGGGATGGCGTGCGCCATGCGCCACGCGGTGAGCGGCGCGACATTCATGTCATAGCGGCCGCTGATGACCAGCGTCGGAAAGTGAAATCCCGCCAGCTTGGCAGTGAGATCAAGATTCTCGGTGGCTTTCTGAACGGCGGCGCCGACTGCCGGTACGAAACCGAGATCTCCCATGTGCGCAACATAGGCATCCCGCAACTCCGTGGAATAAAACAGCATGCGCATGTGATTGACCAGGCCTGCTTGGGCGGCGGCCTCCGGATCACCGGCCAGCCGCTTGCCGTCGGCGTCGCCCTGTTCTTCGCGATCCGGGAAGACCTGCGGCAGCAGATGCACCATGCCCTGCCACGACGGCGAGGCGGAATCGGAGAGGATCAGCCGCGCCACATGCTCCGGATGAGCGGCGGCGTAGGCCATGGCGATCATGCCGCCGTAGGAGTCACCCAGGACGGCAATTCGCTCGAGCGACAGGGCGCCGCGGATGGCGTCGAGATCGGCGACCTGCGCCTCCATGCTCTGCGGCGCATTCGCGTGCACGTGCTTGGAAGCACCGGTGCCGCGCTGATCGTAAAGGATGACCAAACGGTGCGCGGCGACGCGCTGCCACAGATCGTTCTGCATCATGTAGGCGTGGGAAAGCCCCGGCCCGCCGTTCACCACAATAAGGGGAATCTCGGTACCGACCGTCCCAAATGTCTCGTAGCCCAGGTCCACCTCGCGTGTAGGAACCGATCCCAAGCGGTGCGTCGCCTGGGCGGACAGCACGGCCGGCATAAACACCAACGCGAGCAATAATAGCGGCATTGTAGACTCCTGATGAAACTGGGGTGCGTTTGCGAGTCTAGAGCAGCACCAACCCTAGGGTGCAGGACTCGCGCTCCGGCCCGCCCACTAGTTCTTGGTCATTCTCCGAGTCCTGCAGCGCCAACGCCGGTTATTCCATTTGCAGATCGCGCATCGCGGGTGTTGCGAAGGCGACGCCGCCATCGACGGTGAGTGTCGAACCGATTACGTAGTCGCCGGCACGCGATGCCAGGAAAATTGCGGCGCCCGCCATGTCCTCATCCATGCCGATACGCCGGGCGGGAATGCGTTTGGCCACCTCATCCCCGTGATCGCGCGCCTCCCGGTTCATGTCGGACTTGAACGCGCCCGGCGCAATGGCGGTGACGTAGATATTGTCCTTGACCAGACGCGCCGCCATCAGCCGCGTGAGCTGAATGAGACCGGCCTTGCTGGTCACGTAGGAATACGTTTCGCGGTGGGTCAGATAGATACCGTCGATGGACGCAATGTTGATCACCTTGGCCGGCCGCGCCGCGCTCGCGGCCCGGCGCAATGCCGGAGCCAGGGCCTGAGTCAAAAAGAACGGCGTTTTGGCGTTCAAGTCGAGTACCTTGTCCCAACCCTCCTCGGAAAATTCGTCAAAGGCCGCGCCCCACGCCGCGCCGGCATTGTTGACGAGAATATCCACCTTCGGCTCCTGGGCCATCACGGCCGCCGCGAGGCCCTTGGCTCCCGCGACCGTGGCTACGTTCATGGGAATGGAAATGCAGGTCCCGCCGTCTTTGGATAATTCCTTTGCGGTTTGATGGCAGGCGTCGGCCTTGCGCGCCGAAATGTAAACCTTGGCGCCTTGCGCGATGAACCCTTCCGCAATCATTTTGCCGATGCCGCGCGATCCGCCCGTGATCAGCGCAACGCGTCCCTTGAGCGAAAACAGATTCTGGGTGTTCATGGCGATTCCTTGGAGATGTTCATGATTATTCGACACGGCATTCTAGCGCAGGCGGCGCCGACGCTGCCGCGGCTCACGTGGCCTGCTCGGACAGGCCCCTCGGCCATCGCTCGTGGCACAACGCCAAGAATCGGGCTCCCGCTTGCGAGATCGGCTGATGTCTCAGGTTATACGCCCCGACCTGCCGGTCGATGCTCGAATAGGGCAGACCCTCGACGGGAATCAATTGCGGCGGTACCGGCGTGAGCAAATCCGAGACATAGGTGACGCCTTTGCCGTCGGCGACCAACGCCAGCCGCAATTCCATGTGGCTCACCTCCCACACCGAGCCGAACGCATCGCGCAATCGTTCACCGCTGGAGCGGCGCGCAATCTCGTCGAGAAACGAGGTCACCAACGGTAATCCACGGATCGTACGCACGGCATCGCGCGCCAAGGCGGCGCAGGCCGGATGATCGCGCGCGATCATCAAGCGGCGGGTCTCCGAGAAACAGGGATGCAACGCGAAATGCGCCGGCATGTTGTGATGGAACGGTCCGAAGCCCAGTTCCCAGCGGCCCTCGGCGACGCCGTGCACGATTTCGCGGCTGGGAGCGACGACCACCTTGAGGCGTGTGAGAGGGTTGCGCTCGCAGAATTCCTTGAGAAGCGTCACGCCGATGCGCGAATTGGCGGCCGGCGAGAGTGCCAGCGACAGGGTGGACAGCGCGCCGGACTTGATTTGGCCGATATCGGCCAACGCTTCACGTTCCTCGTTCAGGGTCGTCTGCGCAAACCGCAGCAGCCGAATGCCGGCTTCGGTCGGCTGCGGCGGATTCCCTCGGCGCAACAAACTGGTACCCAATCGATGCTCCAGATTGGCGATGGCCTGGCTGACGGCGGATTGCGAGAGATCCAGCCGCTCGGCCGCACGGCTGAAGCCACCCGCTTCGATCACGGCGTGAAAGCAACGCAGCTCGTTACGTTCAATCTGCATGGATCAAGGATAACCGACCGCGCCTTGGGTTACCGCCCAGCCTTTCGGTTACCGCCCAGCCCTTGGTTACTCGCCCACCTCGGCTATCCACCCCACTGATGGTTCCATCACTTGCACTAGCTGGCCTTGGAACCCTTTAGGGTTTTTACTTGAACGCGGAGGTGGCCTATGAACGCAGTGGTCGATATCAAAAAGGGCCTGGAAGGCGTGGTCGTGGACAGCACCTCGATTTCCTTGGTGGACGGCGAGGCGGGCCGGCTGTACTACCGCGGGCTGCCGATCGAAAGACTGATTGAGAAGCCGTTCGCCGCCGTCGCGCACCTGGTCGTGTTCGGTGACCTGCCGGACCCTGCGCGGCTTCGCGAATTCGAAGATTTCTTGTGGAGCGCCGGGTGCTTGCCGGCGGATCTCGCCGCGACTCTCGAGAAGCTGGCGCAATCGGGAGCGCATCCCATGGCGACGCTGCAGGCAGCGATGCCCTTGATGGCCGGTGCGCCGCCTGCGGAAGTCTTCGGCCGAACCGCCGATGAACAGGAAGCGCTGTTGGTTGCCGCTCGATTGCCCGCGGCGCACGCCGCGCTGGTCGCGCTGCGCGCCGGCAGGACTCCCACGGCGTACCCCGAGACGCGTCGCTATGGCGAGCGCTTTTTGCAGCTGGTCCGAAACGGGCGGCCTTCTGAAAAAGAAGCGCGCATTTTGGAGCAAACCCAAATTCTGCAGATCGATCACAGTTTCAATGCCAGTACTTTCACAGCGCGCGTGGTGACATCGACGTTGGCGCCGCCCGCATCGGCATTGGCGGCGGCCATGGGCTCCCTCTATGGTCCGCTGCATGGCGCCGCCGATCAGGCCGCGCTCGAAATGGCGCAAGAGGTGGGCGACCCCAAGCGAGCCGCCGCGTTTGTGGCCCAATGCCTCGCCACGGGCCGGCTCGTGATGGGTATGGGTCATCGGGAATATCGCGTCGTCGATCCGCGCTCGACGATCGTCAAGATGCTTGCCGAGCAGATCGCCTCGACGCCGGAGGAGAGGCGTCTCATCGAAACCTTGATGGCCGTCGATGCAGCCTTTGTCGCGCAGACGGCGCACAAGAAACGTTCGCTGCGTGCGAATCTGGAATTCTACAAGGGCGTCGTGTATCAGGCTCTGGGCTTGCCCAAGGAATTCTTTACAGCGACGTTTGCCGCTGCGCGCATTTTCGGCTGGTCGGCCCACATCGTGGAACAACGCAAGGACAACCGGATCGTCCGGCCGTCCGCCAACTACATCGGCCCTGCTCCCCAACCGGATTAATTTCAAGATCGGTGCGCTCATTCCGGTAACATCGGGCGCATGCTGTTTTCACAGACCCTGGCATCGATGCAGCCCCTCGATCGCGGGTGGCGTGCACGTATCGGCGAGGATTGGTCGCAGGGCCGCGCAACCTTCGGCGGCATGGTGGCGGCCCTGGGCAATGAAGCGATGCGCCACCTGGTGCCGGCGGATCGCGAACTGCGCGGCTTGGAGACCACATTTGTCGGCCCTGTGCTCGCCGGCGAGGTGCGAATCGAAGCCGAGGTTCTGCGCGTCGGCAAGGCCGTGACCATTGCCAGCGCGCGCTTGTCGAGCGACGGCAAAATCGCGGCCACCCTGACCGGCGTCTATGGGTCGGCGCGCGCCACGGCTCTCTGCATTTCGCCGAATCTCGCAGCCGGTGTGCGCCCCGTCGAAGGACTGCCGGATCCCTCCCTCGCCGATATGGGCGGGCCGGCGTTTGTGCAGCATTTCGGTTTCCGGTGGGCCGAGGGCGCGCGCCCCTTTAGCGGTTCAAGCCTGCGCACCTCGACAATCTACGTTCGGCACAAGGATCCCGCTCCCCTCACCGAGTCCCATGTGGTGGCGCTGATCGACAGCATTCCGTCGGTGGTCCTGCAACTCATGAGCGCCCCCGCGCCGTCGAGCTCGCTCACCTGGACACTGCAATTTCTCCGCCATGACTACCATTTTTCGCCTGCAGCTTGGTGGCGGATCGACGCGGAGGTGAATTCGGCCGGCAGCGGCTATTCCTGCGAATCCTGCGTCCTGCTCGATCCATTGGGCGCGCCCGCGGCGGTCGCCCGCCAAATGGTGGCGGTGTTTGGCTAAGAAGTCGCCGGCCGTTGCGGTCCACACCGAGTGCGGCAACTGCGGCGCCACGTTGATCGGGCCGTACTGCTCAAAATGCGGTCAGCACGCGCGCCAGAGCGCGCGCTCCATGTCGGCGCTATTCCACGACGCCTGGCACATCCTTACCCATGTTGACGGTCGATTTTGGCAGACGCTCTACACCTTGCTGTTCGTACCGGGAAAGCTGACGCAGGAATATTTCGCGGAGCGGCGGGCACGCTATCTGCCGCCCGTGCGCCTGTACCTGGTCTTGAGCGTGCTGTTCTTTGCGTTTGGTCTCGCCACACCGCACAAGGACACGCTGCCGCCGAGCGTCTCCGGACCGAACACGGCGGCGCCGGGCGAGGCCGCCCCGGACGGTGCCGATGAAGCCGGCAAAACTTCGGCCAAGGCAAAAACCTCGGCCAAGGCAAAAGCGCGCAGTTTTATCTTCGATATGCGCGATTGCAACGACATCCAGAGTTCTTTTGCCTGGCTGCAAACTGTTTTGCGGCAGTCTTGCGTACGAAACAAGGAAAATCACGGCGAATCGGTGCAGCGCGCGTTCATCGCCAGCATTCCAAAAATGATGTTCTTGTTCGTGCCCATGATGGCGTTGGCGATGCTGATCTTGTACCGGCGGCCGCGGCGCTACTACGTGGAGCACGTGGTTTTCTTTCTGCACATCCATGCGGCCGTATTCCTGTTGCTGCTCGTTCAAGCCTGGCTCGCCTGGATCGGCGTCTGGCTGTCCTGGAGCACCGTCGCCGGATGGGTCGCGGCGATGATCGGCTTTTATAGCGTCTGGTACGTGTATCGAGCCATGCGGATCTATTACGGACAGGGGCGCCTGTTGACCGTCACAAAACTCTGCGTCGTCGGACTCGCCTATCTGATCGGATTCGGTTTGACGATGGCGGCGACCGCGCTTCTCAGCGTGATCATCGCGTAAGTCTCGCGAGGCTACTTGCCGAAGATGCTCTTCGGCAGCTTGACGTGCACGCCGACGTTGGGCTTGTCCACGAGCTGGGTGATGGCGACGTTCCCTGCGATGCTGACCAACTGATAGGCCTGATGCCGCGTCAGCTTCTTTTCGGACACCAGGAAATTCACCATCTCTTGAATGGCCGTCTTGGTGGCCATGGCAAGATCCGGATCGGTGGCCATGCTGATGTAGTCGGTTGCGGTCTCGGCTCGCGGCCAGGTCAATTTCAAATCCTTGCGCACGGTCAGCTGCAGGCGCCCGCGCAGCGAAGTCTCGATCGCGGTTTGATCCACCTCACCGTCGCCCTGCGCCGCGTGGCCGTCGCCGATTTCAAACAGCGCGCCGCGCGCAAACACGGGTATAAAAAGAGTGCTGCCGGCAACCAATTCGCGATTGTCCAGGTTGCCGGCATGCCGTCCCGGTGGATTGCTGCTGAGACGGCCCATCTCCGGCGCCGGTGCGATGCCGATGCTGCCGTAGAAGGGTTTGAGCGGAATCACGATGCCCGGCAGGAAATCCGCCGTCATTTTCCGACGGTTGAGCAGGATGATCTTCGCAGGCGCGCCGGCCTCGCAGTTTTCCGGCAGATAGCCGCTGCAGCCGTTGTAACCGTAATCGAGCGGCAGCTCGATCGACAGGATTTTGACTTCGAGTACATCGCCGGGCTCGGCACCCTCGACGTACACCGGTCCGGTCAGGATATGACCGCCGGGACCCCGGCGATCTCCTGTCACCTCAGTCACGATGGCCTTGAGCGAGGCCTGAATCTTCTCGTCCGCAACGCCCGCCTTGGCGAGACCCGTCGGTGTGTTGGTCAGCAGCGTATCGACATCGATGATGTCGCCGGAGGCAATCCGCAACACCGGCGGCGCGTCCGCCCAATAGTAGCCGTAGGCCACGGTGGCCGGCGTGGCCTCGAGCCGATGCGTCTGCGGAGGCTGCGCAAAGGCGCTCGGGGCGGCCAGGGAGGCGAACGACGACAATGCAATGATGATTTTTTTCATGGGACCTTACGCTATCACAAAAAATCTACCTCGGCCGGACCGGAAGCACTATGATGCCCCGGAAAATAACCAACCCGATTTTTGGGGGAACGCATGATCAGGCAACTGCAATTCGCCGCTGCGGCGCTCACGATGGTGGCGATGGGTTCGGCCTCCGCTGCCGGCAAGGCCGGCGGCGATTCAACGGCGGCCGCGCCGCTGAATCTGACGATCTATCACATCGAAGGCCGGCGCTCCGAGCGGATCGTGTGGCTGTGCGAGGAGCTGGGCATTCCCTACAAGCTGGAATACAAGCGCGGCGACATCGCCGCCTCGATGAAGACCATTCACGATGTGAGTCCCTTGATGCCGGTCGCGCCGACGGTGCGCATCGGCGATCAAGTGATGGTCGAGTCCGGCGCCATCATCGAATTGATTCTTGCCCGGGAAGGTCGCGGCCGCCTGCAGCCGCCCGTCAACTCACCGGATTATCCTTACTATCTGCAGTGGATGCATTTTGCCGAAGGTTCTTTCGCGGCGCGCGTGATCGGCGATTATCGGGTGGCCCTGATCCAAGGAAAACCCAAGACCCCGGCCGGCGGCTACAAGCTGGTCGACACGGAAGCCGTGCTGGCATTCATGGAAGACTATTTGAGCAAGCATCGGTACTTCGGCGGAGCCGCATTTTCGGCCGCCGACATCATGATGCTGTTTCCCACCAATATCACCGAGGCAGTCAACGTCGCGGATCTGGCCCCCTATCCGCACCTTGTCGCGTGGCGCAACGATGTGCAGGGCCGTCCCGCGTACCAGAAAATGCTCGCGGTCGCGCGCCCCGACGGCGTGCCCGGCATGCCGAAGCCGCTACCGAAGACTTAACATCGACTGGGCCGCCCGGAAACCGCAACCTGCGCGATCCGGGCGAGTCCCGCCTCGATCGATCGCCTGACCTCATCGTTGAGCTCGCGCGGATCCTTGCCGGTGGCGTCGAGGGGTTCGCCGATGACGACGCGAATGGTGCCCGCCTTCTTGAGGATGCCGCGCCGTACCCAGAAGTCGGCGGCGTTATGCGACAGCGGCACCACGAGTTTGCCCGTTTCGGTCGCGAGCAGCGCGCCGCTCACGCCGTATCTGCGCGTCTCGCCGGCCACGACCCGCGTTCCCTCGGGAAAAATGATGATCCAGAGCCCGGCGGCCAGGCGCTCCTTTCCCTGATCGATCACTTGGTTTACGGCCCGGTGTCCCGCTCCGCGGTTGATCGAGATGGGCCGCAAGCGTTTCAATCCCCAGCCGATCAGGGGGATCCACAACAACTCGCGCTTCAAGACCCAGACCTGCGGCGGAAAAATCAGAAAATGCGCGATGGTTTCCCACGCGGAGGTGTGATTGCTCATCACGATATGGTTGCCGCCCGGAATCCGCTCGCGCCCCTCGACGCTGAACGTCAGGCCGCACACCTTGTCCAGCATCCAAAACTGCAGCCGCGCCCAGGTACGCGCGATGCTAAATTGCGTGCTGTACGGCGTCCAAAAGCACAAGGCCATGAATCCGCCGAACGCGAGCGCGGACACCATCATGAACGCGGTGAAGAACAGCGACCTGAAGAATTGCATGCTCAGCCGGGCAATCGCGACAAGTCAGCGACTCCGCCGAGCAGGGCTTGCGCATCGCGGAGCAGCGCGAGGCGGTTATTGCGCTTCGCGGTATTGTCGTCCATGACCATGACCTGGTCGAAAAAATCATTCACCGGCACCCGCAATCCGACCAGCGCCCGCAGACTGTCTGCGTAACGGCGCTGCGTGATCGCGTCGAATACCGGATTGCGCAGTGCTTGCAAGGCTTGATGCAGTCCGCGCTCGGCTTTTTCGCTGAGGCCTTGAGGATCGACGCTCCAAGCAGGGCTCACTTGCGTCTTTTTCAAGATATTCGCAATGCGCTTGTTGATCGCCGCCAGCACCGCGGCATCCGGCAGCAGCAGAAACTCCTTCAAGGCCTCAAGGCGCGTGACCGCATCCAGCGGCGAACGCGGGCGGTTCGCGAACACCGCGTCGAGCATTTCGGGGGTGGTTCCCGGTTGTTCGAGCAGCATGCCGCGCAGGCGCTCGGCGAGAAAATCGTAAACCTCGTCGGCCGCCGCGGCGCGTTGCACCGGCTGCGCGGCAACCGCCGCAGCCAACACATCGACCAAGTCCAAGTCCCATGGCGCCTCGAGCACAATGCGCAAGATACCTAAGGCTGCGCGGCGCAGGCCGAACGGATCCTTGGTGCCGGTGGGCCGCTGCTCGATGGCAAAGATTCCTACCAGCGTGTCGATCTTGTCGGCCAGACTCAAGGCTTGGCCGATCTTGGTCGACGGTAGGGCGTCCCCGGCAAAGCGCGGACGGTAGTGCTCTTCGATGGCCACGGCCACATCGTGGGGCAGCCCTTGCGCCTCGGCGTAGTAGCGCCCCATGGTGCCTTGCAGTTCCGGAAACTCACCCACCATGGCCGTCATGAGGTCCGCCTTCGACAGCTCCGCGGCCTGTGCTAGCTCGGGTCCGGCATCGATGCGGCGGCCAATCAGCTCCGCAAGCAGGGTCACGCGCGCGGTTTTGTCCGCGTAGTTGCCCAGCTTGGCCTGAAAGATCACCCCGGAAAGTCGCGCCGCATGGCCCTGCAGCGACATCTTGCGGTCTTGATCCCAGAAGAATGCCGCATCGCTCAGGCGCGGCCGCACCACCCGCTCGTTGCCCTCGCGCACCTTGGACGGATCGCGGCTTTCGATATTGCTCACGGTGACAAACCACCCGGAAAGCCTGCCGTCGAGCCCTTGCACCGCGAAATAGCGCTGGTGATCTTGCACCGTTGCGATGACCACTTCGCGCGGCAGGTTCAAGAAGCGCTGCTCGAACCGACCGGTGAGCGGCACCGGCCACTCCACCAAAGCGGTGACCTCGTCGAGCAGCGCAGTGTCGATCAGCGCCGTGCCGCCGACCTCGGCCGCGGCTGCGATCACCCCTGCGCGAATCGTCTCGCGGCGCTTGGCGAAGTCCGCGATGACCTTGGCCTTGCGCAGTCTTGTTTCATAGTCTTTTGCGCGTTTGAGCGTAATGGGCTTGGGCGCGTGGAAGCGATGTCCCGACGTGACGCGCCCCGACTCGATTCCCAACACCTCGACCGGCACGACCTCATCGCCGTAGAGCAGCACCACCGAATGCACGGGCCTCACGAACTCGGCGCTGTGCGCGCCCCAACGCATGCGCTTCGGTATGGGCAGCGCGGCGATCGCGTGAGTCAGAATGTCTTTGAGCAGCGCGGTGGTCGCCGCGCCGCGCTCGGTGCCGCGAAATTGCAGCCACGCGCCTTTTTCCGTGGCGAGCTTCGACAATTCCCCGACGGGGACGCCGCAACTTTTGGCAAAAGCCGTCGCCGCCTGTGTCGGGGACCCTTGCGGGTCGAACGCACTGGCAAGCGGCGGTCCGCGCCGATCCACCTGCCGATCAGGCTGATGCTCCGCCAGCTTCTCGATCCACACGGCCAGCCGTCGCGGCGTGGCGAAGCCGTGAACCTTGCCGTGCGGCAAACCGGCCGCGTCGATGCCCCGGGCGAGGCCCTCGGTCAGCGCATTCGACAGTGCGGCCAGCGTGCGCGGCGGCAACTCCTCGGTGCGCAGTTCGAACAGCAGGTCCTTCGCGCTCATCAAGCCACTCGTTGTGCGTCGGTGTTCTTGAGCAGCGGGAAACCGAGCGCTTCGCGGCTGTCCCGATAGCCTTCGGCGACGCCGCGCGCCAGGCTTCTCACCCGAAGGATGAAGCGCTGGCGCTCGGTGACGGACACGGCATGACGCGCGTCCAGCAAATTGAATGCATGCGAGGCCTTTACCATTTGTTCGTAAGCCGGCAGCACCAGCTTGTCCTTCAGCAGCCGCTGACAGGCCGCCTCGCAGGCATCGAACTGCACCGACAGCACGCCGGTGTCGGCTTTTTCGAAGTTGTAGGTGGACTGCTCCACTTCGTTCTGATGAAACACATCGCCGTACGTGACCCTGCCGAACGGGCCGTCGGTCCAGACGATATCGAAGATGCTTTCCTTGCCTTGGATGTACAGTCCGAGGCGCTCGAGCCCGTAGGTGATCTCGCCCATCACCGGCCGACAGTCCAACCCGCCGACTTGTTGAAAGTACGTGAACTGGGAAACTTCCATGCCGTTGATCCAAACCTCCCAGCCTAAGCCCCACGCGCCCAGGGTCGGCGATTCCCAGTTGTCCTCGACGAATCGAATGTCGTGCGTCAACGGATCTACCCCCAGGTAGCGCAGCGAATCGAGGTACAGTTCCTGAAAGTTATCCGGAGAGGGTTTGATGCAGACCTGAAACTGATAGTAGTGCTGCAGCCGAAAAGGGTTGTCGCCGTAGCGCCCGTCGGTGGGCCGGCGCGAGGGCTGCACATACGCGGCGCTCCACGGTTCGGGTCCGACGGCCCGCAGAAAGGTCGCCGCATGGAACGTGCCTGCGCCCATTTCCATATCGTAGGGCTGCAACACCACGCAGCCTTGGTTCGACCAGTACTTCTGCAGCGCAAAAATCAGATCCTGAAAGGTTCGGGGAGGCGCGGGAGGAGGCATGGGTGCTCGCGAAGAAGGCAAAGTGAGCGAGTATAGCGACGCGGCCTAAGGGTGTCGTGTCGTGCGCCTCCCCACGCACTCAATTGGCTCATGCGGCCGCAACGCCCTGAGCGCGCCACATCTGCCAGGACGTTTTGCACCAATATGACGCATCACGTGGATGATTTGATCCATAATGATGCGCAGCCGTGCCGGGATCCGTCCCAAGTGCTTGATCTTAAGGTGGTGGCGACTGGCACAGTAGCTGCATCGCTCGACGCAACCCCGGGCTGGCCGGGCCACCCTACACACTTGCGAGGACGCAAATGACCCCCGCCGATGTTCTGAAATTCATCAAAGAAAAAGATGCTAAATTCGTCGATCTCCGCTTTACGGACACGATTGGCAAGGAACAGCACGTCACCATCCCCACCCGACTGGTGGATGAGGGATTTTTCAAGGATGGCAAGATGTTCGACGGTTCTTCCATCGCCGGATGGAAGGGCATCAACGAGTCGGACATGATTTTGATGCCGGATCCGTCGACCGCGGTCATCGATCCTTTTTACGAAGAGTGCACCCTCAATCTGCGCTGCGATGTCATCGAGCCGATGACCATGCAAGGCTACGGACGCGATCCGCGGTCCTTGGCGAAGCGCGCCGAAGCGCATCTGAAAGCCTCCGGCATCGCCGACTCCGCCTTGTTTGGACCGGAAAACGAATTCTTTATCTTCGACAATGTCACGGTCAGTGCCGGCATGAATGGCTGCGCCTACGAGGTCGACGCCTACGAGGGCGCGTGGAATTCCGGCAAGGCATACGATGAGGGCAACCGCGCGCACCGACCGGGTGTGAAGGGGGGCTACTTCCCCGTACCGCCGGTGGATTCGCAACAAGACATCCGCACCGCCATGTCGATGGCGTGCGAGGAAATGGGCTTGAAGTTCGAAGTCCATCATCATGAGGTGGCGACCGCCGGCCAGGGCGAAATCAATGTCGCGGCGAATACGCTGACCAAAAAAGCCGATGAAGTGCAGATCCTGAAGTACGCGCTGCAGAACGTCGCTAACGGATACGGAAAAACCCTGACTTTCATGCCCAAACCCATCGTCGGCGACAACGGCAACGGCATGCATGTACATCAGTCGCTGCAGAAAGACGGCAAGGCGCTGTTCGCTGGCGACAAATATGGCGGCCTTTCCGATATCGCGCTCTATTACATCGGCGGCATCATCAAGCATGCGCGCGCAATCAACGCCTTCACCAACGCCAGCACGAACAGCTACAAGCGATTGGTGCCGGGATTCGAAGCACCCGTGAAGCTCGCGTACTCGGCGCGCAACCGCTCAGCCTCGATTCGTATTCCCTGGATTTCCAATCCCAAAGGCAGGCGCATCGAGGTGCGCTTCCCGGATGCCACGGGCAATCCCTATTTCATGTTCGCGTCCATGTTGCTGGCGGGACTGGATGGCATCCAAAACAAGATCCATCCCGGCGACCCCGCCGACAAGGATTTGTATGATTTGGAGCCGGAGGAAGACAAGAAAATTCCGACGGTCTGCCATTCGCTCGACATGGCGCTGGATTACTTGGACAAGGACCGTGGCTTCCTGAAAGCCGGCGGTGTGTTCACCGATGATCTCATCGACGCCTACATCGAATTGAAGATGAAGGACGTGACGCGCCTGCGGATGACCACGCATCCGATTGAAATCGAGATGTATTACAGCCTGTAGCCGTAGGTGCTTTGGCCTTAAGGTGACGGCGGTCACGCCATCGGCGCTTCGTTTTGTGGTCCGGAGGCGATAGGTCTATGCTTCGGAAATATGCAGCCGCGACAGTCATGGTGGGCAATCGGTCTGTTGGCGGCCATGACGGTGCAGGCGGCCGTCATTTACAAATGGGTCGACGCCGACGGCGTCGTTCATTACTCCGATCAGCCCTCGCCGGGCGCCGAAAGGATCGTCACCGCGGGATCCCCCTCACCCTCGGCGGCGGCAGCCCGCACCTCAGCGACCGGCCCTCTCGCGCCGGCGCCGCTGAAGCCTACGGGCGGCCTGAACTACACCGAGTTTTCGATCATTTCACCGGCACCGGATCAAACTTTCTTCGGGGACGATGTGATCGCCGTGCACCTGGGTCTCAACCCCTCGCTGCGGCCCAACCAGACCATCACGTGGCATCTGAACGGCCAGCAGCTGGATTTCCCGCCGACCGCCGTCTCGTTCGCGCTGCCGCGCCTGGACCGCGGCACCTACTCTCTTGCCGCGACGATCACCGATCAGCAAACGAGCGAATCCGAAACCAGCAGCACCGTCACCTTCTTCGTGCGCCAGGCCTCGGCGCTGTCGCCGCAGTCGCCGCTCTCGCCGCTGCACAAATAGACTCAAGATCGCGGCCGCGGGAAGCTCGGCTTGTCGGCTGAGCTGCAAATGGAGTTGATGCGAAGCGACGGCGCCGAGTTGCTCGACGCCATGGTGACGAGCGTTTTCCTGCTGGATGAGGATCTGCGCGTTACCTATCTGAACGCCGCGGCGCAGAGCTTGCTGGGACTGTCGAGCAATCAAGCACTCGGCCGGTCGATCGCTGAAATGACACGCGGCGCCGAGAGCCTAGCTTCGATGTTCGAGCGGGTGCGCCGGGGGGGCGAAGGGGTCGTGCAGCGCGAACTCGCCTGGTCGGTTCCGGGAAGCGTGGACCGCATACTCGATTGCGCCGTGACCCAGGTGCTCTTCGGCGGCAAGAGCCCGCGGCTGCTGTTGGAAATTGAGGACATCACGCAGCATCGGCGCCTGACGCGCGAGAACGCCTTGCTGGCGCAGCTGGGCGGGAGCCGCTTGATGGTCCGGCAGCTCGCACACGAAATCAAAAATCCTCTCGGTGGCTTGCGCGGCGCCGCGCAGCTGCTGGAGAGGGAACTGTTGGATCCGGCGCTGCGGGAATATACGCGCGTGATCATCAGCGAGGCCGATCGGCTCACCAATTTGCTGGACTCCATGCTGGGTCCGGGCCGTCCGCCGGCAAAGCAGCTCCTCAACGTGCATGAATTGCTGGAGCGCGTGTATCACTTGCTGCGCAGCGAGGCACCGCCCGGCGTCAGCATCGATCGGGACTACGACCCGAGCCTGCCGCCCTTGACGCTCGATCCCAATCACATCATTCAGGCGATGCTCAACCTGGGCCGCAACGCGATTCAGGCGCTGACGGGCGCCGCGGTCGACTCGCCGCGATTGATATTGAGAACCCGCGCGGCCGGCAATGTGAGCGTCGGCGCGCATCGCCACCGGCTGGTCGCCTCGATTCAGTTCGAGGATAACGGGCCGGGCGTGCTCAACGAGATCCGCGAGACCATTTTTTATCCGCTCGTTTCCGGCCGCGCCGAAGGCTCCGGCCTAGGATTGGGAATCGCGCAGGATCTGGTCAGCCGTCACGGCGGCCTGATCGAATTCGACAGTGCTCCGGGGAGAACCATATTCGTCATTTCCTTGCCGATGGATTCCGCTTGAACGTGAAGCCACTTCAGGTCTGGCTGGTCGACGATGATTCCTCCATCCGTTGGGTGCTGGAGAAGGCGCTCACGGGCAGCGGCATGTCGGCCAAGTGCTTCGACCAGGCCGACAATGTATTGACGGCGTTGCGCGGCGACGCACCCGATGTCCTCATGACGGACATCCGCATGCCCGGCCGCAGCGGCCTGGACCTGCTCAAGGAAATTCAAATTTCCCGGCCGGGATTGCCCGTGATCGTCATGACCGCGCACTCGGACCTGGACGCAGCGGTCGCGGCCTACCAGGGCGGCGCCTTCGAATACCTGCCCAAGCCCTTTGACATCGACAAGGCCGTGGATCTGGTGCGCCGCGCCGCGCAGCAAGCGAATCTCTCGACCGACGCCGAAGCCACCCGGCGCAGCATCCCCGAGCTTCTGGGCCAAGCGGCATCCATGCAGCAGGTATTCCGGGCGATCGGTAGATTGTCCCGCTCCAGCATGACCGTGTTGATTACCGGCGAGTCGGGCACGGGCAAGGAACTTGTCGCGCGTGCCCTGCACCGCCATAGTCCGCGCGTCGCAAAGGCATTCGTGGCCCTCAATACGGCCGCCTTCACGGCGGACCTGTTGGAATCGGAATTGTTCGGCCACGAGAAGGGCGCCTTTACCGGCGCCGATGCCTTGCGCCGCGGGCGCTTCGAACAAGCCGACGGCGGCACGCTGTTTCTCGATGAAATCGGCGACATGTCGCCGGCGCTGCAGACCCGTCTGCTGCGCGTTCTGGCCGAAGGAGAATTCTATCGCGTCGGCGGCCAGACACCCGTGAAGGTCGACGTGCGCGTCATCGCAGCGACTCACCAGGATCTCGAGATGCGGGTGAAGTCCGGACATTTTCGCGAAGATCTCCTGCACCGGCTCAACGTGATTCGGATCGAAATTCCCCCGCTGCGCGAGCGGCGCGAAGACATTCGCGAACTGTTGCGCCACTATCTCTCCGTCGCCGGCCAGGAACTCGGGGTCGAGCCCAAGTTGATGACGGGACCCGCCGAGACCGCGCTCGTGACCTTCGACTGGCCGGGCAACGTTCGTCAACTCGTGAATGCGTGCCGCCGGCTTACCGTCACGGCGCCGGGCCGCGAGGTTCGGGCAGAAGATATTCCGCCCGATCTTGGCGGCGTCCCCGTGGGTCACGCCACCAACCACGATTGGATGGCCAAGCTCTCGCATTGGGCCGAGCAAGAGTTGGACGCCGGCACGCAGCGTCTGCTCGATACGGCGGTCCCCGAGGTGGAGCGGGTTCTCATCCGCGTGGCGTTGCGCAAAGCCGACGGCCTCAAGCAAGATGCCGCCAAATTACTGGGTTGGGGCCGCAATACGCTGACGCGCAAGATGAAAGAGCTCGGCATGGACGACTAGTAGGTGTTCAATGTCGTGCTGTTCGAACCAGAGATCCCGGGGAATACGGGCAATTCCATCCGGCTCTGCGCCAACACCGGCGCGACGCTGCACCTGATCAAGCCCTTGGGATTTCGTCTCGATGACAAGAACCTGCGGCGTTCCGGTCTCGACTATCACGACCTGGCGGAGGTCAAAATTCATCCGAGCCTCGACGCCTGCCTCGATACGCTGCCAGGCTCGCGGCTGTTTGCGATCGAGACCGGCGGGGCGCGGCGCTACAGCGACGTGCAGTATCGTGCCGGAGACGTGTTTCTGTTCGGACCCGAGACGCGCGGCTTGCCGCAACCGATGCAGGACCTGGCGGGACCCGAGAATTGTCTTTTCATTCCCATGCGTGCACAGAATCGCAGCATCAATTTATCCAACGCCGTGGCGCTCGTCATTTTCGAGGCGTGGCGGCAGATAGGCTTTGCTTAAGGCCGCATCCGCGCCGCCCAGCGATACAAGAGAAACACCGTGAGCGCGAACACGCCGCTTCCGATCCAAACGGCGGCGTTATCGGCAAACTCATCGCCAACCAGGGCCAGTGGAAAGTCCTTGCCCGAGAAGGCGACGAAGGCGGCGATGATCACGCCCACCAGGCCCTCGCCGACGATCATGCCCGAGGCCAGCAGTACCCCCAGCTGTTTGGTGGCATGAGGGTTGGAGGCGCGCTCCGCACGCCGATCGAAGTACCAGCCCACGATCGCCCCAACCACGACCATCAGTGTGCTCTGCGTCGGCAGATAGATCCCCAAGCCCACGGCGAGCGGTGAGAGATGCGCCGAGCGCGTCGAGCGGCGCAGGGTTTCGTCGGCGGCGATCGCCAGCACGCCGACCAGGGCGCCGATACGGATCAGGCTCCAGTCGACGTTGTGCTGGATCACGCCCTGTGCCAACGCCGAAATCAGGCCGGCCTGCGGCGCCGGCAGTGCATGCTCGCGGTGGGGCCCTGGCGCGCCGACGAAGCCGTAGGCATGGTTGAGCAGATCCAGGATCGGCGGAATGATCGCCGCGCCGGCCACGACCCCAATGACCAGCGCGACCTGCTGCTTCCACGGGGTGGCGTCGACGAGCTGGCCGGTCTTGAGATCCTGCAGGTTGTTGTTGGCGATGGCGGCCACGGTGAATACCACCGCCGTGACGAACAGCGCGTAGGCCACCAGCGCCGTCTCGCCGCCGGCGGGAAGCCCGGAGCGGATACCGGGCACCAGAAGGAGTGCCGCGCCGATCACCACGAGGATGCCGATGCCCGACAGCGGACTGTTCGAGGAGCCGATGAGCCCGGCCATATAGCCGCAGACCGCGGAGACGAAGAAGCTCATCAGGGCGATGTAAACCAGGGCGCCGGCCACCATCACGAACATATGGTCTCCGAGACCACTACCGGCGGAGAAGTTGGCGATCAGCGCGCCGATCGGCACCATGCAGGCGAGCGAGACCAGGGCGACATAGCCGATCGGGATGTCCTGCTCGGTGCGCGGCAGCAGCGCGGCGTTGCCGGCGGCGCGCGCCCGCGAGGCTGCCATGGCAGAGCGCAGGCCGGCGATCACCGGTTTGACGAGCTTTGCCAGCGTCCACACCGCCGCCACCCCGATGGTGCCGGCGCCGACGAAACGCACCTGATGGCTCCAGGTGTGCTGGGCCAACTGCGCCATCGGCTCCGCACTGGCCGCGAGCGCCGAGAAGTGTGGCACGCCCCAGACCCAGCCGATCAGCGCGCCAACGAACATCGCCACGCCGACCCACAGGCCCACCAAGTGGCCGACGGCGAACAGTGCGAAGGACAGGAGGAAATCGAAGCCGGTCACGCCGCCCCGCTCACCGCCGAGGCGGAAATATCGCACCACGTCGCCGGCGAAGATGCGCGTGGCCACGATGCAGGCAAACACCGCCGCAACGAGCGCGCCCCAGACCACGGCCCTGAGGCCTGCGCGGCTGTCCTCGACCGCCGCGGCATCGGCGTGTTCGCCTCCGCCTACTTTCAGCACCTCGGCGCAGGCGACGCCTTCCGGGTAGGGCAAATCGGACTGCGTCACCAGGGCGCGCCGCAGCGGGATCGAATACATCACGCCCAGGATTCCGCCCAGGGCGCAGATCGCGCAGGAAACCCAGTACGGAAAGCCGGTCCACCAGCCGATGATCACCATGCCTGGCAGGACGAAGATGACCGAGGAGAGGGTGCCGGCCGCCGACGCGACGGTCTGCACGATGTTGTTCTCCTGGACGGTCATGCCTTTGAGGCCGCGCAGCAGCGCCATGGAAATCACCGCGGCCGGGATCGAGGTGGCGAAGGTGAGGCCCGCCTTGAGCCCGAAGTAAACGTTGGCCGCCGTGAACACCACGGTGATGACCACGCCGAGAACCAAGCCGCGCAGCGTCAGTTCGGCGCGTGGCGTGGTGGCGAGCGGTGCGGGCCTAGCAGAGCTGCTCATTTGTCGTCCCCTTGCATTTCTTGTCGTTTGTCATTGCTGCGCGCCAGGAGGCACGCGCACGGGAAGTCCCCTTCATACCGCAGATACAGCGGCACCGCCAGGAATCTTCGTCGCTTATTGTGCTGCCAGAGTTGTACGTTTAGCTTTAGGAAAATCTTTTTCGGTATTGCGCGGGACTCACCCCGACTTTCTTGCGAAAGTGATGCCGCAGCGTGGTGGGCGTCCCAAGCCCGCAGGGGCCTCGGCGTAGCGCCAGTGAGTCGTCGCCCGCTTGCCATCGAGCAAGCCGGTGGCCGCCAGCACGAAGGCGCCCGAACAAATGGACAGCAGGCGCTCCAACCCATTTTGTGCCTTCATCCGCATGCCGTACTGCGATCGGACACTGCGTCCCCTCGCGGCACAGGTTTCGAAGCGATACCAGTCTGGGCCCAGCTCCGGTCTCGACAGACCGAACACCTCAGCCGCGCAGGAAAACTCGAAGGTGCACAGGCCATCGTAGACCAGGGTGGCGACGAGGGGGTTGGGGGCTTTGCGAGTGGTTCGGTGCTTTGGCATGATTTAATCGAATAATGGCAATCCTGCCAATTGTGCGCGATCCGTCGCGCGGCAACAATGGCCGCCTCATTTCTAAGGCCAACGGAGCCCCCATGCCAAACGCCGTCACGCAGATACGCGCAGCCGCGCCCGATCAGGCTGCGGCCCATTTCGAAGCTCAATTCACTTTTGAAACCGACTGCTGGGACACGCACGATGCCCTGAGCAGCGGCGCTCCCGGTTTCGTTTTGCTCGACGTTCGAAGCCCGGCATTATTCGCGAAGGGCCACATACCGGGTGCCGTGAATCTACCGCACGCGAAAATCATCGGATCGACAATGAGCGAGTATCCGAAGTCGACGCTGTTCGTGACCTACTGCGGCGGCCCGCACTGCAACGGCGCAGCACGCGCTGCGCTGAGGCTCGCACGCTTAGGGCTCGGAGTGAAGCTGATGGCGGGCGGAGTGACCGGCTGGGTGGACGAAGGCTTTGAACTAACGCGGCTCTGATGCCGTTTCGGGGAGCGTGTCGGCGTATAAATTCCACAGTTTCAGCACACGCGGGTTGATGTTCGGCAGCGACTGCAATCGAGCGAGGGTTTGCTTCGCGCCCACTGTGTCCTTTTCCGCCGTCAAAGTTCGTCCCAGCGATACGTACGCTTCGTCCAACTGCGAGATCTGCCCTTTGCCGATCCCGCGGCTGATGGCGGTTGCCGCGTTCTGGTAGTCGCGCGCGCCAAAATAAATCTCGCCGACTTTCACGTCGAGTTGTCCTGCGGCATTCTTGCTGGCCGCGGCGTCGAGCGCCGGCAATCCCTCCATGTCGGCATCGACGCGCGTTTTCAAGGCGTTCAACAGGCGGGTGGTGCGCTCCTTGTGCTCGTCCTTCAGGATGCCCGAACTCATCGCCTTCTCGAGAACCACTTGTGCCTCGCCCGGCAGACCCGCGTCGCCGAGCAATTGCGCCATTTCAATATAGTCCGTATCCGCATTCATGGAATTAGTGTCGAACATCACCCGATAGATCATCAAGGTATTGTGATCGTCGCGCTCATCCTGGCGCTCCAGGCGAATCAAATTATTCCAATAAGAGGTCTTGTTGGTGAGCCGGACCAGATCGTACAGCGCCGCTTTCATGCCGTTCGTATCGTTGGCGTCGCTGGCGCATTGCAATTTGAGCTGGTACAGCACTTCCTTCGGTGGTTGGCCGGCCTTCTTGAAGGCCGCAACGGCCTTGTCTCCCCATACGGCCGAATTCTTGCAATCCTTCTGCTGGTAATAGAGCTGAGACATGATCAGCAGGTCATTGTCGGTCGCGGCACCCGCTTCGGCGGCCTGCTTGCCGTATTCGATAGCCTTGGCATCCTGCTTGTTGGTCGCGGCCAATTGGAACAATAGGCGGAAGATTTTTACCAATTCCTCCGCGCTGTATTTCCCGGTGGCAAGCGCAGCTTCATACGCCGACTGCGCGGCCTTGGTGTTCTTCTGATTAAAATAGACAACACCCATCCAGTCATAGATTGTCTTCTCGTCGAACGCCGTCAGCGGAGACCTGGATTTTGCCGCCTCGAGCTGAGTCAGGGCATCGGTCCATCGGGCGGATTGCATGGCCTTCTGTGCAGAGGTCATTTCGCGTGCAATCACTATGCTTAAGGCGAGAGGGGTCTTTGGACCGGCTGCCGATGCAGGCACCTCGATTCCTGGGGTTGATTGAGCAGTGGAATCTGAGCGAGCGGCCGACATGTCGTGCCCGCGATATAAAGAAAGTACCTTGTAGCTCACCGACACGATCGAGACGGAAAGTCCGATGGCGATCAGGCCCCATACCCAGAAGCTCATGGCCTTCAGCAGATGATTCATCTTGTGCGACCTCACAAGGCTGGCCCGCATTGTAGCCCTCCCAGCCCGAGGCGGGCGCCGCCGTGGTCGTCAGCGGTTCCACGGCCGGAGCACCCGCCGAACTGGGTCGTTGACCGTCGCCGGCACCGCTGGGTCCAAGAGCCGCCGCCGCCGCAGATGCCGAATTGCCGCCTGAACGGTCGATTTGGACAGGCCCGTCTTGGTGGCAATGGTCTGCAAGCTGACCGACAGCGTGTCTCTCTTACCCTTTGCTGCATGGCGCAAAAAATACAGGTACACGATGAACGTGGCGGGCCGGCGATCGTGTCCCACCAGGTCCGGCATGAGGACATCGATGACGTAATTGTCCAAATTGAAGTGCTGCATCAATAATTACTATACCGATTATCGCCATTAGGCACCCGCGAAATATCCGATAATCGCCTGGCCCATGCACAGCTTTAAGGGAGAGCCAGCGCCGTGATCACGCAAGTCAAATTCGTCGGCATACCGACCGGGGATCAGGATCGTGCACTCAAGTTCTATACCGAGAAACTGGGTTTCGAAGTGTCGACGGATCAGGTCTTCGACGCCAAGCAGCGTTGGATCGAGCTGCGCATCGGCAATTCGGGGACGCGTGTCGTGCTCTTCACGCCGGACGGCCACGAGAGCCGCATCGGATCGTTTTTTAACGGCTCATTTGCCTGCGATGACGTGGGCGCGACCTACCGGCAGCTCACGGCTCGCGGCGTCGAGTTCGAGAAGCCGCCCGAAAAGCAGCCCTGGGGCGAGTTTGCGATCTTCAAGGACCCCGACGGCAATAAATTCGTTCTCTCGTCCTCGAGCTGATGCGCTACCTCGCGCCGGCGGGGAAGGCCGGCAATTTATCGATATCGCGGGCATCGTGCTGAATGATCACCGTGGCATGCAGGTTCGCGGCGAGCTGCTTGAAGCGATCCAGCGAGGCCAGCGTCTCGGCGCGGTTGGTGTTGAAGGTCGGCACGCCGTTGCTGTCGTAGTTTTCGCGAAAGTGCGCCAAGTCGCCCGTAATCAGCACATTGCCCCTATCCTTGAGCTTGACCAGCAGGCTGTGATGTCCGGGAGTATGGCCCGGCGTGTTCACCATGATGACGCTGCCGTCACCGAACACATCCTTGTCTGCGGGCAACGGCTCTACCTTTCCCCCGCCGCTGATCCAATGGGCAAAATTCGCCGGATTGACGCCGGAACCGGGCGTGGGCTGGTTCAGGGCATCCCAGTCGCCCTTTCCGATCAGCAACGTGGCTTGGGGAAAGGACGCCACCTGTCCGATGTGATCCCCGTGGTAGTGGCTGATCCCGACAAAGGTGATCTGCTCGGGCTTCAAGTGCAACACCGCCAGCTGTTCCAGCAAACTGGTCTTCGGCGCCGTCGGCGGCGCAGTGCCGCCCGAGGCGGCCGGATTGCCGGCATCCCACACCAGATAGTCGTTGCCGTGCTTGACCAAGTAGCAGCTGAAGGTGAGCTGAACCGTCAGGCCTTGGAAGGCTGAGACGTCGGAAAATCGGCTGACATCGTTAAGCGTGGTGGTCTTGCCGCAATCCAAACGCGTCAAAGACAGCTCGGGTGCCGATTGCGCCGAAGCCGCTGCGGCGCCGATGACGAAGGTCGCGAGCACCGCCGCGGCCATATTCCTATTCATCTGTTGCATTGTCTCTCCCGGTTAGTATAAATGTATCATTCGGCCTCGGAGCGCACTTCGCGCCCCATGAGTGCCTGCACGGCCGAGCGGACCGACTTGTCTTCGTACATGATGGCGTATATTTCGCGGCAGATCGGCATATCCACCTGCAACCGCTGCGCGACGGCGTAAACCGCACGCGCCGCGCTCACGCCCTCGACCACCTGATGGATCGAGCTTTGCGCATTCGCCGGCGACTCACCGCGGCCCAGCGCCATGCCGAATCGACGGTTGCGCGATTGATCATCGGTGCACGTCAGCACCAAGTCTCCAAGACCGGCCAGACCCATGAAAGTTTCGCGCAATGCGCCGAGCTTGACACCCAAGCGCATCATTTCCGCGAGGCCTCGCGTGATCAAGGCCACGCGCGTATTGGCACCGTACCCCATGCCATCGGCTATCCCCGATCCGATGGCGACGACATTCTTGACCGCTCCGCCGACCTCCACGCCCATGATATCGGTCTGGGTGTACGCGCGGAAATTCGGACCCGACAGAGTCAGCGCCAGTTCTTTGGCAAAGCGCTCATCCGCAGAGGCGATGGTCATGGCGGTCGGCAGGCCGGCGCCGACTTCCTTGGCAAATGTAGGCCCCGACAAGACGGCGCCGGCGGTTTCGCCCAAAACCTCGCGAAAAATCTGGTGGGGCAGCAGTCCGCTTGCCAGCTCGAATCCCTTGGTCGCCCAGGCAATGCGGGTGCGAGGCGCGAGGTGCGGCCGAATCCTCTCCAGCGTCGATCTGAAGGCATGCGACGGCACGGCGATCAGCGCGTCGCGGGAGCCCTCGAGCGCCTTGGGTAAATCTGCCGCGATCTGCAATTTTTCCGGAAACGGCGCCTCCGGCAAGTAGCGCAGATTGCGGCGCGCGAGGCGCATGGCGTCGAGCTGCGCGCCGTCTCGGCCCCATAGTTGGGTGGCGTGTCCTTCCCGCGCCAGCAAAATGGCGAGAGCCGTGCCCCAGGAGCCGGCGCCGATGACGGTCATCGGTTCCGCGCGCCGGGTCATACAGCCTCTAATTCACCGCGCTGGGCGAAGGAGCTTGCTGCGCCTGAGTGAACAGGGCGTCGAAATTCACCAGGGGCAGCAGGAAATTCGGGAAGCCGCCCTTGACGATGAGGTCGGAGATCACCTCGCGCGCGTAGGGAAACAGCACGGTCGGGCAGAAACTGCCGACCAGGCGCTTCAGATCCTCGACCGAGGCGCCGGTGATCGTAAACAATCCCGCCTGCTTGACTTCCACCAGGTAAAGGGTGCTATCGCCCTGCTTTGCCTCCACCGTGACGGTGAGCAAGACTTCCCGCGCCTCGGGCGAGAGTTCCTCCGTGGTGGTGTTCATATTGAGCTGAAACTTCGGTTCCCAGGGTTGATTGCCGGGCAGGCGCGGACCGTTCGGCGACTCGTACGAACAATCCTTCAAGTACACGCTTTGCAAACTCACCTGGACGCCGCCGGCATCGGCCTGTGGCTCCGCCGCTGTAACCTCGTTCATCCTGCCCCCTGAATTAAGCGATCCAACTCGCCGCTGCGATCCAGCGCGTCGAGTTCGTCATAGCCGCCGACATGCTTGTCGCCGAAAAAAATCTGCGGAACCGTGCGCCGATTGCTGCGCGCAATCATTTCGCCGCGCAATGTCTCGTCTTCCTCAACGTTGATTTCCCTGAAGTTCACCTGCTTCTGCTGCAGCAGGCTCTTGGCGCGCTGGCAGTACGGACACCAGTCCGATACGTAAACGGTAACGACCGGCTGCGTCATTTCGCGGGGTTCTTGGCTTTGGACAGGGTTTTCGTCAGCGGCAGATTATCCTTCACCCACGCATGGAGTCCGCCCTGAAGATTGAACACCTTGGAAAAGCCAAGCTTCATCAAGGCCCGCGCGGCGCTTGCGCCGTCGGTGCCGCTGTCGCAATAAGTAATGACGTTTTTGTCGCGCCACTTCTTCAACGAGTCCGCCTGCGAGCCGAGCTCGCCTACCGGCACATTGCGCGCATCGACGATATGCCCGGCGTCGTACAGCTCCTTGCTGCGCAGATCGATGACGAGGGCACCTTGATTCATGAGCCGCACAGCCTGCATGGCGCTCAAGGCCGCGAACGCATGAACCCGCTCGCGAAGCTCGAAGGCCACCAGCGCGATCGCCGCCAACAGCGTCGCGCCCGCGAGGTAGGGATGATGGCTCAGATACTCTAACAATCGCTGCATGCGTCTCGCACAATTTTGGGCTTTTTGGGCGCGCAAGTATAGCAGCGGCCACAAGGCTTGTATGCTTGGCAGAGGATGAATACCCGGCCATGAATCGGCGCTTGAATTCCCTATGGAGCACGGCGCTTATCGCAATTCTGTGCGCAAGCTGCCCTGCAGCGGTCACCGAATCGGCGGACTCGGCGCACGCGGACGCTGCAAAAGCGAAGCTTGCGGCGCTGCGTGCGCGAATCGCCGAACTCACCGGCCGCATGGGTTCGCAGCTGGCGCAGCGCGATTCCTTGAGCGCCCGAGTGCGCGACACTGAGTTGGGGTTGGCCGCGAAGCGCCGGCGCGTCGAGGAATTGCACGCAGCGCAGCTCGCCGCGGAACGGCGCCGCACGGAACTGCGCGCAGAGGAAAGCCGCAACCTCAATGCGCTGCAGTCGGAGCGCGCTGCGCTGGCCAGACAAGTACGCGCGGCGTACATGATCGGCCGCCAGGAAGAGCTCAAGCTGCTGCTGAATCAAAGCAATCCGGCCAGCCTCGGCCGAACGCTCGCTTATTACGGCTATTTTGCGGAGCAGCGCAGGCGGAAAATCGAATCCATTCAAAGCGACGAGACGCGCCTGCGGCAATTGGTGGCGCAGATCGAGCAGCAGTCGCAGGAGCTGCAAAAACTGCAGGACGATGCCACGCGGGAGATCGCGGGTTTGCAGCGCGCGCGCGCCGAGCGCGCGGTGGCGGTCGCGGCGCTGACGAGGAAACTGGAGAGCGGCAATCAGGAACTGGGCAACCTGAAGCGCGAGGAACAGGCCGTTGAATCGCTGGTGGCGGATCTTGCGCGGATGATGCAGGATTTTCCCGGCGATCCGTCGCAGAGCTTCGACCACCTGCGCGGCAAATTGCCGTGGCCCGTGCTGGGCCGCGTCGCCGCCCGCTATCGGGCCCGCCGCGAGAATTCGGGCGGCGGCGTGCGCTGGAACGGCATGATGATCGAGACGGAACGCGGCGCCAAGGTGCGGGCGCCTTTCTTCGGCCGCGTCGTCTACGCCGATTGGCTCCAAGGCTTGGGATTGCTGATCATCGTCGGTCACAGCGGCGGCTATATGACTCTGTACGGCCACGCCGAGGTGCTCTACAAGTCGGTCGGGGACAAGGTCGCGCCGGGCGAGGTGATCGCCGCCCTGGGCGATACCGAGGGGGCCAAGCCGCAGCTGTATTTTGAAATACGCGAGGGGCGCAAGACCGTCGATCCGCAACTCTGGCTCAAGGCAAGTCCTTGAAACGGACCGCGGAAATCTTCTTAACACTGCGGCCCGGCCGCTGGCGGCAAGCCCTCTGCGCACGTATGCTGCAGCTTCCAATGCGCAACAAATCTGGCAATGCTCTCTGGCTGGCCGTCGGCATCCTCATCGGCCTGTCGATCGGGTTGGCACATGGCGTCCTGGCCGAGAAGAAGCCCGCCCCCGGCGCCGATCTGCCCTGGCAAGACGCGCATATGCTCGCGGCGGTGCTCGAACGCGTCAAGCACGATTACGTGAATCCCGTCGACGATCATCAACTGCTGCAGGCGGCGATTCGCGGCATGGTCGCCTCGTTGGATCCCTATTCGGCCTATCTCGACGGCGGCGAATACGATGAGGTCAAGATCAGCAGCTCGGGCCGTTATTCCGGTGTCGGCATCGAGTTGTCCATAGAAGATGAACAGGTCGTGGTGATCGCGCCCTTCGACGGCTCGCCGGCGGCGCAGGCGGGAATTCGTTCCGGCGACATCATCGTGACGATCGACGGCATCCCCGTGAACACCGGCACTCTGGCGGATACCATCGGGCGCATGCGCGGCGCGGAAGGCACGTCGGTCAAAATCGGCATCATGCGCGAGGGCCGCTCGGAACCGCTGCTGTTCACGCTGAAACGCTCACGCGTGGATCTGCACAGCGTCAAGGGGGAAATGCTCGAGCCTGGCTACGCGTACGTGCGAATTTCGCAGTTCAGCGAAACCACGGGCGATGATTTGAACGCCTCCTTGAAGGATCTGCGCAAGCACAATGGCTCGCCGCTCAAAGGTCTGGTGCTGGACCTGCGCGACAACCCGGGCGGAGTTCTCGAAGCGGCCGTGGCCGTGGCCGATGCCTTTCTCGACAGCGGTGTCATCGTGACCGCGAAGGGACGAACGGCGGATTCCAAATTCGAAATGGATGCCACGCCCGGCGACCTGCTCAATGGGGCGCCCATCGTCGTGTTGGTCAACGGCGGGTCGGCCTCAGCGGCGGAGATCGTCGCGGGCGCACTCAAGGATCAGCATCGCGCAAAACTCATGGGGCGCACGACATTCGGCAAGGGCTCGGTGCAGACCATCATCCCGCTGTCCGACGACCGCGCCGTCAAGCTGACGACATCGCTCTACTACACCCCGTCCGGCGTCTCCATCAATCATCGCGGCATTGCGCCCGACATCGAGCTGGAGCGGGGCTCGAATTCGCCGGCAGCGGCGCCGCCCGCCGATGCGCCGCTGCAGAAGCGCGATATAGAAGTGAAGCGCGCCTTGGAGGAATTGAAGGTGTCGCCGAGTGCGCGCCCTGGCGCGGTGACCACTGCGGCCGGTGCTTGAGCGATGCGCAGCACCCGTTCCATCGAAATCCTGTGTTTGGCCCTTGCCGCCCTGGTGCTCCTTTGGTCCGGAGCGTTGAGCAGCCAGATTTGGCCGGTTGTGGGACTGCTCGCCGCCTTCGCGCTGGCGATCGCCGGATTTCGTGGCCGCCGCTTCCTGCCCGGCCGCACCCGTTCGAAGCTGCAAATCGAATCGTGGTCGATGCTGATCTTCATCACCTGCGTGCTGTGGTTCACCGGCAAGGGTGGAAGTCCGCTTTTCAACCTGTACTTGTTGCCCATCATCTTGAGCGCGTTGACGCTGGGCCGCGTGATCACGCTGCTGCAGGTGATGGCCATCGCGGTTTGCCACTTTCTGTTGGCGATGACCACGCCCGGACTCGACGTCCAGTCTTTGTTTTACGCCAGCCAACTCGTGGGTCAGGTGGCGCCGTTTCTCTTGGTGGCCTACCTGACCACGACCCTGTCCGCGGACATCACCGAGGCCCGCGAGCGAATCGAAAATTTGGCGCAGACCGATTCTTTGACCGGACTCTACAACGTGCGCATGTTCAACGAAGTCTGGGAGCGCGAGCATCATGCGTGCGAGCGCAACCACGGCGTCTATTCGTTGCTCATGATCGACATGGACAGGCTCAAGGACATAAACGATGACTTCGGCCTGGAGGCGGGGAACAGCGCCATTACGCTGGTCGCGCAGTGTCTGCAAAGAAGCATTCGCGCCACGGACCATGCCGCGCGACTCGGCGGCGACGAGTTTGCCGTCCTGCTGCCGGGCGCATCGCCGGAAGTGGCGGAGGCTGTGGTCAAGCGCGTGCGGCACAACGTCTACAAAACCACGCTGGATTTGCGATCACGCATGATCCGCTGCAGTGTGAGCATCGGCATGGTCACTTACCCCAAGGACGCACGCGATATGCGCGAGCTGCGAAGCATGGCGGACGACAAGATGTACCGGGATAAAGAGCTGCGGCACACGCCCGGAGCTGAAGCAAACGCGTGAATGGCGAGAGGCAAACGCTTGAATGGGCTGGACTTTCGCAGGAAAAATGGCAAAGTTAGCGCTACATCACGCCGGGGCATGCTTAACATATGATCAGCTTGCCCCTTCCGCCTAGATATTGAGAGAGGGTGAATGAGGTCAATCAGTCGAGCATCCTCGCTTTCGCGAGCGTCGCGAGGGCTTCCGCTGCGCGCCGTAGCCGGTATTTTCTTGAGTTTGCTGGCTTTTCAGGCCACCGCCAAGACCGTCGGCGATCCGAAACTGAAATCCAGCTCCGTGCTCATCCTCGATCAAAGCGATTCCTCGGTGCTGTATTCGCGCAATTCGGACGTCGCGGCGCCCATCGCCTCCATCACGAAATTGATGACGGCGTTGGTGGTGCTGGATGCGGATCAGCCGCTGGATGAACCGATTCAGATAACCGACGCCGACCGGGACCACCCCAAGGGGTCATTTTCCCGGCTGACCGTCGGAACCACGCTGACGCGCGGCGACTTGATGCACCTCGCGCTGATGGCCTCCGAGAATCGCGCCGCGCATGCGCTCGGCAACAACTACCCCGGCGGCATGACGGCCATGGTGGCGGCAATGAATGCGAAAGCGCAGGAGCTTAGGATGAGCAGCGCGCATTTCGTGGATCCGACGGGGCTGTCGAGCCAGAATGTGGCGAGTCCCGAGGACCTGTCGAAGCTCGTTATCGCCGCGTCGAAAAATCGCACCATCCGCGAATTCTCGACCGACAAGAATTATGCCGTGCGGGTGCACAAGCGCCTGGTCGAGTTCCGCAACACCGACAAGCTGGTCGCCAACCCGACCTGGAACATCATCGTGCAGAAGACCGGCTACATCGCCGCGGCCGGCAAGTGCTTGGTGATGGCCGCGGTTATCGAAGGCCGCTCGGTCGTGATCGTGTTGCTCGATTCGTTCGGCAAGTACACCCGAGTGGCCGACGCCCAGCGCATCAAGACCTGGATGGCCAACACCTCGAGCCCGCGCTTCGGGGTATCGATTCGCTAAGGCAGGCGGCCGTTCGCACGATTCCGGCATCCGCGCCCTGGCGCAGGGGCTGCGCTCGCCATCGACACTTTTTTTCAACCCCGAAAAGAGTCCTGCTTCGATCCATGCTTGACGACAGTTAAGTATCTTCGTGGAACGCCTAAGGCCGGAGGTCGATATGCGTATGCGTCTCCTTTGCATCGGGTGGGTGGCCTCGCTTCTGGTCGATCCGGCCTGGGCCGCCGACCGCGCCCTATCGGTGACGATTTACAACGACAATCTGGCGCTGGTGCAGGACCGGCGGGATATCGACGTCAAAGGCGGCCGCCAACGCATCGAATTCCAGGATGTCTCAGCGCAGATTCGTCCCGAGACGGTGTCGCTCTCGGCGGCGGATATCGCCATCGTGGAGCAGAATTTCGACTTCGACCTGCTGACCCCGGCCAAACTCATGGAAAAGGCGGTCGGGCAGGAAATCACCATCGTGCGCGTGAATCCGGCAAGCGGTGCCGAAACGCGCGAGCAAGCGCAAGTTCTCGCCACCAACGGCGGCGTGGTCTTGAAGATCGGCCAGCGGATCGAAGTACTGCGCGACGACGGCCTGCCGGTGCGCGTGATATTCAACAAGGTGCCGGACAATCTGCGCGCGCGGCCCACGCTCTCGGTCAGCATCATCGGCGCGCATGCGGGAACCCGCCGCGCGACCTTGAGCTACCTGACGCCGGGACTCGGCTGGAAGGCCGACTACGTGGCGCTTTACAACGAGAGCGACAGCAAAATCGACGTGCAGGGCTGGGTCACGCTGACCAATTCCAGCGGCACGACGTATGACAATGCGCAAACTCTGCTGGTTGCCGGCTCCCCCGGCCAGGTGGATGGCGGGCAGGCAAACGGCTATCGTCCGCCGATGCGCCGGCAGAACTTGCAGCAGGCCGGAACGGAAAGCGGCAGCCGCGAGCGACTGGGTGATTACTACCTCTATCCGCTGGCCGAGCGCACCACCATCGCCAATTTGCAGACCAAGCAGGTGAGTTTCCTCGACGTGCACGAGGTTCCTGCCGAGCACGGCTACGAATTTCGCAATCGCTGGCTCGGGACCGCTGACTTGCCGATGAGCGCCCAGAGCATCTACAGCTTCTCGACCGGTGCGCGTGCCGGTTTGGGCGATCAGCTGCCGGCCGGCACCTTGCGTTTCTACATGAAGGACAAACGCGGCGACCCGCAATTCATCGGCGAGAGCCGCATCGATCACACGCCGATGGGATCGACGCTGTCGCTGGCGACCGGCGATGCCTTCGACGTCAAGATCCACGCCGTTGTCGACAAGCGCACGCGTCTGTCGACATTCGATTGGCTGACCGACATGCGCTATGAGCTGAGCAATGCCCTGCCGCGCTCGGTCGTCGTGAAGCTGCGCCAGGAAGGATTGTGGGGCGACTCCCGCATCAAGGCTGAAAGCCAAAAGAGCACGCGGCGGAGCGCCGACGCCACTGAATGGCCGGTAACCGTGCCCGCGAACGGCAAGGCCACGGTCACCGCGACCTTCGAAACGCGGTACTGACGCAAGCCGTGCGCGCGGCGGCGCTCATCTTGAGTTGGGGCCTCGCGGCCGCAAGCGGAGTCGTGCCGGCGGCCGCAACGGATGTTGTCGCCGACCCGCCCTCCGACCTCATCGTCACGGTGTACCGCGCGCCCTACCGCGATTCGGGCTCCATCGACCTCGATGAGCTGAACGGCTTTGCACTGGTGACCGAAACCCGGCTGCTCAAGCTTCCCGCGGGTGTCAGCCGTGTGCGCTTCGAGGGGGTGGCCGACGGCATCGAGCCGGCCAGCGCGCTCGTCAGCGGACTCGCCGGTGCCGTCATCGAAAAGAATCGCGATGCGCGGCTCTTGAGTCCCGCGGCCCTGGTTGCCTCCGCCGTGGGCAAGCGCGTTGAACTGCTGCGCACCCACCGCAAGAGCGGTAAAACCGAACGCCTGCCCGGCACCCTGCTTGCGGACGCCGAGGGCGGTGTCGTGTTCAAGACCGACACAGGCATCGAGGCCCTGCGCTGCTCCGGGCTGGCGGAAACCTTCAGCTTCGACCCCGTCGCCGGCCTCTCGTCGCTCCCCACCTTGTCCGTGGAGGTACGCAGCCCGCGCGCAGCGACCCAGCAGATCACGCTGTCGTACCTGGCCCGCGGTTTCGATTGGGCCGCCGACTACACCGCAACCTTGTCCGAGAACGGCAAGCGCCTGGATCTCGGCGCCTGGGTGACGTTGGCCAACTCGAACGGCGTGGGTTTTCCCGCAGCGCATGCGCAGGTGGTTGCCGGCAAGGTGAACCGCGTGGTCGCCGAGGACGGCGAAGACGGCGAGAATGGCGAGGTCGAGCCCATCGACCTGGGCGGTCCCATCCTCGCGCAGTGCTGGCCGCGAGGCTCGACCAGCGATCAGCCGATGATTCTTCGCGAAGCATATGCGGAGCTCGGGCTCAAGAAGAGCGTGCTCGCGGGTGCGATGCCGGCAGCGATGCGCCTCCAGGAAATTGTGGTCACCGCAGCAAAGCGAGTGCAGCAAGAGCAGTTGGGCGACTTGAAGCTCTACCGCGTGCCGGAGCGCACGACCCTCGCCAGCCGCCAGTCCAAGCAGGTGCGGCTGATGGATCGATCGGATATTCCTGTTGCGACGATTTATGGCGTGGACATGGCGACCGAAGCCCCGGAACCCATGCGCCCGGCGCATCGTTGGCTGCGCACCCAGAACAGTGCCGCGAACCATCTGGGACTGCCGCTGCCCTCCGGAACCGTCGCGGTTTTCGTGCGCCGCGAGGGCGGCCGATTGTTGCAGCACGAGGCGGGCATGCGCGATATCGCCGTCGATGAGGAACTGGAGATCGACCTGGGCGAGAGTTCCGACGTTCAAGTGTCGATGACGCATGAGAAGGCCGGCATCGACTCGGCGCACGCGGCAGTGTTGCCCCTGGTGCCGGGGGTATCGTTGCGCTCCGTCAAGGTCGATGACGTCCGGCGCGTCGAGGTCAGTAATGCCCGAGCCGCGGGAATCGATTTCGAGTTGAGGCTGCGGCTTGCGGACGGTGCGCGCATCGTGCGTGCCGATCGCCCCGTGGGGGCCAAAAACGGCCGACCCCTTTTCCGCTTCAAGGTTCCTGCCAACCAAACGGTCGCGGTGCGCTTTCAAACCCAAGGCATCGGCGCGGGAATTCTGCGCACTCCATAGCGGTTGGCGGCCGAGCAAGTAGCTTACAATCGCTGAATGCCGGGCTACGTCACCCAAATTGCAGCGCCGCGATGGTAGGTAGCCGCCAATCGCGGATCAAAAACTATTTCGCCGAAAACCGGCTGTTTACGATTCGCAGCATCGTGGCGGGCGTGTTCGCGGCGGTGCTGCTGCTGGCCGTTGCGGGACGCCTGTTCTACCTGCAGGTGGTCAAGTTCGACTATTACCGCGGTCTCTCGCAGGGCAACAGCATCCGCACCGAGCCCATCCCGCCCAGCCGCGGCCTGATCCTGGACCGTCATGGGTTGGTGCTGGCGGACAACTTGCCCGCCTTCAACGTCGAACTCATCCGTGAACAGGTGGGCGACGCCAAGGCGCTCGAGGCCACGCTGGCTCAGTTGGTCGGCGTCGGTCTGTTGCGCAGCGATGAGATCAGCAACATCCGCCGCACGATTATGCTGCACAAGGCGTACGAGAGCGTGCCGGTCAAGCTGTCGCTGAACGAGGAGGAAATGGCGCGCTTCGCGGTACATCGCTATCAATTCTCGGGTGTCGATATCCGCGCCAGGCTCGCGCGGCACTATCCGCTGCGGGAAGTGGGCGTGCACGCGATCGGCTATGTCAGCGCGATCAACGAGCAGGACTTGAAGCAAATCGACAGCGCGGAATACGCGGGCACCAGCTTGATCGGCAAGCTCGGCGTCGAAGGCGCCTATGAGCCGCAACTTCACGGCAAGCCGGGCTTTCGGGAAATCGAGGTGAACGCCGCGGGCCGGCCGGTCGATAAGCAGGGAGGCTACGCCTCCGAACTGCATACCCGCCCTCCCGTGGCAGGAGAGGACTTGATCTTGGGAATGGACGTCAAGGTGCAAAAAGTTGCCGAAGAGGCGCTGGTGGGCAAGCGCGGATCGGTGGTGGCGCTCGATCCGAAAACCGGTGACATCATCGCGCTTGCCAGCACGCCGGGATTCGACCCCAACGATTTTGTCCGCGGCCTGTCGGTTGCGCAGTATGCATTGCTGTCGAACAGCATCGATGTACCTCTATTGAACCGCGCATTGAGGGGCGCCTACCCACCCGGCTCGACGGTAAAGCCGCTGTACGCGTTGGCGGCGCAAAAATACGGCATCATTTCGCCGCAGCAAGTCATGTACTGCCCCGGTTTCTTCACGCTGCCCGGCAGCAGCAATAAGTATCGGGACGATGAAGTGCATCACGACGTCGACATGCGCACTGCGATTTCGCGATCCTGCGACGTGTACTTTTACCGGGTCGCCGAAAAAATGGGCATCGATCACATGCACGAGTTCATGAGCGCATTCGGTTACGGCGAATTGACCGGCGTCGATATTCCGGGCGAAAAGCCCGGCCTGTATGCCTCGCCGGAATGGAAGCGGCGCTTCTTCAAGCGCAAGGCTGATCAGGTGTGGTTTCCCGGCGAGACGGTCAGCATGGGCATAGGCCAAGGTCCGATTACGGTCACACCACTGCAGCAGGCGCATTTTGCCGCCGAAATTGCCGAGCGCGGCAAGATCATCGCGACGCCCCGGCTGGTTGCGGCGACGCGCGCACCCGGTTCGGTCACGGTGGTTCCGCGCAGTCCCACCTTCATGAAACCGGTCAACATCGCGACCGATGAGCAATGGGATGTGATCCTCGAGGGCATGGAAGGGGCGGTTTCCCCCAGCGGTACCGCGCACGTGGCCGGCGCAGGCGCGAAATACAAATGGGCCGGTAAGACCGGCACCGCGCAGGTCGTCACGGTGAAGCAGACCGAAAGCACGAAGCATAAGGAGGCCGATGAGCGCAAACGCGAGCACGCGTGGTTCATCGCCTTCGCGCCTGCCGATGATCCGAAGATCGCCATCTCCGTGCTGGTGGAAAACGCCGGATTCGGCGCCTCGAACGCCGCACCCATCGCGCGCAAGGTGATTGACTCCTATTTGCTGGCGGACGAATCCGAGGAGCCGAAGAAAAACTTAGCCGAGGTCGGCGGCGTCACGACCTCGCACTGACCATTTGCGGGAAAAGCGTTTCTACTCAATGAGTTAGCGAAATCCTGGAGGGTCGATCCCGTGGATGTCGGGGCGGCACAGCGCTCACCAAAGACTGGATATTTATACAGTTCCGAGGCACAATTCAGTCTGTTCGAGCGGAAAGACCCGAGGGCGCATATGAAGCCGGATCGCCGATTCTCAATCAAACATCATGGTCGAAACCCAGCCGGATCCGCTGTCCCCGCGATCAGCGGTCCGCAACTCAATCGCTTGCTCAGTGCAATTGAGACGGAGCGTGACAACTTGTCTCGCGCGGACTCCTTGTTGGAGTGCCTCGAAATCGCGATGGAATATGGGGAGATGACCCACAAGGGACCGTACTATCCGGACGTGGCGCAGATTGCGCGCGAGATCGTGAGAAAGTCGATTCGCGCATTGGATCCAATCAACCTGCCGAGTCCATCCCGCGACAAAGTGCGCGAGGATTTCTCCGGCACCGACTGCGCGCCGCCGGCGGCGATGTTTCACGACGTGCCTCGATTGCCGCGCCCGGTGTTCCCGGCGATCCCGTGGCGTTGTTCGCTGCGCACCCACTTTCGCAATTATTCGCGCCCTGCGGCGAGGAATGCCTCGAGACGGGACTCGGCTTGCGCGAATATTTCGGGCTGAGTGGTTCGATAGTATTCGACCTGTTCGATGAGCGTTGAACGGCTGCGGTTGAACAGGCGTGCGGCGGAGGCAGCTGTTGCACCGTTGCGCGTGGCGAGCACCGTGGCGATGACGCGGGCTTTGCTGACCGCGCGCTTGCGAGTGTTGCCGAGCATGTCGTCAAGCGAGATTTTGCAAAGGCTTGCGACCATGCGGACAATCGCGTCGATGTTCGGGCGTGACGCTCGCGCGCCGCGATGGGCGGCACCGGGGCCCACCGCGGAATCGGCCGGCGGATCCGCCGGCACCGCGCGGTGCCTGCGCCGCGTGAAAGCCGCGATGAGCTGCGGTGAGATCTCGTCGCGCCTGCTGCGTTGATACGTGGCGGGCCAGAGCGCGCCCACGACGCGGTCGGTGCTGATCCACGGCAGGGATCTTGGCGACAGGTAGGCGTCCTCCGCGGTCCAGATCCGCCTGCGCGGCTCGGGGCGATGCATCCACAGCACCCAGTCGTCGAGAAAATATTCATCGTGCAGCGGAATGGCGCTGTAGTGCTTGAAGATGCTGCCGACAAGGCCGCGCGAGCGGCGTAAATAAATCGCATAGGTCCCTGATATATGGTGCGCCATGGCGCCCAAGGGTGCGTGCGCGACTTGTACGGCGAAGCGTATTTCGCTGCCATCGCAGCGGCAGGCGAAGATCGTGCCGCCGCACCAAAACAGCATACGCGCGGCGGCCAGTCCCAGCGCTCGCCAGTCCTGGTCAGTTTGAATCACCTCGACGGTCGTCTGATGCGTGCGAAGCACGAGCTGTACCAGCGTTTCTGCAAACCGTGATGCACGAGTGTTGCCCATTCCTTAGGTCCTCTGGATACATGGCCGACAATCCAATCGCGTGCGGGCGCCAGGGATGCGATCGAATCGGCGCCGTCGCGAAGGTCCTCAATCTCCGAACACCTCCCGTTTCGAACCCTGTATTTACGGTAAATAACCGAACAAGTTGTTCGCCTATTCAGCGCGCCACCTCAAAACAAAATGTGGCGCGGATTGTGTCACTAAGCTAATAGCGACAAAAAGCGGCAATTACCCGCATTGCCAACATTATTTTTTTGCCTGCTGATGTTTTCCGGTCGACAGGAAGCGCGCGATGCTCGAACCTGTGCAGCGTAGGGACATCGAAGCGGAAGGAGTATCGCTTGTCGCGGCCACAAAGGCTTGACTACCACGGGGCGATTCATCTGGTGCACGTGCGTGGTCGAGAGGGTTACAACATCTATTTCGACTCGAGCGTACTCGACCGCGCTGTGGTCGAATGGCGGGGCGTCCCGCATTTGCGGCGTTTCTTTAAGTATTTGGATGAATGCTGTTGGGAATGTGGCGTGCAGTTGTTCGGTTATTGCATGGAGCCTAACGATGCATCGTTCGTGCTGAAAACGACCGGTGCCGCCCTGGACGCCTGCATGCAGCGCCTCGGCGGACGCTACTCGCGCTATTTGCATGTCGAAAGGGTCCTACCGATGAGTGTGCGCCCGTTCGCTTCGCGTTATGAGTCCAAGGTACTGGCACCGGAGTACCTGCCGCATGCAGTGCGGCGAGTCCATGCGCGCGCGGTGCACGCGGGCCTGGCGCGGCGTGCCGTCGACTATCCTTTCAGTTCGGCGCCCGCGTATGTGGGTGCACGCACGCCGGTCCACTTGGAGACCGAGGCGGTGTGGCAGGCCCTGGAACTCAAGGGATTCTTGGGTTTGAACGGTTATCGAGAATTCATGGAGAGAGCCGAGACGGTTCACGTCACGGAATTGTTTGAGCAAGGCTCCCCCCTCGATGCCCGGGTGGTGGGCGGGAGTCTATTCGTTGCGCAGGCAAGGGATGCGGCGGGACACCCGCCGATCCCCCCGACCCGGGAGCAATTGATCGAGGGCGTCGCGCGCACCTTGGCTGTGGCACCTGACGCCTTGTTCAGGGCGGGCCATCAGGGGGTCTTGGCGCGGGCGCTGGTGGCCTGGTACGCGGCGCGCTCGGGCACAGCGAGCGTCCGCGAGGTGGCCACCTGGTTTGGTGTGAGTGGGGCGACATTGGGCAAGGGGATACGACACTATCGCCGGGTGTCACCGGAGCTGTTTGCGAGAAAATCGTTGCCGGGAATTCAGCCCGCCGACGCGGCAGTGGATGACGAAAGCAACTAAAAAGAGTTTCTGTCTGGCACGCGAATGCAAGCGCAAAGTGAGCTGCGAGGTTTACAAGTGGCACTTGGGGCCAGGCCGAATCGGCCGCGCTCGAGATCCATTGTAAAAAATCGCTTTGGCGCAAGCCTGGTTGTGGAGGCTTGTTTTCCCGAGGGTTTGTCAATCCTGACGCCGGCCCCGGCCGAGGGCCGCAGCGCAAAATCTCCTGCGGACACCTTGGCGCCGTGGTCATCTGACTTGACCCGCGCATGGAGCGCGGAGCTAAGTGAATTGGCTACCGCGGATAGCAGAACGCATTCACTGACAAACGACGCAAGGAGATTCACATGACGACAAATCAACCAGTCGAATTGGGCAGGGTGTCGGAGGAGACCAAGGAAGTCGGCCCCGGGCCGACCGACAACGGGGTGACGCCCGTTGGCCCATTTGCCGCATAAAGCGAGCTTAACGGGTGCGCAGCAATGGCTGCGCACCCATCTCACGTGAGCGCGCTGCCTCACGTAGAATTTATGCAGAACGAACGCTTGTTTGATCTCAGTCGTTTCGGGATTCCGTCTCACATTCACGTCTGCGTGACCGGCACTGGCTCGGTGATCTTGGACGTCAAACGCGACAAGTATCTTGGGTTGGGCCGAGAGGCGACAGAATTGTTGGCGAGCACGGTACAGGGTTGGCCACATCCGAATTGGCCGAAGAGTGCTCGTCGCGATGCGCATGAATCGGCGCGGGCGACGCGCGATCTGTGTGAGTTACTCGTGGCAGACGGAATACTGGAAGTGATTCCGGAGACCAAGAAAGAGCGCGAAGTTGCAGCCCTAAGAGACCTGAGGCGCGAGTGGATTTCGATCGGAGATGAAATCGAGGTTACCGGGAGGGTGACGCTGACACACGTCGCGAATTTCCTGTCCGCATATGTGTGGGCGCGGTACTCGCTGGCGTGGCGCCCATTTTCTGTCGTCGTCGAGGCAGTCACGGCCTCGAAACTTGACCGAGTGCGTGATTTAGATCGGTGTCACATTCGCCGAGTCTCGGCAATGGTGGATATCTTTCGCCGGCTTCGTCCCTTTGCGTTCGCTGCGGAAGGCCATTGCTTGCTCCATGCATTGACGCTGGTTAGATTCTTAAGCAAATATCAATTGCACCCGGAATGGGTAGTCGGCGTCACAACTCAGCCATGGGGTGCCCACAGTTGGGTTCAGTGGGACAATTTTCTCTTGGACACCAATCCCGAAAAAGTCTGCGGTTACACTCCAATCATGATGGTGTAAGGACGCCATGTTTCGCTTTCTTGTCCTCCTGTGGAACACAGAGTCTGCGCAATGTTTAGAGACGGTCGAAGACCTAGAACGGCGCATTCAGGCAACTTCGCCGAGTTGGGGTGTCGTATTGAGGGGCGTGGGAATGAGCGTGTTCATGGCGGATGGCTCGCGGCACTTGAACGCGCGAATGCTCTTCAACGGCGGGGGAGTGATCCTCGGTGAGATTTTCCATCGGCAGAATGCTCTTGATGCCAAGGGCCCTGCGGGCGCGGTCCAGTTTGGACCGAAAGAAACTCGAGAGATAGTTGAGAGTCAAGGGCGAATTCTGGTGTCGCGCTACTGGGGTAATTACGTAGCGTTTATCTTGGATGCAAACCGACGCGCGCGACATGTATTCAAAGATCCGTGCGGACCGTTGCCGTGCTATTTCACCCAGATTGGCGGCGTGCAGTTGGTATTTTCCTGCCTGGGAGACTGTCGTGAGCTGGGATTGCGATTTAGGGTCAATTGGGCGTTCGTCCGAGCGAGAGTCGTCAGCGGGTTAGCTGACCTGCGGGCGCAAGCTCTCTTGGAGATCTCTAGCGTTCATCGCGGCGAACGCATCAGCTTCAATCGTTTTGGCTCGGTCGAGTCGCGTTCGCCCTATTGGCACCCGTGTAGTTTTGCAGGGACCGCCGATGCTATCCTCGAGCCTGACATTGCGCAGACTGCGCTGCGTACAACACTGCTCAATTGCACGCATTTGATGGCCGGGCGGCACTCCAGTGTGCTGGCGCAAGTATCTGGGGGCCTTGATTCATCCGTCGTACTCGGCTGTCTAGGCGAAATGTCCGATCGGCCGGATATTACCTGTTATACCGCATACGTTCCTGACTCCGTGTGTGACGAGCGGCGCTGGGCGCGCTATGCGATTTGGAGCAAAGGCTATCGACACATGGAGGTGCCTATCGCCCCGGGGAAATTGGTCTACAAAAACATGTCTGCATTAGCGTCGTCCGTGGAACCGGCATCGTATTTCACTCATTGGCAAAGGGGCCCCATCGAGCGGAATTTGGCGACGCAGTACGGCGCGACGGTTGTCTTTACCGGTGAGGGAGGCGATGCCGCGTTTTGCAGTACGTCGTACGTCTTTGCCGTCGATCACTGTTTGCGGCGTTATGGGATGGGGTTGAGGACATTGCGAACTGCCGTTAGTGTAGCCACTCGACGCGACCGCACAGTGTGGAATGTAATGGGGAAAGCGTTGGGTAGGCAGGTGTTAGGCATCGGCGCCCGCGACGACCGGAGGAGGCTGGCGCCTTTCTGTCAATTGGTCTCGGATCACGCGCGCAAGTCAGTGGAAGCCGAAGCCTCCATATCGAGCACTTGGTTAGATGGCGCCACTTGGGAGACCGCGCTACGAATGGGGCCATTGGCGTTTGCACCCAGCTTTTACGACCTGTCAACCTCTCATCACAACGCAGCGCCTTATGCGGCCTCTCCGCTGTGCGCTCAACCTATGTTTGAAACCTGCGCGCGAATTCCCGTGGACGTACATTTTGACGGAGGCCGCATCCGCGGATTAGCGCGGCGGGCCTTTGTCAGGGAGGTACCGGAACCTATTCTCCGCAGACAATGGAAGGATCGTCCCTTGCTGCAGCTTGGGGAAGTCGTTCAGCTGAATTTGCCGTTCGTTCGCGAGCACCTGCTGGAGGGTGCATTGATGAAAGAGCGGATTCTAGACCGAGCAGCGGTAGAACAGGCGCTCGGAAGCGCACCCAGTCGCAGTAGCGCTATCAGCAGCGAGATATTGAGCCATCTCGATCTCGAGTTATGGATCAGAGACAGCGCTTGAGTGCTGTAACGCATGCCAGCGAGCGTATTGTTCCCGCTTTTGCGGGCTTGGGTCTTCGCGGCCGGTGAGCCAGAAACTGAGCCAGTCGATCGCGCCTTCTTGAATAGCTATGATCTGGCGAGGATTTTGCGGTGTGTGAGAGGGATGTGTATCGGCTTCGGGCATCACGTACATCTCGACCGGTTTCTTTAAGTAGCGGAGGCGACTGAAAATTTCCCACTTGCCAATGATGTACCGGATACCGTCGGACTGACCGATCATGTACAGAGGGGTGTGGATGTGCTCCGCATTGAAGCCGGCTGCGCGAGCCATCCATTGCTGCAAGCCGTCGCCAAAAGCAGGAGCGCCATTCATCTGAGCGTCCTCGTTGCGCCAATTTGCAAGTGCAGATTGAATGTAACTTGGATCGTAGTTGTCCGCGGCGATGGCGGCCGCGAAGGGGAATGATGAGTGCGCCAGAGTGAATTCAACCCAATGGCCATTTCTACTAAAGCCTACCAAGGCAATCTTATGCCGGTCTGCGATCCCGAATGCAACGAGTTGTTCTGCCAGATATTCGTAGGCGAGCTGATAATCGTCGTCCTGCCCACTGCCGGGGGCGAAATGCAATACCGATAGCGTCAGCACGGCTATATTTTGCGTGGCGAGCAGTTGACCGGTATTGGACGCAAATAAGCTGGGGCCAAGCCCCAACCCCGAAATTCCCCATGTTCCGTCGAGGGTGAATTCTTCCTGACGGAAGATATGCCCATAGTCAGACTGAATGACTAAGGGGTAGCGGATCCCGGCTGAGTAGTCGGCCGGATAAATGAGCTGGGCGATCCACTGTTTGCCATTGGGCAAGGTACCGGACATGCGTTCAACTCGGCCTAATTTGAATCGCTCGAGCAGATGGGGATTCGGATCGAGAACGAGCCGGCTTTGGCCGCTGGCGGGTTCGACCGCGAATACTTGCGGCGGACGATTGAGGGATTGGCGTGTTTCAAGACGAATGTTTGGATGTGTGTCCGAAGAGTCGGTGGCGGCGACCACCCTCCAGTTACTGTCTTCGCGGGCTAGGCGGTCGACTCGGACGTCGGCACCAAGATCGTTGGTGGAACGAATCTCGACCGTCGCGGGCGAGAGCCATTCGGTGCTGACGACAGTGCGTGAGGTGAGATCGATAGGAAGGGTCTGGTATTGGCCGCTGCGGACGTCAAGTTCGGCTGCCGCATTGCCAGTCAATCCCAGGGGACTGTTGGCGGCATACGGCAGGAAAGTCGGCGCGAGAAGCAAAGTCTCGTTGTTCGGCGACCAGGCGACTTGGCCACGGAAGGCTCGGGGTGCATCCCACAGGATGCGCGAGTCTCCAGTCTTCAGGTCGATCAGGGCGTAGCGCAGCGGAATGCGGTTCGGAATGGATTTGTTGGTCTTGAGCAAGCTCTGCAACGTGGGATTTGTGTACTGATCCCAGTCAGACGGTATTCCGGGTACGCCGACATCGGTCACGGCAAAGCGACCGGAGGTACTTAAGAAGAGATCACGGAAGGCGGGATTGGTGAGATCAGTGCGTTTGCCCGCCATGTCGATGGAGCGGGTCGAGCCTCCGGAGCGAATGAACCACGCGTTGTCGAAGAGGACGCCGATTGCATCGACCTTATCAATGTCGCCGTTCAAAATTGACCAGCCATCGGAAGCGTCGCTGACGGTGAAACCTTCTTTCCACAGCCGTCGAGAGGCACCGACCGCGCGAGGGACCTGTGCATTGAAGAGCAGGGTTCCGTCCGGTGCAATGACAAACGAGAACACGTTTGTGGCGCTGTGAGTCACGAAGTGATGTTTGCAAGACATTACGTCCAGCGACATCACCTGACGAATGGAGTTCGTGTCGCTCCAGAGGAAGGCGACTTGAGTAGCATTGATCCAATGGATGACGTTGGTTGGGTCGGCGTCGCCTTCGGATGACCGGATGCTTACTGTCGATCCTAAGCCGGTGGTAAAGAGGTGGGCGCAGGGCTTCGGGTGCGCGGCGATCTCAAGAGAATCAAAGCTACCGGTCAGCAGGTCCATCCAAACGCCATTACGCTCGACGTCGCCGTGAACCAGTCGAATGAGGTACCGTTTGCCGTCGGGCGAGGTGACGCCACTGTCGACGCGTTCGCCCAAGGTCAGTTGGTTTTCCATGACGCGCACTGTGGCGACGGCGTCTGTCGGCGTAAGCTGGCGTTTTTCGGTCGGGTTCTCGGCGCACTCGCCATACAGCGGGGTGAAAGTTGCCGCTGCGATCAGCGCGGCGCAGGTCGCAGCGACGAGAGGCCTTACCATGCTTGCCGCACCTGCAGCGACAGGATCCGGCCGCGGGGATCGGCATTGGTAGGATCGTAGGCGACCTTGTTAAATGCGGGTGAAGTGAGCGGGGGATTCGCATTGAAGGCATTGATGATGTTGAAGCTTAGGCGGGTTCCAGATGCGCGGATATTCCAGGTGGCATTGAAGTCGGCCGTGGTGAGCGATGCGATTCGGCCCGGAGGATTTAAGTTGGTGTCCGAGTATGCATTCGCGAAATTGACAGCGCCGTTCACACCGAATACGTCGTTCAACCAACCTGCACCGCCGCGAAGGCGCAGCTTTAAGGGTTGGGCGTAGGTATCGGCGGTATCTGTGCTGACGCACGTATCGCAGAAGGTATTGGCGATTTCTTTGATATAGGCGGTGTTGAAATCAAATACCAATTTGTTGGTGTCGCTTAAATTGAGCAGCGAATGCGCGCCGAGATCGAGGCCTTCGGTGCGTTCCTTGGTGGCATTGATGTCGCCGTAGGGGAAGGCATAACGAACACCAGCGAGTCCGGTATGGCCTGTGGAGAGATCAAATAAGGTTTGCGGTGGTTCGAGGCTGGCGACAAAGGCTTCGACGGCGGCATCGTTAGGGAAGTGCCTGATTAGAGGCCCGTAAATCTGCGGATTGACGAAGACGTTAGCGGAAAAGGGTGAGCTGATAATCCGGTTGCTATAAATAATTCGATAGCAGTTGAGCGAGAAACGTGTTGTCGGGAGCGAGGTCGGCTGAAAGTCCAGACCGGCGGTGAAGTTCTTGGAGGTTTCAGGGCCCAGGACTTGGTTGCCGAAAAGCAGAACACTGGCTTTCCCCGTGGGGTCGCCAGGTTGTGCGAAGCCGCTTTCAATATAAACATTGGTGGCGGATATGGTGTAGATGAATTCGGTCGGGTTTGGGGCGCGGAAGGAGGTGCTGTAGGCGGCGCGCAACCCGATCTGTTCGATCGGTGACCAAAAGACACCGAAGCGCGGATTGGTCTTCGCGCCGAAATCGGAATAGTTATCGTTGCGAACCGCGGCGGACAGTTCGAGCTTCTGCACCGCGGGGATCGCGCTCGCTGGGGTGACTATAGGTGCGTAGAGTTCGGCAAAGTATGCACGGACGTGACGCGAAGTAGCTCGATTGGCGCCGGTGTAATCCACCAGGGATGAAAAGGCTTCTTGTCGATACGTGGCACCCAGCGCTGCTTTGACACTGGATCCTCCCGAGGACCAAACTGTGCCGTCCAACTTGAGGTCGCCTTGCTTGATGGTCTCGAGGTTGCGGAAGTAAGGTGCGCCGTTGGTGTAGCCTCGCATTTTCGGCGTGAAGTTGTTTTCAACCTGCGTGTCGACTTGGCTGTAGAGACCGCTGCCTTCCAAGTGCCAATCACCGAAGAGCTGCCAGCGCGCGCCTAAGTTTGCGGAGTTCGAGTTGGTGTGGTTGGTAATCACCTGGGCCCTGGTGCGGAGGGCGGAACCCAAGGTGTAGGTGCGCACGCCGCCGTTGTGGTCCAATAGAGCATCGCCGAAGATTTCGAGTGACGAAATGATCGTTTGGTGTGCAGTCAGCACGCCGGAGTAACGCTCCGATGAGGGGAAGATATCGGTAGGCTGCGGCAGATTTTTTGTGAAGGCTCGTTGGTCAGCACGAATTTCATTGGCGTCGTCGAATTGAAACACCGCGAGCGCGCCGCCGGTGCTCCAAGTTCTACCGACGGTTTGACTGAACTGCTTCAGTTCGCCGCCGCCTTGGCTCAGGGTATCGAGGCGGCCGCTGGTTATTTGGCTGTTGAAGTCTTTGCGCAGAATGATGTTGATCACGCCGCCGACGGCATCGGAGCCGTACACGGCGGAGGAGCCGTCGGTGAGCACTTCGATTCGCTCGACGGCTTCGAGCGGGATCAATGACAGATCGACACCGCTGCCGTACGCCGATGGGGCGACTCGGTGTCCGTTGAGCAGAGTCAGCGTGGAATTGGCGCCGAGACCGCGTAAGTTCGCGGCCGTGGAATTCTCTACGTTTCCCAGGCCAAAACCGGTGCCAGCGAGAACACCGTCGGGGCTGTTCGAACTGCTCTTCACGTTTTGCGGCAGCGCTGTGACGAAATCCGAGAGGGTGGCGAAGCCGCTGCGATCGATGGCGGCGCGATCGAACGTCAGCAGCGGCACGGTCTTGTTCTCGACGCCCGAGATGTTGGTGCCGGTGACCACGATCTCTTCGAGGCCGGAGGTTTTGTTGTCGTTGCCGGTGTTGTTGGATGCCGGCGCTGTGGCCACGTCCTGATTCGTCGGTGCGGTCGTCGGCGCTTGCGCATCCGGCGTTGCGTAGGCGAGGCGCATGACCGCGGCGGGCCGCGCGGCGTTGAGGTCTGTCGTAGACGATGAGCTGTCGAGGACTTGGATCGTGTTCTCATTGATGTTCACGGCGTGCAGGTGCGTTCCCCGCAGGATCAGCGAGAGTGCGTCTGGCACCGTGAATTCGCCCTTGAGGGCCGGCGCTTTTAGATGCTGGACGCTGGTGGGATCGTAAGAGAGGTTGCAATTGGCTTGGATGGCGAAGTCGCGCAGGGCTTTGCCTAAGTCTTCGGCTGGAATGTCGAAGCGGGCCTTGGTGTCGGCACGCGCGTTCGAGTCGGCCGCGGCCGGCGCGGCGAGCGGCAAGAGAAGCGCCAGCGAAAAAGTGAAGGCGACAGCACAGCCTCGCGCAAAACGGATTTGCATGATCATCCCCTTATTTGTCAGTCCCCTCTGTCAAGACGTAACGGGGGAGTAACAATGGATCAGGGGGCGGTGAGTTTTATCTCGTCGGGCCGCTCGATGATGCGCAGGCGATAGGCGTTGGACATGGCGTGGGCAAAGCTGTCCGGGTCACCGATGCGAAACACGCCGCCGACGCGGATGGTGTCGGAAACGCTGGCATCGATGCTGAGCCGGCGTTTGCCGTAGCGATTGAATTCGCGGGCGGCGTCGCGGATGGAAGTGTCCTCGAAGATCAGCTGGCCATGCCGCCATGCCGTGACTTTGTCGATCGCGGGAGAATCCACGGCGTCCGGCGAGTTGGCGGCGACGCGGAGGCGTTGGCCGGCATTGAGCAGAATGGCATCCACGGGCGCGACGGGCAATAGGTCGGGCCCCGCGAGCGGCTCGATGGCGACGCGGCCTTCGATGAGCGTTACGGTAAAGGAATGTTCGGCGGTGTCCTCGCGGCGCACTTCGAAGCTCGTGCCCAGGGCAATAATCTTGCGGCGGCCGATGACCACGACGAACGGGCGGCTTTGATGCTTGGTGACGTTGAACAGAACTTCGCCGCGGTCCAGGGTGACTTGACGGGCGCGGTCGGTGAACTCGACGCTGACGCGGGAGTTGGCGTTCAGCGTGATTTCGGTGCCGTCGCTGAGTTCGACAGTCCTTTGTTCGGCGTAGCCGGTGGCGAGGCCGGGGTCCTTCAGCAGATAGAACGCTGCGGCAAGCACGAGGGCGAGCAGCGCTGCGCCGGCGAGCCCCGAGAGGGTTGTACGTGACGAACGGCGCATGCGCTGCGATGCGGGCAGCGGTACAGCGGGGCGGGACTGCTCGGGCAGATGCGCCGGGAGATTGCCGCTGCGCTGCCAGGCTTCGGTGGCGAGTTCGAACGCCTGCGCGTGCCGCGGATCCTCGGCGAGCCAGCGGCGCACGCCGGCCTCCAGTTCCAGGCTTCTTTCTGGGCCGTGCAGGTCCGTCACCCAGACTGCGGCCTGGGCGCGAATGGCTCGCAGTTCGAGCGAGTCGGGCGCGGGCGTCACTCGAGCGGGCCCTGTTCCATGATGAGCAGCAGGGCGCGGGCGATGTGGCGCCTGATTGTAATATGCGAGACACCCATGTGCGCGGCGATCTCATCGTAGCTGTAGCCGGCACGTTGCGCAAAGTAGATTTCGCGCGTGCGCACGCTGGCGGCGTCCAGGAGTGCGCGGATGCAGTTGAGGCGTTGTTCGGCGTCGATCGACTTTTCGGGCGTCGCCGGATCGATGAGCGGGTTCCGTGCGTTGAAGGGCTCCAAGGAGATTTCGCGGCGGATATCGGGCCGGCGGCTGCGGTGCAGATCGACCGAGAGATTTTGCACCGCGGCGGTGAGGAAGGCTTCCTCGTTGAGCACCCGTTGATCCGTCCGCCGATAGCGGTGCAGGCGCAGCATGGCCTCTTGAATCAAGTCTTCGGCGTCCTCGTGTGAACGGCCCTTGCGCCGCAGGAAATTCAGCAGGCGCTCGAAGTGCGCGGGGCGTGATTTCATGGCTGGGCCGGCGGGCCTGGGTGCGTACGGTGTTCCTGGCGGCGCACACGCAGTTCGCGGGGTGCGGTGATGCCGAGACGGACGCGGTTGCCGGCAACATCGAGCACCATGATTTGGACGTCGCGGCCGACCATCACGACCTGGCGCGGGCGGCGGGTCAAAATGAGCATGTCCATTGCCTCCTAAAAACAACATTATAGTGTTGCCACACTATCGTGTCTCAGGAGCGCTCATGCAATAGCTATAATTCAACATTCTAGTGTCTAGACAATATTGTGTCCACGCCGCAATTGTGGGCGGGTGAATTTCAATGAGACCAGGCTGGAACTAGGCGCCGGAATTCGTGAGTGGCGCAGGCGCCGGAATATCACTCAAGAGGCCCTGGCAGCGGCGGCCAAGGTGCACGTGAACTCCCTGGGGAGAGTGGAACGGGGAAAGGTCAATCCGACCCTCAAGGTACTCTGGAAGATCGCGACCAAGCTGAACGTATCGGTGGCGCAGTTGTTCTTAGGGCCGGCGCGGGAGTAGCGCGCAGCCGCCGGAGTCATCACTATCTTCAAGGCTCACCGGCAGTTACACATTATAATGTCTAGACAGTATTCTCTCGAAGGATCGAGTCTTGGCAGGTGCGCTCAAGATCGATTTTGCGAAATTTGGGAGAGGTCATCAGGGAACTGCGCGCGCAGAAGAACTTGAGCCAAGAGTCATTGGCCGGCCTCGCGGGCGTTCATACGAATGTCGTCGGGCGGTTGGAAAGAGGTTCCTACAATCCGACGGTGTTGATCCTGGCGGCGCTTGCCGTGAAGCTGGGAGTGACGCTCGAGCAATTGTTCCGGGCGGCGGAGAGACGCTAGGGTTGGGCCCGGCGCGATGCCGGCCCGTGATTTGCGGATTCGCTAGAACCGCCAGGTAAAATGCACTCCCCCATTTCTGGGTTCGCCCAGCTGCACGTACAGCCTGTTGGCGAAATCCGGCGGCTGATCGCCGAAGTAAAAGCCGCGCACCGTATAGTTCTTGTCGAGCAGATTGCGCCCCCAGAGATAGGCTTCCCAGCGCGCCGTCTCCCAACCGAGCTTGCCGTTGACCAGTCCGTAGGCGCGCGAGCGCGTCTCGTTCGGCGGCAGATCATAGAAGAACGGCCCCATGCCGGTGATGTCCAGGCGCGCATAGGGCCCGCGCGGGTCGCGCCAGGTCGCATTCAGGGCCGCCTGCCAGGGAGGCGCGTGCGGCAGTGCACGATTGGCAAGGGTCGCGCCGTTTTGCACAAAGCCCCGGTACTCGGTCTGCAACAAGCCCAGCGAGCCGCCGAACACCAGGCTTGGCGAAGCGGCCCAGCTGGCGGTGCTTTCCAGGCCATAGTTGAAACCGGATTTCGCGTTGCCGGTGAAGAAGAGGAAGGTATTGGGATTGTTGGGATCCACTTGTTCACTGGTCAGCAGCTGCTCGTTGTGGCGCACCATATAGAATAGCGACGTGTCGATCTGCAGCCGACCCGCGTCGAATTGAGCTTTGTGACCTACTTCGAAGTTCAAATCGGATTCCGGCGTGAATTGCAGCTGGCTGGCGGGGAGTCCGGGGCTTAGGTTGAAGCCGCTCGCCTTGTAACCGCGGGCGACGAGCGCGTACAGGTGCTGGCCGTCGGCGATGCGGTAGCCGATCGACGCCTGGGCGCCCCAAAGATCATCCGCCGGACCGAAGTTGTTCGTGGTGGTCGGCGCATCGAGGTTCGTGGTGTTATCGTCGTAGCGGCTGGTGTGGCGCTCGCCGCGCAATCCTACGGACCAGCGCGCTGCGCCCACGTCCCCGTCGAGCTGGGCGTATACGGCGCCATTGCGCGAACGATATGCACTCGACACGATGGTGCGCGACGCAGAGTTTTGCGTGGGGTCAAACGGATCGATGTACGTGCCGGCACTGGTGTCGGTCAAGGATTCACGCAGCTCAAAGGCATAGAGGCCGACCAGCCAGGAGAACCCGGGCGGCGGCTCCTGCGTCGCGGGATTGCCCAAGCGCATTTCCAAGCTGCGCGTGGAGCGATGGCGCACCTGATACTCGGTGAAATCATACGTATAGGGGGCCCACAGCACGGGGTTGCCCCAATCACCGTCGAAGCCGTAGTTGACCTGGGTGTCGGCATAGGTGGCGATGGTCGTGAGCGTTGCTGCAGCGAAGCCTGCGTAGGTGGAGCGGGCCGATAGTCCGGAGGAATGCTGCCGATCGACGCCGGGATGGTCGGATTCCGTGGTACGGCTGTTGTCGATGGCAAACGCATCGTAGCCATTGTCGATTTGCGCTCGCAGCACGGTCAGATCGACATGCCAATCCTCATTGGGCTCGTAGCGCCACTTGCCGCGCACGGTGAGTTCGTCGCGATTGTCGGTGTTGCCGCGGCCGAGATAGGCGTTGTGATAAAAGCCGTCGCTGCTGTAGCGCTGCACCGCAAGCCGGAACGCGGAATCCAGCGCGCTCACCGGGCCGGTGAGCACGGCGCCATAGGAATGCGCGTTGTAGTCACCGACATCGAATTCGGCTCGGCCCCCAAACGTCCCGGCAGGGTCAGCGCTCTTCACGTAAATGAGCCCGGCCAGCGCATTGGCGCCATACAGGGTGCCCTGCGGCCCGCGCAGCACTTCGATGCGATCGACGTCAAACAGCGTGGCCGCAGAGCCTAAGCCGCTGAAGTCGATATCGTCGATGAGAAATCCGACCGACGGGTTCGGAGCCCCTTGGTATTGCTGCAGCTCGCCGATGCCGCGGATTTGGAAGTATCGCGGCCGTGAGGTGTCGCCCGCCCAATTGAGATTCGGCACCAGCGGCAGCACCTCCTCGAAGTGCTGCTGGCCTGCGTCGCGCAGGGCCTGTCCTGTGAGCACCGAGGCGCTGCCCGGCAACGCCTCGAGAGAGACCGATCTGAGCGTGGCCGTGACGACGATCTCGTCGAGCTTGTCGGCGGTTTCTGAGGCTTGCGCCGCGGGGATGAGGCTCAGTGCGGCAAACAACAACCAAAACGCGGAATAACGTCTACCCATGCTCCCTCCGCCGGTACTAACCGGATCAGGTTCAATGGGTTTGCTGGTGTGCCTCCGGCCGCCAGCATCTCAGGCCCTCCAGGCCACCCCAGCTTTTAAGAGAAAAATCCTAGAAAAAGATGGCGCGGATCGCGCCTATCAAGCCGCCCACGACCAGGATCAGCATGGGCACGAAAGTCATGCCATAACCCACGTCTCGTTTCCCTGGGTCCTTGACGTAGGTGTAGGCATAGAGCTCCCGGCCGATCAGATAGACCGCCCCCAGCGCCGCGGCAACCAAAGGGCTGAAGTAATGGGAGAACAGGTAGATTCCCGGCAAAAAAGCAATCAACTGCTCCAGCGTATTTTGCTGGATGCGAAAAAGCCGCTCGAAAGTCTCGTTGCCGGTGATGGCCGGCGCCTTCACGCCGTAGCGCCCCCTGGCCGCGCCGACTCTGTAACCGAATACGATGAACTGTAGAAGTGCGAGCGCAGTCACGATATCGACATAAGCCATGGAACTTCCTCCCCCGTTATTGGATTCTAGCACTCCATCGCCGGTAGTTTTTTGTAGGATTGCGATCCAATGAGCTTACCCCGTAAATCGAGAAACGGCACCCGTGGCTATGCCCACCTGGTCGAGATTGATGTGCCTGTCACCCGCGTATGGCGGGCATTGACCGACCCCGGCCTGATCAAGATATGGTCGGGCCAAGAGGCCGAGATCGATCCGCGGCAGGGCGGTAGGTACCGGATAGGCAAGCGCAGCGGTACCGCGCGGGAGGCGCATATCGATGTTTTCGAGGTGAATCGGCGTCTACGACTCATTTACCTCAACGGCAAGGATTCACCTCCGAGCAACAGCGCCGCGATCGACGATTTCATCCTGGATACCCGTCGAGGCGAAGGCAAGACTTCGCTGCGCCTTTTGGGATCCGGGATTCCCGAGGCGTCCGAGTGGGACCGAAGCTATGCCAGCATCCGCATGGGATGGGAGCGCTTCTTGTCCCGGATCAAGGTGACGCTGGAAAGTCCCCCCGCGCCGAAAAGCCCGGCGAAGACCGAACCCAAGGATCCGCCCCTGCCCGGGCTTGACTATTGATCGAGCACCCCGAATCTTCCTTCAGTTATGCTTGAGGCCTGGCGGACGGGCAGATAACGGGAGAAGGCGATGCTCGGGTTTCTCATTCGCGCCGCGCTGGTTGCGCTTGGGCTTTGGCTCGCGACCGACTGGGTAAGCGGCGTTTCGATCGATACGCCCGGCACGCTGATCCTCGCCGGCATCCTGCTCGGCGTGGTGAATTCCATCGTCCGCCCCATTGCCATCTTGCTGACCCTGCCGATGACCATTGTCACGCTCGGCCTGTTCCTGCTGGTCATCAATGCGGGCATGGTCGCGCTGGTTGCCTGGATGTTGCCGGGAATGCATATCGCGGGATTTGGCGCTGCATTTTGGACCGCGATTCTGGTGAGCCTCGTGAGCTTCGTCGGTTCTTGGTTCGTCGGCGGCAAGGGCCGCGTCGAAGTGATCAGGCGGCGCGGTTGAGATGCCATACGGTCGCATAGCGTTGCTTGCGGCGTGGGCGCTCGGTTCGAGCTTTGCGCATCGCGCTCACGCTCTGGACGATCCATTCGGTTTTTATGTGGGCGGAGCCCTGGGCCTGGCCAACGTCAGGGCGGACGAAACCGCTTTCGGCGGTCCGCTCGAATTTAAGCAGCGTCACAATGCGTGGCAAGTATTGTTGGGATTGCGGCCCATACCGCTCGTCGGCGCGGAACTCGAGTACCTTGATTTCGGTCACCCGCACGCCGAAACGAGTTTGCCGAACGCCATCAATACGGGCGTTCGCACCGACGCGCATCCAAGGGCTACCGCGCTGTTCGGCGTCATTTATGCACCCATTCCCGTGCCGCTGCTCGATATCTACGGCAAGCTCGGCGTCGCACGCCTGCGGACCGCGGTGAACGCTTCTCTGTATTGCACTGCCGGCCCCTGCGGCGTGGGGACCTTTGTTGCCCCGTTCGCACTGAGTCGCACCGATACCCGGCTTGCTTACGGCGCGGGTATGCAGTTCAGGTTCGCCGCCTTCGCGGGCCGGATGGAATATGAGCGCATCAACTCCGGCGGCGGCGACCCGGACCTGGTGTCTCTGGGCTTCACCTGGAGCTTCTAAAAAAACCGATCTCCCATCCTATTGCGTCTTAGGCTCTGCCAATGTTTTCGGATCGGTGAGGCTGCCGCCGGGCACCGTCAATATGCACACCCCAACGATGATGATCGCCATGCCGATCAGCTGCAGGCCGGACAGATGCTCATGCAGCACCAGCCATCCTAGGAAGGCAGCGATGGCGGGATTCACATAGCTATAGGTGCTGATGATCGTCGGTGTGGCGTGCATCGTCAGCCAGCCATACGCCGTATAGGCCAGCCCGGAACTCAAGAATGTCAAATAGCACAGCGAAATCAGTCCCGGCGCATTCGGCGGCCAGTGCATCGAGTCGCCGCGCGCGAGTGCGACGCTCAGCAGCATGAGGCCGCCCAGCAGCATCTGCAGCGCCATGAACATCATCGAGCTCAATTGCGTCGTGATGCTGCGGTAGTACAGCGTGCCCAGCGACCAGGAGGCGCATGCGGCCAAGACGCCCAGCTGCGCCAGCGATCCTTTGGTCAACAGGGGTCCTTTGGGAATCAGCATCAGCACCGCGCCGGTGAATCCGATCACCAAGCCCAACACGGCCGAACGCGTCAGCGGATGGCCGCGCCGCCCGAACACGCCGAGCCCGGCGATCCAGAACGCGGAAGTGCCGTTGAGCAGCGCCGCCTCATTGCTCGGCAGGTATTGCATGGCCCAGGTATTCAAGCCGTTGCTGACGAATACCATGAAGAAACCGGCGATGGTCACGTGGCGCCACTCGACCAGCCGCGTGGGCAATCGGCCGCCGCCGTAGAATTCGGCGATCAGCGCGAGCAGCACACCCGCCGTGATGAAGCGAATGCCGGCGAACAGCGCCGGCGGCAGATTCGTGACCGCGATCTTGGTGAATAGGAACGCGGACCCCCACACCACGTACACGGTGGCAAGGCAGAACATGACTTTCGTGGAATGACGCGAGTCGCGCAAAACTTAAGACGCGCGGCTTGGAATTCCGGCGCGGCTCGTCATTCGATGTTGCCCATGAGTTTTTTCACGGGCCGGCTGATGGCCAACAAGATTGCGCCCAATCCCACGGTAAAATACACGATGTGCAGGTACTGTCCCGGCATGGCGGCGACATTGTTCGCATCGAAGTCCCCGGCAACCAAACTGGCCACCAAGTTGCCGAGCGACATCGCCAAGAACCACATGCCCATCATTTGACCGACGAAGCGCTTCGGCGCCAACTTGGTGTAGTAGCTCAAGCCGACCGGGCTCAAGCACAACTCGCCGAAGGTGTGCAGCATGTAGGTCACGATCAACCAGTAGGGCAGCACCTTGGTTCCCGACGCGACGATCGAAGCCGCCGCCGCCATCACCAAAAACCCCGAGCCCATCAGGATCACGCCGAGGGCGAACTTCGCGGGCGCCGAAGGATTCAAGTTGCGCTTGGCCAGCAAGACCCAGAGCCATGCAAAGAAGGGCGCGAAGATGAAGATGAAAAACGAGTTCGCCGACTGAAACCAAGCGGTGGGAATGACGAAATGCGCCCAGCCCATCAATCGATCGGTATAGCGCTCGGCGAAAAGATTGAGCGAGGAGCCGGCTTGCTCGAATCCGGAGAAGAACAAGGCGCAGCCGACGAACAGCACCAGCAGCACGATGCCGCGCCGGCGCTCCTCGCGCGTCAGCTCCGCGATGAAGAAGTAGTACAGGAAGTACAACGCGGCCATCGTCACGATCGCGTAGGCGACCGCGTGCGCGAGACTGACCGGATTGACCGTGATCACGCCGAGAGCCACCAGCACCAAAATCAACAGCACCGCGGCGGCCGCGATGCCGAGCTGCCGCCATTGTTTCGCGCGCGAGGCACTCGACGGTTGCGAGTAGGTTGCGGCCGTGCCGCCGGCCGCCGTGGGCGGGACATAAGCCCCGGACGCACCCAGGTACCGCTTGGTCAGATAGAACTGCAGGACCCCGATGGCCATGAAGAATGCCGCGGCGGCAAAGCCGGCGCGCAGTCCCCATAGAACCTGTGCTTGGGCCGTCACCAAGGGTCCCAGGAAAGCGCCGAGATTGATGCCGATGTAGAAGATGGTAAAGCCGGCGTCCAGGCGCGCGCCGCCTTCCGGATACAGATCGGCAACGATCGCGCTGACATTGGGTTTGAGCAAGCCCACGCCCAGCACGATCACCACCAGGCCGACATAGAACCCGTTCGGGCCGCTCGAGGTCGCGAGCAAGGCGTTGCCGATCGTGATGGCAATGCCGCCGGCCATCACCGCGCGCTGCGCGCCGATCAACCGATCCGCGATCCAGCCGCCGGGCAGCCCCGCCAAATAAACGGCCGCGGTGTACAGTCCGTAAATCGCCGTGGCGGTTTTATCGCTGAGGCCGAAGCCGCCGGTTGCGGCGGAGTGGACGAGGAACAACACCAGCAGGGCACGCATGCCGTAGAAGGTGAATCGCTCCCACATTTCCGTCATGAACAGCGTGGCCAGGCCACGCGGTTGACCGAAGAAGGTTGCGCTCAAGTCAAGCTCCGGCTTCGCGCTGCGCCTGCTCGGCCGCCTCTTTTTCGCGTGCCGCAATTTTTTCCCTGAGCAACAGTCCGGCCATGATGATCCCTATTTCGTAGAGCAAGTACATCGGCACCGCCATGGCACTTTGCGACACCGCATCCGGTGGCGTGACAAAAGCGGCAAAGATGAATATCCCCAACAGCACAAAACCGCGATTCTTCTTCAGGGTCTTGAGATTGACGAAGCCCGTCCAGACCAATAGTACCGTAGCCACGGGCACTTCGAAGGCCAAACCGAAGGCCAGCAGCAGCACCATGACGAAATCCAGATAGGCGCTCATGTCCGTCATCATCTGCACGCCGTGTGGAGTGGTCGCGACGAAAAAGCTCAGCATCACCGGGAACACCGCGTAGTAGGCGAATGCGGCGCCGAGATAGAACAGGACGATGCTGGATATCAGCAGCGGTACCGCCAGTTTCTTTTCGTGCTTGTACAAGCCCGGCGCCACGAACGCCCATGCCTGATAAAGCACGAAGGGCATGGCGAGGCCGACCGCCAACAGCAACGCCATTTTGAAAGGCACGGTGAATGGGGCGACGACGCTGGTGGCGATGATGGTCGCGCCCGCGGGCAGCTTGTGGATCAACGGCTCCGCGACGAAGGTAAAGAGCTGATTCATGTAGTACGCGCAGGGCACGAAACAGATGCCCACGGCCAGCATCGCCTTGAGGAGGCGATCGCGCAGCTCCAATAGATGCGAGATCAGCGTGCCCTCGGCGAGCTCGCCGGGGTTCCCGGGCTCATTCATGGGCGGGTTTGTTATCGGGCGGGCTGGGATGCCAATCGGCGCCTTGGACGGTCGTCGCCGACGCGGGCGAGTAAGCGGCAGCGGGCGTGCTCGCGGTAGACGTCGCTGCCACCGGCGTCACGACCGAGGAGGGCGACACGTCGGGCGGGGGTGTCTCGACCAAAGGCGTTTCGACCGGAGAGGGCGTTTCGACCGGTGTGTTGGGCATGTAAGAGGTGTCAAAGGAGGCGGGTGCACTGCCGGGCGAGGATTCGGCGTGCCCCGGGCCGTTTGACCGGGTTTGCTTCATCAGCTCCTCGGCGCTGACTTCGCGTTCCAATTGCTCGGTCAACTGGCGCGCCATGGCGCGCGCGCGCCCGACCCAGTTGCCGACCTGCCGCGCAACCTTCGGAAGTTTCTCCGGACCCAACACGATGAGTGCTATGGCCGAGGTGAGCAGTATCTCCGAGAACCCGACATCAAGCATGCGGCATCAGGCGTTGGTCTTCGGCGGTACCTTGGCGTCGCTCTCTTTCGATGCTGCGCTGGAGCCAAAATCCGCGTCCTTATCCTGCTTGAGCTGCTTCGCCGCTTCGTCGCTTTCGCCATCGTTCATGGCCGACTTGAAGCCTTTGACGGCGGCGCCCAAATCCGAGCCGATGCTACGGAGGCGCTTGGTGCCAAAAACAATCAAGGCAATGGCCAAAATGACCAGTAGCATTTTTGAATCGAACATCTCGCTTCTCCGATTCCACGTGTGACCAACCGGGCGCCAATGATACGCCAAAGATATTATGACGTTTGACCGCGCCGCACCGATGCGTGTTCGGTCCCACTTGGCGTTTTAATCAACTTTCCAGCCAAATCGTGACGGGCCCGTCGTTGGTCGATGACACCTGCATGTGAGCTCCGAACAGCCCGGTTTCCACAGCCCCCAGCTCAGCGCGCGCAGCCTGCACCAGGAAGTCGAACAGTCGGCGGCCTTGCTCCGGCGGCGCGGCGGTCGAAAAGCCGGGTCGCAAGCCCTTGGCCGTGTCCGCCGCCAGGGTGAACTGCGGCACCAGCAACAACTGGCCCTGAACCTGGGTCAAGTTCAAATTCATCTTCCCAGCCTCGTCCGGGAAGACCCGATACAGGAGCAGCCGCGTAAGCAGGCGCTTAGCGCTAGCTTCGTCATCGATCGGCCGCACTCCGATCATGACCAGCAATCCTGGGCCAATGCTTCCCACGACATGGTCGTCGACAGTCACTTCTGCACGGGAAACGCGCTGCAGCAGGGCGATCAAGTGTTAATTCTCCACTTCTTTACGGTATACGGCGAAATACGGTAACAATATCCCACAAACACACCTCGGCGCTGCTCCATAGTATGAATGCGGCTACGCAATGCATATTTTTGTAAACATGTACTCAGCTAGACCTGTTGTTATGAGATTTTGTCCAAAAGTGGGAATGAGCGAGCAAATTCAGCGTGGCTTGCGAGAGTCAGAAAGCATGCAGCCGAGCATAGGTCTGTTGATACGCCAAGTTAGTCCAAACAGAGATTGATTCCTTCTCTGGCGCTACCCAGAGCCACTCCGCGCCGGCCACCACAAAAAGCGCGTTGAATAGGCCGGCGCAGCCAAGCCTATTCTTCGCATCCAATCTAGCCGGATACATTAACGATTGGAGATGGAAGTTACGGTTCCCGCCTGCTGCGCCCCCTAAGACCTCCTGCGGATCAATAACCCATTCGCCTTCTGCAGCTTTGGGCTCCCAAACTATCCATCCTTCCAATTCGTGGCCAATGGGAAGTGTCCCGGGATATTTCCAGACGATGGGAACGCAGAACAACTCCACTTCGTCAGTCGGCTCATAAAGCCAATTCGCAAATATCTGGCGATTTAGAACCAGTCGCCCGTTCTTGTCCGGTCGATAGACTGCGGGATTTTGAGGGGGCATTTGCATTGATTGTAAATCGGTCCGACATAAATATATGAATTGATTGAAATAATGTGATCAGATCCACATCTTGTGCTTGGGAAATTGCGGGAGCACAATAGGCTGTGCAAGCACAACAGGAACTTGGTGTTAGCATCCTTTTACCGGTTCTCTAGCAGCAGAGCTCGGATGGCTCTCGGATTGCATTCCGCTTTCGAGCCTAAACGTAATACCCATGTTTACGCATAAGAAAATAGCGCAAATCGGCGCCTACCTTGCTACCCAGCTAGGGGATAAGCGCATTAATTACATGCGCCTGATGAAACTCATGTATCTGGCCGATAGAGAATCGCTCGCAAGACTTGGTGAGCCAATATCTTACGACGATATGTTTTCACTCGATCATGGTCTTATCCTCTCTGAGACCTATGACATAGTGAAGAGCACTAAGAAAATAGCTGAACTGCCAGCTTGGTCTGAATATTTTTCTCCAAGACGAAGTACTTCGGACTATTTCATCGGCGTCAAAAAGAAAGTGAATCGGGAAGAGCTTGATCGCCTCAGCGATACGGATATAGAGATTCTTGACGCGACGCTCGCCACATTTGGCGGCATGGATGAGTGGGCATTGAGTCAGTACATGCATGACAACTGCGATGAATGGCAATTCCCAAATGGTTCACGAATTTCTGTAAACGAAGAAGCGCTTCTAAAAATATTGGGTCTGCCGCCAAAAGAAGCCGCAGAAACGGCGGTCAGCATAAAAACTGAACGCCAAATGAATAAGCTCTTCCGCTTGCCATAAATCTAGTGATTGTCCCAGCAAAGGGCGGGACGTTCTTGTATCGTGCTGGTCCCGGCGATTTGCATCTACATATATGCCTCACCGATCCCTTTGATGCTGAAAATGAGGTCCCCCAACAAGTCTTGGTTGTGTCGGCGTCCACAGTACGGGGGCACAGAGGGGAAGACCTCACCTGCCTGCTAACTGCCGGTGACCATGATTTCATTAAAGTCGACAGTTATATTGCGTACAGTAAATGGCGATATTTGACGCCTAGTCTAATCCAGAAGGCTGAATCCCAAGGCTTAGCGCAAGCGCGTCAACCAGTATCATCTGCAATCTATCTGAAGGTTAGAAGCGGATTATTTATATCGCCGCGCGTCCCACCCTGCGCGAGGGATTTCATAACTTCATATGAGAATCCACCAGGTAGAGCAAAGGGCAAACCGTAATTGCGGGCAAATCCGCGGAATACTTGACGCAGCCGATGACTAGGCTAGGTCGAGCACTAAACCGTGATTTCGACGCGGTTCCCATCTGGGTCTAATACGACGCTCTCATAGTAGCCGTCCCCCGTATGACGCGGGCCGTCCACGATCTCAAAGCCGTCTTGTCGGAGGCGGTGGGTCAATGCATCGACGCTATGTAGCGAGCCTACCGACACGGCCAGGTGCGCCAATCCCATCCTCTGCGCGCCGCGCTCGTGCCTCACCGGATTCAACGTAGAGCTTGTCATCACTTCGATCCTCGCGCCTCCGTCAAAGCTCAGGAAGCGGGATTCGAACCCCTTGGTCGCATTGACATACTTGTCCCCCGCGATGGCACCGAAGTATTTTCCATAGAATTCTGCGAGCTGCTCGAGGTCCTCGGTCCAAATCGCCACGTGCTCAATCCGGGACATGCACTGCCCTAATCATGGATCGCCCGGCTACTTGCGCCACAGCGTCGGCGTGAACAGCACCAGGATGGTAAACACTTCCAGCCTTCCTAAGAGCATCGCCGCGGAGCACACCCACGTCTGAAAATCCGTGAGCACGCCGTAGTTGCTGCCCGGCCCCACCAATCCCAAGCCTGGGCCGGCGTTGTTGATGCAGGCGATGATGGCCGAGAAGGACGTAATGAAATCCAAACCGCTCGCCAGCAACAGAAAAATGAGCGTGACGATGCTCATAAAATACAGGAACACGAAGGCCAGCACCGCGAACACCACGCGGTTCGCGATCACCGTGCCGCCGACCTTGAGCGGCCGCACCATGTTCGGGTGCACCAGCTGATTCAATTCTCGATGCGCCTGCTTGGCGAGCACCAGTGTGCGGATCATTTTGATGCCGCCGCCGGTCGATCCTGAGCTCGCGACGATGCAGCTCAAAAACATCATCCACATGGGAGCGAATATCGGCCACCGCGAATAGTCCTGGGTGTGCAAGCCGCTGTCGGTGGCGATCGACACGACGTTGAATACGGTGTTGCGCAGGGCCGAGGGATAGTCGGGGTAGGTGCCCTTGTAGAACAAGAATAGCGATATACCGATGCAGCTGCCCGCCAGTACGCCCAAAATGGCCTTCGCTTCGGCATCGCGGAAGTACGCGGTCACGCCGCGCTGGCTCCAGGCCAGAAAGTGCGTGGCGAAATTGAGCGCGGCCAGGATGGAAAAGCCGGTCAGCACCATCTCGATGGGCAGAGAATTGAAATGGCCGATGCTGGCGTCATAGGTCGAAAAGCCGCCGAGCGACAGCGCGGAAAAGCCGTGGCAAAAAGCGTCGAACCAGTTCATTCCCGCGAATCGCAGGCAGACGATGCAGACAGCCGTCAATCCGGTGTAAACCGCCCACAGCAGTTTTGCGGTCTGCCCGATGCGCGGCGTAAGTTTGCTGTCCTTCATCGGTCCCGGCATTTCGGCGCGGTAAATCTGCATGCCGCCGACGCCGAGCAGGGGCAGGATCGCCACCGCCAAGACGATGATGCCCATGCCTCCGAGCCAGCTCAAAAGATGGCGCCAGAGGTTGATGGAGCGCGGCAGGAATTCGAGTCCGGATAAAACCGTGCCGCCCGTGGTGGTCAGCCCGGAGGCGGCTTCGAAGTAGGCGTCGGTGAAATTGATGGGCAGGTAGTTCCACAGCGGAAAACCGGCCACCGCCGGCAACGCCACCCAGGTGAGCGCCACCAGCATCAACCCATCGCGGGTTTTCAACTCTCGCTTGAAGCGCCGTGTGGCGAGCCACAACAGCGCGCCGATCACGAAAGTCGCCAAGGCGGAAATGATGAAGGAGCTCAACGCTTCATCCAGCCCCCAGATGGCCATCACCAAGGGCGCCAGCATGGTCGCCGCGAACACCATCATGACGAGGGCGAAGACGTGAGCGACCGGCAGTAAAATGTCTTTCACAGAAAGGAGGCGGAGCCTTGGAAGAGTTTTTCGACCGCTTCGATGTGGCGGCGATCGGTCAGGAACAGAATCAGGTGATCGTCGGCCTGCACGGTGGTGTCGTGGTGCGCAATGATGACCTCATCGCCTCGAACCACCGCACCCAGCGTCGTGCCCTCGGGCAGCGCAATATCCTCGATGCGCCGGCCGATCACCTTGGAGCTGTCGGCATCGCCGTGCACCACCACCTCGAGCGCTTCGGCCGCACCGCGGCGCAGCGAATGCACGCGCACCACGTCGCCGCGCCGCACGTGGGCGAGCAGCGATCCGATCGTGACGGTCTGCGGCGATATCGCCACATCGATGGAGCCGCTTTCGATCAATTCCGCATAAGAGGGTTTGTTGATCAGCGCCATGACCTTGTGCGCGCCCAAGCGTTTGGCGAGCATGGCCGAGAGAATATTCGCCTCTTCGGAGTTCGTCAGCGCGGCGAAAATATCCGCGCTGTCGATGTTCTCCTCGAGGAGCAGCTCCTCGTCGGCCGCATCGCCGTGCAGCACCGTGGTGCTCTTCAGCTGCTCGGAGACGCGGCGCGCGCGTTTGCTGTCGCGCTCGATGAGCTTGACCTGGTTCTTGCCCTCCAGTTCGATGGCGAGCCTGAGGCCGATGTTGCCGCCGCCGGCGATCACCACGCGCCGCGCGGGCGCCTCTTCGCGGCGCAATTCCTTCATCACCACGCGGATGTTCTCGCGGGCGGCCAGGAAGAAGACCTCATCGCCGTCTTCGATGACCGTGGTGCCTTCCGGTTTGACGCTCCTGCCGGCGCGATAGATCGCCGCGACGCGCGCGTCGGCCGAGGGAATATGCTTGCGCAAGGTGCTCAAGGTTTGACCCACGAGCGGTCCGCCCTGCAGCGCGCGTATGCCGACCAAGCGCACCCGGCCATCGGCGAAATCCAGCACCTGAAGCGCACCGGGATAGCGGATCAGGCGGGCCACATATTCCGTCACCAATTGTTCCGGACTGACCCAGACGTCCACGGCCACGCCGTTTTCGCCGAACAGCCGGTCCCGTTCGGTGTAATCGGCCGAGCGCACGCGCGCAATTTTCTTCGGGGTGCGATACAGGGTCCAGGCGATCTGGCAGGCCAGCATGTTCACTTCATCGCTGTTGGTCAGCGCCACGAGAATATCGGTGCTGGCAATGCCGGCGGCTTCGAGAATGCGCGGGCTCGACCCATTGCCGTTGACGGTGCGGATATCGAGCCGATCCTGAAGATCCCGCAAGATCTCTTCATGGTGGTCGATCACGGTCACATCGTTCGCTTCCTCGCGAGAGAGGTGATACGCGGCCGTGCGGCCCACTTGTCCTGCGCCCAAAATGATGATTTTCACAGCCCAGAGCCTGTCAAAGTATTCCCCATTACTCTACACGACCACGAGATTGGCGTATGAGAGCATCAGCCACTTCGTGCCCTGCCTCTCGAAATTGACCTGAATGCGGGCATGCGGTCCGTTGCCTTCGAAATTCAAGACCACTCCATCCCCGAACTTGGAATGCCGGACACGGCTGCCCATGCGCATGTTGGCGGAGGGCGTTTCTTCGAGGGAGCTCGAACGCTTGGCGAACACCGGACGGGACACCTGCAAGCGCGGCCGTATCTCTTCGATGAGGTCCGGCGGCAATTCGCCGATGAAGCGCGACGGCTGGCCATAGGCATCGACGCCATAGAGGCGGCGCTGTTCCGCATAGGTAATGTAGAGCTGGCGCATGGCGCGCGTGGCGCCGACATAGCAGAGCCGGCGCTCTTCCTCCAAGCCGGCGAGATCTGCCACCGAGCGCTGATGCGGAAACAGGCCGTCTTCCATGCCGGCGAGAAACACCACCGGAAACTCCAGTCCCTTGGCCGAGTGCAGCGTCATCATCTGCACGCAATCATCGTACGGGTCGGCCTGGCCCTCGCCGGATTCGAGCACCGCGTGCGCGAGAAAGGATTCGAGCGGCGAGAGCTCGGCTTCCGCCTCCGTCTCCGGCGAGAACCCGCGCGCCGCGCTGACGAGTTCCAACAGGTTCTCGATCCGGCCTTCGCCGCGCTCGCCTTTTTCCTTCTTGTAGTGTTCGATGAGCCCGCCCATCTGAATGACATGATCGACCTGCTCGTGCAGTTCCAGACCGTTGACTTCCCGCGCGAGCCTGTCGATCAGTTCCATGAAGGACTGCAAAGCCTGCGCGGCGCGCTGCGGCAGCGCGGCCTGCGCGCCGATCGCACCGTTCCACAACGAGGTGCCGTTGGCGCGTGCGCTCTCGCGCACCAGGTCCATGGTCTTGGCGCCGATGCCGCGCACCGGCAGATTGACCACCCGCTCGAAGGACGTGTCGTCGGCGCGGCTTGCGATGAGGCGCAGATAGGCGAGCGCATCCTTGATTTCGGCGCGCTCGAAGAAGCGCAGGCCGCCGTACACGCGGTAGGGCATGCGCGCATTCAGGAACGCTTCTTCGAAGACGCGCGACTGTGCATTGGAACGATACAGCACCGCGACCTCGCGCCGCGCGCCGCCGCGCGCCACCCATTCGCGGATGCGGTTGACCACGAAATCCGCCTCGTCGCGCTCATTGAAGGCGGCGTAGAGCTTGACCCGCTCGCCATCCTCGCCGCTGGTCCACAGCGTCTTGCCGAGACGGCCGGCATTGTTGGCGATCAAGGCATTCGCCGCCTTCAGGATCGTTCCCGTGGAGCGGTAGTTCTGCTCCAGCTTGTAGAGCACCGCCTGGGGAAAGTCGCGGCGGAATTGATTCAGGTTCTCGACGCGCGCGCCGCGCCAGCGATAGATTGAATTGTGCGTGACGACGCCGCCCGCGATGAAGTTATGGGTGCGCTCGACGTTGATGTCGTAGACCTCGGAATCGTAGGTCTCGTACTCGATGCGCTCCACCACGTCGAACCGCCCGGAATCGACCACCATGACCATGCCGCAGCGAATGCTGGCCGCCGTAACGAAGGGCAATGACTTCTCGAGCATGTGTCCCTGAAGGACGTAGCGGCCGTCGAGCCGCTCGCGGATGGCGCGCGCAATCGACATCAGTTCGCCGAAATCGGCGCGCACGGTCTCGAAGCGCCAGCTCAGGGACTGCGCCTTGGCGGCACGGACCTTAAGACCCATGGCTTCAAGGATGGCGCGATCCTTGGGCGAAACGCCCACCACGGAAATACGATGCATCGGTGTGCCGCCGCGCCGGTCGCCGCACAGCGTGATGACGATGTTGCGACGGTTGGAATTGCGGCCCTGTGGCTGGTGGTGCGGCCGGTCGATGTCCAGACCCACCTCTTCCAGCAGCCGTTCGGCGGATACTAAAGTATTGAGTGATATCCGCCGCAAATGGCCGGCATCATGTACGCAACCGTTGCGGGCTTTGCCTTTGCGTGGAACGAAGGGGCAGGTGGGCAGGCCGAAGCGCAGCGACGTCACCACCTCGTCTATGCGCGCTTCGCTCTCGCTGGTGTGCGTGCGGACGATCCACAGTGCATCGGCATGCTCCTGGAGGGCGCGTTGCTTGAAGCCCACCATGGGCCTCGCTAAGGCAGACGTGTATACCTGCGAGGTACCGAGCCGGTAGCCCACGCCCTCCTTGTGCATCAGGTACAGGAAATAGGTCTGGGGTGTCTCACCGAGTACGTAGCCGGCGAAATGCACGTGTTCGGGCGTGCTTTTGACGACGGCGCCGGAGCGTAGATGCACGCACACGAGCTGTCCCTGACGCCGCTTCGCGAAGCACTCGGTCACGCGGGCCGGGCGCAGGTCACCGCCGCCGTAGTTCGACAGCACGGAATCGCCGGGGACGATCGCCTCGATGGCACGCTTCGCGCCGTCGCCCATCGTCACCTGGGTCCCGGCTGCGAGACATTGATCGTCATCCCCCACCACAAACGGCTTGCCGCCCTGCGCCGTCAGCAGCATGAGCCACTTGTACTGAATGGCATTGGTGTCTTGAAATTCGTCCACCAGCACATGCTGGAAGCGCGTCCGGTAATGCTGCAGCAATGGCGGGTTGTCCCGCCAGAGCTCGTAGGCGCGCAGGAGCAGTTCCGCGAAATCCACGACGCCCGCTCGCCGGCAGGCCTCTTCATAGGCGTGATAAATCTTGATCAATTGGCGCCGGGTCGCATCGCCGTCATCCTGGATGTGCTTGGGCCGATGGCCTTCGTCCTTCTGGGCATTGATGAACCAGAGGATTTCGCGCGGAATCCAGCGGGTCTCGTCCAGGTCGAGCGCCTTCAATACTTTGCGCAGCACACGCGCCTGATCTTCGGAATCCAAAATCTGAAAGCTCTGCGGCAACCCGGCTTCGCGCCAATGGATGCGCAGCAGCCGGTGCGCGAGGCCGTGAAAGGTTCCCAGCCACATGGCGCCGCTCGGCACGCCCAACAAGGTTTCGATGCGGCCGCGCATTTCGGCCGCGGCCTTGTTGGTAAAGGTGACCGCCAGGATGCTGTTCGGCGATGCCCCCTCGACTTGGATCAGCCACGCCACCCGATGCACCAATACCCGCGTCTTGCCGCTGCCCGCGCCCGCGAGTACCAGTGCGGCACCCAAGGGTGAGGCGACAGCTTGCCGCTGGTCCTCGTTGAGGCCGTCGAGAAGGTGTGAAACATCCATCAGGGCGCGGATTGTACTGCACGCGCGCCTTCCGTAAGGCATTGCGTTTTACGAGATTTTCAGGCGGCTTTCTTCAGCGAATTCCACGAGGGCGAGCACCAGGGACAGCACTACCGGGCCCGCGATGACGCCGATGGCCCCGAACGCCGGGATCCCGCCCAGGACGCCGACGAATACCGCCAGGGCGGAGATGCGTGCCCGGCCGGAGATCAGCAGGGGCCGCACGACATTGTCCAGACTGCTTAAGGCAGAACCCCACACCAACAAAAATATGCCACCGCCCCAATGCTTGTCGAAAAACAGCCAGATCACGGCCGGTATCCATACGAAAGCCGAGCCGCCCACCGGCAGCAGGGACAGCAGGGCCGCGAGCACACCGAACACGACCGGCGAGGGCAGGCCGACGACCCCGAAGCCGATGCCGATGAAAAGCCCTTGCAGCAAGGCGCTCACCGTGGTGCCGTACACGATCGCGCGCGTCACGGCGCTCAGTTGCGTGAACAGCCGTTCCTTGCGCTCTTCGGCCATCGGGATCAGCCGTCTGCCCCGCGCGATCATGGCGTCGCCGTCGCGCAGAAAGAAGAACAATAGAAACAGCGTGATCGCGAAAGCCAGCAGTGATCCGAGCGCGCCCAGAAAAAACGAGCCGCTCCAACTCGCGGCGTGCTGCATTATCTCGCGCGTTGCGGAAACCAGCCAGGATTGCACCTGCTCCGCCGAAATATCGGCGTGCACCTGCAGCCAGCTGTTGATCCGCGCGATCCAGGGAAACTGCTGCAGATCCGAGAACGACTTGATATCCATGTCGGTAGCCGATTTTTGGAGTTGCTTCAACAACACGGATATTTGCGACACAAACCCGGCCGAGATCGCGCTCAAGGGCAGCAGGATGACGATCGGCGCGAGAACCGTCAGGGTACCGGCGGCGATCGAGTTGCCCCGCAAGCGCCGCCGCAGGCGCAAATTGAGCGGAAACAGCAGAAAGGCAAGAAACCCCGCCCAGGTCATGGGCAGGGCAAACGGCGTGAAGATCAGCAGCAGCGCATACCCGAGAAGGGCGGCGACCGCCAGCGTAAATACCCGGGAGTAAAAACTAGGTGTGGCGGGCATGAGAACATCCTAACATTCAGTGTGCCATCCTGGAGCGCGACATCAACAGCAACACCCGATCCCGAATCACCCCGGCCGCGAGCAGGGTCTGCGCGCTTGCCGGCCTGCTCACCGGCGCTGCCATGAGCGCAACCTCGAGCACCGTGCCGGTCATGGCGCCCTACGGGTCATGGGCCTCGCCCTTGAGGGCGGAACTCCTCGCGGCGGGCGGAATCGGCTTCGGCGATCTGCGCAGCGCCGATGGACGCCTGTACTGGACGGAAAACGTTCCGGCCCGCGGCGGTGCAATTGCATTGTTCAGCCTGGCCGGCGAGGTGCCTAAGCAGGTGACGCCGGACGATGCGAACGTGCGCACGCGCGTGCACGAGTACGGCGGCGCTCCTTTTGTCGTGGCAGGCGCTACCGTGTACTACAGCCAGTATGCGGATCAGCGCCTGTACGCGCTCGAGCACGGGGGCAAATCGACGCCCGTGACGCCTCCCAACTATCGCTACGCCGACTGCATTGCGCTGCCGGGTGCGCCGAATTCATCGCCCGCGCTGATCTGCGTGCGCGAGGATCACACGGATCCCGCACAGGTGCGCAATGCGCTCGTGCGCCTGCCGATACCGATTGCCGGTGCGGGCGAAGTGCTGTTCGACGGCAGCGATTTCGTTTCTTACCCGCGCTTGAGTGCCGACGGCCGGCGGCTGGCGTTCATCGCCTGGAACCACCCCAACATGCCGTGGGATGGCACCCAACTGCATGTCGCGGAACTGACGGCGCAGGGGCTGAAGTCCGCGAAGGTCATCGCCGGCGGCCCCGCCGAGTCGGTGCAAGAGCCGCAGTGGGACAGCGACGGCAGCCTGTACTTTATTTCCGATCGCAGCGGCTTCTGGAACCTGTACGCGCTGCGCGCCGACGGCATCCGGGCGGTATGGCCGCGGGCTGCCGAGTTCGCCGGGCCCTTGTGGTCGTTTGGCCAGTCAAACTATGTGTTGCTCGGCGATGGCCGAGCCGCGGTGAACTTCAGGGAGCGGGGCATGTCACGTCTCGCGGTGCTCGATCTGAAGACAGGCACGGGCCGCGAACTGGATCTGCCTTATGTCGATTTCTCGCATTTGACCAAGGTCGATGCGCGGCACATCGCGGCGGTCGCGGGCGCCTCGACATCGCCCCTGTCCATCGTGAGCATCGATGTCGCAACCGCCCAGGTCGCGACTTTGCGCACCGCCGGCAAGTTCCCCTTGCAGGCCGACGCCGTCTCGGTTGCGGTTCCCATCGACTTTCCCAGCGCCCACGGTCGCACCGCTCACGCCTTTTATTACGCGCCCACCAATCCACGCTACCGCGCGCCGGCCGGCCCGCCGCCGCTGTTGGCGTTCGTTCATGGTGGTCCCACCGCGCAAGTTTCGCCGGCGCTGCGCTCCGGCGTGCAGTACTGGACCAGCCGCGGTTTCGCCGTGGCGGACGTGAACTACGGGGGCAGCTCCGGTTATGGCCGTGCTTACCGCCGAACGCTCAACGGCAATTGGGGCGTGGTGGACGCCGAGGACGTGATCGCGGCGGTGCGCTTTCTGATCGAAACGAAGCGTGCGGATCCCAAGCGCACGGCCATCAGCGGCGGCAGCGCGGGCGGCTACACCGTGCTGGTCTGCCTGAGCACCAGCGATGTGTTTCGCGCCGGTGCGGATTACTTCGGCGTGTCCGACATGACCGCTCTGGCGCGCGACACGCATAAATTCGAGAGCCGGTATCTCGATTCGCTGATCGGCCCTCTACCTTCGGCGCAGGCGGTGTACGACAGCCGTTCGCCCCTGAATCACCTCGATGGATTCAAGGTCCCCTTGCTCGTCCTGCAAGGCGCCGATGACCCGGTGGTTCCGCCGAATCAATCGCAGCGCATAGTCGCCGCGCTGCGCGCGCGGCACGTGCCGGTGGCCTATGTGCTCTATCCGGGTGAGAGCCACGGCTTTCGCAAACCCGTAAACATCATCAATTCATTGCAGGCTGAATTGTCGTTCTATGGGCAAGTCTTCGGTTTCAAGCCGGCGGATCAGCTGCCGCCGCTCAACATCGAAGGCCTGGCGCCCGCGTCGTGAGATCGAAACCCATGCGCCCACCCATTGTGTCGATCTCGCCGATCCTGTTGATGGCGCTGATTCTTGCCGCGCCGGCATGCGCGGAAGTTTACGACGTGGTGCTCGAGGGCGGGCGCGTGATGGATCCGGAGACCGGCATGGATGCGATCCGCAATGTCGGCATCACCCAAGGCAGGATCACGCGCATCGCGGCAGATAAGCTGGCCGGCAGACGCGTACTTGACGCCGCGGGCCTCGTCGTCGCGCCCGGCTTCATCGATCTGCACCAGCATGGACAGGATGCCGCGGGTGCCGCCGCCATGCCGATCGCGCGACCTACGCCGCGCCGCGGGAGCCCAGCACCGGAATGAAGTACGTGATCGTCGGCGGCACCGTTCTCATCGATCAGGGCAAACTGCTTGCCGACACGTTTCCCGGCAAGCCCCTGGCGGCCGCTCAGGCCGGAAAATACAGATAGTGATCGAGAATCAGCGCGGCGAACAGCAACATCAGATACGTGATGGAGAATCTGAATGTGCGGATGGGCAGCTCGGGACGCTCCCCCTGGTTGAGCGCCATGACGAAATAAAGGAATCGCGCGTTTAACGCCACCGCGGCTGCCAGATAGACCAGGCCGCTCATGCGCGTGAGGAACGGCAGCAGCGTGGTCAAGATCAGCAAGATGGTGTAGAGCACGATCTGCAGCCGCGTGTAGGGAATGCCGTGAGTGACGGGCAGCATCGGAATGCCGACCTTGGCATAGTCGTCGCGCCGCGCGATCGCCAGCGCCCAAAAATGCGGCGGCGTCCAGGTGAACACGATCAGGAACAACACGAGTGCATTCGGGTCGATGGAGTTGGTCACCGCGGCCCAGCCGAGCACGGGCGGCGCGGCGCCGGCGGCCCCGCCGATCACGATGTTCTGCGGCGTCGCGCGTTTCAGCCACAGCGTGTACACGATGGCATAGCCGATCAGCGAGCAGAACGTCAGCACGGCCGTCAGACGGTTCACGCCCACCCACAAGATCGACATGGACAGCAGCGCGAGCGCGACCGCAAAGCGGATCGCGTGGCTTTCGCGCAGGTGGCCTGCGGGCAGCGGGCGTCGGCGCGTGCGGTTCATTTGTCCATCGATGCGCCGGTCCAAAATATGGTTGAAGGCAGCGGCGGAGCCCGATGCCATCGCGATGCCGAGCGATCCCAAGATCAGGGCATTGAGCGGAATCCAGCCGGGCGAGGCGAGCACCATGCCGACGATGGCCGTAAATACGATGAGCAGGCTCACCTTGGGCTTCGTGAGCTCCAAATAATCGCGCCAACCGCCCTGCACGGCGGCAGCGATCGGGGGATTATCGGGTATGGAGGACATGCAGCTAAGGGTATCACGCCGACCTCGAGGCTCCTCTCGAGCAAGCGGTCCCTCCTAAGCAAGCACTTCCAGCCGAACAAGCGGTTCCGGCCAGAGCAGGCGCAGCAATGTCACGGTACAGATGACCAGCAGAGCGGCACCCGCATTGTGTAAAGTGGCCAAGGCCAACGGCATGCCGAAGTGCACCATGCTCATGCCGATGCCGATCTGCAGCAGCACCGCGCCCGCCAGCAGCCCGCCGATCAGTTTCAAACGACGGCTTTGGGCGCGCGCGAAGCACAGCGCACCGACAAAGATCAGAATCGCGCCCGCGATCAACGCGCCGATTCGATGCGTCACGTGAATGGCGATTCGCGCCGGATTCGCCAGCACGCCGCCGGTGTAGTCGATATCCAGCCCGCGCCACAGCACGAAGGCATCGCGGAAATCCATGGGCGGCCACCAGGACTGCTGGCACGTCGGCAGATCCGGACACGCCACCGCCGCATAGTTGCTGCTGGTCCAGCCGCCGAGCGATATTTGCAGCAGCAGCGCCGCCAGACCCGCCAGCGCGAATTTGCGCAGGTCCGTCTCGCGCCCCGACAATTCTCGCCGTTCGGGCGTGAGCGACAGCCACCATAGGAGCCCCAAGGTGGTGAGGCCGCCCAGCAAATGCACCGTGACGATCAAGGGCTTGAGCAGCAGAGTGACGGTCAGGGCGCCGAGCGCGCCTTGCAGGCAGACGAGAACGAATAGCAACACGACGGCCGGCAGCGGCTGGCCGCGGGTCCTGCGATTCTTGAGCGCCCATGCCAGCAGGCCGATGATGACGATCCCCAACGTCGTGGCGAAATAACGATGGGTCATTTCGTGAAGGGCTTGGGTGAAGTTGTGGTCCGTTTGCGGATAGACGTGTCCGTAGCAACCCGGCCAGTCCGGACACCCCAAGCCTGCGTCCGTCAGGCGCACCCATGCGCCCAACACGACCACGGCCGCAGCGAGCGCAGCGCCCAAGAGCGCCAGCCGGCGAAACCAAAGTAGTCGTCGATGCGGATGCATGGGTTTAAGCTCCCTAGCCGATGGAAGACAGCCGCAGCAACCGCTGCAGATCCTTGAGCATGCCCTTGGGGCTGGCGTCGGCCTCATAGAACATCATGACATTGCCCAACGGATCGACCAGGTACACGCGTTGAGAATCCACCGTACCGGGCCGGCTCGGCAAGAGCCCCAGCAGAGGCTCGTCCGCGGGAGTTGCGCGGATCGCTCTCAGATCGGGATGCGCGGCAAGCAGTTCCTTCCAGTCGCAGCAATCGCTGTCGCCGATGAAAACCCGTTGCACCCGCTTCATTTCGCGATCGAGTGCCAGGCGCACCTGACGCGTGTCATAAAGACGCCTGCGGCATGCAGCCTCGCAGCGGCCATCCTGCACGTACAACAGCGTCCATTTGCCCTTGAGGAATTGCGCATCGGTTTGCTCAGAGTTCGCCGCGCCACGCGGCGACGCCAGCGGTAGTGCGAGCGCGGGCAGCGGCCGCGCGGGCTCGATCAGGCTTCCGCTGTTGACGCGGCCGCCCGGATGCCAAAACTTCCCGTAGTACAAATAAAATGACAGGGCCAGCGGCGCGAAGAACATCAGGGCCACGCCGATCAGGACGCGTCGCTGGCGGCGAACGTGCGCGCTGCGCTCCGCGGCATGGCGACCGGATGAGCTGTGCGGCGTCACTGCGCTGCGCCTGGGCGCGCGGCGCCATCCTTGGCGGGCCGAAAATTGGTCACGACATAAATCACGGCCAGCGCCAGCGCCAATCCAAACCACTGCACGGCGTAGCCGATGTGGCGCATGGGCGCAAATCCCGGCGGTGCCCAGTGGCGCACATAGCCGTCGGGCTCGGCCGCGTCGAGCAGGATCAAGTCGGCGGCGGCAGTCCAGTCGGACTCCTGGAGCAGCAGCGCCACTTCCGCGCGCGTAGGGTAAGTCGCAACCACCGGATAGGGCGGAGCAAGCGCTGCCGGCACGCCCATGTGAATGCCGGGACTCGGCAGATTGTCGGCGCGGCCGCGGATGCTTCTCGAATCGTCGGCCACGGGAATGAGGGGTCGATCGGCGCGGCTTGTGCCCAGCGGCACCCAGCCCCGATTGACCAAGACCCAGCCGCCCCCCTGCAGAGCGAAGGGCGTGATCACGAAATATCCGGCGCGCTCGGCGTCGACCATGTTGTCGATCAAAATCTGGCGCGTCCCATCGTAGCGCCCGGTCGCCTCGACGCCGCCATAGCGCGGGAGTTTCGGCGTCCGCAGCCCGACCGGGTGCGTCGCAGCGCTGCCGGCCGCGAAGGCGGAGAACAGCACGCGCTTTTCCTCGGCGCGGTGCAGCTGCCAGCGGCCCAAGGAGACGAGCAAGGCAATCAGGGAGATCGCGAGCAGCGTCGTGAAGGGCCGCGGAACGAAACTGCGATTCGCGATGGTAAGGGGCACGATATACTACGAGTCCTTAAGGTCCCAAGACGCGCCGGATGGCATTCAAATATCTGATTCTAGCGATGCTCGTGCTGATCCTCATCAGTCTGGGCAAGGCGCTGTTTCACCTGTCGAGCGCCCGCGAAGAGGACGGGAAAAAAATGGTCGTGGCGCTCGCATGGCGCATCGGGTTGTCGGTTGCGCTGTTCGTGCTGCTAATCGTCGCCTATTACAGCGGCTGGATCGAGCCCTTGCACCTGCCGCGTCACAGCCAATAGACGAAGAAAAACAGTCCGAGCCAGACCACGTCGACGAAGTGCCAGTACCACGCGACGGCTTCGAAGCCAAAATGCCGCTTCGGCGTGAAATGGCCCTTGAGCACCCTGAACCAAATCACGGTCAGCATGATGGCGCCCACCGTGACATGCAGGCCGTGGAATCCGGTCAGCATGAAAAATGTGGTGCCGTAGATGCCGGTGCCGAGCTGCAAGCCCAGCTCGGTGTACGCCTCGTGGTATTCGGTGGCCTGCAGGGCAACGAATGAAAAGCCCAGCAAGAAGGTCAGCGCCAGGAAGATCTTCAGCCGCAGGCGATGACCGGTGATCAGCGCATGATGCGCGATGGTGACCGTGACGCTGCTCGACAGCAGGATCGCGGTGTTCACGACCGGCAGCCCCAGGGCCGGAACCGTCTCGAAGCTGCCGTCGGCGCGCGGGCCGATGGCCGCAGGACCATTGGTCGGCCAGACGCCGCCATAATCGTTCCACAACAGCAGCTTGCTGAAAATCTTCACGCCGTCGCCCGCCAGCCAGGGTACCGAAAAATTGCGTGCATAGAACAGCGCGCCGAAAAAGGCGGCGAAGAACATGACCTCCGAAAAAATGAACCACATCATTCCCATGCGGAACGATCGGTCCACCTGCATGTTGTATATGCCCTGCTGGTTCTCAGCGATGACGGTGTGGAACCATAAAATGAACAACATCGCCAGCATCAAAAAGCCCGGCAGCAGGAACCACGCCGGACCCCAGTCGTTGAGCGTGATGACGGCGCCGGACATGAGCGTGAACAGCGTGACCGACCCATAGATCGGCCACGGGCTGCCATGAGGGATGTAGTACTTATCCGCGTCCGCTTGCGCCATATTCAAAGTCTCTGCCGGTAAAGGAATGACGTTAGTTTAACGAGTGAACTCAAGGCCGTGTTGTGGATTGCGTCGTATCGTAGAAGGTGTAGGCCAGCGTGAGCCGGTCGACGTTGGCCGGCAGTTGCGGGTCCACAATGAAGCGCACGGGCAAATCGCGCCCCTCACCGACGCCAAATTTTTGCGGACTGAAGCAAAAGCACTCGGTCTTGTGGAAATACTGCGCGGCGCCGCTCGGCGAGATGCTCGGAACGGCCTGCGCGACCGAGGCAACCGAAGTCAGGTTCTTCGCATAGAATTCGGTCGCGTACAGCTTCCCGGGATGAACCCGCATCGAGGCGACCTTGGGCTTGAATTCATAGCTGCCCACCGAGGCGGGCGACGCGACGAATTCGATGGTGACTTCGCGATCGGGATCGACGGCTTCCTTGACCACCGCGGGTCCGGCCTTGGCCTCCGCATTGCCGATGCCGGTCGCCCGGCAAAACACATCGTACAGCGGCACCAGCGCCCAGCCGAAGGCGAAGCTGGCCGCGGTCATGATCAGAAGGCCCAAGACCAACTTGCGATTGGCGCGCCGGCGATCCATCAATGGTGACTGCGCAGGACCAGGAGCGCGATGAATCCGCAATAAAACGCCAGCGCCAGGGTCGCCAACCCCAGAGCCGCGTTCCGGATCCGCACTTTTCGCGCGTCCTGCGTCCGGCCGGCGCCTGGCGTCGTGCTCATGGGACTTCGGGCGCCGTGGTGAAACTGTGGAACGGCGGCGGCGAGGACAGCGTCCACTCCAAGCCGTTGGGCCGCGCATCATCCCAAACCTTCGCGCTCGCCTGCTTGCCGCCGCGGATGCACTGTACGATCACGATCACGAACAGAATCTGCGACAGTCCGAAGCCAAAGCCGCCGATGGAGGACACCATGTTCCAATCGGTGAATTGCACGGCGTAGTCGGGTATGCGCCGCGGCATGCCGGCGAGTCCCAGGAAGTGTTGCGGAAAGAACAGCACATTGACGAAAATCGTCGACAGCCAGAAGTGCCACTTCGCCAGCGCCATGTTGTACATGTGGCCGGTCCACTTCGGAATCCAGTAGTACACCGCGCCCATGATGGCGAAGATGGCGCCGGGCACCAGCACATAGTGAAAGTGCGCGACCACGAAGTAGGTCTGGTTGTACTGGAAGTCGACCGGCACGATCGCGAGCATCACGCCGGAAAATCCGCCGATGGTGAACAGGAACAGGAACGACAGCGCAAACAACATGGGCGGTTCGAATGTCAGCGAGCCGCGCCACAGGGTCGCGGTCCAGTTGAACACCTTCACGCCCGTCGGCACCGCGATCAGCATGGTGGACATCATGTAGAACAATTGCGCGGCCACCGGCATGCCGTCGACGAACATGTGGTGTCCCCACACGATGAAGGATAGAAACGCGATCGATGCGATGGCGTAGATCATCGAGGTCGCGCCGAACAAGGGCTTGCGCGCGAAGGTCGGCAGGATCTCCGAGATGATGCCAAAGGCCGGCAGGATCATGATGTACACCTCGGGGTGCCCGAAGAACCAGAAAATGTGCTCGAACATCACCGGATCGCCGCCGCCCGCGGCATTGAAAAAACTGGTCTTGAAGAAATGATCGGTCAACAGCATGGTGACTGCGCCCGCGAGCACCGGCATCACCGCGATCAGCAGGTAGGCGGTGATCAGCCAGGACCATGCGAACAGCGGCATTTTGAGCAGATTCATGCCGGGCGCGCGCATGTTCATGATGGTCACGATGATATTGATCGCGCCCATGATCGAGGAGGCGCCCATCATGTGAATCGCGAAAATCAGCATGGGGAAGGCGTCGCCGGTCTGCAGGGACAAGGGCGGATACAGCGTCCAGCCGGCTGCCGCCATGCCGCCCGGCACGAACATCGTCGATAGCAGCAAGGTAAAGGCGAAGGGCAGCAGCCAGAAACTGAAATTATTCATGCGCGGCAGCGCCATGTCGGGTGCGCCGACTTGCAGGGGCACCATCCAATTCGCCAGACCGACGAATGCCGGCATGACCGCGCCGAAAATCATGATCAGCGCGTGATTGGTGGTCAACTGATTGAAAGTCACCGGATCCAGGAGCTGCAGGCCGGGCTTGAAGAGTTCGACGCGGATGAGCATGGCCATGAAGCCGCCGATGAAGAACATGATCAGGCTGAACATCAGGTACATCGTGCCGATGTCCTTATGGTTCGTCGCAAACAGCCACCGCTTGATGCCGGTGGCCGGTCCGTCGTGGTGACCATGATCGTCGTGTGCCTGATCTTGATGGTGCGCGGGGTTGCTCGCGTGAACATTGGCCATAATCGGATAGCTCTCTTGAATAATTGCTGCGTGTTTAATTTAAGGCTGTGCCTGCGCGGTGGGCAGGGGCGCCGCGACCGGTGCCGCCGGCAGAGCGGCCTGCTTGGCGGCCGTCTTCTGCGTTTCCACCCATTTCTTGAATTCCTCGGGCGTCCGCACATCGACCACAACCGGCATGAAGCCGTGATCACGGCCGCAAAGCGCGGCGCATTGCCCGCGGTAAATCCCTTCCTTGCCAGGATCGACCTTGAACCACAATTCATTGACGAAACCCGGAATCGCGGCGCGCTTGGCGCCGAAATCAGGCACCCACCAGGCATGAATGACATCCTGCGAGGTCAAGAGCAGCCGCACCTTGATGCCGCTGGGGATCACCAAGGGCTTGTCGACTTCCAGCAGATAATTCGGCACCGAATTTGGATCGATGCCGGAATTTACCTGCCGGGCGAAATTCGAGTCCCGGGCGAGCGTCGAGAAGAAGTCCACGCCCTCGGCCGCATCCATGTAGGCGTATTCCCATTTCCATTGGTATCCGGTTACGCGGATGGACAACTGGGAATTACGGGTATCTTCCTGCTTGAGGATGAGATCGGCGGCTGGGACTGCCATCACCACCAGGATCAATACCGGAATGATGGTCCAGATGATTTCCACCTTGGTGCTGTGGAGCATGGTGGTGTCGGCAATCGCGCCTTGCGATTGGCGGAATTTGACCAGGGCATAGATCATCGCGCCGAATACCACGATCGCGATGCCGACGCAGATCCAAAAGACTTCCATATGCAGGCCGTACATGTCGCGGGCCAGGTCGGTCACGCCGGTCGGCAAGTTGTAGCCATTCGAGGTGTTGGCCTTGGCGGTGACGGCCGACCCCAACCCGGCTAGGCAAAGCGCTCCCGCCGAAATCAAACGCGACTGAGAAGTGCTCTGATCGATGCCTGTGGTAACTCTCATCTAAACGGATCCCCTTTTCACATTGCGCCAACAAGCGCCGATCCTCCTCGGGGAGGAAACTGCCGACTTCGTACGCCGCGACGCTCAACCGGTGCTACCCAGGCGCCGTGGCGGACTGCGAAGTCTAACCTTCGCCCAAGGGCTCGCAAACTCCTGTTTTGCCTCGCCCTTATCTCCAGGTCCGCCATCCGTATGGCCCAAAACGCCAGAACCGGCCGAATCCCTGTAGGGCGAAAATCAGGGCAAAGCTCAAGGAAAACAGGCAAGTAGCGGCGAAGAAAAGTCCGGCACCCAAGAGCGAGAGCGAACAAGTCGGCGCCGATTCGCTGCGCTGTTCCCTGCCCCGCAGGATAACTTAACGATGGTGGCTCGGGGATCGGCGATACCCTAATTATCTGCAGGGGTATCGTCTGCCGGCACCTGCGCGCGCCGGGCGCGCAATTCCCGCTTGATTTCCTCCAAGGATACGCTGGTCGCTCCCCGAGGATCGCGCCGCACCGTGTCGGCGGGAACCCACGCATGCGCGAACACGACTTCGAAGGTGGCCGGCAGCCTGCCGTCCGCTCGGAAGGCCTCATACGCCGCCTGCATTGCTGCAAACTTGCGCGGGCTGGTCAGGCCCCTCGCGCGGCCGGCCGTGGCATTGTGTGCACCGGTCGACTTCAGGTCCGCGGCGACGCTGCGCACGTCCAGATATCGCAATGTAAAACGCTCGACGTCCAGTACCGGCGCTGCAAAGCCATGGCGCACCAGCGCATCGCCCAAATCATGCATGTCGATGAATCGATGGACGTGGCTGCGAGCGTCGACCTGAGCCCAAGCGCTGCGCAATTCACGCAGCGTGTCGGGGCCGAAGGCGCTGAAACTCAAGAGGCCCGCAGGTCTCAAGACGCGGCGACACTCCGCGAATACCGCGTCCGGATGGCACCATTGCAGCATCAGATTGCTCACGATCAAATCGACGCTGCCGTCCGCGAGCGGCAATCGCGCCGCATCCCCGCAGACGCGGGCGAAAGGCCGCAGCCAGGATTGCTGCCTGCCCGCCACTTTCAACATCCGCCGCGAGGAGTCGAGCGCCAGCACCAGCGCCTTGGGATAGCGGCGCCGCAGTGCGCGGCTGCCGTGGCCGGTACCCGCGCCGGCGTCCAGCACCACGCACGGCGCGAGCGTCACCAGCTGGAGCCGCTCCAGGAGATTTTCCCGAACCTCGGCGTGCAGGACTGCCGCGCCATCATAACTTTCGGCCGCCCGATCGAAGGCGCGTCTGATCCTTCCGGGTTCGAGGTCGTAGATGGCATCGCTCATGAGCGATTACGATGCCACAGATGCTCCCGCGCCGTGCGCTTCGGCCGCGCCGCTGTGCGCTGCGGCAGCGGAGCCATGGGTTCCGGGCACAACGCCGTGCGGCGCGATCGCGGAGCCATGCGGCTCGGCAGTGATTTTTAGGCGCCTGAACAGGCGCAGATCATGTTCGGTATCGGGATTTCCGGTGGTGAGGAGCTTCTCGCCGTAGAAGATCGAATTCGCGCCGGCCATGAAACACAGGGCCTGTAATTCATCGCTCATCTCAGCCCGTCCCGCCGACAGGCGCACGTGGCTTGCCGGCATGAGAATGCGGGCCACGGCAATCATGCGCACGAAGTCAAAGGGATCGAGCGCCGCCGCGTCCGCCAGCGGCGTTCCGGCAACGCGCACCAACCGATTGATGGGCACGCTTTGCGGATGCTCGGGCAGGGTCGCCAGCGTATGCAGCAGCTCGATGCGATCCTGCGGCTCCTCCCCCATGCCGACGATGCCGCCGCAGCAAACGTTGATGCCGGCCCCACGCACCGCCTGCAAAGTCTCCAGCCGATCTTGGTAGCTGCGGGTGCTGATGATTTCCGCGTAGTAACGGGACGAAGTGTCCAGATTGTGGTTATAAAAATCCAGGCCGGCGCCCTTCAGTTCGATGGCCTGATCCGGGGTCACCATACCGAGCGTGGCGCACGTTTCCAGTCCCAAGGACTTTACCTCGCGGATCATCCGCAAGACTTTGCGCAGGTCCTTGGGTTTGGGCGACCGGTAGGCCGCTCCCATGCAGAAGCGGGTCGCGCCCGAATCGCGCGCGGCACGGGCGCGGGCGGCGACATCCTCGACTTCCATCAGTTCCGACGCTTCAAGTCCGGTATCGAAGCGCACGCTCTGCGGACAGTAGGCGCAGTCCTCGGGACAGGCGCCGGTCTTGATGCTGAGCAGCGTGCTGATCTGGACGGTGTTCGGCGCCTGAAAGAGGCGGTGAATCTGCTGCGCCTTGAATACCAAGTCCATGAAAGGCAACTCGACAAGCTCGCTGACCTCGGCAAGCGTCCAATCGTTGCGTATGTACACTTAAGCACCTCCTCTGGTGCTCCAGTATTCGAGCGCGCTCGGCACTAGTCAACTGGAAATCATAAGCTGGGTTTACCAGTCGGCGCCCGGTATCCCGGTATCCCGGTATCCCGGTGTCCGGGTGCCGTGGAGCCGCGGTGCCGCGCTCCGGCGCTTCAACGGGCGAACTGATACTCCAGCGCCAGTCCGATGAACACCGACATGCCGAAATAATTGTTGTTGAGGAAGGCACGCAAGCAGCCGTCCCGATTCCGGTCGCGAATCAGCCAAAGCTGATAGATGAAAAACACAGCACCCGCGGCCAGGCCGGCGTTGTACCAGCCGTCCGCGCGAATGGTCTTGCCGACCAGGAACAGCGTCACCAGCGTCATGACCTGCAGCACAGCGATGATGTGCCGATCGGAGTCGCCGAACAGGATGGCGGTGGAGCGCACGCCTATCCGGATGTCGTCGTTGCGATCCACCATGGCGTACATGGTGTCGTACACGGTTACCCACAGCACGTTGGCGAGGAGCAGCAACCAGGCGACGCGCGGCACCGTTTCGATCTGCGCGGCGAACGCCATCGGAATTCCCGCGCCGAAGGCCAGCCCCAAATACATCTGCGGCACGGACAAGAACCTCTTCACGAAGGGGTAGGTGACCGCGATGAACGCGCCCGCGACGGCCCAGAGCAGCGTCAGGCGATTCAGCTGCAGCGCCAGCATCAAGGCGGCAAGCGACAGGAGCGCGAACAGCACCAACGCCTCCAGCGTCGACAGACGCCCGGCCGCCAGAGGCCGGTCCTTGGTGCGCTCGACATGCGGATCGAAGCTGCGGTCGGCGTAGTCATTGATGGCGCAGCCCGCCGAACGCATGAGCACGGTGCCCGCCACAAAAATGCCGAAGATCAGCGGTTTCGGCTGGCCGCGGCCGCCGATCCACACCGCCCACAGCGTCGGCCACAGCAGAAGATAGATGCCGATGGGACGATCGAGGCGCGTGAGACGGATGTAATCATGGGCGGTGCCGAGGATCTTCGGCAGCTCTTCCAGGGTCCAGGGGTGAGAGCGAATGCGAAAGGCATACCATCGCAGCCGCGCCATGATCATCTGGACCAGTTCATCGCCGTTGCGTGGTAGCGGCACTTTGGGGGCAAGGCTCCTACACGCGGCCCATGGCGGGCAGGAACAATTCTTGAGTCAAGAGCGGCGCGCCGCGCAATGCAATGCGAGCGCGGCGCGCCCATAGTCCCGCCGGCTTGATCTCGGCATCGCGCAGGGCGCGCGACGTCACGGCTTCCGCCGTCGGCAGCCAGGCGTACTCATACGGGCTGCGCTCGACGCCGGACAGATCCGCCAAGGTCTCTCCGAGCGCCGAATCGCCGAGTTCCGCGAGCCAGGGATGCAGGCAGAGGGTCGAGTCGGGGACAATGGTCTGTCCGAACACCCACACGTTCCGGCCGCAGCGCATTTCCACATCCCGAAACAGAGCGGCCTGCTCCTCGGTCCGCAGCGCGGCATTATGCGATGCGCTCAACAGGCCGCTCCATTGATCCACCAGGCGCAACGCGAAGCGTTCGCCGCAGGCCTCCCGAAGGCGCACCGTCAGCAGTCCGATGCCGGTGAGCCATGGGCGCAATTGCGCGTCCATGGACAATTGACCCAGGCGTTCCTGGGGTTGCCACTGAATGGATTCGATCGGACGTGCGCTGCCTCGAGTCATCCGCACAATTCTACCCCACGCGGCCGTAGCGCTCTGCCACGCCTACCCAGCGGCGGATCAGCGGCGCCGCGTGCGCAGGATAGTCGCGCAGCAGCGACTCTGCCGCGATCTGCACGCGCGGCAACAGGTCCGCATCGCGTAATAAATCGGCAACGCGCATCTGCGCCAGTCCCGTCTGGCGGGTTCCGAGGAGTTCGCCGGGTCCGCGCAATTCCAGATCGCGTCTTGCCACTTCGAAGCCATCGTTGGTGTCGCGCAGCACGCCAAGCCGCTCGCGCGCCATGGGCGAGAGCGGCCCTCGATACAACAACAGGCAGGAACTGGCGTGTTGGCCCCGGCCGACGCGGCCACGCAGCTGATGCAGCTGTGCCAACCCCAGGCGCTCGGCGTTTTCAATCACCATGAGAGTCGCATTCGGCACATCGACCCCCACTTCGATCACCGTGGTGGCCACCAGCAGTTGAATCTGCCCGTCCTTGAAGCGGCGCATGGTGCCCTCCTTGGCTTGCGGCGGCATGCGCCCATGGACCAAGCCGACGGTAAGTTCGGGCAGTGCCGCAGCCAACGCGGCGGCCGTTTCCTCCGCCGCCTGGTAGGGCATCTCTTCCGATTCATCGATGAGCGGGCACACCCAGTAGGCTTGCCGGCCTTCCAGGCAGGCGGTGCGGATCCGTTGCACGACTTCGTCGCGCCGCGACTCGGCGAGCACGACGGTTTTGACGGGTGTGCGACCGGGCGGCAGTTCATCGATGACGGATACGTCAAGATCGGCATACGCGGTCATGGCGAGGGTACGGGGTATGGGCGTTGCCGTCATGATGAGCTGATGCGGCTGATGGCCGTTTGCCGCGCCTTTTTCGCGCAAGCTCAGGCGTTGATGCACGCCGAAGCGGTGCTGCTCATCGACCACGATCAACGCCAGGCGGGAAAACTCCACGCTTTCCTGAAACAGCGCATGCGTGCCGATGACGATGGCGGCATGCCCCAGTCGAATCCCCTCGAGCACGGTGTTGCGCGCCTTGCCTGTCAGGCGTCCGCTCAGTAGGGCGATCGCGATGCCGAGCGGCTCGAACCAGCGGCGGAAGTTTTGCGCATGCTGATCGGCGAGCAATTCGGTCGGCGCCATCAGCGCAACCTGCCTGCCCATTTCAATGGCCTGCGTGGCAGCCAGCGCCGCCACCAGCGTCTTGCCGCAGCCGACATCGCCCTGCACCAAGCGCAACATCGGCTTAGGTAACTGCAAATCGCCTTCGATTTCCTTGAGCACGCGCCGCTGCGCTTCGGTCATGCGGTACGGCAGCCCCGCCAGGAAGCTGGCCTGCAGATCCCCCGCCGGCGGCAACGGCCAGCCGGGATCGCTCTGGATGCGCCGGCGCAGCAGCTTGAGGGACAATTGGTGCGCCAACAATTCCTCGAATGCCAGGCGGCGCTGCGCCGGATGCCGGCAACTCATCAGCAGGTCCACCGGCGCGTCCGTGGGAGGGCGATGCACATACAGCAATGCATCGCGCAGCGAGGGCAGGCGCGAATCGGCCAGCAGCGTCGGCGGCAGCCAATCCATCGGGTCTTGATCGCCGGTCTGATCGAGTGCGAGTTTGACCAGCAGACGCAGCCGTCCCTGGGTCACGCCTTCCGTCATGGGATAGATCGGCGTGAGATGCTCCTCGGGCGGCTGGGGCACGTTCGGATCCACACGCCGATATTCCGGATGAACGAACTCCAATCCCTTGGGACCCCGGCGTGCCTCGCCGAAACAGCGCACGCGGGCGCCGCGCGACAAGCCTTGTTGTTGCTGCGCCGTGAAATAAAAAAAACGCAGCGTCAAAAAACCCGAGCCATCGGCGATCCTGCAGAGCATCTGCCGGCGGCCGCGAAAAGCGACTTCCGTCAGCAGCACCTCGCCTTCCACGGAGGCACGGTGCCCGGCCCGCAGCTCGCCCAAGGGAACGATGCGCGTGCGGTCTTCATAGCGCAGCGGCAATAGGAATAGCAGATCCTGGGTTGTCTCGACCCCCAAGGTGCGCAGGCGCGTGGCGAGCGAGTCGCCGACGCCGCGCAATACCGTGACCGGCTTTAAGTCGATCACAGGGCGACGATGCACTCCACTTCGAATTGCGCGCCGCGCGGCAGCGAAGCAACCCCGACCGCGGCGCGCGCCGGATACGGCTCGCTAAAGTATTCGGCCATGATTTTATTGACGAGCGCAAAATGGGACAGGTCGGTCATGTAAATGTTCGCTTTGACCACGTTATCGAGCGTCGCACCGCTCGCCACGACGATCGCCTTCAAATTCTCGAAAGCCTGCCGCACCTGAGCCTCCATGTCGCCTTTCACCAAGTCCTTGGTCTTGGGATCCATGGGGATCTGGCCCGAAACCCAAATGGTATTGCCCACCCGGGCCGCCTGCGAGTAAGTGCCGATGGCGGCCGGCGCATGGGTCGTCGAAATGATTTGTTTGCTCATAGCCTCTGGATGATAAGCCAAAGAGCGCCATGCATTAAGCCAAAGTGCGTCATGCGTCAAGCCAATGTGCGCGAAACACGCTGAACGTCCGGCATGCGCCGGACGGTCCTGATGACGCGCGCCAGGTGCTTTCGATCGCGAACCTGCACTTGGAATTTCAATGACGATGAGTTGACGTCGCGTTCTTCCAGCGACACCTGATCGATATTGGTTTCGGTGCCCGCGATGCTCGAGGCCACCGCGGCCAGCACGCCGACCCGGTTGTTGATTTCCAACTGGATCTCGGAGCTGAACAGGCGGCCGCGCGTCGATTCCCAGGCCACCGAAAGCCACTTGTCGGGTTGCTTGCGGTACTCGGTGAGATTGCCGCAGTTTTGCCGATGAATCATGACGCCGCGGCCGGCGCTCAAGTAGGCCATGATGGCATCGTTGGGGATGGGAAAGCAGCAGCGCGCGTACGTGACCAACAGACCCTCGGTCCCCGCGATCATGAGCGGCCCGCCGCTGTGGCCGCTGCCGTGCTCGCCATTGCCGTGCGCCGGTTGCAAGCGCCTGGCGACCAGCGGCGCCAGCCTTTCCCCCAAGCCTATTTTTTCGTACAGCTCGTCGGCGTCGCGTAAGTTGAGTTCCTTGACCACGGCATCGAGGTCCGCCGCGGGAATCTTCTTCAAGCTCAGCGAAAATTCCTCGAGCGCCAATGCCAGCAGCCGCCGACCCAGCTCCAACGCGTCGCCTTTCTTGAGGTTCTTCAAGTATTGGCGGACGGCGGCACGCGCCTTGGCGGTGACCAGAAAGCTGGACCATGACGGGTTCGGCTTGGCGCCCTTCGCGGTGATGATCTCCACGGTCTGTCCATTGCGCAGCGGCGTGCGCAGCGGCACCAGCCGCCGGTCGACCTTCGCCGCGACGCAGCGATTGCCTACATCGGTGTGGATGGCGTAGGCAAAGTCCACGGTCGTCGCGCCGGTCGGCAGGCGCAGGATCTTGCCCTTTGGCGTGAACACGTAGACCTTGTCCGGAAACAGGTCGACCTTGACGCTCTCGAGAAACTCCTCCGAGCTCCCCCCGTCTTGAATTTGCACCAGGCTCGCCAGCCACTCGCGCGCCCGGTCATGCTCCACGCCGCCGAAGGTGTCGCCGCCGGATTTGTACTTCCAATGCGCCGCGATCCCCGACTCCGCCACGCGATGCATCTGCTCCGAGCGGATTTGCACCTCGATTGGAACGCCGTTCGGTCCGAACAACGTGGTGTGCAGCGACTGATAGCCGTTGACGCGCGGAATGGCGATGTAATCCTTGAAGCGCCCCGGCATCGGCTTGTGGACGCTGTGCACCAGTCCAAGCACGCGATAACACACATCCGCGTTCTCGACGATGATGCGAAAGCCGTACACATCGACCATTTCATTCAGAGAGATTTTCTTGTTCTGCATTTTTTTGTAAATGCTGTACAAGTGCTTCTCGCGCCCCTCCACGGCGCCTTCGATGGCGGCTTTCTTCAGTGCGCCCTTGAAGGTCTCGGCGATCTTGTTGATGAATTCCTTTTGGTTGCCGCGCGCGCGCTTCAATTCCCGTTCGAGAACCTTGTACCGATAGGGGTAGAGCGCGCGAAATCCCAAATCCTCGAGCTCGAGCTTGACCGCGTACAGTCCCAGCCGCTCGGCGATCGGCGCGTAGATCTCGAGAGTCTCACGGGCACTGCGCCGGCGCTTGACCGGCGGCATGACGCCGAGGGTACGCATGTTGTGCATGCGATCGGCGAGCTTGACCATGATGACGCGGATGTCGCGCACCATCGCCAGGAGCATTTTGCGGAAGCTCTCGGCCTGGGCTTCTTGCCGGTTCTTGAACTGGATCTGGTCGAGCTTGCTGACGCCGTCGACCAGCTCGGCGACCACCTGTCCGAATATCGACGCGATCTCCGCCTTGGCCGTGGGCGTATCTTCGATGACATCGTGCAGGATGGCCGCCACCAAGGTGTCGGCATCCAAGCGCAGGTCCGCGAGAATGTCGGCCACCGCGACCGGGTGGGTGATGTAGGGCTCGCCCGAGACCCGCTTTTGTCCCTGGTGCTTTTCGGCGCCGAAATCGTAAGCTTCGCGCACCCGCTCGACTTGCGCGGGCGATAGGTAGGATTCGAGCTTGTCTAAGAGCTGACTGATCCCGGTGGAGCGTCTTCCACCGGGCAGGAAACCAAGTATGGAAGACGCATAGTCCATCGTCGCTCTTGCAGGGGCCGGCTGTCGCTAGTCCCCAAGCCCGAGTTGCGGCGCACGGAAATCAGACGGCATGTCGAGCTCGCTTGCCGGCGGCTGCGCCGGCTCTTCGGGCTCTTCCAACATTTCCAGCGTGATATTTCCGGCAGCGATCTCGCGAAGCGCTACCACGGTCGGTTTATCGTTTTCCCATTCAACGGTCGCCTCGGCGCCGTTAGCCAGGCGGCGGGCACGCTTCGCGGCCAACAACACCAGGTTGAAAAGGTTGGGTTCATTCTGAAGGCAGTCTTCGACTGTGATACGCGCCATGCTTGAGGTTCTTCCAATGGAGGGAAGTGAAATCATAGCAGAAACTGCGCACCGCTCGCCAGCCGAGAAGGCGCCGCGGCGTGGCGAAAATGCGGTTATTTCGGCACTTTTTCAGCGCCATTACGCCTCGCCTGCGGCGCTTTTGCTCAAGGATCAACCAGCCGCGCCGCCAATTGCACCACTTCGGGTCGCGCGGCCGTCAAGTGGCCGGCGCGGTCTTCGACGATGGCGAGCAAGTCTTCGATCGCCTGCTCGAACCGATCATTGATGACGACGAAGCCGAATTCGTGCCAATGGCCCAAATCCTCGGCGGCATCGTGCAGGCGCCGTTGAATCACTTCGTCGGAGTCGGTGCTGCGCCCTTTGAGGCGTTGCTCCAGCGCCTGGCGCGACGGCGGGAGGATGAAAATGCTCACCGCCTCCGGGATTCTCGAGCGGACCTGGCGGGCGCCTTGCCAGTCAATCTCCAGCAACAGCTGTTCCCCATTCGACAGGGCCTCCTGCACCGTTCGCACGCCGGTGCCGTAGCAGTTGTCGAAAACCTGCGCATGCTCCAGAAACTCCTGATTCGCGATCATTTCCCGAAAGCGTTCCTGGCTCACGAAGTGATAGTCGCGGCCGGGAATCTCGTTGGGCCGCGCGCGCCGCGTGGTGTAGGACACTGAAAACTGAATGCGCGGCACCCGCTCCACCAGGGCCTTCACCAGGCTGGTCTTGCCGGCGCCGGACGGGGCGGCAATTACGTAAAGGCGTCCTGGTGGCATCGATCGCTACGGGAGTTGGACACGGTTTGTCCAGCGCGGAATCTAGGGTACTTGGTGCAATCATGCAACCGGGCGCAAAATCGCCCCGCGTATGGGCCGGCGGGCATCGAGCGCGACTTTGTTCAGGTAGGGTAGCGGAAAGCGGGGTTGATCGATGCAGGCTGTGACGCGGATACGGCGAGCTGAGGCAGATGACGCGTCGGCGCTGGCGATCCTCGCCGAAGGAACCTTCCGCGCTGCATTCGCGGAGCTGAACACCGCTGCGAACATGCAGCTGCATTGCGCGGCCACCTACGGGAGCGCTTTGCAGCTCGCGGAGATCCGTGAGTCGCGCCGCGAGACATGGGTCGCAGAGGCCTCCGCCGGATTGGTCGCGTACGTTCAGCTACGGCTCGGCGCAATATCGCCGATGATCTCGGGCGAGCGACCGGTCGAGATCCAGAGATTCTAGGATGCCTCGCTTCGGGACCGGCGGATGAGTGACCGCTCGATTGGTCATTGACTGACAAGACCGATACCATCCGCGAATGAAGTCTCCCGGAGCGACGAAAGCATGCTCGACCGTAAGCTCTTGAGGCGAGCAGGCATGTCGCCGCTCCGGTGCTGCTTGGCGCTGTGCCTGATGCTGGAAGTCGCGTTCGGGGCTGAGACTCGAATCAGCGAGCAATCTGCCACCTCATCGAACGCGGATGCGATGCAAGTCAGGTGCATCCCTGCCGCCGAGCGCGCAGGACGCGAGCTTGGCTGCTTCATCACCGGTGCAACGGTTCTAGGGAAACTTCCCGACGAACCACTGTATTGGTATCTCGATTCCTATGCGACACGCAAAGCTGCGGATAAGGCCAAGGGTAAATACGGCACGGTTCTTGAGTCGTACGGAAAGATCTGGCTTTTCACGATAAGCGATCGGAATTGGCAGGCAACGGGAGGCCAGCGAATCGCGCGAGTGGGCCCGCTTCCGCTCGCTGGTGCCGGGAGCTATACCGCTCTCTATATGGAGGCCACATTCGTTCCCGGCATGCGCTCCGCCGTGCATCGGCATTCCGGACCAGAGGCGTGGTACGTGCTGACCGGCGAGCAATGTTTGGAAACCCCGGGATATCGCACCATTGTGCGGGCCGGCGAGAGCGGAATTGTGCCTGAGGGCCCCCCGATGATGCTGGTCGGCACGGGCACCGCAAAGCGCCAGGCGCTGGTTTTGGTGCTGCATGATTCTTCCAAGCCTATGACCAGCCTGGCACCGGATTGGAAGCCCGCGGAGCTGTGCTCGGAAGGTAATACCGGTACCTGAGGCTTATCGACCCCGACGAGTCCGAAATCTTCGGTTCGCGCGGGGGGCCCGCGGCCGATCCACTGGTGTCACTTTTACTGGCCCACGTGTCTTTCGCGCTGCCGTTTTTTATCCGCCCGCTTGGCGGGATGCACTGAGCGCCCGGCTGGTGGCGCTGGGGCTGTGGATCCGCAACGGGATTGACGAGACACCGCAATTCAAGAAGCTGCAATCCGCAGGTTGCCAGAAAGCCGTCGTGGCGGCGGCCCAAGATGCCGGCTGTCAGATTTTGTGCAGTGTAGACATTCAACACGGCCAGGAGTTTGGGACGCTGACCGTCGAGAATCCCTTTCGTCGCGAGGCCGATTGAGCAGGCCGGCAACTTCCGGCCATACTGCGCTTGCGCCGCATCGGGGATTTGTAAATGCTTCTAAAAAATGCAAGGGAGGTCATCATGTTGTTGAGTGGGATCTCAACATCGATCAAATTGTTACGCCAGACGGTGCGGCGGGCGGAGTTTCTGCGGGCACATTCGAAGTGGCGGACCACAAGCGCAAGCCGCGACCCGCCATCACGCAATTGAGTTTCACCGTGACCGGCGTAGCGGAACCTATCGTTGCAGAGATTCGCGGCGTGCCGAATGCGGATAATGGCATCGTCGCGCTGCTCCAACCCGAACCGGCAAGCCAGTTGTTTGCTGAATTCCAGACCGAGCGGCCCATCATCATTTCCCTCCAATACGCGGACCGCAGCACTGAGCAGCTTCAAGTACGCGGTTTCCGAGACAGGCGCAAATTTGGAGGCGGCAAGAACAGCTACTTTAGCGAGTGCCTGCGGGGGTTCAAAGCAGTGGTCCCCGGCGAAACCATTACGACAACGCGCTGACCGGGTCGCAACCGGCTGTTCAGGCAGAGGGAGGCAGGCGCGATCGACTCAAGAATTTACCGGAATGTTCGCAATGGGTTGAGGACCCTCCGGCCCGGCAAACCACGCCTCCAGTCGTTCGCAGCACTCTAGCATCCGCCGAATCTTTACAGTGTTTTGAGTCTTTGTAGGATAGCCGCAGGCTTACTCTTGGGGCCACATTGTGACCCAAAGATTGCCGCTTATGCGTCATGTGCTGGTTGGAGCGGTCGGTGCTCACCACGACTCTCAGGACTGAGTCGGCACTACACGATGTGTTTGGGCGCTTATTGATCCTGCGACGGTCATTAAAAGTGCCGCCGTCGCAGTATTTGTCACACATTCTCCCGAAGGTCAGCCGTGAAGCCGATAGGCCGGCGCTTTGGCACAGGTCGGTGCATGAGCCGGCGAATGGCAGAAAGGATGGCGGCGATGGCTTCATCGTGGATGGTGAGCTTTTTGTCGAGCCGAATTTCGAGCTGTGCAAAGCGGCGGGCCAGCTCCCTGTTCGAAGCGAGTATCTCACGCAGCTGGACGAACGCACGAACTACGTAGACGCTCATTTCTATTGCGCGCGGGCTGTTCAGGATTGTAGCGGCCATGATGGCGCCATGCTCAGTGAAGGCGTAGGGCGCAAAACGCGGATCGCGATGCTTCTGGGAACCGGTCGCATTTTGCGACCGGTTCAGAGCAACAGCCTCGGCTCGGGTCAAGCGAAATATGAAATCCGCCGGGAAGCGCGCGGCATTGCGCTTGACCTGCTCGTTGAGGCGCTTAGTGGTGACGCGATAGAGGGTGGCGAGCTCGGCATCGAGCAGCACTCGTTGGCCCCGTAGCACGAGGATGGCGCCGGCGATCTGTTCGGGGGCGATTGATTTGCGCATTGGTGCTTCCTAGATGTTGGCGCTACGAGTTGGAGCGGCGTAAGCGCATGGGTGCCACCTTTCGTTCGCCGCGCTCGATTTCCAGCAGGAGTACCGTCCACGTTTCGAGCGCGGCTTTGCGCTCGGCAAAGTAATCGTGCGTGTTGTATACGCCCTGGAGGCCGGGCAGTTTGTGGTTGAGGCAACGCTCCGCCACCTCGCTGCGAATGCCCAAGGAGGACAAATGCGTGCGCATGGTGCGGCGTAAATCGTGAATCGTACATTTGTCGAGGCCGTGATCGACGCCGGCGAGAGCGGCATTTAAGGTGTCGATTCCGACATGCAGTGCACGTTGCCGGCGGTCTCTGCGCCGCTTTGGAAGTACGAATTCGCTGCCGCAGGCGAATTCGCGCAGGGCTTTGAGCCATCCAACCACCGACGGCGCCAACGGGATCGACAACGGCGCTGCAGTCTTGGTGCGTTTGGCCGGCAGCCGCCACACCGGTCCAAAATCCGTCGCGCCATCGAGATCGAACTCACTCCACTTGGCGCCGAGCAATTCGCCTTTGCGCACGCCGAGGGCGAGCAGCAATTTGATCGTAAGCAGATTGGTGCCGCCGAAACTCGGCGAGTCTCGCAGCGCCTTGAACAGCCGCTCGAGCTCGTCGCGGCTCAAGGACCGTTGCCGCGCGTACTCCTGGCCGCCGGCGGATACCGTCGCGGCACCGCCGGGTGCTTGAGGCGTCCGCCTTTGATTTCGGTTTCGTACCAGTCCTCGGCCAGCTCCTTGAACTTGCCGCGCGCCTTCTTGGCGGCGCCGGCTTTGAGCTGTGCGTCGATCTCGTTCTGCTTCTCGAGTAGCGGGTCACGCCCTGAGTCGACCAGCGTGCGTTTGGCGCGCGCAGCCTTGCGAGCTTCCGCCAGCTCCATGTCCGGGTAGCTGCCGAGCGCCATCCACCGATCGCGGCCGCCGAAGCGGTAGCGCAGCGTCCAGGCGGTGCCGGAAGCGGATTGCTTGCGAAGATAAAGTCCCGCACCGTCGGGGAGGAGGACGGGTTCGCCCTTCTCGTGCGCTCCCTTGACCTGCAGCGCCGTCAGTCTGTCCCGCGCCATGGGCACACCTGTGTAGCAATACCCGGAACACGCAGTTTCCCCGGCTGTAGCCTAGCATTGTAGCTACGCGCCCAGCTACAGACTCTAGCCCGGCAGCGCCTGGAACTCCATGGACGACGCTTGTCAATAATGGCTTGATTTATAGAGAAATGCGAGCGAGGGCGCGGCGGCGCCAAACAGCCCCGGAAGCTACTCGATGTTCTGCACCTGCAATTTGCGGCGCTCGTATCCCTCTGATAAACAAGACTAATCTGCTGTACGCTTATACCAGCTGCACGGCTAGCTGCACATCTCTGGGTGTGTAGCTGGCGGTTCCGGGACCAGCATCTATGCCATAGCCCCGCCACGGTTTCTGCCCTGAAACGTTCGATACGAAATGTCTTGTATTGCGTATAACCATAGACGCTTTGTATCATTGGCGGCATGGAGAGTTCGACCGAACAACGGGTACTTCGCCTGTTCGCGAAACAGAGTGTGCTGCGCTCACGTGATCTGGAGTCGCAAGGTATCACGCGTGCCGTCCTGGCCCGGTGCGTCGAGGACGGTCTGCTCACCCGCGCAGGTCGAGGACTCTACACCAGAGCGGACCACTCGCCTTCCGAGAACCACACGCTGGTGCAGGTCGCCAAGCGCGTACCCGACGCGGTTTTCTGTCTGCTCACGGCACTGCGCTTTCACGGGCTAACCACACAGGCGCCGCATGAGGTCTGGATCGCGCTGCCGGCGAGTGCTCGCAAGCCGCGCCTCGACTATCCAAAACTTCGCGTGGCGCGTTTCTCTGGCGCAGCCCTCACCACCGGGATCGAGGTCCGGCGTGTGGAAGGCGTGGCGATCAGGGTCTACTCACCGGCGAAGACTGTCGCGGACTGCTTCAAGTACCGCAACAAACTGGGTATAGATGTGGCGGTCGAGGCGCTGCGCGATTTCACGCGCAGGCACCGAGGCGGAGCCAATGAACTCGCACGCTATGCGCGGGTATGCCGGGTCGCGCGCGTGATGCAACCCTATCTGGATGCCATCGCGTGAACGAGAAGGCCAGTCTCAGTGATTCTATATTGGCTCGGGCGCTCGATCAGACGGACTTGTCGGGGGCGAATCGTCGACCTTGCGGCGGTTTTTACAATAAAAACAATAACTTAAAAGATTCTGGATATGCCATTGGCTTTTCTCCAAATGTCCTTACAATGGCAGGTAACAACACCCGCCACGCCTCTCCAAGGAAGCGCACCAGGGCGGGTTTTTTATTGCCCGGAGGACGGGCGTGAAATATACCAAGCCGGCGCTTTCCACCGAGCAGCAACTTGAGCTGTTGGTCCGACGGGGTATGGCGGTAGCTGACCGGCAGGCCGCCTTGCAATACCTCGACCACATCAATTACTACCGCTTGCGTGCTTACTGGCTGCCCGATGAGCTTCCGACCACTGCAAGCGGCGACCACGCATTCAAAGCGGGCACTCGGTTCGAGACCATCATTGACCTGAATAGCTTCGACAGGAAGCTACGCCTGTTGGTCATGGATGCCATTGAGCGCATGGAGGTCTCTCTGAGGACTCGTTGGGCCAACATTCTGGCTCTTCGCTATGGTCCCCACGCGTATCTCGATGCGTCGCTGTTTCGCAAACCGACTCAACACGCAAAATGCCTGACAAAGCTCCAGGAAGAACTTGACCGCAGCCGCGAAACCTTCGTCCTCCACTACCGTGCGAAATATACCGACCCGGAGCTACCGCCTCTTTGGGGCGTGTGCGAACTACTGACTTTCGGTCAGCTGTCACAGTGGTACAGCAACCTAGCCAAAGGCACCGACCGCAAGGAAATTGCCGAGCCTTACGGGGTGGATGAGCAGATCATCGTGTCATTCGCCCATCATCTCGCGTCAGTAGTGTCCGGACGTTAATTGAATAGATTCAGCTGGTTAGAAAAATCGGTGTCATTTTGTTCGGCACCTACGGTGGAAAGCAGCGTGTTTAACGAGGTTTTCTCAAACATGGTCAAGCTCAAGATCTGTAGCATTTCGTAGAGGCTCGCCGAGATGTTCAACCGCTTTTTGACGATTGCCACTAGCACA